>WBZR01002684.1_pt1 | contig 17762 bp, 5 predicted proteins | sample 5204231 | NCBI WGS metagenome assembly WBZR01 (sample SAMN12412403, study PRJNA552823) | activated sludge metagenome | isolation source: activated sludge from anammox sidestream of wastewater treatment plant... | place: USA: Virginia | collected 2017-08 | reverse complement strand
GACTTTCTTCTGTGACGGCCGCATGGCCGCCGAGGTGTGCCGGGTCATCAGTGTGGCCGATGAATCGTCACGACGACACTACGCCTCGACCCTCTTTGATCCGGCTCAAGCTTACACCGGGGCCTGCACCGCGAAGAGCACCATCTACTGCGCCAACATGGCCGCCGGGCTCATGGTGGCCCAGTTCGCCAAGTTCCTGCGCAGGCTGCCGGTTGATGTGGACATCCAGTTCAACCTGCTGAGCTGCGAGTTGAACATCTCCGACGATGAGGTGCAGGCACGTCAAGAGGAACCAGGGCAGGTTTTCGAGATTCCAGCCTGTGACGCGAATACCGAGTAACTCGTGCCGGCAACATGTGATCCCGGTGCCGCGCTGACTTGCGCGGCATCGGGACATGGCTTTCGCACGGACTGCAAGGCACTTGCCTTTCTTTAGCTATCAGAGACCTGGCGGACACGATCAGATGGTGCGATCGACGATTGAAGTGGCATTTCGATGGCTTCGGAGGGAGACGTTTCGAGGAGGCTTTGGCAAAAACGCGCATACGTGCGCGTTTCGTCGGCAAATAGTCATGGACGGAAAAACTGGTTAAGTACCGAACCAGGAGGTCCCCTTCACCGCACTTAGCAGCGTCAGAGGTTGTCGTCTATCCGGGAAGGCTGGTCGCATGGAGTTCGCCACATGTGTCTATGCACCGCTCATGTTCGGCCAACCGCAGCCCGATGCTCCGACAACGTACCTCAATTGAATCGACCTAAACATCTTCCTGCCGGTGCAAGAGAGTCACCGCCTCGGCTTAGGCGGTTTGGGCTCCGTTGCGTCCGGAAGCAGACCCCGAAGTCCGGGGGCAAGTCGCTCCCGAAGCTCAGCACCGGCTTCGCAGATGGCAATCCGAACTGCCGCGAATGGCACCTCGATGTACTTCCATAGTTCCTCGGAGGACCAGAATGTCTCAACGGAGAAGTAGTCGGGATAGCGGTCCTGTTCGTCGAAACTTGTGAGGCGCGGCACGAACTCTGCGACGCACACGTTAATTGCCGATGGCTCCCTCAGGATCTTCTCCTGGACCAGGAGGGCATAGACGCGCATCAGGTTGACCCGCTCCTGCTTGCGGTATGCGTGGCTTGACATCGTCTTGGGGTTGACGAAGCGGATCGCCTGCACGGTCGATTTCTTACCCTTTTCATTTGGCCCGATCACCAGCAAGTTACATTGAAGCGTGGCTTCCTCGGCCGGCGGCCCTTTCAAGGACTCGACAATCCGGTCAAGGTCTGCCCGATCACGCTCCTTGAGCAGCAGTTCGTTTGCCCGCTGCCAATCCCGTGAACGGAACAACTCGCGCTTCACGACCCGCTCTCGCTCACGCCGGCCCACCGTTACGTCGATGTCCTCGAGGGCTGAACGCTGGATCAATGCTCTCCATGGTCTTCGATTGCTTAGGTGCTCCAGCTGCTCTTCTCCGATACTCGCGACATCGACCTTTCGCGACAGCCAGCCATCGGCCAGCATGCTCTGCGTGTAGACGTGGTCGACCGCCCGCCCGAGCTTCTGTGCCTGGTGAATGATCAGCTCGGCGACGGCGTTCTCAAGCCAGAAGCGGCTCTGCGTGGCCATCGTCTGCCCCAGGATCCAGTAGCTGACGAAAGTCCTGGCGAGCTTCTCGTCGTTCATTCCCGCCAAGAGATCCGCATAAACCGGGTCATCGTTTCTGCGGAACTCCTCGTAGCGGCGCTGCAGGAAGCGTTCCTCACTGATGTGGTTGAGCCCACCCACGAAGTGCTTCCGGACGATCTTGATCGCCCAGTCATGGTCTTTTCTGAGTGTGACTTCGTCCATGCCTTGGTTCCGTTACTCATTGGATGCGATTGCGTGGACTCTAGTCACTCAATCATCCCGCGATGGCGAAATACCGAAACCAAACCCACGTCATCCCAAGTGTGCCCATGTTCCATGCCTTTCAGAGTGACTGACGCACCGCCTTTCTTACATGAATCTAAAAAGAATGTTCCCCAACTGTGGCAAACTGGGCATTCCCGCCCGATGAGGAGTGGCCGGAGAAGGTGCAGTTGGCCAGCTTGGTCACGGAGATAAAGACTGGCAGCCTCAATCTCAGCGTCTGGCGTCTCGCCGTGCGTAAGCGGAACGAGAGCATGATCACCCATTAACTCGCGGTACTCGTAGCGAGTCATTCCTTGCAGTGTGTCTCGGCGCGTGGTCTCAATGTGGCAGAGCGGATAATCTGTAACAAATTCGACGGCTTGTAGCAGCGTGGCGAGTTCCTTCTTCGAGTTCTCAAACGCGAGCGGCACGTCTGCCCCTTTGGGCCCGCGGCCGTGTGATTGGTCGTTACGCCAATCGGCAAGGAGCTTCAAGCTCTCCCACGTCTTGGGGTCACTCTGGAATCGCGAAACTTCGACAAATGGCGCAGTCTCAGGAATGTCATCTGCGAAGTTTGCTCCTCCTGCTTCCTGTAGAATGGAAAGCCAATCGCCCATGTTCGTGCCATGACCCGTGGTTGAGATTCGCTTGGCCATTTCACCGAGCCAGCGGATCGGTTTGTGCACCGACTCCGCCAAAAGCAGTGCCATGATGGCCAGATACGTCGCCGTGATTTCTGCGCACTCAAGGACTTGTATGTAACCTTCCAGCGTTGGGTGCTGCGATTCGACAGTTCTCCATCGGAACGCTATTGGATACGGGAATCTCGTGCGGACGCGTTGCTTGAAGTCGCTGACCAAGGTAGCCGCCTCGTAGCGTTGCTTGGCAAGGCGCCCCATTGAAAGCGCGTTGATTCTCGCGTTTCGGGCAGATTGCGAATCAAAGAGTGACCCACGAGCGGCCTCCAATTCCTCCGCCCAAGACCTGAACTGCCTGGCTGCATTTCCAAGGCTCTCTACCGCCAAATGCAAGGCGTCGTCAGCAACTGGCACAGGCAATTCGAGAAGATTGTTTTGATGGATCTGTACCCCAAGACCTCGTGCTTTCAGAAACTCCAGACACGCCGAGGACCGAAGGTAGGCCAGCAAGAAATCCCGCTGATGAGTGGTCAAATCTGGGCGCGGACGCAGCACGATTACCGAATGACCTGCCGTCGCCGCCTCCATATCTTCGCCAACCATTGCGCACACCAGCCTGTTCTGGTTGCCTTGGATTGCCCGAACGCAAATGTCACCGAGTCGAAGCAGCTTCTCCTCGGGAATCAAAGCGCGATATCGAGGTGCATCGCACTCAACTATGCCATCGGCTTTGATGTCCCGCCCTTCAACGAGAACGACCCCGCGATTCTCGTCGGCGTCTATCAATGGATTCTTATCCAGAAGCGGGTGAATGCCTCTCTTGACTTCGACAAGGTCACCCAAACTTTGCAAGCTGCCTAGCTGAGCTAAATCTTCCTTCTTTTTCCCCAAGTCAGGGTGATAGGCATCGTAGAGCCACGATGCCCCGGGACGCAGGCTTTCGAGCAGAACGTATCCATGTCGCGTCTTACCGACTCCTTGTTGCAGCAACCGGCGAAAGTCATTCAAGACTCCTGAGCGTTCGGCTTCATTATCAACAGGAGGATATTTGAAAAAGCGAACCGGCGTGTTTCCCTTCCCGCCCTTCTCCAAGAAAACAAGACCCATGCGAAATTGGGCGTGAACTTCAAGCCCGAACACGTCGGCCGGATGGTTTTGCGCGACGACCATTCGAGTGACTGTGATTTGACTCAGTCGTTCTCTTGCCCCACGTGCAGACTGGCTTAAAAAGAATGATCCAGGCAGTAAGGCCCCGATTAGAGAACCGGGCGCAACAATTTCCGCCATGCGGGTGACGACAATCTCGCCCAAGTCCATTAACGGGAACTGTGCTCGAAGCGTATCCGAGAGTTCTTTCCGGCTCAGTAGCGGAGGACAAACGAAAACACGAACCGGTTCGTCAGTCCAAAGTTCCTCTGCGAGCGACTGGAGGAACGCTTCACCGCCGGGGAGTCGGCACACGCGGCAGTTGGCTGGGAAAAGGTCGTCTGGAATCGAAAAACTGCCGGTCCGGTGGCGGTCCGCATCGCCGGCCGCTCCGATCTCTCCGTATTGCGGTACAACCACTAACTTGCGGGGCACATCGCCACTGAACATCGCCAATTCTAACATTTGTCGAATGAGTGTCTTCATAAGATCCTCAGCTGAGGGTATGGATTCTTGCGCGTTGATTGTGCCTTGGCTCGATGACAGCACATGGCGTTTGTTGGCGGTGGGTTCAGTCGTGTTTCGTACTCCTTCCCGGCTTGCATGGCTTCGGCGAGGAGGTCGTAGATTTCGGGGATGGCGCGCTTAGGGCGTTACATGATTCCTTCGCGTTTCTGAGCGCCTCATGAAGTGACCGGGTCTTGGTTTGCTTCAATATCTCGGATTCGTATTCCGCTGTGAGTGGAGTCTTGATTCCGGCTGCGATGCTATTGAGGAGATACGTGATGCCGTCTTTTCCGTCCTTGGCGGTCTTTACGCTTTGAATTGCTTTTCTGGCCAGCTCGTCTGCATTTGGCTTGTCGAGTTTTCCGTCGGGCGGGAAATCGGTGTAGAGCACGGTGCTGACGCAGGGGGAATCCGTGATTTCGTGGACCAATACGCTGTTGGGCGACGTGCCCGCCACATAGGCTTCCCCTGTGCCTTCTTCTCGACGTTCGCGCCGCCAGAGCATGTCTCGTGCTTCAGCTACTGTGGTGGCGTCATCGAGTACGAGGATCTCGCTGGATACAGAAGCGCCGGCTGCGTGCGGAACAAGGGTCGGTGCGCCACCTCTGGTTTGGCTGTTTCTGCCGTATTCCACGGGGAATGGGGTGGGCGTCTTGATGCGCATGATGATCTTTGGCGCCAGCTCCGGTCCGGGATGGCCGATCAGTGAACCAAAGGCGAGGATGCCGATCTTCTTCTTCGAGTGACGACACGATATGTCCGCCGGTGCTGGATGGAGTCTTGCTTGATAGGGCGTCCCGGTTTGCACGGCTTCGGCCATGGCGTCGTAGATTTCGAGGATCGTGTCCTTGGTGATGTAGCGGCCGGGTTTCACCACTTCGCCAGCGGCGTTCTTTTCTTCTGTGCGGGCCTCGTCCTTGCGCTTCACGATGGGGAAGGTGTCCATGATGTAGGACACGGCGGCGCGGGGGGTGGGGAACGCCTGCGTCAGGGCGGCGGGTTGTTGACGCCACTCGGTCTCCGCGCCGAGGTAGAGGTGGAAGAAGGCGGCGTCCAGCTCGCAGCGGAGCAGGAAGCGGCGCTCGTCGTCCCAACGAAAAGGTGGGCCGGGCCAGCCGCAGTCCTGCGCGAAGGCCTCCAAGTCCCACGCCGTGTAAGTCAGTTCCAGAACCCGAGGCAGGATCCAATCTCGCAGAGATTGATTCGAGTATGCCCAACGGCAGACCCTTTGATACTCAGCAGGTGAAATCGCAGGCAACTGCTTCAGCGTAAAAAGGGACAGATTGCTGCCACCAAGTTTGTTTCTAGTTACGAAGTCGCTAACAAAACTATTCCGATCGGCAATGAAAGATGCAATAGAATCGACTGTATGTCCCTGGAATTTGAGGACGGCTGCACTGTTGCCTATGCCATACGCTGGCACTATGGCGTAAACACCAGTGCGGTCGAGGTCTCTGTTTGTAATCAATCGATAGCAAATCAAATACCGCTTGTCTTCTCCAAGCCATTCTAAGACTTTGGAATCCTCAATCCAGTATCGTCCCTTTGCAAGGTCGTGGGGATCCTCATATCTGACCCCATACCAGCCCACATATTTTCGTGATGGTCGATCATCATTAAGAATACATCCATAGTCGGAAGCCCATCTGTGCTCGAAATGCCAGATCATCTTTGCTTCATACAAGGGCACATAGCGCTTACGGTCTAGAGTGTAGGCGTTCTCCTGCAAATGCGCGCCAACTTGGGCTAGTTGTTCCCGGGTTTGGAATGCCGCTGCATCATTTGTCATGTGGAACATCGTTCCAAACTTTAGACCCCAAGGATTCTCCTCTTTGGGACCTTCTCTGATCAGTATTGGAAAGCGACGGTAAATTGCATGGGTGAGGCTCGCATCCGCTGAACTTCGGAATACTGGACATGTCAAGCTATTTGGATTGAGAAGTTCTAGGTCCGATTGAGTGAGCTCGAAATACCGATCTGGCTCTCTCAAGCTCTCCAATCGCCGCATGTTGAAGCAAAACTTTGGCTTGCTTACATCGTTTGATCCAAAGATTACCAGCGCAAAAGTGAGGTTGTTGTCGATTGCTGGAAACAGGGTCTTCTCTTCATTGTCAAAACCAATAAAAGCACGCAAGCGGTTCTTGGCCATGAGGTCGTTGAAGAAGCCCTTTAGGGTATCGGATGTGACAAGTCCTGTCGGCAAGATGAGGCCAGCGCGACCCGAAGGGTTTACCAACCTGTATCCAAGTTCCGCGAAAGCGGCGAATGTGTTCAAGTCTCCAACAGATGAAAGTGGATAACATCCACTATGATGTATAAAGTTGCCTTCACCATCGGCTTCGCGAAGCGCATCTTGAAACTGCTCCGCCAATGTGCGGTCAGATGGTTCGGTAGATTGCCTGATCAGGTCGATCAAGTGCTTACGTGTCGCTGCGTTTTCCGCCTTAGCAATATCTGGCCGATATTCAGCAAACCATTCCTTTTCCTGCAGCTTTACACGTTCCCACGGAGGATTACCGAGGATCACGTCGAAACCGCCTTTAGCGAACACTTCGGGGAAAGCGAGATGCCAGTGGAAGAACTGATACTGGTTCGCTAGTCGTTTGGCTTCGGCGAGAAGGCTGTCGGGCAGCGCTCCGCCTTCAACAAAATCTCGGAGGTGCTGGGTCGTAATGCCGACAGGAATTTCTGAACTTGCGCGACTCGCTGCTCTTGCTTTCTTTTTTTTCGTTTTCGGAGCCTCCACTGTGCCACCGAAGAGGCCGGCTTGAACGGTTAAAGGATTAGCGTTAAGAGTCGCGGAGTTAATGCTCTCGGAGACGCTCGCCTCACTAGGGAATTTTTTTTTGATGACAAAGGCGGCGGACCAGATGTTGGCCAGGTCCCATGCCTTCTGGAAATCGTTGTTCTTCTGTGCATCGAGGAAGGCGGCTTCCTTGCGTCGGATGTCCTCGGGCCGACTGTCGCCCATTTCGTCGATGGCCGCGGCGGTTTTGTGCAACTTCTCGCGGATGGCGGTGTCCTCGGCAATGAACAGGTGGCGGAGTCCCTCGCGTTGGGCGCGATTCAGTTTCTTTAACCGGGAGCACGCCTCCTTGTCGTCGCCCTCGATGGCCTCGAACGCTTCGTCGGGTAGGCCAGCAGAGATGAGGTCGGGCGTCGCGCCGAGGAGGCTGTTGCCGCAGCGGATGTGGTGATCGAGGAAGGAAAGAGGCTTGCCGGGTTTGAGGGCCTCGAGCCAGAGGGTGACTTTGCACAGCTCGACGGCCATGGGGTTGATGTCCACGCCGTAAAGACAGTGACCGATCACGTCCCGCAGGGCGGTCTGGTAAAGCAACGGGGACGGTTCGCTCTCGCCCGCCGCCACCGCACGGACACGAGCAAGGTGCCGTGCCAGCCGGTGCGCCGCGCCGACGAGGAAATGGCCCGAGCCAACGGCCTTGTCGCACACTTTAATGGCGAGGAGGGCTTTCTCCGCCTCCATGCCGGTCTTGCCGGCGAGGCGTTCCTGCACGACGGGATCGAGTGCGGAGTCGAGAAGGCATTGCACAAGGCTGTCGGGTGTGTAGTAACTGCCGGAGGTCTTGCGCTCGTTGCCGGCAAACTCGGCGAAGGTGAATCGCGTTCCATCGCCGCTGATTTGTGGGGTCAGCGCGAGGAAGCTTTCATAGACGCCGCCGAATTCCTCAGAGCCGAGGTTTTTGTAGTCCACGGGGCGAAGGACTTTGTCTTGGCGGGTGAAGGCCAGGAGGCGGATGGCTTCGAGGAAGTCGTGGTTGGCAAGCTCGGCTCCGGGCTGGCCGAGACCGGGGCCGTTGACGATCGTGGTGGAGACGGGATTCCATAACATGCTGCCCAGTGCTGGCAGTGCCAGTGCTTCGCGCATGGCGGAGAAGCGTTCGTCGCCCGATATCGCGCCAATGAGGAGTTGAAATTGTTGCCAGAGGTCACCATGTCGGCTGCCCTTGATGTGGGAGGCGAGATCGCGAAGGCGCCGGGTGCTGTAGTGCGTGGCATAGCGTTCGCGGGCGAGTCTGGCCTTGTCGGAGTTCTCGGGCGGGTGCAGCACCGACGTGCCGTCGATTTCGCGGTCTTCGGCGACGAAGAGAAAGATCAAACGATAGACGACGCGCAGGAGCTGTCCGTGAAAATCGGCGAGCTTCACTTCGCCGCTGCGGAGCGCCTCGCGCAGAGCCGTGTTCTTGGGATGGCTGACGAGCCCCTGGCCGAGAATTTCCAGTGCCTTCTCGACACCGCCGCGCAAATTGGTGAGGGCGCGCGTGCCTTCCTCTTCGGCAATCTTGGTCCATCGTTCAAGCCAACAGGACTCCGCTCGGTCGCCTTCACGCGGTGCGAAGCGGGTCGCGTGGGCGACAAGCCAGAGAAGGACAAAGTCGGAATAGAGCTCGCCGACGAAGATGGCTTCGAGGTCGAATTCAAGAAATGACTGCCGCGAGAGGGCCTGATTATCACGCAGGATTCGGAACCGAAGGCCATTGGAGAGAATCGCCCACAGGTGGCCGGGGCTACGGTTGAGGAACTCCTGTACAAGCCCGTGTGGATTGGTCGCTGCCGCGCCGCGGACGCCCGCAGCCCGACGGTCGAGACTGAGGCCACAGCCGATAAGGTGTATCGGGGCGGAACCGGAAAAGCGATTGATGGCGTAAGTGCGCCCGCCGAGTTCCGGGCCTGCGCTTGTGGGAAGGAAACCAAACCCGAGTTCACGCAGGATGGGAAGATTCCACTTGTCGTTGGTCAGGCCGGTGGCGGCTTCACCCACAGGCAGGCTCTCGCTCGCCGAACGAAATTCCGACCAATGTTTGCGGAGGCGATTCCAGGACTGGGTGATGAGTTCATTCAGCCGTTCGCCAGCGGGCAGGCCGTAGTCTTCTGGTCGCGTACCCTCAAGTTTCATCCCGGGGTCGATGATGCGGCGGAGCAGGTCCGGAGGGAGTAGAGCACCTTCGGAGCGAATCGCCTGAAAATCCTGGGTGTTACGTGCCATGGCGTTTAGAGTTTCGGGAGCAGTATGTAGGCTCCGATGATGTCCACCGGGAGCACGGCTTCGATGGTGACGCGCCCCTTTGCCTTGGTAGCCTCGCGGACTCGCTCGTGTGCCGCGAGTTGTTCGGCGGCACGAGACGTGGCAATGGGGATAAGGGCCTTCTGAAGCGCCGGCAGATCGCTTTCGAGCAACGCGACCTGTTGGTCGATCGCGGTACGCACAAGGTTTTTAGCCGGTGTCGCGGCAAGCAGCTGCTCGCCGGAATCGACAGGAAGCCATTGCGGTTCCGAAGCCGTTCCGGTGCAAGCCAGAGGAACAATTTCCTCACACAAAATGGTCTCTGTCCGGCCAGATGCGTGGAGGTGGTAGCGGAATCGGGCGACCAACAGCGTCGTTCGGGTCGTCACGGCCGCCGTCGACATGACACCGCATCGGCTGGCCACAGGGGGAGCGTCTCTTGCGACGGGGTCAAGCGCCTGATCGATGGACCAGCCTGCAAGGCCCTCGATGACGGGGCTTGTTCGCCCAAGGTACATTTCGTCATGCTCGATGGGCAGTTCAAAACGCCCCCCGAACGATTCGTCGCGCCCGATGGCCTGGCGGAGTGCTCGCGGAGTTTCAATACTCACAGACACATTCACTGCGCCGTTCTTCTCAGTGAATTGAACAATTGCGGCCCTCAAAATGGACTTAAAGAACTCGGCTACGTCGGCGCTGCTTCCGATCGACGTTCGCACCGCCCTGAGTTCGGCGGCAACCGCGTCCTTATCCAGTGCATGCTGGGCAAATCGTGAACGGCTCGCACGCTCCTTCTCGCGGACATTCTCCCAGGCGGCGTGGAACTCCTTGATCATCGCCTTTTCGTCACTCCCAAGATCGAAGAGCAGCGGTTGATTGCTTCCAGATGCTTTCTCGCGGAAGAGCGCGCCCTGGAAGAGCGTTTGGGCGATCTGCTCGCTGGAGCCTGGAACCGCAACGGTCACGCCGAGGTCACTCTTGATGCTCTTGTGTTTCCGGATCAGCACGTCAAGGATTACTCCATCGATGGGGTTGTCGCGGCCGTAGTAGGTCATGACGCGCACCTGCGGACTCTTCTGGCCGAATCGGTCCACTCGCCCCTCACGCTGTTCGTGTCGCGTTGGATTCCAGCAGAGGTCGTAGTGGATCACCGCATCGAACGCGTGTTGGAGGTTCACGCCTTCGGAGAGGCAGTCGGTGCAGACGAGCACATACTCGCCGCCGTCCTTCACAAGGCTCTCGATGCGGTTCTCCCGCTCAGCCGGTGGCAGCAAACCCGTAACAGCTTCCATTCGCACCCTGGCCGGAAGTGACTCACGGAGTTGTTTACAGACATACTCAGCGGTATCGATGAAGCGACAGAACACGATTGGTTTGAACCCATCCTTGAGAAGAGATTTGAGCTCCTTGGTGAGGCCCTGAAGCTTCAGGTCTGGTGCGCCTTGCAGCGTGTCCGCGCGTTTGGCGAACGCCAGCAGCTTCCGACGAGTGGCGTCTGAGTCGTCTTCGGACTCTGCACCGGGGCTGAGATCGAGAACGGAGACGGCGTCGCTTTCATCCTCATCAAGAACGCTCTGCCTTCCAACTTCGTCGATTAGTTCTGTTTCGGCGGAGTCGACGTTTGCTCGGCTGCGAAGGGTTGCCGCTGCTGCTGCGGGGCTGGAAGAGACGCATCGCAGCAAAGCCAATGCGGACCAGTACCGCACGCGCTGATGGCGCTTGTCGTCGGCGCCCTCTTGAACAAACTCTCGCGCGAACTCCAGGATGTCATTGAACAGCGAGCGGTACTCGGGACTGAACGCATAGGTCTCTTCCTTGTCCAATCGTGTTGGGAACGTCGTATCCGTCTCCAGGTAGTGCCGAATGTCGGCTCGCCGGCGCTGCACCAGGTGCCTGGCCAGCTTGCGGCGGACAGTATCTCGTTCTTCCTTTGCGATATCGCTCGGAAGATCGAAAAACTCCTCATCAAGCAAGCCCAGCAGCGATCGGAACGCCTGCTCGTTGCCGCTGTGGGGTGTAGCGGTCACGAGAACCACATGTCGCTTGGGGTTGGATGCGATTTTTCGAATCAAATCGAACCGCTGCTGGCGGCCGCGGCCGACGCCGCCCGCAAGCGTGCATCCGTGCGCTTCGTCTACGATGACGAATTCAGGGCACTTGAGCTCAAAGTCGGCCGCGCGGCGGTCGCTCTTGATGAAGTCGGTCGAGACGATGGTGAAGGGGTGGCGGTCAAAAACCGAAACTCCGATAGAAAGATCGCGCTCCAATCGCTGGATCGTGCTGCTGAGAACCAGTTCGGCCTCAATATGGAACTTGGTCGCGAGTTCTTTCTGCCACTGCTCGGCGAGGTGCGGCGGACAGAGAACCGCCGCGCTGCGGATCTCGCCGCGATCGAGCAACTCTCGGGCGACGAGCGCGGCCTCGACCGTCTTTCCGATTCCAACGTCATCGGCAATAAGCAACCGCACTGGGTCGAGCTTGAGCGCCATCATCAGCGGCACGAGCTGGTACGGCCGCGGTTCAACGGCGATACGCGCGAAGCTGCGGAAAGGCCCGGCTGCGGCCCGCGTCGACAGGCGCGCTGCTTCTCTCAGCAGGCGACCCGACGAAAAGTCGCCCATGTGCTCGCGGGACGGCAGCGGGAAAGTTGCGGATTCCACAGGCTCTACGGCGGGAAGGATGCCGACGATTTCTTCGTCCAAGCCGCCGACAGGGCGTACCATCAGCAGCTCATCGCTCGATTCAGGGAGCACCACCCATTCGCGTCCACGCGAACGAATCAGCGTTCCCGGTTTTGCAAGAGATGCGGTGCTCATGTCTTGGCCTTACCGAATACATCCGGATGCCCGCGGAAGAGAGCGGTCCAATCCAACTTGTGGTGGAATCGAATGACAACGTACCCTAGTTCCTGGAGCTTCCGCGTGAAAGCCTCATCCTCGCGGATCTGCTCGGGTGTGTCGTGCGGTGGGCCATCGATGTAAATGGTCGCGTTGTGTTCCGCGTAGTAGAAGTCAGGCTTTGTTGAGGCAGCCGCGATGTAGTACTGTGCATCGCTTGGCGGTGTGAGCATGAGCGAGTCCACGAGGTCAAGCCACTTCTTCTCGAGGCCGCTGTCGCAGCGTTTTCGCAAAGCGAGCATTCTCTCGGCTCTGGATCCGATGCCGCCGGAGGGTTTGCACTCAGCGCCCATCAGCTGCCTGAGGATGTCGCGAATCAGATAGCGGTCCAGGATGTGGTGATCCGGCTGGTTGCCGTAGTCCAGAAGGCACGCATAGCAAGCCTTGCCACACGTCTCACTGGCTAGATCCTTGAGCGAATCGGGGTCGAAGTGGGCGAGCGAGAGCGCCGTTCTCGCGACCGCTGGGATGACGGTTGGGTCGTCCACGAGTTGCCGAAGGACGCCTGCGCCGCCCTCAGACGCCTCGTAGAACAGGATCTCATTACGCGTCTTGGGCGAAGGAACAGCCTCGCTCGCGAGCTCTCTTCCCTCAAGCTGAAAGTGTTGTTGAATGGCCTGTTTCAGTACGGCCTGGAGACTCGCCATCACGGGCATTGCGGGAATTGGCTCAAAGCGCATGACCAGAGCGTTCTTTGTGTCATTAACGAATGGCACGACCCGCGCCTGCCCGCCCGCGTTCGCGTCGGCCGCATCGTCCGGATCGACCGCGTTCTTGGCCCAGTAGCCACGTTCGAGATCCAACAGAAAGCCCGGTGGCTGGTCTTCTGCTTGAGTCGCCCATCCGAGGTTGATGCGATAAAGCGTGGTTGAGTCGCCGTAGCTGACTCTCATCGTCAGCACACCATCGACGAGCACCTCGGCGTCCTTGCGATCGAGCTTGCCACCCACATCCGGGAATCTGTAAGCGGTCTTGATCCGGTACCCGAATCGCTTGCGTTCCTCCTCGTCACAGGTGATTCGCTGAGCGAGCTTCAAGCTCACGTTCTGAAGTTGCACGAGACTCTGGATGACTGAGTTCTGATCGAGGCCAGCACCACAGCGTTCACAGACCTCGGCCAGGTTAGTTCCGTGCTCAAGATGCGCATAGCCGCACCGATCGCACCGCTTCATAGTTGCGGTGGGCAGCGTATGTGTGTCCTCAATACTTTCGGAGCCGAAGTCTAGGTTGACCTTGTAGACCCGGTAGCGGGCTCCCTCGTGGTAGATAAGCGCTCGCGGTCCGAACTCCGAAATGGCGAGAAAGCGGGGGCGGGACACGAACTCGTCGCGTCCCTTCCGGCCACGACGTGCCGGGACGAAGGCGGAGATGGGTAATCGGGGGAAGTTGTACCCGGGCAGGAACCCTTCCGCAGCGAAATAGCGGTAGGAGTAGAAATCGCCCTCGTAAATGCCCTCCGCTTCGGTCAGCAGTTTGATCTGGCTCTCCGCCTGAGCGCGAAGCCGCTTTGAGTGCGATCGCTCCACCTCGGGCCGAGAGTGGTCGCCGATGATCTTGTGGTGTAACTCTCTCTGGCGGACGGCCGATCGGTACAGGTCTCGCCACCGTTCGCACGCCGAGTCGAAGCTCCGCTCGATCTGATCGAGGATCTCCTTCGTCCAGTTGTCGTGGAACCAGGTGGAATCCTTGATGGCATCGCGAATGCCGTCCACGAGTTTGTTCGCCTTCCTCAGCGCAATGGCCCGCAACATGGGATTCACCAGTTCGCGGTGAATGGGATCGTTCACTGGGAGAAGGATTTTGCCATTCTCGTGCTTTATGTCGAGGACCGCAGTCAACGTCTTGCCAAGGTCGGATTTGGCCACTTCCATCCAAACAGCATGTACGTGCGCCTTGACGAGATCGCGATTGCAGAGATCGATGCGGGGAGGAGCTACCGAACCCGCGACCATGTGGGCGGGCCTCCTGAAGTAGTACTGGTCATGCGGGCTCCGTCCGGCACAATACGTGTAAACCAGCGCTGGCTGACCACCGCGGCCTGCGCGACCACTTCGCTGGGCGTAGTTTGCAGGGGTGGGCGGCACATTGCGTAGGTTCACGACGTTCAGCTGTGCGATGTCGACGCCCAGCTCCATCGTCGGCGAACAGAACAGCAGCGGCAGGTCCGCGCTGCGGAACCGTTCCTCTCGCTCTTCGCGGTCTTCCGAAGCAACCTGGGCGGTGTGCTCACGTGCTTCAAGAAGGCACTTGAGGTCGACGAACCCCTTGTAGCACTTCACGAAGTACTCGTTGACCTCAGGCGGCACTTCACCCGCCTCGATCAAGCGAGTGCGGTCGATCGGCCGCACCGTACCGCTACCCGCAACCCATCGCAGCGCGTCGTGGTTAATCTGGAAGCCCGGGACATCCCCACTGCGAACTTGCTCGATGATCCCGTATCGACGCAATGCCAAGAATAGATAGCGGATGATTGCGTCGACGTCGTCTCGCTTCAACTGCTGACCGGCGGCTACGAACGGTTGGAGCGTGCGGCGGATGTACCGACCAAAGCCACCATATGAGGATACAAACAGCCCGTACTCGGTGCCCCGCTTCGGTCTGGGGTAGGCCACGAGAGCAGCAGACAGTTCACGGTTGTCATCGAGGTGCCAAACCGTTCCCTCCAGTAGTCGCGGGTTGGTCTGTTCGACAAGATCCCGTTGCTTCTGGAAGTCGAGGACGTCGGCCTTTACTGCGAGGGATCGCCGAAGGATGTCGAGAAGTGTGCGAATCACCTCTTCGCGGGCTTCTGCAGAGCAAGCCTTTAGCGGGTCCGGCACATCAACGGTGACCTCACTGTCGCGATCCGGCTTGTACTTTAGCCCTCGTTGCCACAGCTCCTTTTCATCCAGAAGCCCGTCTGGACCGGAAAGCCCCTCGTACTCGAACTTGAGCAGCCCGCAGTCCTCCAGATTTGGCGCTGTCACACGCCATCCCCTTTGGAGATCCCTATAGAGGTAGTAGTCGATGACGCGTCGAAGAGCGTCGTCGGTTGAGTGCCGAGCCGGCCCACGCACATCGGGATCGGCGGCGTAATCCTCGAACCGGAGGGAGAGGGCTTCAAAGACACTTCGCGACAAATCGGCGTGCCGGAGCCCTTGCTCACCCTTCCCAGCCGCCGCCTTATAGAGGGCGGAACGCAATAGCGCGACCTGGGCGAAATCGTTGAAGTGCCCGGCTTGTAACGATGCGTCTTGCCGATTGTCCGTAAAGCTGAGGAGCTTTCTGGCCTCGGGCTTCAGGCTCGAATCGCTCTGTAGCTCGATAAGCGATCGCACGGCAAGCACCGTGGTCGCGGTGCTTCGATTGTCGACACCCAGCGTGCCCAGCTTGGCACGCTCGGAGCGCTGACTCTTGGTATAGACGACGCCGCAGTTCGGATCGAGGCAAAACAAGAAGTTGTCGTGAATCAACGCCGCCCGCAGGCCAACACCCTCGGAGACCAACAGGCCGTCTGGGGAAACCCAAACAGCTTCGGGCACGTCTTCCTTGGCATCGGGTCGGATCCTCTCGACGCCCTTCGCTGTGGTTTCCTTGAGGAACGCTGGAACTCTGTCAAGAAGTTCACGACCATCACCGATGGGCCACGGTGTGCTTTCGGAAATGTAGAGGTATCCATCCTCGCGGTCATCCACTGCGTCCGTTGGTCGATCCTCGCGGGCCAACAGCTTTCTGCCGCCGCCGCCAGACACGATCGATACTCGGCAATATGCACAACCGCACTGGCGGCAGAATACGAGTGGGAACATCGGCTTGTCGGGTTCCCCGGGCTTGGCCACCTGCTTGGACATCTCGAGGTGCCGCTCAGTCCGAGGCTCGAGTGTGGTCCACACGGTGTCGCCCCTTGTGAGGAATTGGTGCAGCCTAAACGCGAAGATGGGAAATCGGCTTGACTCGCTTCGCCTGAGTGTCGAGCCCTTCATCAGGAAGCTGCGAAGCACCTGCTCGCACTGTTTGCGATCGATGCCAGTGAGAACAGACAGTTCCGCTGAGGCGCTCTCTTCACCTTCCAGCTGACGAGGCGCCTGGCGAATGAACCGCCCCGTCTCAGGCTCGGCCCGCACGCCGAATGTGGATTCAATCCAGGAAGCGAGTGGGTGGAAGCAGAACTCCGCGTACGCATCCGAAGGCGGAGCCGCCGAGGCGACGGCTTCTACGAGCTTTGCCCGCGTCTGAACGTTGGTGAAGTCCTGCTCGGGCGTTGCACGTTCGAGCGTTTCTCCGATCACCTGTGTCGCGTCAATCGAAGTGCCAAAGAGCGTTTGAGCGACCTTCGCGACTTCTCGCTTTTGGTCGAGCGTCGTGCCCTCACTTGCCATCGTCGCCGAGGTGCCGATGCAGATGATGTCGTGCCCGCCGAAAGCGAGCCGGCATCGACGAATCAGCATCGCCACATCCGCACCTTGGCGGCCCCGGTACGTGTGCAGTTCATCGAACACCAGGAACTTCAGTCCTTGGGCCGCCCGCACGAGTTCGCGGTCCTCGGTTCGGGTGAGCATCAACTCGAGCATCATGTAGTTGGTCAGCAACACGTCAGGGGGATTGCTGCGAATCGCGTTTCGCTCGTCGCCTTTCTCCTGCCCGGTGTACCTCGCAAACCGAACCGGTGGGTTTTCTTTGCCGAGAAACTTGCCCAGTTCCTCGGCCTGGCTGTTGGCGAGGGCGTTCATCGGATACACGACAATCGCCTGAATGCCACGCCCAGCTCCTTGACGGAGCACGTGATCCACGATCGGGATTATGTAGCTCAGGCTCTTTCCTGATCCCGTGCCGCTCGTGAGCACGTAGGACTTGCCCTCTCGAGCCTTGCGAATGGCATCGGTCTGGTGCTGATGGAGAATGAGCGGACGGCCCGAGTGATCTTGAGGCGTCTTGTCGATCGTGAAGATCCGAGAGCATTCCTGGTGGAGCGTGCCATCGCCAACCAGATCATCGACTTTGGCCCCCGGCCGGAAGGTCGGATTCAGCTGCAGGAGCGGGTTAGGCCACAGTGCTCCGTCGTTCAGAGCCTCATTGACCTTCCCAAAGATCTGATCGTCGGCGATCTTGATGAAGCTGCGCGTATACGCCGCGTAGTCTTCAACCAACCGCTTTCGAAGATCAAAGACATCCATTGGTTCTTCCTCTGCGATCGGTACCTGGCTAGATCTTGCGTGAGCGAAGCGAAAGGCCGTCATGGGCGAGCCACCGGTCAATGGTCCCACGATGGAATCGCCAATGTCGCCCGATCTTCTTGCCGGGAATCCTCCCGCTCTGCACCAACTTGTAGAGCGATGACTTCGACAGCTGGAGATAGCTCGCCAGGTCGTCGATGGTCATCACAGCCGGCGGAGACGCAGAGTGTCCGTGAACTCGGGGTGATCGAGCCATGCCGGGAGTGTAGCAGTTATTGTCTGTTGGTGGAACGCCGCCTGCACCCGCTCGTTGGGGGGTAGCGTCCAAATGCTGTGTGCTGGCAGGAATACCAGGTGCTACGCAAGGCGGACTCGTCTTAGCGGCCCCTTCGTCTACGGATACGCCTGTTCTTGGCCGTCTTAATGCCCTCATCAGATTGAATTGGAACATGAAGCTCTGGATTAATGGTTTCCCCAAAGCTTGCTGCCGGGATGCTCGGGGTGAGCCTCGTTACATTC
>WBZR01001827.1_pt2 | contig 17766 bp, 12 predicted proteins | sample 5204231 | NCBI WGS metagenome assembly WBZR01 (sample SAMN12412403, study PRJNA552823) | activated sludge metagenome | isolation source: activated sludge from anammox sidestream of wastewater treatment plant... | place: USA: Virginia | collected 2017-08 | reverse complement strand
AGTGCGCCATGTGGCGCGGTGGCTCGGTTTTGTTCTGACGCTCGCGGCGATTGCAGGCTACGCGCCCGGATTTGCGGCGGCTGCGGTGGCAGGCCCCTTTTCCGGCATGTCGGGGAGTTGGTCCGGCGCCGGCGTCATCACCTTGTCGAGCGGATCGCGCGAACGGATCCGCTGCCGCGCCACTTATGAGGTAGCCGAAGCAGGCAACACGCTCGCCCTTGTCATTCGCTGCGCCAGCGACAGCTACAAGTTCGAACTGCGCGGCAACGCCATCCACGACAGGGGCGGCATACGCGGCACCTGGAGCGAAGCGACCCGCAATGCGGCAGGTCAAATCGTCGGCAAGGTCAGCGGCAATCAGATTCACGCGAGAACTGAGGGACAAACGTTCGCGGCGCTCTTGTCGATGAACACTCAGGGCAACCGTCAGTCGATATCGATCCGCTCGCCCGGAAGCGAGATGTCCGACGTGACGATCTCGTTGAGTCGCGGATCGAATTAGACTCGTCTTCATCCGGTTGAAATCGCTTCCGCCGCATCGATCAGTTCCGCCCTCGTCCTTCGGCCGCCAACCCGCCCTGGCAGTGACTCAGCGCATCGTCATGGCCGGACTCGTTCCGGCCATCTACGTCTTTGTTCCTGCATCCCTTCCAAGACGTGGACGACAAGCGCGCATGACTGATGAGAATTCCGCTGCTTGGCTATATCCGCTTTACGCCCGCTGCTGGAAGCCTCGTATTAGAATGATTTTAACGTGCCTCTGCGGGTATTGACCTCAATTGCGAGGCTCTCCTACTGAACATCAGTGGCAATTGCATCGATCGCGTGGCGCGACGATCGCGCCCCGCGCCGATTAGGAGTTCCCCTGATGAGAGCCGTACCTTCCTACGCCGCTCGCCTGGCGCTGGCCGGCGCCGCCGCACTCCTTGGCCACTCCGCAGTCTTCGCTCAGCCGGGTCAGGGAACCAGCGGCGAAGTCAACGTCTACACGTATCGTGAAGCCAAGCTGATCCAGCCGCTGTTTGACGCCTTTACGAAGGAGACGGGCGTCAAGGTAAACATGATCTCGGCGAGCATGGGTCTTGAGCAGAGGATCGCCGCAGAAGGGGTCAACAGCCCGGCGGACGTCTTGCTGACCGTTGATATCAGCCGGATCGAGGACGCCATAAGGCTCGGAATCACGCAGCCGATCAGGTCGGACTTCCTCGATAAACTGGTTCCGCCTGCATTGCGTGATCCGGAAGGGCATTGGTACGGCGTGTCGATGCGCGCGCGCGTGATCTACGCCTCGAAGGAACGCGTCAAGCAAAACGAGATCGCTTACGAGGAGCTGGCCGATCCGGTTTGGAAAGGCAGGATCTGCATCCGCTCGGGTCAACACAGCTACAACAACGCGCTGTTTGCCGGCATGATCGTCAAGCACGGCGAGACGAAGACAGAGGAGTGGCTGAGAGGTCTCAAGGCCAATCTCGCGCAGAAACCATCGGGTGGGGACCGCGAGATTGCGCGCGACATCGCCGCGGGGAAGTGCGACATCGGGCTGGGAAACACCTATTACTGGGCTCTGATGCTCAACAAAGAGCCTGACAAGAAGGCCTGGGCCGACGCGACCAAAGTCATTCTTCCCACTTTCAAGGATGGCGGCACGCATGTGAACGTGTCCGGGGTGGTGCTTGCGAAGAACGCGCCGAACAAGGCCAATGCCCTCAAGCTCATCGAGTGGATGCTTGGGGAGAAGGCCCAGCACATGTACGCCGACATGAACTATGAATATCCCGTGCGTTCCGGCGCGCCGGTGAACACGACGATCGCCGGCTATGGCGTGCTCTGGCCCGATCCGATGCCGCTCTCGATGCTCGCCGAGCGCAGGAAATCCGCGGCGAACCTCGTGGACAAAGTCGGTTTCGATCATTGATGATGCGCGAGGTCCGTCTGGCCATGCCAGAATTGGACGAGCAACAAGCGCCAACCATCGTTGCTCGCCATGACCATTGCCGGGACCGCTGACCTCTTCACCAGACGAGGCCGGGTCCGCGGCGGAGTTTTTCGGTCATCAGTTGCAAGCGGCGCCGCGGTCGCTTTCGTGGTCGTGGTGGTTGCGCTCGTGTTTGCGCCGCTGGCGAGCCTGCTGCGCCTCGCATTGGCGGGCGACACGGAGCTCTGGGATCATCTCGCGACTTACGTCCTGCCGCCTGCCCTCGCGGAAACGTTGCTGCTGCTGGCCGGCGTGGCTGTCGTTGCTTCCGTCGCAGGGGTGGGGACCGCATGCATTGTCACCACGTTCGATTTCCCGGGGCGCAGGTTTTTCATTTGGATGCTGCCACTGCCACTGGCCATCCCAACGTATATTTCGGCGTATGTGTATGCGGACCTCCTGGATGCGTTGGGACCGGTCCAATCAGCCTTGCGCCACCTGTTCGGCTGGCGCTCTCCGGCCGAGTATTGGTTTCCGGAGGTGCGCTCGCTGGGAGGCGCGGCGCTCATCATCGGCATCGTCCTCTATCCTTACGTCTATGTCGGCGCGCGCGCGATGCTGCAGACGCAAGGCGCCGTGTTCGCCGAGGCGGCGCATTCGCTCGGCGCGGGACCGTGGAGGGTCGTGCGCGACGTCACGCTTCCGCTGGCGCGGCCTGCTTTGGCGGTGGGTCTTGCGCTCGCGCTCTTGGAGACGCTCAACGATATCGGTGCGAGCGAGTATCTGGGCGTGCGCACTCTGACAACCTCGATCTTCACCACGTGGCTCAATCGCGGCAGCCTGTCGGGGGCCGCGCAGATCGCGGTCGTGATGCTGGTCGTCGTCGTCGGCCTGATCGGGCTCGAGCGCTATGGCCGCCGCGGGCAGCGGTTTGTCACGGCCGTCGACGCCTCGCGCGTCGCCTCGCGTATCATCCTGCGTGGCGGCTACCGATGGATCGCAGTTCTCGGCTGTCTTCTGCCGGTTGCGCTCGGCTTTCTGATACCGGCAGGCTTTCTGGCCCATCAGGTGATCAGGCGCGGACTGCTCGTGGGCTTTGATCTGGAACTCGTGGATCACACATTTGTCACGGTGATGCTGGCGAGCGCCGCGGCCGCGGGCGCAGTCGTCGTGGGCTTTGCGATCGCCATGATCACCCGTCTGCTTGGCAAATCCATTCTCGCACCGTTGGTCGGTCTTGCGGGGTTGGGCTACGCGCTGCCGGGAACGGTGCTGGCCTTGGGACTGTTGTCGCCCTTTGTGGCTACTGACGAGATCATCAACGCGATGACGCGGGCGCTGAGCGGGACGACGATCGGGCTCGTTCTCGCCGGTTCGAGCGCGGCGCTGGTCACGGCCTATATGATCCGTTTTTTGGCCATTCCCATCGGCTTTGCGCAAGCGGGTTTGGCGCGCGTACCGTTGAGTTTCGACGATTCTGCGCGCAGCCTGGGCGCCGGGGCGCGAGTCATCGTCGGCAGCATCCATCTTCCGCTGATGAAACCGGCTTTGTGGGGGGCAGCGCTGCTGGTTTTCGTGGACTGTCTGAAAGAGCTGCCTGCGACGCTGCTTCTGCGTCCGCTCAATGTGCAAACGCTGTCGACCTATATCTACCAGTTCGCAAGCCGCGGCAGTTTCGAGGAGGGCGCATTGGCGGCCCTGATCATCGTCGCGGTCGGCGTGCTGCCGGTCGTCTACATGGTGCGCTTTGCGGACCTCTCGCCGGCGCCTGCCGGCGATTGAGAGCGCTCGCCCGCGCGCTCATTTGGCCGCTCCCGGACGCATGCGCCGGGCGAGCTGATGCATGAACATGGTCGTCGGGCGCAGAATGGTGAGATCGGCGACCAGAGCCGCCAGCATCGCGAACGCGCTCAGCCAGCCGAACAGGCGCAGCGACGGCAGATCCGAGAATACGGTGACCGCCAGTCCGCAAGCGAGCACGATCGACGTGAGGATCAAGGCGGGTCCGACCAGGACGGTCGCGCGTTCGACGGCGACGCCGGGGTCCTGATCGGGTCTGCTTTCAAGCCGCAGGCGGTTGAGGAAGTGAATCGTCGCGCTCAGGCCAAGTCCGAACGAAACGGTGAGCGCCACGACGCTTGCGAACTGCAGCCCTTCCCCCATGAGCCACAACAGCGTGCCTGAGAGCACGATGGGAAAAATCGCCGGCAGGATGCTGACCGCCATCACCAGAGCGGAACGGAAAGCGAGGCCGATGAAGGCGGCGACGAAAATGACTTCCACCGTCAGCGCCCTATTGAGCTTACCGATCATGTCGGCGCTGTTGCGCGCCGCGATCGCCGACAAGCCGGTGACCGAAATGCGATAGCGCGGATGCGCGTTGCGAACGTCGTCGAGTCTTTTATCAAGCGTCTGCACGACGGGCAGCAACTGACTTGCGTCGACATCGGGAATGCGGCCGGAGACCACCACCGCGTCCTGTCCGGCGGAAATGAAGCGGCGCACCAGGTGCTCGGGCAGGATATCGACGTATTCCTTGAGGATGGCGATATCAGACCGGCCGGCCTTTTCGGCGAGCCAGCGCCGCAGCGTCTCGAGCGACCACACGTTGCCGACCCCGGCCTGCTTCTCGGTGATCGCATGCACGTCGGCGATCGCCTTGAGGGTTTCAGGGTCATAAAGGGAGGCGCCCTGCGGAAACTCGATCAGCATGTCGATCGGATTGGCGCCGGTGAGCTTGGCGTCGAGCCGGCTGCTTGCGGTCACGGCTTCACGCTTGTCCGGCACCTGGTCGGCAAGGCGATAACGGGGCTCCAGGTTGAGGTAGATGACGGTGAGCGAGCCGACGATCACGACGCTGATCAGGCTGTAAAGCGCAGGCCGGCCGACCATGCGCGCGGCAATCCAGGCGCAGATGCGGCGCAGCGCGTCGACGGCGCGATCCGCACCGGCCAGCGTGACCGTGAACTTCGTTTCCTTGCGAATGAGGAGGACGCCGAGCAGCGGCACGAGCGTCAGCACCGCGACGAGCGCGATGACGGTGGCGACAAGTCCCGCCTCGCCGAAGGTGCGGATGAGCTCCGAATTTGAGAATTGCAACGCGACGAAGGAGAGCCCGGCGGTCGCGTGTGTGAGCACGCAAGCCGGTCCGACGACAAGGATCGCGTTGCGCATCGCCTCACGCTTGCTCTTGCCGAGCAACATCCAGTCGCGCGCGGCGAATGTGAGCTGCATGCTGTCGGAAAAGCTGATGACCATGATCAGCGGCGTCATCACGTTCAGGAACATGTTGAGGCGGAAATCGAGCCAGCCCAGCGCGCCGAGCGCGAGCAGGATCGCGAGCAGCGGCGGCGCCGCGGCGATGATCATGAACGAAACGCGCTGAAAAAAAACGATCGCGATCAGACAACCCGCGGCGAAACCGACGACGTTGTAGATGAGCCGGTCGCGCTCGACCGCGTTGCGGATCTCCAGCTGCATGACCGGAACGCCGGAGAGCTGGCCTTTCAGGTCCGAGCCGGCGAGGTCCTCTTCGAGAATCTTGCGGATCTCGCCCACCGTCGCGCGCAGCTCTTTCCCTTGCACGAGGAGAGGATCGAGCGCGAGCACGATCAGCGCGAGCTGCCCGTCTTCGGAGAGCAATTTGCCGCGGATGATTTCATTCGCCGTCACGCTGGCGACGAGTTTTTGATAGGCGGCGCCCTCGGGCAGTTCTTCCGGAAACAGCGGTTCCGGCAGCCTTCCGCCCTCGGGCGGCTGGCGGGCGGAAAACAGCGAAATGATGCCGCGCGTCCCGTCCACCAGTTGCAGATCGGTCACCAGATCACGCAGCTTCATGAGCGAGGACCGCTCCATCAGCGACTTGCCCTCCACGACGACGAGCACATCGAACTCGCTGGAGGGAAAGCGCCGCGTCACCTCCTCATATTGCCTGAACTCGGGCGTGTCGGAGCGAAAGAGCTGGCTCAGCGAATCATCGACTTTGATGCGCATGACCCCGAAGCCCGCCGCGATCGAAAGCGCGAGCGTGAGCAACGTGATCAGCAAAGGAAATCGGAGCGAGACAAGACCCATGCGCTCGATGCCGAGCGCAAGGTGGAAGGGTTTTTTCTGCGATGACGCCGGGCCGAGAGACACGCTCGCCTCGTCGGACGCTTGTGCGGACACCTGATCCTCCCCCTGAGAATCGAGGACGTGTCGATTGTCCCACGCAGAAGACCCCGTTCCGCCCAAGCAATCAAGACGGTGCGGCGTTGAAACACGGCCACCTCCGCACAATTGGCGAAGGTGTGGCTATCCGATTGCGGCGCGCTAGTGGTCCGATTCCAACATTCGCATCCAGTTGCAGCGGGCACTCTTGCGAATGTTGGAATCGAAGGACCACTAGCAAATATAGGCCTCTAGTGGAGCCTTGGATTTGACGTTCGCGTCACGGGATCGCGGTAAGCAGGGCGGCGGACGTCAAATCCGCTCCACTAGCGGATTGTGCGGCGTGCTTGACATTTGGCGGCCCTCATGCGTCCTTCCCGCGCGCTTTTCCCCACATTTTGGAAGCCAAGGCCCCATCATGCACCGCTATCGCACCGACACCTGCGGCGCGCTCCGCGAACGCGATATCGGTCGAACCGTCCGCCTCTCCGGATGGTGTCACCGCATCCGCGACCATGGCGGGCTGTTGTTCATCGACCTGCGCGATCATTACGGCCTGACGCAGTGCGTGGCCGATCCCGACAGCCCGTCCTTCAAGAAGGCCGAGACCTTGCGCGCGGAATGGGTCATCCGTGTCGATGGGAAGGTGCGGCGGCGTCCGCCGGGCACGGAAAACCCTGACCTTGCGACCGGCCAGGTCGAGGTCTTCATCGCCGACATCGAGGTGCTTGGGCCCGCCGCCGAGCTGCCCATGCCGGTGTTCGGGGAACAGGAATATCCGGAAGAGACGCGGCTCAAGTACCGGTTTCTGGACCTTCGCCGCGAGCGGCTGCACCGCAACATCATGAAGCGCGGGGCGATCATCGACTCGATCCGCCGCCGCATGAAGGAGCAGGGCTTCTTCGAATTCCAAACGCCCATCCTGACCGCGTCCTCGCCCGAAGGCGCGCGCGACTTCCTGGTCCCATCGCGCCTGCATCCGGGCAAGTTCTATGCGCTGCCGCAGGCGCCGCAGCAGTTCAAGCAGCTCATCATGATGTCGGGCTTCGATCGCTACTTTCAGATCGCGCCCTGCTTCCGCGACGAGGATGCCCGCGCCGACCGCTCGCCCGGCGAGTTCTATCAGCTCGATTTGGAAATGAGCTTCGTCACGCAGGAGGACGTATTCGATGCGGTAGAGCCGGTCATGCGCGGGCTGTTCGAGGAATTCGCCGAGGGCAAGCCGGTCACGCCGAAATTCCCGCGCATCCCTTACGCCGAAGCGATGCTGAAATACGGGACCGACAAGCCGGACCTGCGCAATCCGATCACGATTGCCGATGTCAGCGACGAATTCGCGGACCCGAGCGTCAGCTTCAACGCCTTCAAGAACGTGATCAAGGCGGGCGGCGTGGTGCGCGCCATCCCGGCTCCCGGCGCCGCCGCCCAGCCGCGCTCCTTCTTCGACAAGCTGAATGAGTGGGCGCGCGCCGATATGGGCGCGCCGGGCCTCGGCTACATCGTGTTCGAGGAGGACGGCGGCAAAGGCCCGATCGCGAAATTCGTTCCGGCCGAGGTCCAGGCGCGGCTCATGGCCAAGGCGGGGATCAAGGCCGGCGACGCCCTCTTCTTCTCCGCCGGAAAGCCGGACGCCGCTGCGAAGCTTGCCGGCGCGGCGCGCACGCGCATGGCGGACGAGCTTGGATTGATCGCCAAGGACCGCTTCGAATTCTGCTGGATCGTTGATTTCCCGATGTACGAGTGGAACGAGGAGGAGAAGAAGATCGACTTCTCCCACAACCCGTTCTCGATGCCGAATTATCCGGTCGAGGACTTCCTCGATCTCGATTCCGCGGACCACGCGACCATCCTCGGCATCAAGGCCTTCCAGTACGACATCGTCTGCAACGGCACCGAGCTCTCCTCCGGGGCGATCCGCAATCACCGTCCGGACGTGATGCGCAAGGCCTTCGCCATTGCCGGCTATGGCGAAGAGGCGCTGGAGCAGAAATTCGGCGGCATGCTGCGCGCGCTCTCGCTCGGCGCGCCGCCGCATGGCGGGATTGCGCCCGGCATCGACCGCATCGTCATGCTCCTGTGCGGCGAGGAGAACCTGCGCGAGGTCGTCCTCTTTCCGATGAACCAGAAGGCCGAGGACCTGCTCATGGGCGCGCCCAGCGAGGCGACGCCCAAGCAGCTCCGCGAGCTGCACATCCGCCTCAACCTGCCGCAGAAGTGAACCGCGGATGCTTCGTTTGGCGGCTGAGAATCGGCCCTCGGCATGCGGCCGATTCTCAGTCGGCCGACTCAGCGATTGCTTTGTCGGCGCGCGCAGCTCCCGAGGCGCCCAGTTTCAACCAAATCCGCCTCTGTTTGTAGATCGTGCGGAGTCGCAGAACCCTGCATTTGGCGGGCCTTTCTTGCGCATCACGGCCGTCCCGCGCCAGGCGGCGAAATCGTTATGAATTCTTTACAGAATCCACTTGATCATGAGTTTCGTTGTGCTTATTTGGGCCGAGCCGCTGTGATCAGTCCGTTCAGTTGGGCCGGTTTCGGCGGTTTCGCTTTATCCGTGGAGCCGGCTCGCCGGCCACCTGGCTTCGATCTCTGGTTGAGGAGGACGGCTATGCGCCAGAACGCCCTCTTTCAATCGGGGACGGGCTTGGGGACCCCAGGTACCGCCCGAAAGGAAGACATCGCGATCGCTTCGCCCGCTTCGGTGCAGGCTGAAGAGCGGAACGATCATTTCGTGGTGAGACACGGGGTGCGGTGCGCCGGAGCGCATCTCATCGTCGATCTCTACGATGCCGAGCGGCTCGACGACCTCGATCACATCGAGGCGACGCTGCGCCGCTGCGTGGATGAGGCGGGAGCGACCCTCTTGCACATCCATCTCCATCACTTCGAGCCGAACGGCGGGATTTCCGGCGTCGCGGTCTTGGCGGAAAGCCACATCTCCATCCACTCGTGGCCGGAGAACGGCTATGCCGCGCTCGATGTGTTCATGTGCGGCAACGCCGAGCCCGACAAATGCGTGCCCGTGCTGCGCGAGGCGTTCAAGCCGACCCGCATCGCGGTCAGCGAAATCCTGCGCGGGCAGGGCGTCTGAGCAATGTTGCTCCCAGCATTGCCGGGCTTGACCCGGCAATCCAGCTTTTCATTGCTGAGCAGCGAAGATGGACCCCCGGGCCAAGCCCGGGGGTGACCTGGTGGTTGGGGTTGCAAAATGGCCGAGAAGCGCTGGATTTCCGAAACGCTGTTCGACGATCTCGGCTTCCGCATCAGCTATGCGGCCGAGCGCGTGCTCTACGAGATGCAGACCGAGCACCAGCATCTGGTTTTGTTCGAGAACAAGCATTTCGGCAAGATGCTGATGCTCGACGGCGCGACCCAGGTCACGACCAAGGACGAATTCATCTACCACGAGATGATGACGCATGTGCCGATCCTCGCGCACGGGCGGGCCAAGGAGGTGCTGATCATCGGCGGCGGCGACTGCGGCATCGCCGAGGAGGCGCTCAAGCACAAAGCGGTCGAGCGCCTCACGCAGGTCGAGATCGACGCCTCCGTGGTCGAGTTCTCGAAGGAGCACTTTCCGGAGTTCACCAGGCCCGTGCTCAGGAACAAGCGTTTTGAGCTCGTGATCGAGGACGGCATGAAATACGTCGCCGAGACCGAGCGTCGCTTCGACGTCATCATCGTCGATTCGACCGATCCGCAGGGACCGGGGGCGGTCTTGTTCACGCGGGAGTTCTACGCCGCCTGCAAGCGCTGTATGAAACCGGGCGGCGTGATGGTCACGCAGAACGGCGTCCCATTCCTGCAGCCCGACGAGCTCATTTCATCGGTTCGGCATTTCCGCAAGCTATTCGCCGACGCCGGCTGTTATGTCGCCTCGATCCCGACCTATGTCGGCGGGCAGATGGCCATGGGCTGGGCGACCGATAATCCGCGGCTGCGCCAGGTTTCGGAGAAGACGCTGTCCGATCGCTACGAGAAAGCCGGCCGGTTCTCGACCAAGTACTGGACTGCGGCCGTCCATCGCGCGGCCTTCGCACTGCCGCGTTTCATTGCCGAGCATGTCGCCAAAGCGAGCGGGCGTAGCGCGCGGCGCGCACGAACTGCCTAACGAAAAGTTAGCGCTGCCGGGCGACGGGCGCTGGGTAGGCATGTCGGCAATTATGCACGCTTAAGCAGGCATTAAGCCGGATACGGGACGGTATTGCCGCTGTTGGGGAATGCCGGTGTGCCGAAGGGACTGATCCTGCGGACTTGTGCGGGCGCATTACTTCGCTCTGCGTCGGCGCGCGCGCTCCGCCGGCATTGGACGCGCCGGCGATCAGGGGCGGCCCCGTCATGAAGCGGTTCGTCTTTGGCGTCGGGCCGATGCGATGGCGCAAGCTCCTCGCCGTCGTCGCCGGTTTGGTGCTGGCGGCCGTTCCGGTCCTCGGCATCAACGCCCTGATCCGGAGGAGCATCGAGAACGAGGGCGCGCACGACGTGCGGATGTCCGCGAGGAAGGCGGTCAGTCGCGCGGAGTGGCGCATCGACCAGGCGCTTGTCGGGATGAGTGCGCTTTCGAGCGCTTCGGTCGAGTCCTGTTCGGACGTGGATCTCGGAGAACTGCGCCGAGCGGTGATGTCGATCACCCCGGTCAAAGAGCTGTCGATCGTCGGGCCGGACGGCGAATTGCGCTGCGGCCATCTCGGGCTTGGCGGAGCCGCCTTGACGGTCTCGCGCGAGATGGCGACGAAAGGCGACGGCGACGTCCTGCTGGCCGTGGTCACGACGCCCGACCGCAATCAACGCGGCCTTCGCATTCGCTGGCATCGCGCCGCCGAACCCTTAAGCCTTGCTGCGCTTTTGCCCGCGGACATGTTTCTTCCGGACAACGATATGATGGCCCGGCCCGAGGATCCGGGCATTCGCATCATGCTGGGGGAGGGGAGCCTCATCGTCGGCGGCGGTCCTTCCGCCTCCGATGACGTCGGCTTTGACCGTATCTATGGGCGGGCCGAATCGGAGCGTTATCCCATTGTCGCGACCGGCTCGATATCGCGTGCGCGGCTGATGTCCGAGCGCAAGGATTTGCTGATATTTTCAAATATCGGCAGTTTGGCTTTCGCCGTCCTGCTCCTGATCTTTGCGTTCATTGCGCCATGGCGCGAGCGCGCGAACCCGATCACCGAAATCGAGCAGGCCTTAGAACGACGTGAGTTCGTGCCATACTTCCAGCCGATCATCGACATCCGAACAGGGCGCCTTGCCGGCGCCGAAGTGCTGATCCGCTGGCGCAAGCCCGACGGCACGATCGTCTCTCCCGCCAGCTTCATCCCGCTCGCCGAATCGACTGGACTCGTGATCCATCTCACGCGCGCATTGATGCGAGCGGTCCGCGACCAGGCCGGCGCGGTGATCGGCAAGCGCCCGAACTTGCGGATCGGCTTCAACGTTTCGGCCGCTTATTTCGCCGACGACAAGCTCGTGCGCGACGTGCGCAATATTTTCGCAGCTTCCCCGATCCGTTTGTCGCAGATCGTCGTCGAGGTCACCGAGCGCCAGCCGCTCGAGAATCTGACCGCGGCGCGGCGCGTCATCGCTTCGCTGCAGGGGCTGGGCTGTCGCGTGGCCCTCGACGACGTCGGGGCCGGCCATTCCGGATTATCCTACATCCTCAAGCTTGGAATCGATGAGATCAAGATCGACAAGATGTTCGTTGACGCCATCGGAACCGAGCGCCATTCGGCGGCGATCATCGACATGTTGGTCGACCTTAGCCGTAACCTGCGCCTCGAGATCATCGCCGAAGGCGTGGAGACCTTCGAGCAGGTGACCTTTTTACGCGAACACGGGATCGGATTGGCGCAGGGCTTCGTGTTCGCGCCTCCGCTCCCGCTGAAATCATTCTTGCAGCTGCTTGAAGCGGCGAGCCCGGGCGGCTTGGGAAGCGAAGGCGCGCTGCCGGCATTGACGGGATCGCATCCCTCCGAACAGGGCGCCATAGCGGCCGCCTAAACCGCTCGCCATCGCCGACTATCGATCCCGCTATCTCCTGGCCTGTGAGGGCGTGGCCGCTACGCGTTCCGACTTCGCCTTCGCCGTATTCGAACGCGTCTTCAAGGAGTTCGGGCCTGCTCTCGGCGATCCGCACCGACAACGGCGCGCCGTTCGCCTCCGGCAACGCCCTGTTCGGCTTATCGCGTCTTTCGGTGTTGTGGCTGCGGCTCGGCATCGCCGTCGGGCGCATCAAGTCGGCAATCCGCAGCAGAACGGCCAAGTCATTGGGAGAAATGACCCGTTTTGAGCGGGAACGATTGCTCCATCGCGCCATTGATGGCGCGGGGCGACACTCAAATCAGGAGCAAAATATGCATCGTCTACTCATTACCGCGGCGGCGGTGAGCTTGCTGGCCTTGCCCGCGGCGGCCCAACAGTCTCCGTCGACCAGCCCGTCCGGCGGGTCATCGGGCGCGCAGATGGGGCAGTCTGCTCAGCCGCAAGCCGCGACTGCGCAGAAAGTGCGCCAGAGCTTGCAACAGGCGGGCTTCCAGGACATTTCGGTTGTCGATGCAGCTTATCTCGTGCATGCGCAAACGAAGGACGGCAATTTCGTTCTGATGCTGGTCGACCCTCCAGGCGGGCCGGCGGCCACGACAGGCGCTGGCGGCGCCGGGTCTCAGGCGCAAGCGAGCCAGCAGCAGAAGCTGAAGGACTCGTTGCAGAAGGCCGGCTTCAGCAATGTCATGATCGTAGACGCGGCCTATCTCGTCCATGCGAAGACCGCTGATGGAAGCGTTGTACGCATGACCATTGATCCTCCGTCCATGACCACGGGGATGGGCGCGGGCTCGCAGGGCGGATCGGGATCCATGGGCGGCGGCTCGTCCGCGCCGTCCTCGTCCGCGCCGTCCTCGCCCAGCCAGCAGCGCTAGATGTGAACTTTCAGGAGGTTGTCCATTCGGCCCGGACCGTGAACGCTGATGTTGCAAAGCTCAGTGATTCGCGGAGGACCGAATGGACACCCACAAGAATGCTCGAGAGGAAAAGGTTCGTGCCGTAACGCAGGACGGGCTCAGCAAGGCCGCCGCTGCCCGTCAGTTCAGCACGACCGCCAAGATCGTCACCAAACGGGTTGAACGCTTCCGCGCGGAAGGCGCGGATCGACGCCTGGGAGCCCTTTCCATGCACGACCGCCGCAAGGGCGGACGCCGCATCACGCTTGGGGCGACAAAGCCTTTGATGTCGCCGGTTTTGTCGGAGATCTGCGCCAGCGCTTTTCGCGTGACGGCTGGCAGCTCGTTTTAATCGACCGCCCTGCAAAGGAGGATTCTCATGAACATCGCCGTGATCGTCGGCAGCCTGCGCCGCGATTCATTTAACGCAAAGCTTGCGCGAGCGCTCGAGAAGCTTGCTCCGGCGGACTTTACGTTCACGCATTCGCAGATCAACGACTTGCCGCTCTACAACCAGGACGACGATGCCAACCAAGCGCCTTCGGTCAAACGTCTGAAGGGTGAGATCGCTGCCGCAGACGGGTTACTGTTCGTCACGCCCGAATACAATCGCTCCGTCCCGGGCGTTCTCAAGAACGCCATCGACCACGCGTCACGCCCTTACGGGCAGAGCGCGTTTTCCGGCAAGCCTGCCGGCGTCATTGGCGTGTCGATTGGCGCTATCGGGACAGCAGTTGCGCAACAGCATCTTCGCAACACCCTGGCCTACCTCGATGTCCCGACGCTCGGCCAACCCGAGGCCTTTATCCAGGCCAAGGAAGGCCTCTTCGAGCCCGACGGTAGCATTGGCGCCGCAAGCCGACAGTTCCTGCAAGGTTGGATGGATCGATATGTCGCCTGGGTTAGGGCGCACACGGCCTAGTCGCGCGGAGTCGGCGCGCTTTCGGGAATCTGAGACGGTCGTCGGTTCCTTCAGTGGCCAGAACGGAGTAGCTCGATGAAAGTTGAGGGGCCCGCCGGCCTGCAACGGCGGACCCGTTATTTCTCGCCCGGAACGGCGGTCGCCTCGCCGAGGGTGTCGCGCACATACAGCTTCTTGACGGCGACGAATGTCACGACGGTCAACGGCGCGGCCAGGAGAAGGCCGAGCATGCCGAACAGGAGCCCGAACGCCAGCACGGATATGAGGAAGAGGGCGGGGGGGACGTTCACGACTTTGCGCTCCAAAATCGGCGTGAGGACATTGGACTCGAGCTGCTGAACGGCGACAAACAACAACACGGTCCATAGGAGAGTGGTGAACCCCTGCGTTGCGGCGAAGATCACCGCCGGAACCGCTCCCATGATCGGACCGAGAACGGGCACGAATTCGGTCAGTCCCGCGAAAACTCCCAACGCCAGCGGCCCGGGAAGACCGATCAGCCACGTACCGGCTCCCACCAGGACTCCCACGATGGCCATGGCGATGAATTGCGCAATCAGCCATAGGCGAAGCGAGCGCCCGCACAGGATCAATGTGTCGTCCACCCGCTCCTGCTGGCCTTTGGGAAAGAGCTTGACGAATCCTCGCCGGTAAGTGTCCGGCTGAGCGCTGAAGAATACGCCGGCGATGATCACCAGAATTAAACTCGTCAAGACCTCCAAGGCCGTGGCGCCCCAGGCGGCTATCCAAGACAGCAACTGACCGGAAAGGGGGAGTTTCGTCGACCTGCTCTGCTCGGTCTGCTGCTGAAGATCTTGCTTCAGAGTCTCGATATTGGGCAGAGCTACCCCTAACCGCTGTTCGAGATTGTCGATGGCTTGCGGCAGCTGACCCAAGAGCGCGGATGTCTGGGCGCTGACATGCGCTCCGATCAGCGCCATGAAACCCGACAAGAGCGCCAGAATCAGCAGGCCCGCGACAAGGAGAGCCCATCGATGCGGCAGCCCGATCCACCGCTCGATCGGCTCGGCGGCCGCAAAAAGAATGGCGGCCACGAGAATTCCGGCAAAGGCGAGGAGGAACGCGTTTCGGATCAGCCAGGCGAAATAGGTCAGAGCGACAATGCCGACGACAATCAAGACCTTCTGGACGAATGCTGACCGCGGCCAGCCCGGAAATCGGGACTCATCGGATCCGTCAGTCATAGGCGTGTTCGCATCAAGCCGCCGCGAATAGGAGCCGCGATCAAGCGGCTCCTGCAAGGCGATGGCCTATTTATCCCAAGGCTCCTTGAAACGATTCAGCGCCACGGCCGGAGCCGTGGTCGAGGCAAGGTCAACACGTTCGAACGGGATTGCGTAATACGCCCATCCCGGCCGCCAGCCATAACCGTAACCGTAATAAGGATAGGCGTAGATGCCGCCCCCATAGGTGACGTCACGGGTTACGAGGACCGCGATGGCCTGTCCATTTTGGTTGAAGACCACATCCTGAACCTGGCCGAAACCCGGCCCATACATCAGGCGGACGTAGTCGCCACGCAGCTCGGACAGGCGGAACTCCCGGGCGCCGACGAAAACGTTTTCTGAATCGTTGAAGAGCCCAGCCGAATCCAATTGGTCCTCGACGTACGGAATCTGAATGCCCTCACGGGAGCCGGTCAGATTGACCTGTCTCCACGGAATTCGCACATGCGAGTCGCCGATGTCGAGGAATCCGCCCGCCTCGACAATGATCGCGGCGATGCGTCCGTCCGGATTCAAGATGATATCATAGACTTCGCCGATCTCTTCGCCATTCCGGCCATAAACGTCCTGGCCCACCAACTTGCTTCCACGCCAGCCGCGATAAAGCTCGGTTAGGTTTACCATGGGAACTTGCGCCGCCTCGGGCGAGATCAGGGGACGGTTTGTCTGGTGTTGACTCGCGCCGACTCCGCTCGTCTGCCGATTGACGTCTTGCTGCTCGCGGCTTGCCCCTTTTTGCGTCATCCCGTCAGGCGGCATCCCGCCCTGCATCATTCCTCCCCTTTGCATCCCGCCCTGCATCATTCCTCCGCCTTGCATCCCGCCCTGCATCATTTCGCGCTGCTGCATTCGGCGCTGCCGCATGTCGCGGGGCTGCATCTGCATCGGCGATTGCTGCGAGGACTGGCCGCCTCGGAATTGATCGTTAGCCTGGGGTTGCTGGTTTTGCTGCGCGAGCGCGCCGCTGGCCAACAAAGAGAGCATTGCCGCACTGATAATGATGCGCATGACGATCTCCTCATTAATGGCATGCAGCCGCGATGGGCTGCAAGATGCGGGTCAACCGGCGATCATGGAGACGGTTCCGCGTGCTCGCATTAATACGAGGAGGCGCTATAACATGACGAAGCGTTATCGCGTGTCTGCGAGGAGGCGGGGCGACGCAATTCAGTGAACCCACGGCTCTGAAGCAGCCTAGATCGATGCGCAACGCTCGTTCCACAGATATGATCAAAGGGGATTGCATGATGCGGCCGCTCGGGAGGCGCGCAGGCCAAGCGCTCCCGAGCGACCTGGGGATCAGGCTTTACTGAGCGCCCACCGTCGCGAACTGATTTTCGCTCAGCTCGCGGAACCGGGTACGATCCCAGTTCCATTCCGGCATGGCTTCGATCTGGGCCTCGCTCAGCCCGCGCACGGTGAGTCTGTCGCCGACGAGATACACGTTGGAGAGTGGAATGGCGACCTGCTTCTCGCCAAGTCCCAGAATGCCGCCATGGCCGATGACGATATACTGCTGGTTATCCGCAAGGCTAACCACGACGCGTTCGACATCCCCCAGCGACTGCCCGCGCGCATTGTACAGGTTATCGTCCAGAAGCTCGGTGACGGCTATCCGCCGCGTGGCTTGCGGCGCGGCCACGCCTGTGGTTCCGCTTTGCCCGACCGCCTGCTGAGCTTGCGTTTGCTCCTCGTCGCCTGCTGCTTCGATCCTCGCCATGGCTTGCCGGCACGCGCGCTGATTTCCTTGCTGCTGATACTCGCGCGCTCGCGTCAGGGTGACCGGCGAATCCACATCCGGATTCTGCTGGAGCATCGTCACGAGCTGATTGCAGGCGTTCTGCTGGCCGGCCATTCGCTGTTGCTGCCGGTTTTGCTGGGCCTGCTGCATCGGTTCGACGCGCACCCGCGGTTGGCCTTCGGCGCGCTGATAGACGACGCGGGGTTCTCCGGTCTGCTCGAACCGCAAACTGGGCCTGCCGCTCAATTGCACATGGGGCTCCACCGGAGCGGCGCGTTGAACGGTCACCTTTGGAGGAACCTGCTCGGCTTGTTGGATCGCTTGCGCCGCCCCTCGTTGCTCAGGAGGCAGCGTGGTGACATCGATCGGCGGCCGATCGACGCTGACGCGCGGCTGCGGCATCGACACATTCACCTCAGGCTCCGGCATGCGCACGATGATTTCCGGCTGAGGTTGCTGGACAGTGATTGTCGGCGGAGCCTGCCGAATCGTGATCTGCGGCTGTGCTTGGACCACGTTGACCTGTGGCTGCGGCTGCTGCACGCGCACATTGAGAGGCGCGCGGTCGACTTTCACCCGCGGAGCCTGTTGCTGAACATGAATCTCGGTTTGCTGTTGGCCGGCAGTCTGCCGGATCCGGTTATTGGCCTGGCGGCAGGCCTGCAAATTGTTTTGGTTCTTGAATTGGCGAGCCTGGTCGAGCGTAACCGGGGAATCGATGTTCGGGTTCTGCTGGAGCATTGCGATCAGCCGGTCGCAGGACCCAGCTTGACCGGGGGCTTGCGCCTCGGTCTGCGGTTGCTGCTGCTGTTGAGCTTGAGCGGGCTGCTGTGTTTGTTGGGCGAGCGCTGCCGGTGCGA
>WBZR01002682.1_pt1 | contig 17771 bp, 12 predicted proteins | sample 5204231 | NCBI WGS metagenome assembly WBZR01 (sample SAMN12412403, study PRJNA552823) | activated sludge metagenome | isolation source: activated sludge from anammox sidestream of wastewater treatment plant... | place: USA: Virginia | collected 2017-08 | reverse complement strand
GCCATGGTGATCTGGATGCTTCTGATGTAGTTGCGGTTCCACACCGGCTCGAGGAAGGCGTTGGCGAAGCGGAAATAGAGCAGGTTCTGCACCGCCTCCTTGCCCAGGTAGTGGTCGATGCGAAACACCGCGGATTCGGCGAAGGTGCGGTGCAATGCGCGGTTGAGCGCCTGGGCCGAGGCCAGGTCGCGCCCGAACGGCTTCTCGACCACCACGCGCGCGCCCTCGGCGCTGCCCGACTCCCCGAGGCCGTCGACCACCGAGGGGAACAGGCTCGGCGGCACCGCCAGGTAGTGCAGCGGACGGCGCGCCGCACCGAGGGCCGCGCGCAGGCGCTGGTGCGTGTCGGCCTCCCGATAGTCGCCGTCGACGTAGCGCAGCAGCGCAACGAGCCGCTCGCCGGCCGCGTCGTCGCCGCCGTCGCCGTGTTCGTGGAGGCTGGCGCGCACGCGCTCGCGCAGCCGCTCGAGCGTCCAGCCCGAGCGCGCCACGCCGATCACCGGTACGTCGAAGCTGCCGCGCCGGACCATGGCCTGCAGCGCCGGGAAGATCTTGCGATAGGCGAGATCGCCGGTGGCGCCGAACAGCACCAGGGCGTCGGCGGCCGGCGCGGTCACGGCTGGCGCTCCTGGTGGCCACCGAACTCGCGGCGCATGGCCGAGAGGATGCGGTTGGCGAAGTCCCCGCGCCCGCGCGAGCCGAAGCGCGCGAACAGCGCCGTGGCCAGCACCGGCGCCGGCACGCCGATGTCGATCGCCGCCTGCAGTGTCCAGCGGCCTTCGCCGGAATCGGCCACCCGGCCGCGGACGTCGTCCAGCCCGGGGTCGCACGCCAGCGCGTGCGCGGTGAGATCCAGCAGCCAGGAGCGCACCACGCTGCCGCGGCGCCACAGTTCCGCAATCTCGGCCAGGTCGAACTGGTAGCGATAGGCTTCGGGATTTGCCAGCGGCGCGGTTTCGGCGTCGCTTTCCTGCGCCTTGTCGCCTATGCCGGCGTGGCGCAGGATGTCGAAGCCCTCGGCGTAGGCCGCCATCAGGCCGTACTCGATGCCGTTGTGGACCATCTTCACGAAGTGGCCGGCGCCGCTCGGGCCGCAGTGCAGCCAGCCGCGTTCGGCGCCGGCGCGCCGGGCGTCGCGTCCGGGCGTGGGCGGGGCGGCCTCACGACCCGGCGCCAGCGCCGCGAAGACGGGCTCGAGCCGCTGCACCGGGCCGGCCTCCCCGCCGATCATCAGGCAGTAGCCGTTGGCCAGACCCCACACGCCGCCGCTGGTGCCGACGTCAACGTAGTGCAGGCCGCGCCGGGCGAGCGCCGCGGCGCGGCGCAGGTCGTCGCGGTAATGCGAGTTGCCACCGTCGACGAGGATATCGTCGGCCTGCAGATGCGGCAGCAACCCCTCGATCGCGTCGTCGACCGCCGCGGCCGGGAGCATCAGCCAGACGATGCGCGGGGGCTCGAGCCTTTGCGCCAGCTCGGCCGGCGAGGCTGCGCCGTGCGCGCCCGCCTCGGCGAGCGCCTGGACGGCCGCGGGATGGATGTCGTGGACCACGCAGGCTTGCCGCGCACCGAGTAGGCGTCTGGCCATGTTGGAGCCCATGCGACCCAGTCCGACCATTCCAATCTGCATGTCGACCTCCTCGCCCCGTCGCCCCGGCGCATCGCCTCGCATTGCGGTGAGCCCCGCCGGTGCGGTCGGGAGATTATTGTCCCGTTGTTTCAGTTGACGCCGCCCGCCAGGATCTTTCGACGTCTGCCGGCCACCGACGTTCCGTCACCCCGCACGCGCGCCCGTGCGACCGGCCGCGCAGCGCGTCCGGAAAGTCAGGGCTGAGACCCGGAAGGTCGCGAAGCCGGACCCGGCGCCGGCCGCCGCCGGCGCCGTTCCCTTCCTCTGCAGCCGCATCGCGCTGCTTCAGGCATGCGCCATGGACCGTGCAGAGTACGCTGTGCGCGCCACGGCGGGATACCCGTCCGCGGCGCCACGCAACATTATCTGATCCTCAGTCAGCGCCGGAGGCCAGGGCGCGGATGTCGATCTGCCTGAACTGCCGCTGCATGGCGCGATCGGCGAAGAGATCGGCGAGCGTCACCTCGTTGAGCGCGGCGATGAACGCGCGGCCGCCGCGGTCGAGTGCGGCCTTGAGCGAGCAGCGGGGCGAGAGCACGCACTGGAGCGCGTCGCAGTCGACGATGGTGAGATCCCGCTCCATGGACCGAACCACGTCGCCGAGGCGGATCTTCTCCGCGTCGCGGGTGAGGACGATGCCGCCGCGCCGCCCGCGCCGCGTCTCGAGCCACCCTTCCCGCGCCATCCTGTGGATTACCTTGCGCAGGTGCTCGGAGGAGATGCGGAAATACGCGGCGACCTCCGCCATGGTGCACTGCCGGCCGCGCTGCCGGCCGACGTAGAGCAGCACCCGAAGCGCGTAGTCGGTGAATCGAGTCAGTTGCATGGCGCCGCTGTCACGTCGAAACGTCCCCAGAGGAGCCTGCCCGCGATCGCCAGGGTGAGCGCCGTGCCGAGCACGAGCAGGCAGCGGCCGAGGAGCTGCTGGTCATCGAGCAGGTAACTGTTGCACAGGCGCTCCGGTGAGGCGAGGTAGAGCCAGCCCAGGCGGAACAAAGTGGCCAGGCACTCGAGCAGGAACACGCCCTTGACGATGAAGCCCATGCGCGGCCAGGCGATCGCCAGCGGCAGGCCGACGAGCAGCGGCAGCGAAGCGTACTTCGCCGCCGCGACCAGCGTCTCGGTGGCGGCGGCGTCGAGCGCGCGCGGCAGCATCCAGAAGGCGCTGGCGAACATGGCGAGCACCAGGGTACTGAGGCCGTGCCGGTTCCAGGGCTCGGTGGCCGCGATCAGCCGGCCGGGCAGCGAGCGCGACAGCAGCACGCCCGCCACGGCGAGCAGCGGAACCTGCACCAGCATCAGCGCCGTCATGGAGGCTTCGAGCGCCTGCCTGACGGGCGGCGCAAGCAGCACGGCAAGGAGCGCCGCGCCCGCCAGGGCACCATGACATTGTCCGCGAACGATCACCGCTCGAGCCTCGCGAGCACGGCCTGCGCCGCGCGCTGCCCATCCCCCGCGTCGAAGATCGAGACCAGGCGCCCGCGCGGATCGACGAGGTGGAGGGCGGCGTTGTGCACGTAGCCGCCGGCGCCGTCGGGAATGACCGTGATGCCGAACGCGTGCTCCAGCCGATCGAGCCCGTCCCCGCCGAGCGGCCGTGCCGCGATCCAGCCGGCGCCGCGGCTGCGCGAGCGCCGCAGGTAGGCCGCGAGCTCCGCCGGCGAGTCGTGCGCGGCATCGAAGCTGATGCTGAGCAGTGCGGCCTCGCGCCGCGCCAGCGGCCCGGCGAGGCGGTCCTGAAGCTGTGCGAGCTCGGCGCCGAGCGCGCGGCAGTAGGAAGGACAGCGCGTATAGATGAAATCGACGAGCAGCCATCGCCCGCGCAGCGCGCCGAGATCCAGCCGTGCGCCCGAGTCGGTCTCGAGCGCGACGGCCGGAATCGCGACCGGGTGCTCGCGCACCGCGATGCGCCGTGCCGACTCGGTCGTGAAGGCGCGCAACCCGTCGGTGCCGGCGTAGAACGCGGCGCCGCCGGCCAGCGCCAGAACCGCGCTAGCGCACAGCGTGCGCAGCAGCGCCATCTCCGTGCGCCTTCAGCAGGCCGGCGACGATGCGCGCCGTGAATACCAGCATGGTAACGATCAACAGCATCGCCCCAATCGAACCCGCGCGGTCGTAGGGCATCCATTCGGGGAGGTGGACGGCGAAGCGCCGCGGCACGCTCGCGTGCCCCGCGGCGAGGAACGCCAGCACGAAGCCCAGGCCGCCGGTCAGGTAAACGAAAAAGGCGATCCGGTCGCCGGCGGACTCGCGCGCGCCCGAGCGGCCGCCCGACAGGTGATACATGAAGGCGAGGATCATCGGCAGCACGCCGAGCAGCAGGTAGAAGTGGAAATGCCCTGGAACCCACTGCGTGTTGTGCATCACCTTGTTGACGCTGATCATGCCGTCCAGGATCGCCGGGACGATGCCCGCCGCCCAGCCGAACATCGAGAGGATCACCAGCCTCGCCGGCATGCCCCAGCGAATGCCCGAGCGGTGGATGTTGGTGAGCGCGCCGTAGGCGGTGACGACGAACACCGGCAGGCCACTCGCGTAGGAGATGATCTGGCCCATGGCCAGCATCCAGTGCGGCATCACGTAATCCATCAGCAGGTGGTGCGGATAGACGATCAGCACCATGACCGTGCTCGCCGCCCAGCCCCACAGGAAGGGGCGCGACACGCCCCAGGGCCGGCCGGTGAAGCGCGGCAGCAGCTCGTAGACCGCGATCACCGACATGTAGATCGTCTCGTTGATGAACACGTGGCCGAAGAAGTAGATCAGGTTCTTCGCGAGCAGCGCATTCAGCGTCACCGACGGGAAATAGGCGTTGATCAGGCACATCACCAGCACCACCGCCCCGGCGAGGATGCCGATCGAATTGGTGATGATCACCATCGTGCCCGCGATCACTGCCGGCGGATGCGCGCGGTCGATCTCGCCGCCGAACAACCACTGCAGGCCGAGCGCGCGGCCGAGGTTGCCGTATCGCCGCACCACGGCGAGCATGGCGTCGAGGTAGAACAGCAGGAAGCCGACGCCGATCAGCAGGTAGCCGAGCATGAACAGCGCCGCCGCGTTGGTGCTCCACAAGCCCATCGAATGCACTGGCAGCGGATAGAGGAAGGTCCACGCGCCGGCGTACTGGCCGATGAACGTGGCCGCGAGGATCGCCACCGCACCGAGGACGAACAGCGCGAGGTTGGCCACGAACGGCGCCAGGCGCAGCCGCACGTACTTGCGCAGGAAGAACCACATCACCGCGCTCGCGGCGATGCCGGCCGCACCCACCATTCCCGCGCCGTGCGCGGTCATGATCTGGTAGAAGAGCACCGGCCCGACGTCGAGCCATGTGCCCTGCGCCATGCGCATGACGAGGCCGAGCAGCATCATCAGCACGAACACCGCCAGGCCGGTAACGACGTAGAAGTTGACCGCGATCCGCTCGCCGCGCCCGAGCGACTCGCTTTCCGGATGCATCACAGGGCTCGTTGCGCTCATGAGCGGCTCCCCTTTCCGGCGGCGACGACCTCGAACTCGGCGGCCATGCCGTGGTGCGCCACCCCGCAGTACGCGAGGCACAGCACGCGGTACTTGCCCGGCTGCGAGAAGGTGTGGATCAGCCGGTTGGTGAAGCCCGGCATGGCCTGCGTCTGCGTGACGATCCGGCCGTCGGGGCCGTAAATGGCGAAGCCGTGGTTCACGTCATCGCTGGTCACATGGAATTCGACCGGGACGCCCGCGGTGAACCGGTTGCCGCTGAGCTGCCATGACCATTGATGCCCCACGACTTGGACGATTTGCGGCTCCTCGTCGGGGCCGTATTGCAGGGGAAGCGGGAAGGGGTCGAGGCTCGCCCAGGTCGCGCCGATGCCGCCGAGCACCAGGGCGAAGAACCACCAGCGCCGCACGGCGTAGGCCCGCTTCTGCACCTGCTGCCCGTCGCCCGGGCTGCGCGCCCTGGCGATGGCGTAGAGAAACCCCAGCGCTATCGCGCCGATGCCCGCCAGCGTGGCGAGCCACACCTGATCTTGCAGCATCGCGAGACCCCCCTGTCGAAAAGATGGGCCTGAATTACATATTATTGATGATAGTACCGCGCGCGGTGCTGTCAATTGGCCGCGGCCGGCTGCCTGTCGGACCTCTGGTAACTTGTTGTTCCATCGAGACCTTACTTTCGCCAGTAGTACTTTTTCCGTCATGCGTGCCGTCCATCGCGCCGATATCCCCGGAAGCAGCGTCCACGACCCATCGACGTACATCGCGGACGATCGGCGCTCAGGAACAGGCAGCCTTTCAGGATGCATCGACATCCATCGGCTGCGGCAGTGCCTGCTGACGGGGTCGATCCGCGCCATTGCTGATCGAAATGGAGCGCAAGAAATGCCAGCATCTGATGCATCAACTCGTTATGACCAGGCCGCCGGCACACAAGTGGGTGTTCGCGCCGCGTTTTCGCCGGCACGCCTTCGGCTGGCGCTCGCAGCCGGCGGTGCAGCGGGTCAGGGAGGCCACGGCCGAGATCCAGAAGGTTGCGAGGAAAGACCCGGCGCTGGCCGCCGCCGGCGCAGTCCTCTTCCTGGAGAAGGTCTCGCCCGCGCTCGAACAGGTCGACAGTTCCTCCGGCGCCATCGGCACTGCCGTCAATCACGCGATCGCGGCCTGCGCGACAATCATCGCCGCCGCGCCGATCGACGACCGAACGCGCGATCAGTGGCTCGACCGGCTCTGGGAAGCGCATCAGAACGACGCGATCCCCTACATCGAGCGCCTGGCCGGCTACTGGGGCGAACTCTGCGCGTCGCGCGAGCGCGCCTCTGCCTGGGCGGACCGGCTGATCGGCGCCGTCGAGAGCATGTGGGGTCCGCGCCGGAAGCCCGGCAGCTACTTTCACGGCACGATCGCCTGCCTGAGTGCCCTCTTCCACGCCGGGCGCTACGAGGAACTGCTCGCCCTCCTCGACCAGGCGCCCTACTCGATGTGGCACTACCGTGAGTGGGGCGTCAAGGCGTTGGCGGCCATGGGGCGGAAGGCAGAGGCGATCCGCTACGCGGAAGCGAGCCGCGGACTGAACGACAGCCCGGTCGCGATCGCACGCGCCTGCGAAGAGATCCTGCTCTCGTCCGGACTCGCGGACGAGGCGTACGCGCGCTACGCGATCACGGCCAACCAGGGAACGACGTTCCTCGCGACTTACCGTGCGGTCGCGAAGAAATACTCTGGCCAGACACCTGCGAAGATCCTCGCTGACCTGGTGGCGAGCACGCCGGGTCAGGAAGGCAAGTGGTTCGCGGCCGCGAAGGATGCCGGGCTCTACGGCGAGGCGATCGCCCTTGCGAGGCAAACACCCTGCGATCCGCGCACGCTGACCCGGACGGCGCGCGACTTCGCCGCGCCGAACCCCCGCTTCGCCGTCGAAGCGGGCCTGGCCGCCCTGCACTGGATCGCCGCCGGATACGGCTACGAGATCACGGGCGCCGAGGTGCTTGCCGCCTGCTCCAGCACCATGGATGCAGCCAAGAACGGCGGTTTGGTTGAGGAAGCGCAGGGACGAATGCGTGCGCTGATCACCGGTCCCCGTTCGACCGTCAAGGACCTGATCGCCGCCGCGCTGGCGTCACGAAGGGATGCGTGACCTCCGTGCCGGCGCCTGCGAGGTCCGCAGCTTCACACGCGATCGCCGCCAGCCGGCTGCCCGGATAACGCAACGCCCGCACGACAACATCGCTGCTGTTACGGTGCCAAGGCAACGTTTCGCGGCGCACCTACTCCCACTCAATCATCAACAGCTTCGCTAAGTCGTTGTCCGGCTTGATGCTCGGCTCGTAGCGCCCGAGTTTTACCGTCATGTTTACCGTCATTTTGATGGGGACCCCCAAGCGCAGCATTCATCATCAATCGACATCTATCGAGGACAGTCGGCGCTTTCACGATAGCCAGCTTTCGAGATCTATCGAGGTCTATCGGGTCCTCGCATGCGTTCCCCGAAGGCGTGAGCAGACTCCTTGCTCCTCTTGCAGAGATCAAGACGACGCCGGCATCAAACACCTTAAATTGTTGTTGCATCGAGTCTTTACGGAAGTTTTTTTACCGTCACTGCGCTTCCGTACGAAGGCAGCGCCACTGGCGATTGTCCTTCAGCTTCCCACGCATCAGCAGGCCGAGGCAACTTCCGTCCGCGTTGCAGTGCCAGCACGACTGCGTCCTGCTCAAAGCGCTACTCGCGACTCGCAATGACCTCGGCGAAGCGTTCCGCGCTGAAGCCGTCGGGATACAGACTCCAGCCGGACTCGCTTGCATCTACTTCACGCGCCTCGTCGACACCGTAGTTCCCGGCGAGCAGTCCACCAGGATCGTTCAACAGGTGACGATCGTCGCGAAGCGCGATAAGCAGCTCTTCGACGGAGACCTTCAGGAAGCCGCCGAACCGTTGGTGGTCGCATTCGATGCAGGTGTCGGCGATCCACACAGTTTGTCGAGTCGGAGTCAGGCCCTCGGACAAACCCGGCATCGCGCGAAACCCAGGATCCGAGGCGATGGCCACCGATACCGCTTCGACCTTACGGCGAAGCTGCTGTCCGGCCTTGCGAAGCGTAGTGGTCGCGTGCAACCACGCGTCCCGCTGAGATCGCCGCATGAACGTCGACTTCACCTCGATGACGAACAGATGCCCGTCGAGGACGGCGATCAGATCCACCTCGCCGGCGTCGTCCGGGCCGCGCGGCGGCACCCAGTTGAGCAGCGCCCTGAACCCGCGCTTCTCGAGCAGCCTGGCGAGTCCGGCTTCGATCCGCTGCGCCTCGTCGCGAGCCTGCCCGCGGCGAGCGCCGAGCCGCCTCAGGTTGTTGATCGCAGCGGTGCTGTTGTTCTGCATCCCGACAACCCACGGCAGCTGCACCAGCGTCGCCCCGAACTTGAGGACCGGCCGCTCGAACAGGTGGGGCTGAAGGCCGGGCTCATTGCGCTGAAGCCGCTCTGCAGTCGCGACCATGTCGTAGGTCCAGAAGTCCAGGATCGCGGATGCCATCCTCGGATTGCCCGCGGGCTCCGACTTCGTGACGGTCCACCCCGTGATGTTGGACACCTTCGAGTCCCGGCTCGACCAAGTGAGCGGGAGTCGGTTCTGGAGCCCCTCACGCAGGCCGTCCATGGCCAAGCGCTGCAACGCGACGCGCCAGTCGCCCGACGCATCGACGCGTTCCGCAAAGGCGGCCAGGAAATCCTGCAGGAAGAAAGCAGACATCAGGTCGAGGGATAGCAGCGCCCGGAAGAGATTGACTGTGTCTCCGGAGTCGGACGCCACTTCGTCGGCAACGCCGTACGCCTCACGCAGTCGAAGCTGCGCTTGCAGAGCCCGTAGCCAGGCCAGTCGGTTGGCCTCCGCGTTCTCTGGTCGACCGATCATCCACGTGGCCCAATCGGCGGCCACCTGCTCGACGTCGGTGTCGACAGCACGGTGGAACCAGTACCCATGCAGGCGATCGAGCTTCAGCCCGTCGCGTTGCCACGCGGACCTCGCCGCCGGATCCACGTCGACGATCTCAAGCCGATCACCCCGTCGCTCGAACCGAATGCCATCGTCGTAGCTGAACGCGTCGGCGGACCTGGAGATGAACTCGTTCAACTCGATCTGCGCGTCCATGAGCGCGTGAAAGGCGCGCAGATTCCGAAGGGCTTCGCCCGCGCTCGCCATGCCGGATTCGAATAGGACCGGTCGAAGATGCCGCGCGATCGACCTGCCGATGCTGTCGTCCGTCAGCTTCAGGGATGAGGCACTGGCCTCTGCGAGCTTCCACGCGAGCAGATCGCTTAGCGCATCCCAAGCGACTTGAGCGTTCGCCCCAGACGGCGGTGCGGGCGTCTTGACGTTGAAGTCCCGCGGAACGAGTACCTCGAAGGCGTAGAGGCTCGCGTAGAGCAAGAGATCGAAGACCGACAACTCCGCCAGCTTCGACTTATGCGCTTCCAGCGCCACGATCCGTTCGCGATGCGCCGACGCAAACAGGTCGAGTACGCGGCACAGCTCAGCCACAGCTTCGCCTGCGGCCGCGGCCTGCTCCAGTTCAACTCGTCGCGGAGAGTGCGGGTTCAGAACAAGTCCGGAATACCTGACGGCGCGGATCAATGCATCGGGTGCGTCGCGCGCCACCCGGGCCAACAAACCATCAGCAGCGACCGGCTCCTGGCCAAGGTATCGCGCCAAGGCGAGCGACATCGCTTCGCCGCCCCACGCGTCGGGAGGGCAGCCCTTCACAACGTCGCTGGCCCAGAAGAGGATGTCCCGCTCCTTCTTCGTGAGCTTCTTCTTGCCGACGGGCAGCGGCTTTCCGTCCAGGTAGGCGCTGGCGACTCGCTCGACGGCGACTGGCAGCGGCACCACGTCACCGAGCAAGCGAAGACAAAGGTCGTCGTAGTAGTTCGTGGCCGCCATGCCGCTGGGTGCATTCGTGAAGGTGCGGATCATCCTCGCACGAAGCGTGTGAGCTCGTTGCAGTTCGACATCTTCAGCGCAATTCGACGGGCGCCGGAGCAGCGCGGTAGGCGACTACATGAACCGCGGCAAAGGCGATCCGCATTGCACCCGGTGCGCCAGGCCGCGCGTGATCAGCAAGCCCGGGATGCCTGTCTAGGATTCAGAGTCTCAAGCGCTGAGGGTGGGCTGCACCCATCGCCTTCGAGGTCTCGAGGTAGCGCGTTCAAGCCCTCCTTCAGCGATGCCTGAACCCAGGCTTTGAAAGACGACACCAGCTCGGGCGGATGGTTGACGCGCGCTCCTCGACCGCCAAACATCGGCATGAATGCCGCGGGCATGTCGACCGCCTTGCGTCCGAGGTACCAGAAGCGGCGAGCCACGAAGACGCAGGGATGCCGCGTGTCTTGTGCAAGGCAAGCCGGACCAGTGTGATAGCGGTTCGGATGCTGGATCCACCGCCCGGTCGCGTCCAAGCTGTAGAAGTTGTCGCCGCATCGCTGCTGTGCCGTTCCCTCGAGGATTGGCTTTTTTGCGGCGAACCGCTCGTCATGAAAGTAGTCGTTCATGTGAACGCGCTCGTCGACCTCCATAACGTGAATGAGCTTGTATCCGCGCCGCTTGTCGGAAACCCCGGCGATCCAGTCACCACGCCTCGCGCGCGATCCTTGGTGATTTGGTGTGCACACCGCCAGCGTGCAGGTGCCCCAAAACGGATTGGGCGCCAAGCCGGCGTCGTGCTGCATCACGTACGTGTAGAGATCGCTCATGAGTGCCTCGCTCTGACATTTTCGGCAGGCATCCCGTGTCGCTCGATCAGGCGACCGGCCCACTGGATAGCCTCGGGATACTCGCGACAGTCCAGCACGAACTCCTGGCCCTTCGACACGGTCTGCAGATACAACCGGTCGCCGTGTCTTTTCCAACGGTCCGGCCTGCCGTGATAGCTCAGCGGAGTGCGTCCCTGGCGAGGATCGAACCAAGTCGGTAAGTTCCAGATCGACCGATTCGCCCCCTCGGCCGAAAACACGAGCTCGTCGGTCCACTGCCTGAAGCGACCGCCTGCATCACCAAGACGGCTGCCGCCGAGCTGGAGGTGATCGGCGGCCAGGTAGATCGTGTTGCCTTGCCCGCCGAACCTCGACGCGTGAACGACATGGGGATGCTCCGTGAGCCACCCAGGTACATGGGTCGTGTCGTGGTCGGGCAATTCGATCACCACGCCAACCTGCAGCCATCCAAAGAGCGCATGGAAGCTGGCACTGCCGGGCATGAAGCGCCATCCATCGGCGTGACGCTCGGCGTGGCGAAACCATCCGAAAAACAGGAAGAGGTCGCCGACCCCCACGCCGTGATTGACCAGGTGCGACTGCGCCCCGCCGACCTGCCCGAACGCAGGCCTCCACCCTGGTCTGCGACTACGACCACCCGGATCGAGGTCAGGGTCGAAATGCACCGATGTGCCTGCATCGTGCTTCCCGCGCGACAGCTGCGAAAGCAGGTCTCCCAGCGGAAATCCCGCTGCGCTGTATGAACTTGCCGGCTCCCCCGCCTGAGACGGAATTGGCAGAGACACCGGTCCGACCCCAGGCAAGACAGGGCTTGGAACCCCGCCGTAACTCGAGTCGAAGCCCTTTCGGCTGAGGACGATCTTCACGATGATGGGCCCTGAAAACAAGCGCGAGCGGTGACGATCCCAATATGCATCAGGTCCGCTGAACAGGTTCCGGTCTTTCTGCAATCGCGCCGATGGCTGCTACCCCCCCCAATCATCCGGTCGAATCGTTCTGCGCAATCACCACCTGTAGGTCAAAGAAGTGCGTTCCTACGAAGTGGACCATGCGGTGCTCGCCAGCCAGGACCAACGACACTGCAACCCTGGCTTCGACCTTTTCACTATCTACAGCAACGATGGCAGCCCGGACATCCTCATCGGTACTACTGCGCGCGAACTGATACATGGCGGAACATGTGGGACATAGCGCGAGCCTGTTTTCATAGAAGTGCTGAGCGAGCCCCTTCAGCACTTGCACGGCCTCAAAGTAGTACTCACCAGTACGAAGCTTGAACGGCATTTCGTTCGAGCATGCTTGACAAACCATCTGTCCGTGGGCATTCGTATACTTCGCGCGGAGGTATGCCTTAGCCTCAGCGACGACCCCCGGCAGATTCGGCTGGATCGAGCGCTCCCGTCGCACGGCCGAGTTCTCGGGGGCGTTGTCCCGATGTTCCATCACGCCTTTTCGGCGTCTCGTTGGATTGCGTACCTCCTCTTCAGGCTGCTCGGGCCTTGCTGCATGCTGCTTGATGAGAGCCGCCGCTGTCTTGGGATCGATGCCTGACTCGCGCAACGCGTTGGCTAGCTCCGTGGCGGCTCCGAGTCCGTCGAAGCCGAACTCTCGCGCTACGAGGTCCTTGCGCCTGTACTCGGCGGACTGTCGCTGGATAGCCTCCTCGAAACCGATTGCACTCAGGAGCCCGTTGCGGTCATCGAACAGGAACCCCGGTGGCAGTTGATCACGGCTGATGTCCTGGGGCCTGTGGAAGTCGCCATTGGCATCAGGTATCCATGCATTGGCCTTGAGCCAGCAGATCAGCTGCGAGTCTGCTTCTCGGACCGTGTATTGCCGGTTTGGCCGGAATCTCGCCTTGGCCACTTCGGGACGCGCGTTGGTCAAGGTCGCCCAGAGAAGACGACTGCTCTCTATTGTCGGCGTCCTGACAAAGGTATCGATGTGCTTGATCGTCCAGTCAGCGTCGATTGCTGAATCCGTCCACCGTACCCCAGCTCGATGGTAGTCGGCGCGAAGTTCGTTCCTGGCGGGGTTGTCGCGGGTGCTCGTTTGAACGACGGGCAGGTCGGCTTGGATACCAAGTGCCTTGACGAACTCGATGAACGCTTTCTTGGGGCCCACCTTCTCATAGCCGCTCCAGAGCATTCGCTTATCACTGGCCCCCTCGATCGCTGACAGCCCGGTCTCTTCAAAGGGCACATCAAGAAAAAGGCTCTTCACCGCGCACCAGTGAAGTTCGGTCTCACTGCCTACCTTCTGTCCGAGGAAGATCCTCTTACCGTGGAAGATCCGCGTCTTAAGCGGAAAGGCCTTATGAAAGGCCGTGAAACGCCTGATGTGATCAAGGTGGGTCCTCCGGTCTGGAAACGTTTCTCCGCTATATAGATCGAGTACCGTGGCGAGTTCAGCCTCCTCATCAAAGACGCGTACCCCCGCCTTCTCAAGGAACAGCCGCGCAGCGTTCTTCTGTGACTCCGACTTCCCCGAGGAATAGGTGTCTGGTCTGACGAGCAACACATCCTTTGGCGCCAACGCCTCGTCGGGGGGCGGAAAGAAGGCCTCAGCTGGTTTGACCATGCGTGTGCCGGACCCAGCGTCCACACGAACCAGCGCGAGGCCCGAAACGTCGAGATAGTGATAGTGGCGCATCGTCGCGTCGTGAAGGAGCGCGTAAAAGCGCCTCAGCCACGCGTCGTCCTTTGCCGTAAGCCAACCCTTGAGGCGTTCAGGTCGCGTCGGGTCTTCCTCCGACTCAAGATTCGCGCGATCGCACCTAAGAGCGTCGCAAAGCTGGTCCCATCCCCAGTCGTCGATATCAAGCGCATCAAGGAACTTGTCAGCCCGCTGGTTGACCTGAGGAGGATTTGCGCACCACAAGGGAATCGCCCACTTGTCCCCGGTCACCGTCGCCAAGTCCTCGTCGCCGATCAGATTGACGATGTCCGATGGTCCACGAAACAAGTTCTCAGCCATTCGATGAGCCCCCGACTTCGTCGGAACCAAGTGCTTCGACTTGAAGGCTTCGACAATTCGAGCCCTAACGGGGGCATAGAACGGCGACAGATTGTCGTCATCGATCGGAAGGGCCTCAAGTGCCGCCACCGTCAGCAGGCCGCGATCACGAATGTCCTCCATAGATTCCGCGGCCAGTGCGGCAAGCGCAGCGAGGAGCTGGTCATTCCCCGGACTGTCCCGCACGCTGTCGCGTGCCACCGTCGAAGCGAATGGAGCATGCATATGGAACCGAAGATTCGAGGTCTCTTTGTCCGCCGGGAAGTAGATGCAAACACGCCCCGGACTCAGAGGAACTACCCGCCATCGCGACTTCTGACTACGCCCTTCGGCTTCCTCGAGTCCAAATGCCACGGCAACTGTGCAGTCCTTGCGTGTCGACTCGTCATCGATCGTTACGACGTTTCGGTAGCGCAACCAGTGCGACCTGCGTAGCTCACCTGCAGGGCTTTGAACGCTGACCTCTATGTGTTCGCCCTTGCTCCTTGCTTGCTGTAGATCCGAGGGCAGAACGCGCTCCAACTGACCCTCAGAACCATCCGGCAGCACGTAGCTGATCCGGCAAATGTTCGATAGGAAGAGCAGAGTCGCGTCGTCCAGCGCCTGCAACGCGCCGGTGATCTCAGGAGTGGCTTGCCGACTACTCTTCTTTGGATGGTCGAAGGGAAAGACGAACTTCGTCTTGAACCCATTTGCACCGAGGTACGAAGACTGCAGCAGCTCCGGAACCACGAGATCACGGATGCGAAAGTGATACTCGCCGGAGAAAATCTCAGGGGTCTGCGTGTACGCAAAGACCGCCTTGAAACCCACCCCGAACTTCCCGATTTCCGTCGGAGAGTCCGCCTTCGTGCTGTCCCCTATGCTGGTAATGGACTCCACGTCCCGTGCCGAGAACAGCCGTGAACCGTCGTGCTCGAAGACCAGAGACTCCTTGGAAAGGGTGAATCTCGCATGAGATGCCTTGGCATCTTCTGCGTTCTGTAGGAGTTCGTAGATAAAGTGCGCGTTGTCGGGGTAGAGCTGCGTGAGCAACCGAAGAATGCCCGCTTCGAAGCCCTTGTTTCGTCGGAGACCATCAACATAGGCGAGACGATCTGACCGGAGCTGCTGAAACGCCGCCTTGTCAAAGCTCATCGGGACCCTCGCCGATCCTTTGGGTAGTCGCCATTGGTCACGATCCTGCCTGCCCGGCCGGTTTCTCGACCATCAAGACGCCAAGGACAGCAGCCTCGGCCACGATCTCTGCCTGCCCGGCCACGCGCTCCAGGTCGGAACGTCGCCGCTCATAGTCCCGATTGGCCGCTTCGAGCTGTCCCTCCTTCATTCGCCTGATGCGAGCGTCAGTGGCCTGATCGCGCTGTTCTTCGAGCAGCGCCACACGCGCCTGGTGAGATGCCTTGAGGGATGCGAGCCGCACCTCGGCGGACCGAGTTACCGATTCGATGTGCTCGCCGCGGCTACTCATCCAGACGCGATAGTGGATGGCTTCCAGACGTTCCTCTTCGGCAGCGGTCATTGCCGAGGTATCTTGAGAGGCGACCGCATCTTCGAGGAGTCCCAGAAGCGCCTTTGCATGTTCTTCGCCTTCGCAGACAGGCTGGAAGGCGAAGGACTCCGTCACGCCCAGGATCTTCCAGCGGTAGATCGCGAACGGATAGCGGCCAGGTGCGACGGTGGACGATTTGGCCGACACCGAACACGAGAGCGTTGCGGAGGGGTCTAGAGACTTGGCCGCCTGCCTTGCCAGCGGATGTGTGGGGGTAACGAACGTCGCCGACCGATCTTCGTCGGCCGTGGCTGGGTCAAAGGTGACTCTGAGATACGGATCGCTTCCCTTGAGCCAGCGCTCCCAGGAACGATCCACGGCGCCGAACTGCGATACCGCCTTAAAGTCGTCGATCAGCCTGTTGCGCATCTCCTGATTGAGCTGAACGCTCACCATGGCCTGGCGACCCTGTAGCTTGTACGAGCGCCCTCCTTCAAGTGCCGAGAAGTAGCGCTCGATGAGGTTGCGAATCCTGGGTGGCGTCAGCCAGAAGCTCGATGCGCTCTTGATCAGCTCCTCATCTTGCTTGGGCACCGAGAGCCCGAACAGCGTGGCCTGCTGCTCTTCCAGGAGCATTTGTTCCTGCACCACGCGGATCTCGTTGTCGGCGAGCTGCTGAAGCCGACGCGCCTGCTCCTCCAATGTCAGTTGAAGGTTCTCGGCGATTCCGCGGATCTCCCGCGTCAGATTGCCAAGGATCTCCTCGCTTCCACCCAGTGCCTGCCGGAACACGCCGATTCGCAGAAGACACCGTTCATAGATCTCGGCATCGACCGTCCCAGGCGTAATGAAGTTGAAGATCGCCACGGTTTCGCTTCGCTGGCCATAGCGATCGATACGACCTATGCGTTGCTCCACGCGCATCGGATTCCACGGCAAGTCGTAGTTGACGATGCCATCGCAGAACTGGTAATCGAGCCCCTCGCAGCCCACTTCCGAAGACAGCAGCAGGTCTATCGCCCGAGGATCGTCCTTCGGACGGCTGAATCGGTTGCGCAGCTCTCGCCGCTCTTCTTCCGGAACATCGCCGTGTATCAGGCCGATGCGGATGCTCTCCCCTTGCAGCTTCTCCACCAGATACGACAGGGTATGGCGGAAGGTGCTGAACACGAGGAGCTTGTTGTTCGCCAAGGCTTGCTTGTCCCGGACAACCTTGGCGAACGCCGAAAACTTGGGGTCATCCGAGCTCAGGTTCTTGGCCAAGCGAACGAGCGCGTCGACGTCTGCGCGGAACTCCGCGAACGCCTCGGTCATGGCCTGCAAGTCATCGTCACTGTCCGACTCGCTCAGCTCAAGCCTGGAGATCTGCCCCGACAGAATGGCCTCCAGGTAAGGCGCCAAGCCGAACACGCAGCTCGCGACTTGCCTTCGGATCGTCGTCATCATGAACTGCAGGTTCCGATCGCCGTGACGATGGGCAAGGATCCTTGCGACCAGGTCGAGCACGCCGCGATGCAGCTTCTCCTGCTCTTCCGTGAAGTCGACGGAGACCGTCTCAGGCTTGCGAGTCGTGAAACTGCCGATGTCGCGTCGACGTGTCCGGTTGATGATCGGCGTAAAGGTGTAGAGCGCCTCCAGTTCCCGCACGACCTTAAGGCGGTCTTCTGTTCGGAGCTCTTGCTGATCCAGGGAGTCGAGGACTGGCTGAACGCGTGGGTCGGCTGACAGCACTGATGAGCCCCAGTCCGTCCGAAGGGCGAGAGCGAGGTGCTCGCGTGCGACGGTCATCCATCCCGGGCCCGCATTGCGTGCGACCTCGATCGCCGCGTTGATATGCGGATTGGGCTCCGCCATGTGATCGAAGTCCCGCCGACTCGGGAGCAAGTCCGGACGAACGAGTTGAAGCAGGTTGAACAAGTCGTTGTCGCCCAGCTGGATCGGCGTCGCCGACAACAGGACCACAGCCTCCGCGTTGTCGCAGAAGTACCTGACCGTCCTGTAGGCCCAGGTGTCGGTGTTTCGGATGTGGTGTGCTTCGTCGACGATGACGAGATCGAAGGCGGGCGGCGGATCGAGGTCCAGGAGTCCCTTTACCCTGCGACCCTTGCCCTGCTTCCCGAGCAGGAGGGCTTCGTCGAATAGCGAATAGGGGACGATCGATCGTGAGTACTGCTGCGGCCAGACGCCGTCGAGATGGGTCTCTTCGATGCAGTAGCGCAAGGCGTCGCCATCGATGTGCGTGAACTGCTCGTCGAAACGCTTCAGCTCTTCCATCCACTTGCGTTCGGCAACCAGCGGCTTGGGGCAGATGACCAGCACCGACTTGAGCTCGCGCCGAGCTTGCAGCTCTTTCAGGATGAGGCCCGCCTCGATAGTCTTGCCAACACCGACCTCGTC
>WBZR01002680.1_pt1 | contig 17780 bp, 11 predicted proteins | sample 5204231 | NCBI WGS metagenome assembly WBZR01 (sample SAMN12412403, study PRJNA552823) | activated sludge metagenome | isolation source: activated sludge from anammox sidestream of wastewater treatment plant... | place: USA: Virginia | collected 2017-08 | reverse complement strand
ATCCGCTAAACCAGCCGAATTCAGCCACTTAAATTTTCACATTTCGTGATCTACTGATAATGTATCCAAAGCGGCGATGGAACAGCCTTACGAACCAGTATCCACCATCCGAGTATCGCCATCGCTATGACCAACGCCAGCCATCGTGTCGAAAGCAGCGAGAATCCGGCGGCGACAATCAAAAGCAAAAAACTGGTTGTATGGTGAGGCTCCGGATTTAAATACATGATCAGGACGCAAACAAGACATCCGGAAGTTGTGATCAGAACCATCAGCGGATGGGCCAATCCAGGGGCGACAGCCCACCGGTCAAGCGCCAGCCCAAGACTGAGAAGAAGGCCAGCCATAATTGCGCACACTGCGCTCACCACACTGGCGCTCACTATCGTCGGAAATAAATAAAGCGTGATTGAAGCCGCCAGATAGACTAAGGCGGACCCTATCACCACCGGCTTCAAGCTTTCGCGCGCAATGAGGTTGAGGGCGGCGCGCAGCTCGGCTTCTGTGAATTGGAAGTCCGTTCCACCTTGATCAATATGATCTTCGGAACGTGAGCCTGATCCATCTGTATCAGGATGATTTCCAGCATTCATGACAGCTTTACCCACCTGACCAGGAAACTTTTAAACAGGCAGCCCGAGGCCTAAAGAGGAGCCTCGACATCAGCTTGTTATTCGCCAAAATCGGTAATGTCTATTGAATATTCTGTCTGCTAAACGGCGTTGTGGGGAAAGCCGAGATAAAGACGCCAACGAAAGAGATTGGCTGACAATACATAATGGCGGTTAAGACGCCACCCAATTCGATTGATTTAGTACGCTGACTATATGCGCCGGTTATAAGATGTGAGAATTTAACGACGGCGGGGATGATAGTCATCACATCAATCGTTGTCAACGCGTGATATTTTCCGCCCCCGTTACAGACGATAAGAGCTTACACGACAATGCGAGCTTAATTCGCAAGAAAGCCCTTGCCACTAAGCTACCGAACGCTGTACAGTTACGCCGCACATGGCGGATAAGTGGGTCAAAAGAGAGTCCGCCTGGAGACGAACGGTCAACAAACCAAGACAAAAAATCGTAAGCCCCAGATCACATTCCTCACACATTAGGCGCCTTGGGCAATTGGGGAAATTGAAACTCTTAGGAATTATCCGGTTCTCGGGACACCGTCTGAATCAGAATCACTCGCCTGACAAGGTTGATCTGAACGCCTGATTGGATCCGAAAAGCAGGAAAATTCAATGTCACAGGGTTGTCTGCGAAGATGGGCTTATCGCCTCGGAGTCTTCGTGCCGTAATTTTGAAGAATGGGCGTTTAGCATGAGTTGGGAACCCAGTGTCCGCACGCGGCACTTAACTGTCATCATCTTCCTGATCCTGGTCACGGCGAGCGCGCTGCTCTGCTTCAATCTCGCGCGCCTGCTCAACGCCCATGCCGCAGCCAAGCGCGAGAAATTCGGTCTGCTCGAAATTCCCATTTACAACGCCGCGCAACAGGCCATCTTCAACCGCCCGCTGGAAAACCCGGTGTCCGCCATCAGTTTCGATGCCAATGTCCGCTCGCTGATCAAGGCGGGCGAGAACGATCCGAAAGGCTTCGCTTACGTCGCGCTGATCTCACTCGACGGCGCGGTAATCGCTCAATCCGATCCGCAGAATCTGTTGCAGACCGCCGGGCAGCCGTACAGCAAAATCAAATCCATGGGCCAGTTCGAATCGGCGCGCTGGTACCGCCAGTTGTGGGATTTGTGGCGCAACGACAACGTCTACGAAATTCAGAAGACGTTCAACTTCAGGAACGCGCCTTTCGCCCGGCTGGTCGCCGGAGTGCCCGCCACGCACTTTCGCGAAGACATGTCTCCGACAATCAAGCTGAGCGTAATCTTCGCTTCGATCATCGCCGGACTGTGCCTGCTGACCGCTGTGATGTCGTCGAACCTGGTGCTCTGGCCGCTGCGCGAAGTGATGGACAGCATCGAAGAGCTTGAGGTCGAAAGCGCCAAGATTTCCGAACCGCGCCCGGTCAACGTCGAGATGCAATCAATCGCGCAACGTCTGCGCGAACTGGGCCGCCGTTTCGCCGGCAATCGTACGGAGATCGAAGCGATCCGCGATCAGTTGCAACAGGTCGTGGGCAGTCTGTCCGAGCGCGTTCTGCTGCTCGACCGCGACCGCCGCGTGATCATGGCCAGTCCCGAAGCTGAAAAGATGCTCAGCGGAGGGCGCTTCACGCTGCGCGGGCAGCGGCTGGCCGAGGCGCTCAGCTACAACCATCCGATCACAGCCCTGACCGAACGCGCCTATCACGCCGGTCAATCGCTGCAGGAGGTGGCCACGTTCCCCGTCAACGGTTCGGGGCAACAACAGGCCGTCGTCGCTTCGCTTCAGATTTTTGAAGACCGGGGACAGCCCGCAGGAGCGTTGCTGACGCTGCGCGATTTTGAAACTCTGCAACGGCTGGAAACCCAGCTTGATTTCGCCACGAAACTGGCTGCGCTCAACCGCATCACCGCCGGTGTGGCGCACGAAGTCAAAAACCCGCTCCACGCGATGGTTTTGCATCTGGAGTTGCTGAGCGCAAAACTCGAAGCGGGACTCGATCCGAAACCGCACGTTGACATCCTGATGTCCGAGGTCAACCGGCTCAAACGCGTCGTCCAGACCTTCCTCGACTTCACCCGCCCGGTCGAATTGAAGCTCCATCAGGTTGACGCGAACGTGCTGACGCGCGAAGTGATTCTGCTCGCCGCCGACGCGCGCGCCCAGGGCGTCAATATGGAAGAGCATTACGGCGGGGGCCCGCTGGTCATCAAAGCCGACTCCGACCTGCTCAAACAGGCCATCCTCAACATCATCATCAACGGATGCCAGGTCATGCCGCAAGGCGGCAAGCTGATGGTCGAAACCGGACGCGACGAAGAGAACCGCGTCTTCATCGCCATCACCGACAGCGGCCCCGGCATTCCCGAAGAAGCCCGCGACAAAATCTTCAATCTCTACTACACGACCAAACCCAAAGGCAGCGGCATCGGTCTGGCGCAAGCCTTCCGCGCCGTGCAATTGCACAACGGCAGAATCAAGGTCGAATCGGAAGTCGGCGCCGGAACCTGTTTCCGCATCATCCTTCCCGCGGCGTAAAACATCCACGAACCCAGTTACTGTTTCCGTTGCGCCTGGCCGGGGCCTTTGCAGACAACAAATCTTCATCCATGAAACCGCGCTGCCCGATCGGGCTTACCCCAGGCTTCATAGAGCTTCACCAGCCGCTGGCGCGCTTCCACTTTATCCTGACATTTTTCGACACAGGCCTCGAAGCCTCTGAAATTCTCGATCAATAGCCGCTCCGCTTCATCGTAGCGTTTGAGCAACGTCATACATTCGCCCAGAATGCCTGCGGCGGCGGCCCATTGACCCTTCTTTCTGTCTTGCACAGCCTGGAACTTTTCCATTGCCTCGCGCAGGTAAGGCTCCGCGCGGGCAGACCGGTCAGCGACGATCAGAGTCTTGATCAATAAGCCCAGCGCGATGACAGTGCGCGCATCATTCGGCCCGTGCTTCCGCCTGTTGATCTCCAACGCGCGTCTGGCCTCGGCTTCCGCTCTGGCGTAATCCTTCCGCAAGCAATGAATGGACGACAGGTAGTAGAGAAACTGGGCGATCTGCGGATAGTCGGCGCCCAGGTATTTACTGAACAGCCTTTCCGCCTCGTTCAATCGTTTTTCAGCCTCCTGATAGTCGCCTTTGATGTAGTCAATTACTCCCAGGTTATAAAGCGCTTCACCAGCTTGATATGTAACGGGCAGCCGCCGCAATCGTTCAAGATACTCATTGTATGCCGCCTGCGCCTGCTCCTGTTCGCCTTCGCCCGCATAGATATTGCCCAGACGGCAAAAAGTGTAAGCCACCCAGAGATGATCCGCGGTTCCCAGCATCTTACGGAAAGCTTCCCGCGCTTCGATAATCAGAGACTCGGCTTCGGGAGAATTTCCCGTCCAAAACAGTTCCTGACTCAGATTGAGGAGCATATGTGGGAAATCCTCGTTCTGCGGATCGCTCAGGCGCATCATTTCTACCGCCTGCCGCATTATCGTTACCGCACCCGCGCCATTTCCTTTTCGTCCCTCAAGAAGTCCCAGATGGTACAGATTCTGAATGACGCGCGAATGACGTTCGCCATAAATTTGGCTGGATAGCTCCATACCGGCGCGAAAGTGTGACTCGGCAGCTCCCCACTCTCCGCGAGCCTCCCAGATTACTCCCAGCGTGTAGTGCAGATCATTTCTGATCTCAGGCCGATACTTGAATTTCTCGTCAATCTTTTTCTCAGCATATCTGAGCACGTCGAGGAGTGTGACGTCGGGACCTTTGCCGTGCCCCGGCGCGCCGTAAACCGGATTGGCGTTGGAAAGAATGTCGCGGATGAAATCATTGATGGCCTGCGCGTTGTCGCGCTCCCGCCGCGCTATCGCGGACTGCCACATCGCCGCGACAAGCCCGATCACCAGCGCCAGTATTACCGCAACCACCGCCGTAACAACTCCCTTGTTACGCTTCACGAATTTGGCCGCGCGATACGCTAAGGTGTCGCCGCTCGCGCCTACAGGCAACCCGGCGAGATAGCGTCGAATGTCCTCCGCCAATTCAGCCGCTGACGCGTAACGGCGCTCAGGCTCTTTACTCAGCGCCTTGAGCGCGATGTTGTCCAGGTCGCTCGCCAGTTTGTCGCGCCAGCCGGCTGCCTCCGGCGATGCATCGGCCCGGCTGGGCGGACGCGGCTCCTGTTCGCAAATGACCCGCGTGATTTCGTGATATGGCAGGTTCGTCAAATCGTAAGGCCGCCGCCCGCTGATCAGTTCGTAAAGGATCACGCCGAGGCTGTAAACATCGCTGGCGGTCGTGACCATTCCGGCGCCCACTTGTTCGGGGCTGGCGTAATCCATCGTCATCACGCGCTGCCCCGTCTCGGTCAATCCCGTGATTTCATCTCCGGGATCGAGCAGCTTGGCGATTCCGAAATCCAGCAGCTTCGGCGCGCCTTCCGCCGTGACCAGGATGTTTCCCGGTTTGAGATCGCGGTGAATGACCAGGTTCTGATGAGCGTATTGCACGGCGGCGCAAATCTGCCGGAAGAGTTCGAGCCGTTCGACGAGGCCGGGATTGCGGTTTTCGCAATAACGATCGAGCCGCTCGCCTTCGACGTATTCAAGCGCGAACCAGGGCCGTCCGTCCGCCGTTTCGCCGCCGTCGAGCAGCCGCGCGATGTTCGGGTGGCTGAGTTGTGCGAGAATCCGCCGCTCCCGCGCGAAGCGGCGCGAGACCTCGTCGGTATCCATCCCGCGTTTGATGACCTTGATCGCCACGCGCTGATCGAACCGCCCGTCGTCGCGCTCGGCCAGCCAGACCACGCCCATTCCCCCGCGCCCAATCTCGCGCAGCAAACGATATTGCCCAATGCGCTCGCCTGCTTGCGGCGGCGCGCTCGATCGGGACGTGATGACCGGCGCCGAGGCGATGATGAATTCAGGAGCCTCGGCGTCGGCCTGCAACAGCGCCTCGATTTCGGCGCGAAGCCCGTCGTTGTCAGCGCAAACTTCATTCAAAAAATCCGCCCGCGCCTCCGGCTCAAGCTCCGCCACGTCGTGAAAGAGTTCTTCAATTCGCTGCAACCGTTCAGCCTTCATTTCGCCTCCTCCCCGTTCAGCGCCTGCCCGGCCAGCGCGCGGTGAAGCCAGGCGCGGGCAAACCTCCAATCGCGGTAAGCGGTCGCGCGGTTCACTTCGAGCAAATTCGCCGCCTCCTCCACGCTGAAACCGCCGAAACAACACAACTCGACAAGGCGGACTGCGCGCTCGTAGCGTTCGCCCGACGCCTCCAAAATGGTCAACGCTTCATCGAATGCCAGCAGAGTTTCCGCCGGAGCCGCCGTCAGATTCTCGAACTGATCGGCGGTTAAATGATCGAGCGACAGAACGCCGCCGTGGTATTTGCGCGCACGCTCCAGCGCCAGCCATCGCATGGCCTTCGCGGCGACCTTGAAAAAGTGTTGGCGATCCTGCCAATCCACCTTCGCCGCGCCCATCAGCTTGAGATAAGCCATGTTCACAAGCTCCGTCGGTTGAAGCAGGTCGCGGCCCTGCCGGTTCAGTTGCTTCTCGGCCAGTTGATGCAGTTGTGTGTGAACTTTTTCGATCAGGCGGTCATACGAACCCCGGTCGCCATGTCTCCACGCGCGCAGAAGTTCCGTGACCTCGTGAGTTTCGGATCGTTGATCAAGTACGTCCGGGGGAGCGAACATAGCTTTCTCTCCTTTGGCTGCAAGTTGAACGGAATGGCCGGAAGCGCCGGGCGGCATCGCCTGCCGTCAAACACCCAGCCCCTTAAAAAAATTCCTTACCGCGATGCGACAAAAAGCCCCGCTGCCGCGATTTATAAATGAAAGGAGAGAACCGAACTCCTGAGCCTGCCAGCTCAATCGTCCGCCGTAGTCTGATCACACAAGCATGGCTGAACGGCGGCGGCAGTATGCCAGCGTCCTTCAGCCGAGACAAGGCGCGCCGAGACGCCTCTTCACAGGCGCCGGAGTCGTGATCTCCTTGCCGGGAGCGAGACACTCTCGCTCCCGGCAACATCGCTGCGCTTATAAGCAAGACTCTGCAAAATGACGAATATGATTCAAAGGGGGAAACTATGAACAGCCTTGATGCGGAAAAAGGGAAACAAAATGCGCCCTTGATCAAGCGTGATCCGGTGAAAGCCGGGATCGGAATGATATTAGCGGGAATAGGGTGCTTTACCTTTTCCATGCTGATCCATACATCAGCGAGGGGTGGAGTTGAGATCGGCTTTCTTAGCGGCGTCCTCAACGGAATGTTTTTATCAAGCTTCATCCTGTTCCCTATGGGGCTGATTTTTCTTGTCTACGGACTAGCCGCCAAAAAGCGGAGACAGAATCAGTAAAGAACAAATAGGTGTGAAAGGAAACAATGATCATGAAAATCACGGATCGGAGCGATTGTTCACCTCAGACAAACGCATACGCGCAACGTCTGGTTCTCCTGGCCCTCATGTCTGTTTGGTTCCTACAGCCTAACTGTACTCTCGCGCAGCGCACGGAGCCGCCGTCTTCATGGGCTGCGCGATTGGCGAAGGATTATGACAGCCGAAGCGCCTTGGAGATATTCAACTCTCGTGACCCGAAATCCATTGCCGAGGCGATAGCTGCGTGGGCGATGGCGATCGAGGGGCGAACTGAGGAAGCGCACGGCTTAGACCTGATGATGTTTGTGAGCCGGTATTCTCCCATTTGGAATGGAAACGCCATTGATCAGGCAAACCTCGGCAAGCTGACAAGCAGAGTAAAACTTCTGAATCGCGAGCAGATCAATGACTGGCGAACGGCTCTCAAGGCAGCGCACGGTGATGACGTAAACGATCTTTGGACGTGCGGCATCCTTGTTACGATTGAGCCTGTCTTTAACCAGGGAAAGTTCGATGCGGCTCAATCCGATGCAATGCGCGCCAGGCTTATTTTGCTACCAGAAGCAGCGGTCGCTTTGTTGGCAAAGAGATTGAATACAGGTAAGGCCGTAGCGGCGGGTAAGATGATTTCCCAGGATGCCTTATTTCCCGGGAACAAGTTCAATCAAAAATACTTCGACGACACAGTGAAGGCGCTTGAGTCCGCGCTAGCCAGGAAGTGATCGTCGGTTGGCCAGCTTCTCTCCACGAGAGGAGATCAAGAAGAAACAACTGAAGGACGTGGAGTCTAAACGCTCCCTGGAGATTGACCGCGAAAATCGCCCAATGCCCGAACTCAAACCCGACAAGGCGTTGGTGGTGATCGTCTGTCCGCCGATGGCCGCGCGTTACACAGGGCATGGCGAGCAAGTTAAATTCCACGCAAATAATCAAGTCGTTGCCGTCCATAAAATGGGCGCCTACAGCTTCGTTCACCTTGATCCGGGAGATTATCGGCTGGCTTCACAATCAAGGAGAAACGCCTTCGCCATGAGCATCAGACTGGAGGCTGGCAAAGAATATTATTTCCAACAGGATGTTTCTTATGGAGGCGATACCAGTCTCGCGCGTCACTCCAAGGAGTTGGCGATGTACGAACTCAGCGGGACTTACTACGCGAACTGGAAGCGCAAATAGTCACCAACCATTGTTTGACGCAGGAGGCTCGGATCATGCTCGAACAAAATCAGTCTGAACAACGACCTTTGTCGCTGGAAGCGCCGCTGGAAGTTAAGAGTTTGATTGAACAGCAACGATCTCTGGCTGAGGCTCTGGGCGAGCGCGGCGAGGCGGAAGAGGGCGCGCGTCATCTGGAGCGAGCGTACGCTCTCGCCAAAACCGACGAGGAGCGGAAAGAAGTCGTCGCGATACTGGCCAGTTACCGAACTAAATTCAACCTCGGACAGTTGTGGCAATTCGTGAACGATGGGGGAGAGTTTTTTTATGAATCCACCAGCGTCGAGGAGATTCGCGAGCAATTGCTCAAAGGCTTGATCCCGCGCGCGGCCAGATGCCTCAAGAATCGCGTGGGCGAGCCGCTGCCGATCAAGGATTCGCTCGCCAAACAGGAAGCGCGGATCGAAATCCTCTTCAGCCCCGTCTTGTATCACGTGGTTCGCGGAGCAGGGATTACAGCGGTACTCACGGCGATCGTCTCTTTCATCGGAGGCTTCTACAACCTGGGCGCGGGTTTGGGGATGGGCCTTTTGCAAACACTCGTTTTCGCCGTGGTCTTTCTAGTGATGTTCGCCGGGCTGGGGCGCATCGGCAACAAGGCGTCGGATGCGTGGTGATGATCATCGGCGGTTTTATTCTCATCGCCATCACGGGAGGCAGGATCAATTTCGGTTTTCTGGCCGGCTTCGCGATTGGGTTTCCCATAGGTCTTTTCCTGGCGGCGCTGGTGGGGGCGATTCCCGGAGCTTTGATTGGCGGGCTGATTGGGCTGATTCGCTGGCCGATGCTGCCCAGATTACCGCCCGCGTAAAAGTTTTTGCGTAAGTTACGCGCGCGGGCGACACGCGCTTGATAGATATACAACCGTCCCAAGCTGAAAGGAGATCACCAATGTTGGAGAAGCGATGGCTGATGATTAGCGCCTGGATCGTTTTAGCGATCAATTGCCCTATGGTTCTGGCATGTCAACAGACGACCGGGCGGACGGGGGCGCATTCAAACACTCAATCAACGGCCAAAGGCCTGCAAGCGGACGAAACGCCGATCAAAGCCCCCGGCAATAAGATAAGCGCCAGCGCAAGTCTGCGTCGCGGGACTTTCAAGTATGGGAACGTTTCCGGCCCCGCCTGGAACATCACGGTAAAGATCAGCAACCCGACGGCCCAGGAAATTGAACTGGGTGAAATGCTTGTTCTGCTCGAAACCCTTCGCGACAGGGATGTCTTTGCGGCCAATTACATCGCGCGCAAGCGCGCTGAGGACGCGCCGAGCCTGCAAAAGATAGTCGAACGATACCATCTGCTCTGGGGCTACCAGATCGAAACGAATGGCTTTTACCTGATGCCCTTCCTCGCGCTCAGCAAACTTTATCCGTCGAATTCTAGCGTGGCTGATTTGTTTATCGCGTCTCTCTCAGCGCCGAGAGCGCAGGCCTACGAAGGTTTCGGTTATGGACGCGTCAGCCCACACGCCGAGCGCATATTGAGCGCGGAATTGCCCACGCCCGTCGGAGCCAGAAATGAAGCGCGCGATTACGTTGCGGTCATTCTCCCAATAGCGCGCTCAGTCAAGGGCGAGGCGGTCTCCGCCGCTTATACCGTCTGCCGGTTCGCGGTTGGAGAGCCGCGTGACGGCGACACGTTCAATCCGGTCGAGACGACGACATATCAAGCCACGGCGGCGGAATTGCGCGCGCTGGCGATGAACGAACAGCAGCCGTTGTGGCTGCGCGTTTTCGCGCTCAACTGGTTCGCCGAAAATCACTCCGCCGAAGCCGCCGATCTGCTTACCCGGTATGTGATCGATTCGAAGCTTCCGCCGATGTTGCAGACTGCGGCAGCGGCCAATCTGGGCGTATGGAAAATCAAACCAGCGGTTCCGGCGTTGATCGAAGTCACTTCAAAGACCGAGAACGGCGACCTCAGAAAGCAAACAGTCGAGGCGCTCGGCGAAATCGGCGACCCTGCGGCTATTCCGGTCATCCGGCCATATCTCAACCTCAAAGGCGGCGAGGTCTTCATCGCCGCTATTGAAGCCATCGGCAAACTCAAGGATGCGGAATCCGTCGTCAAGCTGCTCAGCTTCCTGAGCGATAAAAATGACGAGGACCGTTATTCAGCAGCCGCAGCCGCATTGGCCGCAATCGGCGACCGCCAGGCGGTTGAAGGGCTGATCGCCGTCATGCAGAACTCCAAACTCAAGAAAGAGGCGCGCCGGTTTGCAGCGCTCCGATTGGGCGGCGCTCGATCCGCAGCCGCGCTGGCCCCGCTGACCGCATTGGCAAATGACCGCAGCGCGCCGAAGGAATTGCGCGCCGCCGCCATCTCTTCAATCGGCGAGACAGGCGGCGCGGAAGCTCTGGCCACTCTGCGCGGTTTGGCCGAAGGCGACAAAGGCTGGCGCCGGGACGCGCTTTCAGCGATGGGCGCGATGAAAGATCCGGCGGCGACGAGCGCCTTGATCGAGTTGACTGAAAAGCAGAGTTACGCCGACCGGGCAACCGCTATCGCGCAACTGGAACGGCGAAAAGCTGCGGAAGCGCTGCCGCTGTTGAGGAAGATCGTCGCCGACAAACAGGAATCAGTCGAAACGCGGCGCGCCGCCTGTAGCGCGCTGAAAAACATGCGGGACAAACAATCGCAATCCGCGCTGCTTTCGGCCGCCGACGATTCCGACAGATACCTTTACGCCGACGCGCTTGACGCGATGACCTCGATGTTCGGCAAAGAGGCATGGCCAGCGTTGATCGCCTCCCTCAAGAGCCGCCACGACAATGTGCGGAGCGCGGCGGCCACGCATCTGCGCGAGCAAAAAGCCGGCGATTCCGTCACGTCGTTGTGGCAGGCATATCAACAGGAGACTCAGAAGCAGTCCGGAGAGGAGATGGTTTCAGCTCTGATCGAATTGAAATTTTCCGACAAGAGTGGCGCTCAATTTTTGATCGAGCGATTGGACGTGCGGAAAAATCCCCTCTGGTTTCAGGACGTGCGATTGCTGCGCCACCTGACCGGCGAGCAGTTCGGCCCGGACAACGAATGGGACGGCAAGCCGCGAGAGGCGGAATTCGCCAAATGGCGGCAGTGGTGGGCGACAAAGGGCAATCTTCAATCACGCGGTGATAAATGAATGTGCCCCGGAATCGCGCGAGTCTTTGGTATTGAGCCAGCCGAATAGTAGTAGATCGTGTCCGGTCGCAACCCGGTCAAAAGGAGATACCCTCCTCGATTTTGCGACGGCTTCAGCCAAAAATATTTTTCGCCGGGCGCTCCCCATTACCTCGATTTCGCGCATGTAGCAGGTGGCGGGTGAAACCCGGCTTTCGACTAAGGCCGGCCAGATTCACCATCACACGATAAACGGAAGGAGACTGGAATATGAGCTGGAATATGCAAAAGACAATCGCCGGTTTCATCAGCTTGGTTCTGCTCGCGCTGGCAGGAGGTTATCGGATGGGCGCTCACACGGCGGGCCTGCCTGCGGCGCGTGGGCAGGAAGAGGCCGATCAGGAGCGGGTTGCAAAACTCAAACAGACGCTGCTCGGCCGGATCAAACGCGACAAAGTGACTTACCGTGGAGACAAGCCCGGCGAAATCCGCATCCGCTGGGAATGGCACAATCAGGTGGTCAACAACTACATTTACCAGAAGCGGCTGCTGCTCAGCGAGCTTTCCGCCAACGACAAATATGAAGTCCGCCCGATCTGGGCCTTCAAGGACATGAAAGTGACCTTCCAGGAAGTATTCCAGTTGGGCGCCGAGGACGATGACAAGCTGCTGCCGATACTGGCGCACTCCGCGGCGGCGGAGATGGCGCCTCAGTCGTCTTTCGAGGGGCTGACGATTCTGGGCAAGCAGGGCGAAGTCAAAGGGCCGTTCATCCGCAAATACAAAGCCAGACAGTATGTCTCGACGGGATATGTGCTCTATTACATCGGCCTCTCCGACCGGCTCGAATACAAATCCCGCGAAGGCAAACCGTCCCTGGCTTCGGGGATTGCGCCGGACGCCATCACTCTCCGCTGGAAGGATATTAAAGACCGCGTCTTCGATTACGTCTCCCAGGCGAAGCTGATGGAAGACCTGGCGATGGAGCGCGATGCGCTCTTCCCGGACGAAGATTCCAAAAAACCCTGATTTCCATTGGGTGAGCCGTTCCCCGTCGAGACCGGAAACACAGACGCAATCGGAAGCCGGAATTTTTTTCGCGGCATGCGCCACTTTCGCCTCACTTCGCGCATGTAGGTGGTGAACCCGGAAAGTGTGGGTTCGTCACGATCAAACGATATTAAGTTGTCCAACTGAATCAGCAGTCCAATCAGCAAAAAGGTCAGCCAAAAGGAGATCACCATGAATCAGGCGCGTCGTTGGGTATTTTCGCTCATCGCATTTGGAATCTTACTGCCCTTGTCTCTCGTCCAATCGCAGGAAAAGAGAGCGGCTTCGAATCAGAGTCAGTCTCAGCCTCGGTCTCAGCCTCAGTCTCAGCAGGCAGATCAGAGCCAGCCCCGGCAGGACGTTGACGACGTGGTTCGCAAGCGTGTCGCGCCGGGGCAAACCGGCGCCGACTTGATCGAGAAGGCGCAAACTTCGGGTTCCGTCCGCGTGATTGTGGGGTTGCGCGTGGCCGTTCAACCCGAAGGCGAGTTGGGTCAACCCGTCGAGGTTCAAGCGCAACGCCGATCAATCGCCCAGGCGCAGACGGCGCTGCTGGATCGGTTGTCGGCTTATCGAATCAGTTCGGTCAAGCGGTTCGACTACATTCCTTTTATCGCGCTTGAAGTGGACGCCGTCGGGTTGGAGGCGCTGCGCAACGATGCGGAGGTGGCCTCGATTGAAGAGGACGCGATCCTGCACACCACGCTTGCCGAGAGCGTGCCGTTGATCGGCGCTCCGGCGGCGTGGGCCAGCGGATATGCGGGCGCGGGACAGGCCGTCGCCATCCTCGATACCGGCGTGGACAAGACTCATCCGTTCCTGACCGGCAAGGTGGTCGCGGAGGCTTGTTATTCGACCAACAGTTCGCAAACCGCTTCGGTCTGTCCGGGCGGCGTGTCGCAATCCACCGCCTCCGGTTCGGGCGTCAATTGCAGCGTCGCCGGATGCGAACACGGCACGCACGTGGCGGGCATCGCGGCGGGCAAATCGGCCACCGTTTCCGGCGTCGCCAGAGACGCCAACATCGTTGCGATTCAGGTCTTCTCGCGCATCATCGGCTGTAGCAGTTCCGTTGATTGCACCGGCGCCTTCGACTCCGACATCCTGCTCGGCTTGCAACAGGTGCAGCAATTAAGCGGCAGCATCAATATCGCGGCGGTCAATTTGAGTCTGGGCAGTGGCGGTTTCGGCGCCAATTGCGATTCGTCGTCACCGTCTTTCAAGGCCGCGATTGACAATCTGCGCTCGGTGGGAATCGCAACCGTAGCGGCGTCGGGCAATGGCGGAAGCAACGGCGGAGTGGGCTTCCCCGCGTGCATCTCTTCGGCGATCAGTGTCGGTTCGACCGGCGACGGGAGCAACAGCTCGACTGTTGACGCGGTGTCGAGCTTTTCAGACAGCGCTTCGTTTCTGAATCTGCTGGCGCCGGGCGAATGGATCAGTTCGTCTGTGCCGGGCGGCGGCTTCAGCAATTTTCGCGGCACGTCGCAGGCGGCGCCGCACGTGGCGGGCGCGTGGGCCGTGTTGAAATCCAAAACGCCTGCGGCTTCGGTGGCGCAGACGCTTCAGGCGCTGTCGAACACGGGATTGGCGATCACCGATCCGCGCAACAACATCGTCAAACCGCGCATCCGCCTGGATCAGGCCGCGAGCGCGTTGCAGGCCACAGCTTGCAATTATTCCATCTCGCCCGCCACGCAATCGGTCGCATTGGCGGGCGGCGCTGGCACGGTCAACGTTACGGCGAGCGCCGGTTGCGCGTGGACAGCGGCGAGCAACGTGTCCTGGCTCACGATCACTTCGGGCGCGAGCGGCAGCGGCGCCGGAACGGTCGGATTCACGGCGGCGGCCAACACGGGACTTGATCGCGCCGGGACGCTGTTCATCGCCGGACTGACTTTTGTAGTCACTCAGCCGGGCGCGCCGGTTTTCGCGGTAGATGATGGCAGTTTTGAAAATGCCAGCGGGCTGGCCTTTGGTGGCAGTTCCTACCGCGTCAACCGGCTCACGCCGACCAGCTACCCCGCGACCATCAACGCGGTGGCCATCTATTTCCCCAGCGGCACGGGCGTCAGAGTCGGCGACACGCTGACCGTCATCGCGGGCGTCAATCCGAGCGGCAGTTCGAGCATTGACGGCATTCAATTCCTGTCGCAGGTGAGCGCCCAGGTTCAGACGCTCGATCAGTTCAACGTCTATCCGATTCCGGGACTCGCGGTCAATTCGGGCGATTTCGTCGTCGGCATGCAGATCAACCACGCGTCGGGCGTGCTGCCTTTCGCCATAGACACGACTCCGCCGTTAAGGCGGCGCTCTTATCGTTCGACCAACGGCACGACCTTCTCGATCATTGACGACATCGGGACTCCGGGCAATTACGGATTTCGCGCCTTGCCGTCTCAATCTCTCACCTGCTCGACCGTCGCCAGCATCAATCCCACTGGCGGCGTGGTTGGCTCGACAGTGACGGTCAACGGCACTGGCTTCACCGGCGTGACGTCGGTCAAGTTCAACAACAACCTGCCTGCCCAATTCACTGTCGTCAGCGACACTCAAATCACGGCGACCGTTCCAACCGGGACGATTGACGGCCCGATCACGATCAGCAAACCCAATTGCGCCGACGTGAAGACCGGAGCCTTCACCATCCCGACCGCCAACCTGCTGACCGGAACGACCACAACGACCGAGGTCGGCGGCAACGGCAATACCTACATCGAGCCGGGCGAGAACGGATCGCTCAGCGTTCAGTTACGCAACACCGGCACAGGCCCGGCCTCCGCGATCAATGCCACGCTGACGACAACCACGACAGGCGTCACGATCACGCAAGGCGCTTCGGCTTATCCAAACATCGCCTCCCCGTCCGGCGCGGCGACAAACACCACGCCATTCGCTTTCAGCTTGAGCAACACGGCGGCCTGCGGGCTGACGATCAATTTCACACTGACATTGAATTACGCGGGAGGCCCCACGCCGAAGACGCTCAACTTCAGCGTGCCGACCGGCATCGCAATCTCCACCGTCCTCGACGCCACACCGCCAACGCCCGGCCCGGGCTTCATCACAGCCACCGGCACGCAGACCGGGCGGCTCACACGCACTTTCACTTCTATTTCGTGCGCTTCATCAAAGTCCTGTCCCGGACTGAACGACTCTTCAACGCGGCGTTACGACGCATACACTTTCGTCAACAGCGCGGCGGCCACAACCTGCTTTACCGTCACGCTCTCGCCGTCCTGCGGGACGCAGTTGTTCGCGGCGGCCTATCTGGGCGGGTTCGATCCGAGCAATCTCTGTCTCAACTACCTGTCTGACGCTGGCGACAGCGGCCCGCGGACTTTTTCGTTCAACGTGCCTGCCGGAGCCAACTTCACGGTGACCGTCAACGAGCTTGACCCCGGCGCTGGAGCCAACTGCGGCTACACGCTGGGAATCAGCGGATTGTGCGGCATTGCGAACGTAGCCTGCTCGACCGTCACGGGCATCAGCCCAAGCAGCGGCGCGGTCGGTTCGACCGTAACAATCACGGGAACGAACTTCACCGGCGTGAACTCGGTCAAGTTCGCCAACAACGCCTCGGCGCAATTCACCATCGTCAGCGACACGCAAATCACCGCGACGGTGCCGAGCGGCGCAATCACAGGGCCGATCACCGTCGGCAAAACCGGCTGTCCTACGGCGCAATCCGGCGTCTTCTCTCTACCTACGGCCAACCTTCTGACCGGGACAATCACGGCGGCCGAAGTCGGCGGCAACGGCAACACTTACATCGAACCGGGCGAGAACGGATCGCTCAGCGTTCAGTTACGCAACACCGGCACAGGCCCGGCCTCCGCGATCAATGCCACGCTGACTACATCCACCGCTGGCGTCACGATCACGCAAGGCGCTTCGGCTTATCCCGACATCGCATCTCCCTCCGGCGCGGCGGCCAACACCACGCCGTTCGCTTTCAGTTTGAGCAACACGGCGGCCTGCGGGCTGACGATCAATTTCACGCTGACATTGAATTACACGGGCGGCCCCACGCCACAGAAGATCAACTTCAGCGTGCCGACCGGAGGAGGCGTCAACATCAACACTGTTCTGGACTCCACGCCACCCACACCCGGCCCCGGTTTCATCACCGCCACCGGCACGCAAACGGGACGGCTCTCGCGCAATGGCGTCCGCAGTTCGTGCGGCAGCGGCAAGTCCTGCCCCACGCCCAATGATTCCTCCACGCGGCGCTATGACTCTTACAGCTTTCTCAACAGCGGGAGCGCGACAAGCTGCGTGACAGTCGGGCTGACGCAAAGCTGCAGCGCGCCGCTTTACGTCCAGGCCTATCTGGGCAATTTCGATCCAAACAACCTCTGCGCCAACTTCCTGGCCGACCCTGGCGACAGCGGCCCCCAGACCTTCTCCTTCAACGTTCCGAGCGGCGCGACTTTCACTGTGGTGGTGCAGGAGTTGGATCCGGGAACGGGCAGCGGATGCAACTACAACATCAACGTGGGCGGGCTGTGTACGCTGGTGAATACCGCTTGCCCGGCGCTCACCAGCGTCACCCCGACCTCCGGCGTGGTTGGAACCAGCGTGACCATCGCGGGCGCGAATTTCACCGGCGTCAACAGCGTCAAATTCGCCAACAACGTGGCGGCGCAATTCACCGTCAACAGCGACACGCAAATCACCGCGACCGTGCCGAGCGGCGCAATCACGGGGCCGATCACGATCACCAAACCTGGCTGTCCCACAGCCCAATCCGGCGTCTTCTCAATGCTTACGCCCAACCTTCTGACCGGAACAATCACGGCGGCTGAAGTCGGCGGCAACGGCAACACCTACATCGAGCCGGGCGAGAACGGATCGCTCAGCGTTCAGTTGCGCAACACCGGCACAGGCCCGGCCACCGCGATCAATGCCACGCTGACTACAACCACCACAGGCGTCACGATCACGCAAGGCGCTTCGGCTTATCCCGACATCGCTTCTCCCTCTGGCGCGGCGACCAACACCACGCCATTCGCTTTCAGCTTGAGCAACACGGCGGCCTGCGGGCTGACGATCAATTTCACGCTGACTTTGAATTATGCGGGCAACTCCACGCCGAAGACGCTCAACTTCAGTGTGCCGACCGGCATCGCAATCTCCACCGTTCTCGACGCCACACCGCCAACGCCTGGCCCGGGCTTCGTCACCGCCACCGGCACGCAAACCGGGCGGCTTGCTCGTACTTTCACTTCTATTTCGTGCGCCGCCTCAAAAACCTGCCCCGGACTGTACGACTCTTCAACGCGGCGTTACGACGCATACACTTTCGTCAACAGCGCGGCGGCCACAACCTGCTTTACCGTCACGCTCGCGCCATCCTGCGGGACGCAGTTGTTCGCGGCGGCCTATCTGGGCGGAGTCGATCCGAGCAATCTCTGTCTCAACTACC
>WBZR01002679.1_pt1 | contig 17794 bp, 12 predicted proteins | sample 5204231 | NCBI WGS metagenome assembly WBZR01 (sample SAMN12412403, study PRJNA552823) | activated sludge metagenome | isolation source: activated sludge from anammox sidestream of wastewater treatment plant... | place: USA: Virginia | collected 2017-08 | reverse complement strand
GCGATCGTCTTTGACCTCGACGGCACGCTTGTGGACAGCGCGCCGCAGATCATGGGCGTGGCCAACGCCCTGCTTGCCGGCGAAGGCGCCGCGCCCCTGTCGCTGCGCGAGGCCGTGGATTTCATCGGCCATGGCGCGCGCGTGTTCGTCGCGCGCATGGTAGCGGCGCGCGGCCTGGGGCCGGAGGCGGTGGATCGCCTGTTCGCGGATTTCGCGCGCCGCGCCGCAAGCAACGCCGAAGGCGCGGATCTGTTTCCCGGCGTGGCCAGGGCGCTGAACGCGCTGGCGGAGCGGGGCCATCCGCTTGGCATCTGCACGAACAAGCCGGCAGGCGCGGCGCGCGCCATGCTGGCGCATCTGGGCATCGCCGGGCATTTCGCCGTGGTGGTCGGCGGCGACAGCCTGCCGGTGCTGAAGCCCGATCCGGCCCCGCTGCGTGCGGCGCTGGCCCCGCTGGGGGCGCCGCTGCTCTATGTGGGCGACAGCGAGGTGGATTTCGCCACGGCCAAGGCGGCCGGGGTGCCCTTTGCCCTGTTCACGCGGGGCTACCGGCGCGGCGGGATCGCGGCATTCCCCGGCGCGCTGGCCTTTGACGACTGGGCGGATTTTCCGGCACTGGTGGCGGATCACGCGCCCGGGGTGTGATCGCCGGTGTGATCGCCGGTGTGATCGCCTGTGTGATCGTCGCGGATCAGCGTGGTCAGCCAGCTTGCCCCGTGGCGGCGCTGGTCGGCCAGGGTGAATCCGGGCGGTGCGGTCATCGGCGCGGCCTCCTCCCAGACCACGACCGCGCCCGGCGCGATCCAGCCGCCGGCGAGCGCGCGGGCAAGGGCAACCTCGCCCAGCCCGAGCCGGTGCGGCGGATCGAGAAAGACCAGATCGCAGGCCGCCCCCGCTTGCGCGGGCAACCGCGTGGCATCGCTGACCAGCACCCGCGCATCCCCCTCGCGCCGGGCGCGGCGCAGGTTCTCGCGGATGAGGGACAGCGCCACGCGCCCCTGATCGACCAGCGTCGCATGGACCGCCCCGCGCGACAGCGCCTCGAGCGAGAGCGCCCCGGTCCCCGCGAAGAGATCGAGCACCCGCGCCCCCGCCACCCGGTTGCCCAGTCGCCCCGCAGTCAGCATGGAGAACAGCGCCTCGCGCACCCGGTCGGCGGTCGGGCGCAGATGCGCGGCCATGTCGCCCTTGCCCAGTTCGGCAAGGGTCAGGCCCCGGTGGATGCCGCCGACGATCCTCACCCTCGGAGCAGGGCCTTGAGGTCGGTCGCCGGATCGCAGACCACCTCGGGCGCGGGCGATCGGCCCGCCTCGATCAGGCGCTTGCCCAGCATGTAGGCGCGCGCGTCGTTCATGGCATCGACCGCGATCAGCCGATCGCCCGCGAAATACCAGTGCGACCGGCCGCTGCCGTCCTGGCGCACATGCACCGCATCATGCCCGCCGCCCAGGCCCGCGATCTGGAGATGCACGTCATACTGGTCCGACCAGAACCACGGCGCCGGGCGATAGGGCGTGGCCCGGCCCATGATGTTGCGCGCCGCCGCCTCGCCCATGTCGATGGCGTTCGAGACCGCTTCGATGCGGATGCGTTCGCCGTTGAACACCAGGCTTGCACAGTCGCCCGCGGCGTGGATGTCCGGATCCGAGGTGCGGGTGAATTCGTCTGTGGCGATGCCGTTGTCGATCACCAGCCCCGCCGACTGCGCCAGGGCGGTGTCGGGGGCGACGCCCACGCCGACGATGACCAGATCGGCGTCGATGCGCGTGCCGTCGCCCAGAAGCACGGCTTCGGCGCGGGCGCTGCCCTCGATCCGGGTCACGCCCGTGCCTTCGCGGATGTCGACGCCATGGGCGCGGTGCAGCGTGCGGAACCAGTCCGATGTGGCGGGCGCCGCGACCCGCTGAAGGATGCGGTCCGCGGCCTCGATCAGGGTGACGCGCATCCCCTTCTGCGCGCAGACCGCCGCCGCCTCGAGGCCGATATAGCCGCCGCCGATCACCGCGACCCGGGCCCCTTCGCGCAGAAGCGGCGCCAGCGCATCGGCATCGGCCAGATCGCGCATCACCAGCACGCCCGGCAGATGCCCGCCGATCGCCGCGGGCAGGCGGCGCGGCACCGCCCCGGTGGTCAGCGCCAGCTTGTCATAGTGCAGCACCTCGCCATCCGCGAGGGTCACCGTCCGCGCCGCGCGGTCGATGGCGCCGGCGCGCGTGGCCAGGCGCAGGTCGATGCCGTGATCGGCATAGAACCCGGCCGGGCGCAGGAACAGCCGCTCGAGCTCCATCTCGCCCAGCAGATAGTCCTTGGACAGCGGCGGGCGCTGGTAGGGCGGCACCCGTTCCTGCCCGATCAGGGTGATCGCGCCGTCGAACCCGTCACCGCGCAGCCGCGCAACCAGCGCCGCGCCCGCCTGACCCGCCCCGATGACGACGACATGGCCCATGATTTCCCCCGTTGCCCCGCAGTTTCAGGCTGCGCAGACTACTGACCCGCGGGCGGGATGCAACCGCCCGGCGTCAGGCGATCAGCGCGGCAACCGGCCACCCCGGCCCGTCGATGACCGTGGCCGCGCCCGCCAGCCTGTCGATCCGCTGTGCGAGGTCGATATCCTGCCGCGACAGCCCGCCCGCGTCATGCGTGGTCAGCGTGATCTCCACCCGGTTCCAGACATTCGCCCATTCGGGGTGATGCCCGGCCTTCTCGGCGACAAGGGCCACGCGCGCCATGAATCCCCAGGCCTCGGAGAAATCGCGAAACCGCAGCGATTTCACGATGGCATCGCGCCCGTCCGGCGCCGCGCGCCAGCCGCTGTCGCCCAGAGGCGGCAAAAGTGCCTGCCGCGCCGCAGAATCGAGCCGCTCAGCCATCCGACCCCGCCTTCGCGCCGCCCGCGGCCGCGCCACCGGCCCTGGTCGCGGCCAGGGCGGCATCGTCGGCGGCATTGGCGCGGATCCAGGCCGGCCGCGCGTTCAGGCGGGCAACGTAGGCATCAAGCACCGGATGGTGCGGCAGCGTCCCGAACTGATGGCCATAGCGGATCTGCGATCCGGTCGCGACATCGGCGGCACTGAAGCTGTCCCCGGCCAGCCATTCGTTGCGCTCCAGCCAGTCGACCAGCACGCCCGCCATCGTCCCGATGTCGCGAAAACCCACGAAACCGCGCTTGTCCGCGGGCACCTCATGCCCGAGCGCCTTCAGCACCACCGCCCCCTCGAGCGGCCCGGCCCCGAAGAACAGCCACCGCCAGTAGGCGCTGGTATCCGTGGGCTTCAGTCCGGCCTCGGGAAAGGTATCGGCCAGATAGGCACAGATCGCCGCGTATTCGGTGACCACGCGCCCGTCATGGACCAGCGCGGGCACCTTGCCCATCGGGTTGATCGCCAGATACGCCGGCGCCTGCATCGGCGGGCCGTAATCGAGATGGACCACCTCATGGGGCTGGCCCGTCTCCTCGAGCATCCAGCGCGCGATGCGGCCGCGCGACATCGGATTGGAATAGAGCGTGAGCGTCATCGGCCGTCCTCCGTGCGGTCGCGCCGGAACGGGCCCAGCGCGGCAAGCTGTTCCGCCTCTTCGTTCACCGCCTGACGTTCCCCGTCAAGATAGCGCGCGACGGCGGCGCGCAGGCCCGGATCGGCGATCCAGTGCAGCGAATGGCAGGCGACCGGCAGATAGCCGCGCGCGATCTTGTGTTCGCCCTGCGCCCCCGCCTCGACCCGGCCCAGGCCATGGGCCAGCGCCCAGTCGATCGCCTGATGATAGCACAATTCGAAATGCAGGAACGGATGGTGTCCGGTCGTGCCCCAGTAGCGGCCGAACAGCGCCTCGCGCCCGATGAGGTTCAGCGCCCCCGCCACCGGCCGCCCGTCGCGCAGCGCAAGGACCATGAGGGCATCGTCGCGCAACCGCTCGGCCGCAAGGTCGAAGAAGGCGCGCGTCAGGTAGGGCTGGCCCCATTTGCGGCTGCCGGTATCCTGGTAGAACTCCCACATCGCCGCCCAGTGCCGGGGCGCAAGGTCAGCGCCGGTCAGCGCCACGATCTCTCCGCCGAATGCCTGCGCCGTGGCGCGTTCGTGCCGGATCGCCTTGCGCTTGCGCGACGAGAGCGCGGCCAGAAAGCCGTCGAAATCGCCATAACCGCGGTCGTGCCAGTGGAACTGCTCGCTCAGCCGCGGCAGAAGGCCGAGGGCCGCGCCCTCGCGCGCCTCGTCCCCGGTGCAGAAGGTGACATGCAGCGACGACAGCCCGTTGTCGCGCGCCAGGGCCACCGCCCCCTCGATCAGCGCCGCACGCGCGCCCTCGTGCCCCGGACGGATCAGGAACCGCCGCCCCGTCACCGGGGTGAAGGGCACCGCGATCTGGAGTTTCGGGTAATAGCGCCCGCCCGCGCGCTGCCAGGCATCGGCCCAGGCGAAATCGAAGATGTATTCGCCCTGCGAATGCCCCTTGGCATAGAGCGGCGCCACCGCGACGATGCACCCGCCCGCGCGCAGGGCCAGATGGTGCGCCTCCCAGCCGGTGCCCGGCCCGACCGAACCCGATTCCTCGAGCGTGGCCAGAAACCGCCAGGTCGTGAACGGATCGAAAGGGCGGCCGCCGCCCGCGGCCTCGGGGCAGGCGCAGGCGTCCCAGTCCGCCTCGTCGATCTCGGCAATCGCACGGTGAAGGCTGAGCGTCGCGCCCGTCCCCGGGGGGGTGGTCACGGCAGGTAGCCCTCGAAGGTGATGTTGTCGGCCACCTGCCGCGCGCGCGCCTCTGCCTCGGGCGAGGTGATCGTCCAGCACAGCACCGCCGCGCCCTGCGCCCTGAGTTCGGCCACCCGCGGGCGCGACAGGTCCGCGGCCTCGTGGCTGATGAAGCACGATCCGGTCGCGTCGTAATCGGGGATCGCGCGCAACGCGTCCTCGCGCGCGGGCGGGATCGGGTGATCGGGGTCTGGCGACCATGACCAGGTGGTCAGCCCGCGCGGCACCTGCGGCAGGAGGCGCGCCATCGCCGCGACCGCATGCGGATTGAAGGACATGACCGCGACCGGCCCCCGATAGCCGGCCAGATCGCGCGCTGCCGCCTGTTCCAGCGGGCCGGTGGCGCTGCCGTCGAAATGGTCCTGGGTCTTGATCTCGACCAGAAGCGGCACGCGCCCGGCCACCAGATCCAGCAGGGCGCGGAAGGTGGGGATGCCTTCGTCCCCGCCCTTCAGGCGGATCGCCGCCAGTTCGGCGGCGCTGCGGTCCCTGACCGGCCCCGCGCGCCCGGTCATGCGCCCGAGGTCGTCGTCATGAAACACCATCGCCACGCCATCGGCCGAAGGCTGAAGATCGAGTTCGATCCCGTAGCCCCGGGCAATGGCGGCGCGCGCGGCGGCAAGGCTGTTTTCCGGCACCCCCGGCCCGTGCAGGCCGCGGTGCGCGATCGGACGCGTCAGAAAGGCGGGCGGCAGGGTCTGGCGGAGCATCAGGCGATCTCGAAGATGCCCTCGACCTCGACCGCAACGCCCAGGGGCAGCGCCCCAGCGCCCACCGCCGAACGCGCATGGCGCCCGGCCTCGCCGAACACCTCGACCATGACATCCGAGGCGCCGTTCACCACCCGGGGCTGATCGGTGAACGCGGGGGCGGAATTGACAAAGCCCACCAGTTTCACCACCCGCACCACCCGGTCGAGATCGCCGCCGCAGGCCTCGCGCAGTTGCGCGATGAGGGCGAGGGCACAGGTCCGCGCCGCGCCGGCGCCGGCCTCGGTCTCCATCGTCTCGCCCAGACGGCCGCAGATCGGGCCGGCCGCGTCGCGCGACACCTGCCCCGAGACATGCACCAGATTGCCGGTGCGCACGAAGGGCACGTAATTGGCCACCGGCGCCGCCGCCACGGGCAGCGTGATGCCCAGTTCCGCCAGCCGCCCCTCGATCCGTCCGCTCATGTCGCGCCCTCCTGTTTCGGCCCGAGGCTACTGCCGCCGGCGGGCGTCCGCAACTCAGGTCTCGCGGAAGGCCTTGCTGAAATAGTCGAGGAACGGCTTGAGCAGGTAGGTCGCGGGCGAACGGGAATCGGTGCCGAAATAGGCCTCGACCGGCATCCCCGGGATCAGGGTGAGCCCGGCCGGCAGGCGCGCGAATTGCGCATCGTCAAGCGCAAGTTCCACCCGGTAGAACGACACGCCCGAATTGGGATCGGTGAACGCATCGGCCGAGATGCGCAGCACGCGGCCATAGAGTTCGGGGGTCCGGCGCTGATCGAAGGCGGGAAAGCGCACCACCACCTCCTGGTCCAGATGGATCTGGTCGATGTGGATCGGCAGCACCTGCGTGGTGATCACGAGGGGACGATCCTGCGGCACGATGAACATCACCGGATCGGCTGGCCGGATGACCGAGCGCGGGGCAAAGACCTGCATCCCGTAGACCACGCCCGCCACCGGCGCCCGGATGTCCAGCCGGTCGAGCCGCGCCAGCAGCGACAGGCGCCGTTCGGCCAGCTCGATCTCGTTGAACTGAAGGTCGCGCAGCCGCGTCTGCGCATCCTCGCGCCGCGACGCCTGCAACTGAAGGATCTGGATGTCGGTCTCGGTGATGCGGCCGCGCGCCTGGGCGATGGCAGCGGTCAGTTCGCCCTGCCGCCCCTCGAGGCTGGCCGCCTCGCGCTGAAGCGCGAGCACCCGCGTGGCCTGCGCCAGCCCGCGTTCAAGCAGGCTTTGCTGATCGGCCAGTTCCTCGTGGATCAGGTCAAGCTGGGTCGCGGTCGCGGCCTTCTGGGCCTCGTAGCCGGCGATCTGGTCCACGATCTGGTCGTTGCGCCGGTCAAGCTGCGCGATCTGCTGGGCCTCGTTCTCGCGCCGTGCGGCATAGAGGCGGATCTGCCCGTCCATCAGTTCCGGCGCCACCGGGTTGCCGGCCCCGGTCAGAAGCGGGTCGAACACCAGGGTATCGGCATCGTCGCGCTCGGCCTCGAAGCGGGCGCGGCGGGCCAGCACCTCGAGGAGTTGCCCCTCGACCACGGCAAGTTCCGAGCGCAGTTCGGTATCGTCAAGCCGCAGGAGAAGCTGGTCCTCTTCCACGGAGTCCCCCTCGCGCACGAGGATCTCGGCGACAACGCCGCCGTCGCGGTGCTGGACCACCTGGCGGTTGCGCTCGACCTCGATCTGGCCCGAGGCGATGACGGCGCCCCGGATCTCGGTCATCACCGCCCAGACGCCGAACCCCCCGACCATCAGCCCGACCGCAAGGAACCCGGCGATGAGCGCCCCGCGCGCCGACCAGTCGGCCCGCCGGTCCGCCTGCCGGTCCGCCCGCCGATCCGGGGCGCTGCGGCGGGCGCTCATGACACGCCTCCGGCCTGCCCGGCCTGTGCGGTCTGACGGATCGCCTGGGCATTGGTCACGATCTCGCGCAGGACATCGTCCTTGGGACCGAAGGCGCGGCGGGCGCCGTTCTCGATCATCAGGAGCAGGTCGCATTCCTGGATCGCCGCCGGCCGGTGCGCCATGACGAGGACACAGCGCCCCTCGGCCTTGAGGGCGCGGATCGCCTCGTTCAGGGCGATGGACCCGTCGTTGTCGAGGTTGGAATTGGGTTCGTCCAGCACCACCATCACCGGATCGCCATACAGCGCGCGGGCAAGGCCGATGCGCTGGATCTGCCCGCCCGAGAGCCGCCCGCCGGATGCGTTCACCCGCGTGTCATAGCCGTCCGGCAGGCGCAGGATCATGTCATGGGCCGCCGCCGCCCTGGCCGCGCGCACCACGGCGGCATCGTCGGGCGTGGCCGACAGTCGGGCAATGTTGTCCTTGATCGTGCCATCGAACAGGGTGACGCGCTGCGGCAGATAGCCGATGAGACCGCCGAGCACGTCCGGCTCGTACTGGTCAAGCGCCGCGCCATCGAGGCGGATGCGCCCCTGCGCCGGCGGCCACAGCCCGGTCAGCGCCCGCGCCAGCGTCGATTTCCCCGCGCCGGAAACGCCCACCACCCCCACCGCCTGACCGGGCCGGACCGAGAACGACAGCCCCCGCAGCGCAGGCGCCTGTTCGCCGGGCGGGATCACCGTCACCTGTTCGACATCAAGGATCGCGCGCGGTCGCGGCAGGGCGGTGCGCGGCCCCTCGGGCGGGTAACTGCCCAGCAGCAAGGACAGGTTGCGCCACGCCTCGCGCGCACGCTCGAACATGGCCCATTGGGTGACGATCTGCTCGAACGGGGCAAGCGCGCGCCCCAGCAGGATCGACCCCGCGATCATCGCGCCCGCGGTCATCACCCCCTCGAGGACATAGAGCGCGCCAAGGCCCAGCATCGCCGATTGCACGAACAGGCGGAACGCCTTGATCCAGGCGCCGAACCGCCCGGTGACATCCGAGGCGCCGATGGTCGCGCCAAGGGCACGGCCGCGCGACTGCTGCCAGCGGCCGAAGGCGGCGCCGCGCATGCCCAGGGTCTGCACCGTCTCGGCCTCGCCACGGATCTGGGAACCGATGCTCTCGGCCTGAAAGACCGCGGTATTCGCGGTCTCGAGCGGGCGGCGCGACATGGCCTGATTGCCCAGCGCCAGCAGGATCAGGATCACCGCCGATCCCAGCGCCAGATAGCCCATCACCGGATGGAACAGGAAGATTCCGGCAAAGAACAGCGGCGCGAACGGCAGGTCGTAGAGCGCCATGAAGGCCGGTGAGATGATCAGCCGCTGGATCGATTCCAGATCGCGCAGCCCGGTCGCCGCCACGCGGGCGGTGTCGCGGGTCAGGTTGCCGCGCAGGGCGGCGGTGAACACCCTTTCGTCAAGGCCGGCCTGAAAGCGCGCGCCGATCCGCGCCATCACCCGCCCGCGCACCATGTCGAGCAGGCCCATCATCGCATAGAGATAGGCGACGATCAGCGTGAGGGCGATCAGCGTCTCGATCGAGCGCGAGCCGAGCACGCGGTCATAGACATTGAGCATGTAAAGCGGTCCGGTCAGCATCAGGATGTTCACGAACACGCTGAAGATCCCGACCGCCCAGTAGAGGCCGCGCGATTCGCGCCGCGCCGCGGCCAGTTCCGCCGATCCGAGTCTGCGAGAGTCCTGCGCCATGACCGCCCTTGTTCCACACCCGTTACACTTGCCCTGGCCGGGTAACGGAATGGCTAACATGCGCCTCTTTCCGCGGCGACCCCTTTGCGGCTGGAAAAATCCGCCGGCAATGGATTAGATTGGCGGTGTCCCCGCGCCGGTTGCGGGCGCAAGTCCCGGAGTGCCCATGCCGCCGCCGCCGTCCCCCCGCCCTGCCCGATCCGCGGTCCCTGCCCTGGGGCTGATCGGGGCGCTGCTCCTCTCGGCCTGTTCGGTCGCGCCCGCCGGGGTGGAAATCCACGATCCTTTCGAGGGGACGAACCGCGCCGTCCACGAGTTCAACAAGGACATCGACCGCGCCTTCCTGCGCCCGGCCGGCCAGGTGTCCTCGCACCTGCCCGAGGCGATCCGCATTCCGGTGGTGAATTTCTCGAACAATGCCGGGCTGCCCTCGGCGGTGGTGAACAACCTGCTTCAGGGCGATATCGGCGGCGCGGCCACGAACACGATGCGCTTCATCCTCAACACGACGGTCGGCGTGTTCGGCCTGGCCGACCCGGCCGGAGCGATCGGCCTTCACGAGGTCGAGGCCGATTTCGGCGGCACGCTGGCCGTCTGGGGCCTGCCCGAGGGCGCCTATCTGGAACTGCCGCTGATCGGCCCCTCGACCGAGAGGGACGCCTTCGGGCGGCTGGTGGATTTCGTCATCGACCCGCTCGACCGGGTGGGAACGCAGGTGCAGCGCGACTGGGGCACGCCCGCCTGGGTGGCCGAACAGATCATCGACCGCGGGTCCTTTGGCAGCACGGTCGATTCGATCCTGTACGAAAGCGCGGATTCCTACGCGCAGACACGGCTATTTTATCTTCAGAACCGCCGCTACGAACTGGGCGAAGGGGCGTCGGGCGGTTATGTGGATCCCTATGGCGGAGCCGGATCCGCGGCTGCCGCCCCGGCCTACATCGACCCTTACGAGGACATGCAATGACCCTTTCCTTCGACCGTCGCGGGTTCCTCGCCGTCTCGGGCACGGCGCTGATCGCCTCCCTGGCGGCGCTGCCGGCCGGAGCGATGTCGCTGGATCAGGCGCGCGCGCATGTGGACCGGCTGGTGGCCGAGGTGAACCGGGTGATCGCCTCGGGCGAAAGCGAATCCGAGATGATCGCCGAATTCGCGGTGATCTTCGACCGTTTCGCCGATGTCCCGACCATCGCGCGCTATTCGCTGGGATCGGATGCGCGGGCGGCGTCGGCGCGGCAGATGGAGGACTACACCGCCGCCTTCCGCAGCTATATCGCGCGCAAGTACGGGCGGCGGTTCCGCGAATTCATCGGCGGGCAGATCGTGGTGGTCGAGGCGCGCAACGTGCCCAGCGGCATCGAGGTCGAGACCACCGCCATCCTTCAGAACCAGGCGCCGTTCCGCGTCGACTGGCATGTGTCGGACGCCTCGGGGCGGATTGCCTTCTTCAACATCATCATCGAGGGGGTGAACATGCTCCTCTCGGAACGGACCGAGATTCAGGCCATGCTCGACCAGCGCGGCCGCGACCTGAACCGGCTGATCGCCGACCTGCCGTCGGTCTAGGGCCGGGGCCGGGGAAAAGGCCGGGCCGGGGCCGGGGCCGGGCGCCGCCCTCAGCGCAGTTCGACTTCGGCACGGGCGCTCTGGCCGGTGCTGTCGATCACCGTCAACGACGAGAACCCGCGCCCCAGATCGGGCAGCGCCACCTCGCGGTCGCGGCTGTGGGCGACGGGACGGCCGTTGGCCAGCCAGGTGAACGGCGGCACGCCATCGCGGACGCGGGCGATGATGCGCGTGCCCTCGACCACGCTGCCGTCGGGGGGAAAGGCGATCGCGGGCCCGGCGCTGCTGCCGGCGGCGGCCTGTCCCGGCGTCTGGAACCGGCGCAGGGGCGGGGGCAGGCGGTCAGCGGCGACGATGAGCGTTGCCGGCGGTGGCGGTGGCAGCGGCGTGACCTGCGCGGCCGTGCGGGCGAAAGCCGCGAACATCACCGGCGCCGCCAGTTCCCCGCCAAAGGCGCCCGGCACCGGGGTGCCATCGGCGCGGCCCATCCACACCGCGACGACATGGCGCCCGTCATAGCCCACCGCCCAGGCGTCGCGGTGCCCGTAGGAGGTGCCGGTCTTCCAGGCGATCCCGGCCTGTGCCACGCCGGCCGGGCGCGGCACGTCGCGCAGGATGTCGCCCACCTGCCAGGCGGCGGTCTCGGCCAGGACGCGCTGCGGCACGAAGCCCGGCGTCGGATCCGGGGTGGCGCGCAGATCGACCGCGACCCCGCCATGCCCCAGCGCGCCAAAGACCCGCACCAGATCCGCCAGCGTCAGGCCCAGCCCCCCCAGCGCCACCGCAAGGCCGGGGGCGCCCCCGCCGGGGATCGCCGGCCGTGCCCCCGCCCGGCGCAGCGCCGCCATCAGTTGCCCCGGCCCCATCGCCTCGAGCAGGCTGACCGCCGGGATGTTGAGCGACAGTTGCAGCGCCTCGCGCAGGCGCACGTCGCCGCGAAAGATGCCGTCGAAGTTCTGCGGCCGGTAGCCTGCGAAATCCACCGGCAGGTCGGCGATCAGCGTTTCGGGATGGGCCAGCCCGCGATCGAAGGCCAGGCCGTAGATCAGCGGCTTGAGCGTGGAACCCGGAGAGCGCAGCGCCTCGGTCATGTCGACAAAGCCCTGCCGCCGGTCCGCCTCGTAGGAGGAGGATCCGACCGAGGCGAGGATCTCGCCCGTGGTGTGGTCGGCCACAAGGATCGCCGCCTGCATCCGCTCGCCCCCGCCGGCGACGGCGTTGCGGGCCAGATCCTCGATCCGGGCCTGAAGCGCGGCGTCGATCGTGGTCAGGTGCAGCGGCACCAGCGGCGCCGCCGCGCGCAGACGGTCGGCCAGATGCGGCGCCAGCATCGGGAAATCGCGCCGCCCTTCGGGGCTGCGTTCGCCCAGGGCGGCGGCGGCCTCGTCCTCGGGCAGGATGCCGTCGCGCACCATCCGCATGAGCACCCGGTCACGCGCGACATGGGCCGCCTCGGGGTGGCGGTCGGGGCGGCGCGATTCGGGCGCCTGCGGGATCGCCACCAGAAGGGCCGCCTCGGCCGGGGTCAGGCGCAGGGGCGGGCGCCCCAGCCAGGCCAGGGCCGCGGCGCGCAGCCCCTCGATATTGCCGCCGAAGGGGGCGCGGTTCAGGTAGATCGTCAGGATCTCGTCCTTGGAATAGCGCCGCTCGAGGGCGAGGGCCACGCGGATCTGGCGCAGTTTGCCCTCCCAGGTGCCGGTGCCCGTATCCTCGATCAGTCGGGCCACCTGCATGGTCAGGGTCGATCCGCCCGACACCACCCGCCCCGATGTCGCCGCCTGCCAGAGCGCGCGCGCCATTGCGATCCAGTCCACCCCGCCATGGTCGCGAAAGCGCCGGTCCTCGTAGCGGATGAGCATGTCGACATAGCGCGGATCGACGGCATCGAGCGTCACCGCCAGCCGCCAGCGCCCGTCGGCCACCGTATAGGCGCGCAGAAGGGTGCCGTCGCGCGCCAGCACCTCGACCGACTGCGCGATGGCGAGGGGCGGCAGCACCGTCGCGTCGATCCAGGCGTCAAGCCGGTCACGCGCCGCCGCCCCGGCCCAGAGCAGCAAGGCAAGCGCCAGGAGCAGGCGCGCGCCCGCCCCCTGCCGCCCGCTGCCGCCCCCTGCCCTTTCCTGTCCGCGCCGGCGCCTCACTCGGTCACGGTGACGGTGCCGGCGCCGGTATGCGCGCGCATCTGCGGGCGATACATGTCCTCGACGCTGGCCGCCGGATGGTGGAACACGCCGGGACTGACCGCGCGCACGATATAGGCCAGACGGAACGTGCCGCTGTCCTGCGGTTCGACCGCGGCAAGGAACCGATCCTGCCGGAATTCGGCATGGGTCGCGTCGATGGTCTCGAGCCAGGGCAGCGCCGCGATGTCGCCCCCGCGCAGCAGGCCGGGGTTGTCGATTTCGAACCCGGCCGGCAGCGGATCGGCCACCATGAGCCGGGCCGCCGCCCCGCCGAAGGTATCGACCGTGAGCACGGCGACAAGGCGGCTGCCGGCGACGACAAGGCCCGGATCGGCCGGCGTGCCGTCAAGGGTGTAATAGTCGCGCCGGATCGCATAGCCCTGACCGCCGGCCGGGGGCGGGGTTTCGGGAACGCCGAAGGTGGTCACGGTCAGGTCGATCTCGCGCGTGCCATTGTTGGTGACGGCGGTCGGGGCAAGGGCGGCCTCGGCCGCGCCGACCCGCACCACCGGCGCCACCGGCACGGCGCCGTTCACGGTGATCCCCGCCAGGCGCAGATCGTCGATCAGCGCATTCGCCGCCATGAGCGACCAGACCGCCTCCTGGGTGCTGACCCGGTCGCCCGCCTGCGCGATCCGGGCGGACAGCGCCTCGGGGTCGACGGCCTGCGACCCGGCCTCGAGCGCGAGGGTCAGGACTGCCGCCGCATCGCGCAGGCGGGTGCCGTAGTCGGCCCGCCAGACCGGATCCTCGGCGCCCTTGGCATTGGCGGCGATCGCCTGCGCCGCGCGGGCGAACAGGGAATCGGCGCGTGGCTGATCGCCGTAGAAGGCCAGGGCCGCGCCCAGTTGCGCCTGCGCCAGCGGCGTGGCAAAGGCCGCCGCCCGCACATCGGCGTAATAGCGCAGATCGCCCACCGCCGCCTCGCCCTCGCGCGCGAGGACCATGAGCGCATAGGCCAGATCCTCGCCCCCGCTGTCGAACTCGGGGTAGTAGTTCACGCGGTTGCGCAGATTGTCGAGCGCCATGCGCCAGGCGTTCTGCGGCACCTCGTGCCCGTGCGCCCGGGCGCGGGACAGGAAATCGGTCACATAGGCATCAAGCCACATGTCCCCCGACCACGGCCCCCAGAGGCCGAAGGCGCCGTTCGAATCCTGATTGGCCAGGACCGCGGTGATCGCGCCCGCGATGCGTGCGTAGATGTCGTGCGCCTGCCCCAGGCCCAGCGCCTGCGCCACGTCCCCGAAATAGACCAGCGGCAGCGCCGCGGATGTCACCTGCTCGGTGCAGCCGTAGGGATAGCGGTCAAGCATCCCCAGCAGCCCGGCCGCATCGAACCGCGCCAGCGGCCCGATCGAGAGCGCGGCCTGCCCGGTGCCCGGCAGGAACCCGTCGAACACCGCCCGGTCAAGCGTGAAGACCTGCCCGGGCGCAAGGCTCAGGCGCAGGGTGCGGCCGATCTCGGGATCGTTCAGCGCAACCGGAACCGTGAGGCGCCGCTCGAGCGCGCGGCCGTCGGGCGTGGTCAGCGTCACCCGCAATTCATGGATGCCCGGCGCCCCGGCCACCACGGGCAGGCTCAGCCGCGCCCTTCCCTGCGCGGCCAGCGTGACACTTGCGGGCACCGCGGCCGGATCGAGGGCGATGCCGTCGTCCGCGGTCACGGACAGCGCCATCTCGCCCGCGGGGCCTTCGGCATGGGTGAATTCGAGCAGGAGGCGCGAGCGGTCGCCCGGTGCCATGAACCGCGGCAACGAGGCGGTGACGACCACCGGATCGCGCACCAGCACATCGGCACTGGCCTGCCCGACACCGCGCGCGCTCCAGGCGACGGCCATGAGGCGCACCGTGCCGTTGAAGGCCGGCATGTCGAGCGAGAACGTGGCGCGGCCCTGATCGTCAACGGCGACGGGCCCCTGGAACCAGGCCACCAGTTCCTCGGTCGGCGGCGGCGACTGAAGCGCGAGGGCAAGGGCGGCATCGCCCCCCACGCGCAGATCGCCGGCGGCGCCGGTCATCCCGTCGATCAGCCGCCCGTAGAGATCGCGCAGTTCGACACCAAGGCGGCGCTGGCCGAAGAAATGCGCCGAAGGATCGGGGCTGCTGAAGCGGGTCATGTTGAGGATGCCCACATCGACCGCGGCCAGGGTGACGAAGGCCGGCTCTCCGGGCAGGGCGCCCCGCACGTCGAGCGCCACCTCGAGCGGCGCGCGCGGGCGTGCGGACAGCGGCGCCTCGATCACCACCGATAGCGCGCGGTCGCCCGGATCGACCGTGGCATGGACCAGGCCAAGCGCGCGCGACGGATTGCGCCCGGCGGCGACATCCATCGGCCGGATCACCGTCGCGGTGACATAGGCGCCGGTGCCCCAGTCTTCGGTCACGGTCAGGGGGATGAGGTTCTCGCCCTCGGTCACCGCGACCGTCTCGCGGTGGATGACGCGGTCCGACAGCACCGTGACGATGGCGGTGCCGGCAAAGCGCGGCACGATGCGCAGCGTCGCGGTATCGCCCGGGGCATAGCGCGCGGCATCCAGCCCGGCCTCGAGCACGTCGGGCCGGTCCTCGCCGGTGCCGGCGCCATACCAGGCGGCCCAGAACCCGGTCGAGGCGGCCAGCGCCGGCCCGCTGCCGGTGGATTCGACCACGACTTCGTATTCGCCCCAGGTAACCGGGGCCGAGATCGTGACCGGCGCGACCCCCAGGGTCGCGGTGCCCGAGGCCACCCGTTCGCGCGTGACGATCGGATCCCAGAACCAGCTTCCGTAATCCATATACCACTGATAGCGGGTGACGAGGCGGTTCACCGTCCACTGCACCTCCATCGCCTGCGGCGCCAGATCGGGGCCCAGCGCGATCACCCGAAACCGGGCATCGCCGTTTTCGGGCACCGTCCCGTCAAAGAGGGGCGCGATGCCGATCACCGGCTGGGCCGGGGCGACGGCGACCTCGGCCTGCCGCTCGACCGGACGGCCCGATCCTTCGGCCACGCGCAGGTTGAGGGTGGCGGTCAGCGGGCGGTCCGCGCCCAGGGCCGCGTCGGGCAGAAGCGCCGTCAGCCGGGCCGATCCGTCCGCCGCGGTGCGCGCACCGTCAAGCGGGCGCATCAGGGTGCCGAAGGGCGCGTCCTGGCGGCCGAAGACATAGCCCGGCCAGCCCGGCAGCCCGTCGGCCGCCGACACGACCACCTCGCCCTCGATGGCCAGATCGCCCGCGGGCGGCCCGAACAGATAGGTCGCGCGCAGATCGACCGGCACCGGCGCCCCCGCGGCCACGTCGGGCGGCACGCCCAGCGCCACGTCGATGCGTTCGGGCAGGAAATCCTCGACCAGGATGCGGGTGCTGGCCAGGGCGGGCGCGTCGGTATCGGCGCGCACCTCGATCGTCCAGGTGCCGCGCGGCACCGAAGGCGCGACCGGCAGGGCAAAGACATGGCCCCCGGCCACGTCCTGCGCGCTGGCGACACGGGCGTATTCCACGCCGTCCGGCCGGATCAGGATCGCGGTCAGCGGCACGCCGGGCACCGCGCGGGCGCCGTCGTCACGCATCAGCGCGGTCAGGTGCACGGTTTCACCGGCGCGATAGACGCCGCGATCGGTAGCCAGGAACACGTCTATCGGCCCCGGGGCGGGCCGCCCCTCGACCCCGCGATCCGACAGATCGAAAGCCGGATCCAGCAGCGACAGGAACCCCATGTCGTCCCCGAGCGTCGCCACGACCATCGCCGGCTCGGCCGCGCCGGTGCCCCGCGTCAGGCCCGGATCGAACCGCACCAGGCCCTGGGCATCGGTGGTCGCCTGCGCCAGCACCGCATTCGCACGGTTGAGAAGCTGCACCCCGGCGCCCGCGACGGGCGCGGCGCCGGACAGGCTGCGCACATCGACCGTCAGCCCGTCCGTCCCCGACAGCGTGGACAGCCCCAGATCGGACAGCACGAACCACTGGCTTGTGGGGGGGCGTTCGTAGGGATCCTGTCCCGGCACCGAAGCGGTCAGGACGTAAAGGCCCGGCGCCTCGTCGCGCAGGGCGTCGGCCATCGGGATGCGGGTCAGGACATCGCGGTTCAGCGCGCTTTGCACCGCCATGCTGCCCTGCCAGACGGTTTCGGCGAATTCGGCGTCGAACCATTCGGCCTGCCACGGATAGACCGGCTCTGCGAACATCCCTTCCTGAAGGCTGCGCAGGATGTTGCGGTCCGACAGGCGCGACAGGACAAGGTCGATCCTCTCGACGTTGACGGTCTCGATCGGCAGGCCCGCATCCTCTGTGCGCGGCAGGACATAGGCGCGGCTGGCAAAGCGCGCCTGGGGCGCGCGGTCGCGGATGTAGAGGTCGAGATCGACATTGCGCGCGAGGGTCTCGCCGCTGGCCGAGGGCAGGCCCTGACGCAGCGTGACGGCAAGGCGCTGGCCGTGCTGCACCCCCTCGATGCAAAGCTGGCTGCCCGTGACATCGACCGTGACCGGCACGCCCGGCACCTGCACGAAGGGCGCGTAATCGACCCCGGCCTGCACCAGATCCTCGGAAAAGGTGGTGCAGATGCGCGGCACCGCCGGATCGCTGTCGACCTGCGTATCGACGATGTTGAGCCCGTACATCCCGACCAGCCGTTCAAGCGCGGCCTCGAGATCGCGGCCCGGCCGCAGCGTCAGCGCAAGGCGGATCGCGTCGATGCCCAGCCGCCCGCGCCCGTCGGCCTCGAGCGCGGCGGCCATCTGCTCCAGCGCATCGGCCGCCCGCGCCGGATCGGCCGCGCGCAGATAGGCGGCGATGGTGGCCGGCAACACCCGGGCGCGCGCGGCGCCCTGCTCGGCAGCGTCCTGCGACCGGGCCACCGCGCCCAGACGGGCATAGGTCAGCCAGTCCTGCACCGAATCACCCACGGCGATCGCGGCTCCGGCAAAGCGGAAGGCGGCCATCAGATCGCCCGTGCCCTCGGCGCGCCGGGATGCGTCGGCCAGATCGGCGGCGGAAAACCCGTCC
>WBZR01002678.1_pt1 | contig 17795 bp, 14 predicted proteins | sample 5204231 | NCBI WGS metagenome assembly WBZR01 (sample SAMN12412403, study PRJNA552823) | activated sludge metagenome | isolation source: activated sludge from anammox sidestream of wastewater treatment plant... | place: USA: Virginia | collected 2017-08 | reverse complement strand
GCTCATCCCCAGCACCATCGAGCTACCCATGATCCCCAGATCGCCGATGATGACGAACAAGAGCCACAATGTCAGCGCGATACCGAGCGCGGCCGCGGTTTGCCGGGAAAAACTGGAGATCAGGTACCCGACACTCAACATTGCGAGTCCGAGCATCAGGGTCAGCGCCACCAGCATGATAAACCCGCCGGCCCCGCCTGCTCCTCCGCGGACCGCCATCACCGCCCCCGCGCCGCCGAATCCGATGAGCAGCATCAGAATCAGCGAAAACGCGGCTCCGATGAACTTCCCGATATAGACCTCCAGCGCGGTCAGCGGCTGCGCCAGCAGATAGTCGAGACTGCGATTTTCCCGTTCGGCAGCGATCAATTGCGCGCCGATCGTCAATGCAATCAGCGGCACCATCAGCAGCAACAGATTGAGCAATCCAGCCGAGGTGCGCCCGAATCCGGCCTGTCCGGTAAGGGTCGAACCGCTGAGCGCGAATGCCACGAACCCGATGATAAGAATCGAAAAGAGGATCGTATAAAGCGCGAACCAGCGATTGCGCAGGCCGACCCGGGCTTCCTTGGCCGCAATGGCGACGACTACTGCTTTGTCCATGCGTACTGCTCCCAATCGAAGTCTTCGATGTCGACGCCATTGCGCGCCATGGCCGAGAGCACCTGGGCTTTCTGATCGATCCGGATTGGCACCGAAATGACCTTCCCCTCGCCGGTACCCGCCAAACCGATCTCGGTCAGCGTGTCCAGCGCGGTTTGCATATGTCCATTGCGCAGGAACACCACCAACCGTGATTGGCTGCCGAGATGGGATTTGAAGGCATTGGGCGATTGCTCTTCGGAAAGCACCCCCCCGTCGAGCATCAGAATGCGATCGGCGAGCGCCAGCACATCTTCCGGTCGGTGCGATGAAAAGATCAGCGTCATGCCATTCCGCTTCAGCCCGTGCAGGAGTTGGAGCAGATCGGCCCGGCCTTTGGCGTCCAGACTGGCCGTCGGCTCGTCCAGCAAGAGGATGGACGGATTGCCGATCAACGCCAGCGCCAACGCCAGCCGTTGCTTCATTCCGCCGGAAAGGGCGCGAATCTCCTTGTCGGCCTGGTTCTCGATACCGAGGAGAGCGAGCCGATCGAGCGAATCACCCAGCGGAGCGCGCTTCAGTTTCGCAATGAAAGCGACCATTTCCCCGACCGTCATCGGCTGTACCGGCAAATCCTGCGGTACATAGCCGATCGCGGTTCGCGCCTGCTGTCCTTCCGCCACCGGGTCGTAGCCACCCACCAGGATCTTGCCCTGATATTTGGTCAGACCGAGCAGGCACCGCATAACCGTCGTCTTGCCCGCGCCGTTCGGTCCCCAGAGGGCGGCCGACTCGCCGGCGCCGATCTGGAACGAAATATCGTTCAATGCCGGGAACTGACCGTAATACTTCGAAACGCCAGTGACCGAAATGGCGGGCGTCGTGTTCTGTGTCATAGCAATCAGCTCGTCATTCATACCGGTCTCACCTCCTCCTGGGAGCGCTGGGCAATCTCGCCATAGCGTCCACGTCGTCGCAGCGCCATCGCGCCCAATGCGGCGCCACCGAAGGCGACCACACCGGACAGTCCGAGCACCACGCGGCGCGATTCGGGCTCGCGCTCCAACGCGGGAAGATACGGCGAAGCGGTGGGGCTCATCAATGGACTCGGGTCCTCGAACTTGACGGCCGGGCGAAACGACGGGAATGCCTTGGCGGCAAAATCGATCGCCATCGAGGCCGGACTGTACGAGAAAAGCCGCAGTTGCGGATGGTCGGCCATCAACGATTCGAACAGTTGCTGCGAAACATAGGGAATATCGCCGATTCCATCGCCATCGGCATCATACCCGGCGTAGTCACTCCAGAAGTTGCCGTGACCATCCTCGGCCCAGGTGATGTCTTTCAGCTTGCCGCGCCCCAGCAGCCCCACATGCTCGTTGTTGTCGATGAACGCGTTGTCGCGGAAGGTGTTGTTACGCACAGCCGGTTGCATGGCAATTCCGACATCGTTGAACGCGATCACATTGCCGATGATGTAGTTCTGGATATTCGGTTCGCGCGGCGAGGTATCGATCTGGATGCCCGTCTGATTGTTGATGAAGCGATTGCCCTCCACCCTGGCGCCATCGACGTCCTTCAGCCCCAGACCGCCGCCCGTAGCGCCGGCATTGTTGGACAGGGAATTGCCGACGATGGTGACATTGCGGCTGTACATGACATAGAGACCGATGGTGTTATCGTCCAGCGAGTTGTTTTCGAGGGTGGCGTTGTCGCTGAACATCAGATGCATTCCGTAGCGATTGCGGTCGAACGAATTGTTCGAGACGATCGCATTGTTCGAATACCAGAGGATCATGTCGCGGCCATCGGTCGCCGTATTGGAGTCGATGACGACATCATCCGAATACCAGACCCGGATCCCATCTCCGCGCATCCCAACCTCGAGCGGTTTGGAATCGACGCGGTTGTTCCGCAGAACCGAACCAGGCGCCTGGCGCAGATAGATACCGAAGAGCACATCTTCGAGTGTGTTGTCGACGATGGTCGCGCGGGGCGCATCCACCGTGATACCCGCGTCTTCCTTGTCGTGGCTGGACCCGCTGTTACGCAGGGTGAAGCCTTGAACGGTGACATCGGGGGCCGTGATCGCGAGCACGGTTCCCTTGCCTCCGCCATCGATCACCGGGTCGTCGACGCCGATCAACTCGACCGATTTGTCGACCACGAGACCGCCAGGAAAGATCCCGCCCCGCACTTCGATCCGGTCGCCATCGCTGGCAGCCTGCACGGCTTCTTCGAGACTCGTGAGATCACAGTCCGCGCAAACGATGAGATCGGGAGCTCGTTCGGGGGATTGGGCGCTTTCGGCGCCGGTGGGAACCAGGGGAGCGAGGAGCAGCAGCCCCAGAAGGAGTGCTGCTCCGCACCAGCGGACGAGAGAGGAGCTAGGGAGCCGCCACATGTCGCCGCGCCCTCCAGTCCAGGGCAATCGCGACGATAGCCAGCACCATTGCTGCAACGGCCATCCAGAACCCGGTCTGGAACGCGGCCTCTGTCTTGAATTGTCCGATTTCCCCGGTCCCGAGGATGCGAGGGGTGAATTCATGAATCGAGCTGCTCAGTGCGGCTTTGGGATCGAGGGAATGTCCAGCGTAGTACAGCCACGCGAACATGTCGACGGCGAACAACACCGGGTAGACCGCCATTGGCAGCCGCGCCAGGGTTCTCCACCAGCCCGGAAGAAAGGTCGAAACAATGGCGAGAATCGCCACCAGCACGATAGCGTACACGGAAATCGCGCGCTCGATCTTGGCGGCATCGGTGAGTTTGATCATGCCGATGTAGTGGTTGAGCCCGTCCACTTCGCGGACGGAGCGCATGTCGGTCAGCTTGTTGACCCACACATCGACCGAGAGCCCTTTGGGATACTGCGGGGCGCGCAGGACGATATTCCAGTAGGGAAAGAAGATGGAACCGATCAGCAGTCCGGAGCCGGCTATCAGCATCGTCAACTGCAGCCAGCTCGCGCGGACGCGCTCGAGCGCGAGGGTCCGCCGTTCCGCTTTCGGCTTGTCGATCGTTGCCCCGTTGACAGGGGCAGCATTGGCAACAGACATTTCGGTTTTCCGGCTTTCTTGTTTGTACGTCACAATCGGGCACGTTTCACGACGGTGAGGTACGGGCGCCAGCCGCCTGGCTGGCGCCCGCTTTTTTGGGTTACGCCGGGGCTACCAGCATGTACCCCATCATTTCGAGGTGGAGCGCGGAGCAGAATTCCGTGCAGTAGTACGGATAGGTTCCGGCCGTATCCACCACAAAGGAAACACTGGTGGTCTCACCCGGCTCGATGCTGAGCTGGATATTCTGCCCAGGCATTGCAAACCCATGGGTCGCGTCCATCGCCATCTCGACATTGGTGAGATGGATGGTGACATTGTCGCCCTGCTTCAGATCGATGAAGTCCGGCCGGATGGTGCTGCGAATCGAGGTCATGTAGACGGTGACGTTGTTGCCGTCGCGCTCGATCCGCTCCTTGCCGATCTGGGTGGCAACCTCGGACGGAGCCTGCTTCTGCGGATCCCAACCCGTTTCCGGATAGACATCCCAGATGTTCTTGAGGCGGTCGGACCGGATCATCTGCGCATAGTGCGGCTCGCCGACACCGATCGGCATATCGTACAGCAGCTCCATCTCATCGCCACTGATGTCGATGAGCTGGAAGTTCTGCGGCAGCAGCGGACCCACCGGGTGGAAGCGATCGAGCGCCCACTTGTTGAGACCGATCAGGTACTTGCCATTCGGCGTAACCGTGTCGCCCTCGGCGGCACAGATGTGACCGGTGTTGTACTGCTGCGGAATCATGTCGATCAGCTTCCAGCCGTCGTCGATCCCCTCGCCGCCAAGCTTCCAGCGGGCGATGCCACTATCGAGGAAGAGACTCGTGTAGGCCAGGCCCTTGTCGTCGAACTGGGTGTGGAGGGGTCCAAGACCGAGTTCCACCTGCGCTTCGACACAGGACTCGAAATCGAGCACCGGCACCCCATAGGCATCCGGCTCGAACTTGCCGTCCGCGATGGCCTTCTGGATCTTCTCGAAGCTGTAGATAGTGACATGCGGGTCGAGCTTGCCCGAAACCACGATGTACTTGCCATCCGGCGTGACATCGGCGCCGTGCGGGCTCTTCGGTTCGGGGACCTGGTAGAGCAGACCTTCTTCGACCGCCACCGTCATCGGGATCATCGGCATACCGGAGACATCCTCCGCCTTGCCGGCGCCCACGACCTCTTCGGCCTTCTGCCAGTTGATGACCGTCAGATAGTCCATATCGCGCTGAGACGCGCCGACTTCGACCGGGGGCAGATCGCCACCACCAGTGCCATAGGACATCTCGGTATTGAACGTGTTGGAGAACATCCAGCCCATGCTGGCGCCCTTGCCGGCATCGGCGAGGTCATTCCAGTACGGCGGCAGTTCGACGGAGAACGACTTCGCCGGATCGATTCGGCCGGCGTCGCGGTCGAACTTCCAGAAGGTCATCGCTCCGCGATATTCATCGGCATAGGACTCCAGCGGCGCATACCCCCAGGATTTGGGCGTCGCGTACTGGCAGCCGTCGATGATGTATTCGGTATTCGGGGTGACGAACGCGCCACCGTGGTTGCTGATGTAGTGCGGGTTCTTGACGATCTGCTTGGTCTCGAAGTCACGCAGATCGATAACCGCGATGCGCGCATTGGCCTTGTCATTGATGAACAGCCATTCGCCATCGTACTCGCCCTCGGTCTCACTGAGACCCGGATGGTGGGTGTCGGCGTATCCGAGCACCTTGCCATCCACGGCGCCCTCGGCCAGCACGGCCTTGGTGTCGTCCGAGAAGCCGAATCCCTGCCACGGCTCCGGCGTGAAGGTCGCGATCAACTTCAGAATGCGCATGGACGGAACGCCGATGACGAGCACCTGGCCCGAATGTCCGCCCGAGGCAAAGAGCAGATAATCGTCATGCACACCGCTCGGCATATAGGTCTTGAGCGCCGCCTTGATATCCTGCGGCGTCAACCCTCGCTCTTCGGCGATCGATTGGACCATGTCTTCCAGATCGCTCGCCTGAACGCTGCCACCGTTGAGACGCGCACCGATGCCGATTGCGGCTCCGGCCGCTGTCACACCTGCAGCGCCTTTCATCATCGTTCGCCGATTTACCCGTTCTTCGGCGAAACCAGACACGTTACTCATCCGACACCCTCCTGGGTTCCACTGAAACCGTCCGAGGCTTTGCGCGTCTCCCAGGAAAGCGCGGATCTTTGTCACGCTGCGCTTGAGCCAAGAAGCTCGCTTTGCCTGCGAGGACTGTAGTCCGCCGGGCATGCCAAGTCTGTAACCACCGCGAGAGCACCATTACAAAACCGTTACAAATTTCACGAGCCAGAGAATCGGCTGCCCAGATGCGCTCATTTCCGGGCTTGCACCAGGCCAGCAACCGCCAACGACGATCAGCGAACAGACAGCGCGACGCTCAGATCGCCCCAGAGATCATCCACATCCTCGATACCGATAGAGAGCCGCAAGAGAGCCGGATGCGCGGATTCGGCAGTCCAGCGGGCGCGCCGCTCGATGAGCGATTCGACCCCGCCCAGGCTGGTGGCCGGTACGAACACCTCACAACGGTCGACCGCCCGCTGCGCCGCGGCCTGCCCATCCTCGACGATGATCGAGAGCATTCCCCCGTAATAGCCGCGCATTTGCCTTTTGGCGATCGCATGTCCGGGATGAGCCGGCAGCCCTGGATAGAAGACCTGCGCAACGGCTGGATGCCCTTGCAGGCGCGTCGCCAGTTCGAGCGCATTGGCGCACTGGCGTTCATACCGGACGACCAGGGTCTGCGCGCCGCGTCTGGCCAGCCAGCAGCCGAATCCATCGGGCTGAGTGCCGGCATTGCTTCGCCGGGCGCGCAACCGTTCGGCGAGGGCGGGATCGTTTACCGCCACCGCGCCCAGGATCACATCGCTGTGGCCGCCAATGTATTTGGTGACGCTATGCATCGCCCCCGCCGCGCCGAAATCGAGCGGGTTTTGCGCGATCGGTGTTGCAAAGGTGTTATCGCAAAACCAGGGGACCTGCATATCCGCACAGATCGAACCGATCGCGTCCAGATCGGCGATGGCGAGCAAGGGATTGGTGGGAGTTTCGGTCCAGAGCAGCGAAGCGCCGTCCAGCGCCTCGCGCAGATCGTCGAGATTGGTCTGGTCGACGAACCGCACCTCGATTCCGTTCGGTGGAAGCAGTTCCGACGCACGCGCCCGTATTCCGTAATAGGCATCATATGGCAGCACGACGGCAGTGCCTGGTGCTCCCTCTGCCAGCACGGCCAGCGCGGCCGCGATGCCGGCATTGAAAACCACTGCATCGGAGCCATGTTCGAGTTGCGCAATGACGCGTTCCAGCTCGCCGTATCCCGGCGATCCGCCCCGGCCGTAGGTGTAGATGCCATGATCCGGATCGGATGGATCTCCTCCGTGCACAAAGGTCGAGGAGAGCTGGATCGCCGGAGACACTCCGTCACCAGGGCGATGTCTGGTTCCACCCTTGACGGCGAGGGTCGCCGGCGAAAACGCGTGCTCGTGTTCGTTCATCTCTCCACGCCTTCCAGCAGATGCCAACCCGCCAGAGCATACTGGATCGCTGTTCCCCCTTGAACTCCCCTGCAACGATGCACGAACAATGACACGCCTCGTTCATGTTTCTTGACAATGTCGAACATTACCTCTATCATGCATGAAGTTGAGTCTGGTCATATCAATTTCATTTCATTTACCAGGAAGACTCGGCGCCAGACTCGTATAAGGAGGTACGACAAATGGTTTCGCGCTATCCGGTCGCCGGTGAACTCGTTTCGCTGCGAGACGCCATGGACAAACTGATGAGTGACGCGTTCGGCGGCACCTTCCGCTCGGTCTTCCCGCCGGCGCAAAATGGCCAGACCCGGATGCCGCTTCCGCTCGATATCTACGCGACGAACGAGGAAGTCGTGATCATCGCAGCGGTTCCGGGAATCGATCCGTCCAATATCGAGGTCACCGTCGATAAGGAAACGATCACGCTCACCGGTTCTACACCCGATGTTGCGCAATCGACCGAAGGCACCGAGGCGACGTGGTACCTCCATGAGCTGCCGCGAGGCACCTTCAGCCGTTCGATCACGCTTCCGGTAGAGATCGATGCCGGCAACGCCGATGCGACCTTCGAACATGGTGTTCTGCGGTTGCGCCTGCCGAAGGCCGAAGCCGCCAAGCCGCGCAAGATCGAAATCCGCTCGGTCAAGGCCAACGAAGTACTCGATGCCAAACCGACCCCGGTCGAAACCCCGGCAAGCGTCTCCCAGGAGTAGCACTGCGGTCGCAAGAGTTCGAAGCGCCGGCACACGCATCGATCCTGAGCACATCCGCTACACACAAGAAGGGACCTGGAAGACTCCAGGTCCCTTCTTCGTTTTTCTCAGAACGCCCGGCCCTACACGTAGATCCCGTATTCCGTCTCGGGATCGAAGAAATGCAGTTTGTCCGGAGCGGCGGTGACATCGAATTTCTGGCCACGCTCGATGTGCAAATCCGGATCCATGCGGGCGGTAATCACATCGCCGTTTTCCATGGTCAGATAGACGAAGATCTCATTACCGAGCAACTCGATCACGTCCACGGTCACCGGAATCCGGGAGTCGTCCGGCGCGATGCCATTGGCGTGATCCCACGGCACCAGATGCTCCGGGCGAATCCCCAGAATCACCCGCTTGCCGATGTACTTCTCCAGTGGTCCGCCGCGATGCTCCGGCACCCGCACGTGGACATCGGAGTTGACGGCATAGAGATGCCCGTTCTGCCGCTCGATGGTGGTGTCCATGAAGTTCATCGACGGCGAGCCGATGAACCCGGCCACGAACTTGTTGGCCGGCATGTCATAGAGCCGCTGCGGCGTATCGAGCTGCTGCAACACACCCAGGCTCATGACCGCGATACGGTCACCCATCGTCATGGCCTCGACCTGGTCGTGGGTCACATAGATAGTGGTGGTGCTGACCCGCTCGTGCAGCTTGATCAGCTCGGCGCGCGTTTGCACGCGCAGCTTGGCGTCCAGGTTGGAAAGCGGCTCGTCCATCAGGAAAACATCGGCGTTGCGGACGATCGCGCGGCCCAGCGCCACGCGCTGCCGCTGACCGCCGGAGAGCGCTTTCGGCTTGCGCTCGAGCAAGGGCTCGATGTCGAGGGTGCGGGCAGCTTCGCGCACGCGGCGGTCACGCTCCTGCTTGGGCACCTTGCGCAGTTTCAGCGGATAGGCAAGGTTGTCATAGACGGTCATATGCGGATAGAGCGCGTAGCTCTGGAACACCATGGCCACGTCCCGGTCTTTCGGTGGGAGATCGTTGACCACCCGGTCGCCGATGATGATGCGACCCTCGGTGATCTCTTCGAGACCGGCCACCATACGCATGGCGGTCGATTTGCCACACCCGGACGGACCGACCAGCACCAGGAATTCCTTGTCATAGACTTCCATGTTGAGCTGGTAGACCGCTGTCACCCCGCCGCTATAGCGTTTGGTGACATTGTCGAAAATGACGCGAGCCATCCTTGCCTCACTCTCCTGACTACGGGGCCGGAACCACTCGTCCAGGCCCGGAAACGCCTTCGACCGGTGCGACTTCGGTTCGCTCTGTCCACACCGCGCGCGTCACGGCGTCTTACAACGTGCACGCGGAGTGTGCCGAGAAGAACGCCTGCTGTCAAGGTCCAACGAAACGAACCGGGCTTCCCGCTATGATTGTCGCCATGGCAAGCCGTTCGATCGATTCGAGGGAAGCAGGACCGATGGCCCAGGAAGCAACGAAACGCCCGCGTGTTGTGAGTTTCGGCGAGGGAATGATTCGCTTCACACCGCCCCATAACGACCGGCTGGAGCGCACGATCTCGCTCGATCTGAGTCCCGGTGGCGCGGAGCTGAATTCCGCCGTTACCCTCGTCTGCCTGGGGATCGAGGCAGAATGGGTTTCCCGCCTGCCGGATAACGGCGCCGGGCGCTATATGGCCCGCCATGCCCGCGCCAGCGGCGTCGGTATCTCCCATGTCAACTGGGTGCATGAAGACGAAGGCCGGATGGGTCTCTATTTTCTCGAAGAAGCTTCCGATCCGCGCCCGTCCGCGGTCCTCTACGACCGCAAGGACTCGGCGTTTGCCCGACTCAAACCGGGCGAGTTCGACTGGGCGTCGATTCTGGAAGGAGCCAGCGCCTTCCATGTTTCCGGTATCACCCCGGCGGTCAGCGAAACCGCCCGCGCCGAAACCATGACCGCCATGCTGGCCGCCAACAAGGCCGGGGTGCCGGTCTTCTTCGATCTCAACTACCGCTCCAAGCTCTGGACCGAAATGGAAGCCAAGCACGCGTTCATGGAGCTGGCGCCTCAGGTCGATGTGCTCTTCGCTTCCCGGGGCGGATTGCGTACCTTTTTCGATATCGAGGGCGACGAAGAAGAAGTCATGGTGGCGGCCCGGCAAAAACTGGGGATTCGGGTTTGCGTGCTTACGCGCAAGCGGGGCAAGAAATCGCGCTCGCTGAAACTGGCCGGTATCGCACTCGGTCCCAGTGAGCATTTGCACAAAACCGATTGGGCGGAAATCGAAGTCGTCGACCGTCTGGGCGGTGGCGATGCGTTTGCCGGCGGGTTCATTGCCGGCTATATCGCCGATCCGGACGATCTGCAACAGGCGCTGGAGCTTGGGTTGGCCGCCTCGGCGCTGAAACACACTATGCCTGGCGATTTTCTCTGTGCGACCAAAGCCGAAATCGAGGCCGCCATGATCGCCACCGACGGCGGCGTGCTGCAACGGTAGGCCGCCGATGATCGTCCTGATCCCGATCACGGTCCAGAACTGGGAAACGGCCGCCTCGCTCGAGCTGGAACCGGAGCAACGCGGGTTCGTCCGCTCGAACGCCTGGTCGATTGCCGAATCGCTCTATCACCCGGAGCTGAAACCGTTCGGGATCTATCGGGGTGGGACGATGGTCGGGTTCCTGATGTACGGCACTGCCTGGCAGGACGGCAGTGTCTGGCTTTTTCGGCTGATGATCGACCGGAACTATCAGGGGCAGGGCCTCGGCAAGGAAGCGCTCGAACGGGTCATCCGTCGCATGCGCGACGAGGGCTATACCGACGTCAATATCGGGTGGGACCCTGAAAACGAAATCGCCGAACGCCTCTATCTGAAGGCCGGGTTCGAATCCACCGGTATGGCGCCCTGGGGCGAAAAGACCGCCAGACTCAGGTTGTGAGTCCGAGGGCCGCGGTATACCGAACGGCGGGTTCGAGCCAGCTCATCTGATCGCCAGCTCGAGCGAAAACGCTGCTATTCCCCGTGGCCGATACCGGGCTGAGCGCGATCGTTCGATGAGCCAAAAACGGCATCGATGGAATCGCCCGCGAGTTCGGGTGACTCTCGAAAGAGATAGCAGGCGGTCGCACGCTCGGCGCTGGTCTGATAGAGCGGCGGATGCCGTTCGAGGCAAATGTCCATTGCCCACGGACAGCGTTTGGCGAACTTGCACCCGGAGGTATTGGACGCGCCGCGTCCAATATCCGAGGCGTCCCGGGCGCGCGGCCACGCTCGATCGGGATCGGGCAATGGAATCGACTGCATCAGCAACTGCGTATACGGATGCTCCGGATGCTGCACCACCGGAGCCGCATATCCCGCCTCGGCGATCGATCCGCGATAGAGCACGATGATATTGTCGCTGATCTGGTAGGCGGTAACGAGATCGTGCGTGATGTACAGGATGCTGACACCGAATTCCTGCGCCAGCGATTTCAGACTATCCAGGATCGTGGCCCGCAACGACGCATCCACCATCGAAACGGGTTCGTCCGCGACGATGAGACGAGGACGAATCAGCAGCGCGCGCGCCACCATGATGCGTTGTCGCTGTCCACCGCTCAACTGGTGCGGATAACGGCCCAGCGTCTCCTCCGGACGCAACCCAACTGCCTGCAATGCTCGCCGGATCGATTCGTCGGTTTCACCCTTCGACCTGGTCAAACCGAACTTCTGCGCCGGTATGGTCAAAACATGATCGACCGGATAGAAGGGATTGTAGACCTCGTACGGATCCTGAAAAATGACCTGCACATCGCGGCGAAACGCACCGCGTTCCGATCGTGACAGCCTGGTCAGATCCTTGCCAAGATAGCGAACCGAACCTGAAGTCGGAGTGGTCTCACCCAGCAGCAGACGGGCAAGGGTTGTCTTGCCACTCCCACTCTCGCCCACGATGGCGGTGATCGTGGGTTGGCCTTCGTCGATTCTGAGCGACAAATTGTCGACGGCCACCGTGGCGGCCGGTTGGAATACACCGCCACCGAACGTTTTCGTGACTCCAATAGCTTCCAGCAATGCGCTCATGACTGCACATCGACGTGATGACACGCCACCATTCGATTCGGCCGTTTGACACTCAGTGTGGGCGCGACCGTCGCACAGCTATCGGTTGCGATCGGACATCTTGGCTGGAACGGGCATCCGGGCGGTCGTTTCAATAACGACGGAGGCATTCCGGGAATACCGCGTTGCCCGCCTTTTTGATCGAGCGACGGCAGACTCGCAATCAGAAGCCGACTGTAGGGATGCAATGGGTCCTTGAAGATGTCGCGCACCGGCGAAAGCTCGACGATTTCGCCCGCGTACATGACTCCCAACCGATCGACGGACTGCGCCATCAGCCCCATATCATGTCCGATCAAGATGACAGACGCGCCAATCTCGTCCTGGACCTGTTCCAGCGTATCGAAGATCTGCCGTTGCACGACCACATCGAGCGCGCTGGTCGGTTCGTCGGCGATGATGACGCTGGGGCGGAGACTGATGGCAATCGCGATCACCGCCCGTTGCTTCATTCCACCGCTCAGTTCGTGCGGATACCGCCGGGCATCTTCCGGCCGGAGACCCACCCGCTGCATCAATTCGGCAATGCGTTCGTCGACCTGCCCGCCCTTCGGAGCGACCCGATGGTCCTCCCATGCGTCGACGATCTGATCCCGCACGCGCATGACCGGATTCAGCGAATTCATGGCGCCCTGGGCAACCATCGAGAGTTCGGCCAATCGGACGAACCGCATATCGTTTTCGGGAAGCGCCAGGAGATCGCGGCCGTTGAGCAGGACCACCCCCTGCTCGATCTTTCCGGGAGGCTTGATCAATCGCAGGAGCGCCAGGGCAATCGTCGATTTTCCTGACCCCGATTCACCAACCAACCCGAGCACTTCCTTGCGCTCGAGCGAAAAGGAAACACCGTTGACGGCAGCAACCCGGCCTTCCCGAATCTGATAGGAAACCCGCAGATCGCGGACTTCGAGCACCGTATCGGACTTGCCGCTTGCAGCCTGGCTCCCAGCTCGATCTGCTGCGCCAGTCGTGATCAGCTCCGTCATACCTTGGTTCTCATTCGCGGATTGGAAACCTGATCGAGGCCAGCGGCTGTCAGGAACAGGCCCGAGAAAATGACCACGATGATGATGATCGGGGGCAACCACCACCACCACAGATTCCGCAAAATGGCCGTGTAGTACTGACTCCAATAGATCGTCATACCGAGTGTGGGCTCGTTTTGCGGACCGAGACCAAGCGCCTCGAGCCCGATCGATGCGAGAATGGCCGCCGACACCGCGCCGACGAAGCTCGCGGCGAGATAGGGAAGCAGATTCGGCATCAGCTCCCGCACGATGATCTCGAATCCGTTCATACCCGAATAGCGCGCGATGCGAATATATCCTCGTTCTCGCATACTCAACACCTGCGAGCGGATCGTTCGCGTCGGATACATCCAGGCAAGCGCGGATACGACCAGGGCCTGAGTGGTCACGGTAATACCACCCCGAAACGTGGTTGCGATCACCACCAGCACCAGCAGACCCGGCACGGTCAGAAAGGCATCGGCGGCTCCGCGTAATACACTGTCGCTTACTCCCCCGTAATAGCCGGAAATCAGACCAAAGATCGTCCCCACCGTCAGACCAATGAGTCCCGCAATGAGACCGATCTTCAGGGTGAGCGGTGTGCCGTATACGATGATTGCCAGAATTTGCCTGCCAACGGTGTCGGTACCGAGCCAATAGGTCCGCGACGGCGGTTGATCGGGAAGCGCATAGCCAACATTGACCGCCTTCCGATCGACGAACAACGGACCGATCACGCCCACGAGGATTACGAGGAGGATCAGCCCCAATCCCGCAAAAAGCATCGGATAGGTACGAATCCATCTTGGGAGGCTGCGTACCCACCCTTTTACTCGTCCAGTTTTCACGGTCGGCTCGACAGACAAAACCTCGCTCCTGCAAGAACACGATTACCGGCGGCACAGAGACGTTGATCCTGTAAGAGAGCTTGGGTGAACGGTGCGCTCACGATTTCGGGAGAACAATCGCTGTCGCTCGTGTCCGAGATAGCTGTGCAAAGACGCTTCAATACGTGATCCTGGGATCGAGTTTTGGCAAGAGCAGGTCGAGAATAAGCGTGGCCACGCCAATGGCAACGATCACCAGAAAGGTCAAACCGTAGATCACCGTGTAGTCGAATGTGCGGATCGACTGAAACAGCAAACCACCGACTCCGGGATATCCAAAAACGACTTCGACCAGCACGACCCCGGAAACAACCTGCCCGAGCGCCAGCGCCAGGGCGGTGACCTGCGGGAGCATGGCGTTGCGGAATGCGTAATGGAAGAAGATACGGCGCGGCGCAAGCCCCTTCGCTTCCGCGAGGGTCACGAAGTCTTCTCCCTGCACGGTCACCATCATTGCCCGCATGCCAATCGCCCAAAACCCCATACCAGCGAGGATGATCGCCAGGGCAGGCAAGATGGAGTGGCGCAGAGCCTGCATAGCGAAATCGAGATTCCAGCCCGGTGTCGTCCCGATGTCGTAGCCTCCTCCCAGCGGAAATACACGAAATCGGAACGCAAAGAAATAGATCAACATCAACGCAAGCAGATAAAAGGGAACCGCGGAGAGTATCAGCAAAAATGGGGCCAGCACATGGATCCATTTCGGCGCGCGCGGCCATGCCAGTAATGCGCCGAACAAGTTCCCGAATGTGAATGCGATCAGGGTCGCCACGGTCACAAGACCAAGCGTCCAGGGAAGCGCATGCAGGATCATAGCGTTGACACTGGCCGGAAACCGGGCGATCGACGGTCCGAAATCGAAGGTGATCATGTCTCTGAGATAGCGGAGATACTGCTTCCAGAGTGGTTGATCGAGTCCGAAGCGCTTGTCATAGGAGGCGATGACTTCCTCCATGGATTGCGCGCTCGATCCACCGACAGCCACAGCCTGCAACATCTGCTCGCGCACCGGATCGACCGAAGACAAACGAGGCACCACGAAATTGATCGTTGCCGCGGCCCAGAGAATGACCAGAAAGGTGCCTAACCGGCCGATCACATACCGAATTGGCATGGCGAACTCATCGTTACGTCTACAGCGGTTCCAATGGAAAGGCTAGCCGCCACCGAACGGCATCCGGCGACTCCAGCGATTCGGTGAGCGCACGGAACGCAAGACGCTCCGTGCGCTGCCTGGCCAGCAAATCCGAAGATTTGCCAGCGTCCGATTACGACGTCGGCTCGAGGCGCAGAATGGTCTTCATGAACTCCTGCTGCCACGAGTGCGGGAACCCATACGCGTCCTCCTTCGTGGGCCACCCGGTCCAATAGTGAGAGGACATTGGGTACCGGATGATCAACTGAGCGAGATAGACATCCGGCAACTCCCGCACCCAGATTTCCATCGCCTGGCGGAAGAGCTCCATCGTCTCCGGAGCGTCAGCACTCAGCGTATTCATCTGCTCGACGACCGCGTCGTACTCCTCATTCTGCCAGCGCGAAAGCGCCCACCAGATGGGAGCCGGTTCGCCCGTGGGCCGGAAATACTGGGACATATAGATCGAAAGCATGAAATAGGGATCCATGCCTTTCACGCCCGCCGGTCCCTTGCAGCCCAGCGACAGGATTTGCTCGCCCGTCTGGGTTGGGGTGCCCAGACCAGGAGACGTATCGAAGGTTGCATCGAATCCCGCGTCCCGCAATTGCTGGGTCAGTGGCGGCCCATAGGCCTTCAGCCAGTCTGGCACGAAGATCGCCATCTTCAGCACTTCGCCGTCCTTCTCCCACATGCCGTCGCCGTTCTTGGCGTAGCCGAGCTCGGTCATCAGCGCTTCGCTCTTATCCAGATGCGATGCGGTATCGAGCCCGTATTGCTCGAAGATCGGCTGCAGGGTCTCCTCGAACGGCGTGAACCACTCATACGGGGTGAACTGGTGGAGTGCCACTACGCCAGCGCCGCCCTCCGCCAGGGCAACCAGACTGGTGCGATCGATTGCATTGCTGACGGCCCACCGCAACTTCGGATCGTCCCACGGAGCAGCCGCGCAGTTGATATTCAGATCGATGGGACACCAGTCGAGATAGCCATACGGCGGGTCAGTCAAGCTGAAGGTGAGGACTTCAGCATTCTGAGCCATCGTCGCCTGCAAGGTCGGCACGGAAAGGATCTTGCCCATGTCGACTTCATTGGTGATCAACTGTTGCGCCGACAGCGTATCGTCGGCAAGCGCGAGGAAGATCACTCGCTCTACTTTCGGCAGCGGTTTCCAGCCGGTCTTGGCGCCCCACCAGTCCTGGCGCAGGTCGAATATCTTCTGCTGGGAGCTGGTCGAAACGAGTTTGTACGGGCCCGTGGCAACCGGCCAGCCCTTTTCCGGATCGTAGTTGGTAAAGGTCAGCAGATCCTGACCTTCCCAGATGTGCTTCGGCATCATCTGTTCCACGACCCCGTGGTTGCTGGTGAGCGTGGTGGCCCACCAGCGCGGGTTCGCTTCGTTCAGCACGAACCGCACGGTCAGATCGTCATCCGCCACAGCTTCCTTGAGGAAAACGATTTCGGCGGCATTCGTCGCTTCGTTCTGCCGGTCACGCACGGAATTGAACGTGAATTCCACATCCGAAGCCGTGAAGGGCGTGCCGTCGCTCCATTCGATGCCTTCGCGCAGCTTCATCGTGATCTCGGTGAAGTCCGCGTTGTATTCCCAGCTCTCCGCGAGCCAGTTTTCATACTCTCCGGTGAGCACGTTGAACATGATCAACGGTTCATTCATCGTCTGGAGCGGTCCCGAGTGCCAACCCCATTGCGAGGCAGTCACCCAGAGGTTGAAGTTATCGAAGTTGGGATTCTGACCATCGCCGCCGCCACCCTGGACGACGATCAATGTTCTTTCGCGGGGAACGTCGGCTTGCAACGCCGGCGTATACGCGGCAGCCGCCACAACATCGTCTGCGATGGTTGTGGCGATCGATGCGCCGAGCCCAGCAGCGGCGGCGCCCTTCAAAATGTCTCGACGGGAGATTCTTCCCGCGAGCGCATCGAACAACACGCGATCCTCGACCTCGGAGTTCCGATTCGGCATGGCTCTCTCCCTTGAAAACACAAAAATGCCGCGATTCAGTTGTTGTTCTGACCGATTCGAAGGGTACACCGGTACGAGGAGGAGCGCAATCCCGCCCGCGATGCATCGACCGCCAATCGCGCTTGCCTGGAATCGGCTAGTTCGCTGGACCGTTGCTTATCGAGACAGCCGGTTTCGGGATCAAAAATGCTCGATCGAAACGCCGCTCGAGGTAGGTTTCAGCGGTTTCACTTCGCCCGCGACCCGGTGTTCGGTCGCGACGTGGCGCAATGCCTGGCAAACCGCCTCGACGTTGTCCGGTTCGACCAGGGTCAAAATGGTCGGACCCGCCCCGCTGAGCGACGCCCCGACCGCGCCGGCCTGGCGAGCGGCATCGGTCATCGGGGTCAAATGCGGAAAGAGCCGGGCGCGATACGGTTCGTGCAGCCGGTCGCGCATACCGGCGGCGATGGCTTCCCGGTTTCCGGTCGAAAGTCCCCAGGTCAGCCCGGAGGCCATCCCAACATTGAACGCGGCATCCGGCAGCGGCACGGTCGAGGGAAGCGCCGCGCGTGCTGCCCAGGTGGCGCTGGTGGCTTCGGGAATGAACGTGACCGCGATCAATCCCAGATCGTCGCCATTGGAGAGCAAAATGGCATGCGACATCCCCGCCACCGCCAGGATCGCACCCCCGAAAAAGGCCGCGCCCACATTGTCGCCATGCCCTTCCATCCGCCAGGAATGCAGATAGAGCTCGTCGATACCGAGTCCGAGCTCCGCAACCTCATTACC
>WBZR01002677.1_pt1 | contig 17795 bp, 20 predicted proteins | sample 5204231 | NCBI WGS metagenome assembly WBZR01 (sample SAMN12412403, study PRJNA552823) | activated sludge metagenome | isolation source: activated sludge from anammox sidestream of wastewater treatment plant... | place: USA: Virginia | collected 2017-08 | reverse complement strand
GAGGAAGGAGGAAAGGAGAGGGCGCTTGGATATCGTATCCACGGGAAGATGCAAACAGGTAGACACGCGCGCGTGTCTACCTGTTTATTTCTTACTTAAACAACTCGGGGTGCAATAGTTTCGCCAATTGTTCCAGCCCATCCACCAGGCGCGGGCCGGGGCGGCTGACCAGGTTATCGTCGAAAGTAAAAATTTGATTGTTCTTCACCGCATCGAGCGTTTCCCAGCCGGCGCGGGCGAGCACCGATTCGGGCGTTACGCCCCACATCGAATCGCCGAGGACGATCACCGAAGGGTTCGCGGCGACGATCTGTTCCAAACTCACTTGCGGGTAAGCGTCGGTGATGCCAGCCAGGGTTACGAGGTTGGCTCCGCCAGCGCGCTGAATGAGCAGGTCGCCGAAGGTGCCAGGACCGTACGAGTAGGGTTTCGCCGCGTCCGTTGCGTCGATCTCATAAAAGACCGTTGGGCGGGCAGAGATGGGCGCGATCTTTTCATCCACCGCGGCAACGCGCGCTTCGAGCGAGCCGATGAGTTCTGTCACGTCATGCCCAGACAGCTGACCGACAACATCAAGGTTCACATACATTTCTTCAAGCGTGACCGGGTTCTTCAGGTAAAACACGGTCAACCCCAAATCTTCAAGTTGCTTAACAAGTTCGGGCGTGTTGATCTCGGCGGCGAGCACCAGGTCGGGTTCGAGCGCCACGATAGCTTCCACGTTGTATTCGCCGAACGATCCGCCAATGGATTCGATTGAGGCGGCTTCGGCGGGATAATCGGAAAATTCATCGCGTCCGACCACCTGTGAGCCTGCTCCAATGGCGAAGAGGATCTCCGTGTTGGAAGGGGCGAGCGAAACGATTCGCTGAGGGGTTGTTTCGAGCGTGATTTCGCGCCCAAGCCCATCGGTATAGCGTTTGGCTGGTATTTCGGTTGGCGCGGCAGTGACAGGCGCTTCGGTGGCGGCGACTGTAGGCGCAACAGGCGCAACTGTCGGCGTGGTTTGCGGCGCGCACGCGGTCAACAGCGCGATGAGTAAAGTCAATAGCAAAGTCTTGCGTAACATGGTTTCTCCTAAGGGTGTGGTGCGACCGGCTTAAGCCGGTCTGACTTGATCGTACAAATTAAAATCCCCAGCCAAAGCCGGGGAGGTTGGGGAGGCGATGCGAGTCTAGCCGTCCTCCACCTCCTTTCCGCGAGGGTGTGGTAGAACCGACCAGTGCGGGCGACCTGACTTATTGAGTCTCCTAGCCGGCTAGTCTGATCGTCCTCCAGTCGCATATGTTCGACTGGGAGACTGGGAGACTATTTGACTATTTGACCAACATCACAGTTGCGCGACAGTGTTGGAATTTCACCAACTTCGCCGCTGAATGGTCGATAAAGTTGTGGCGCGATTGTATGCCCGTTGGAAACGCCCGTCAAGTGTATAATGGGAAACATCATTCTGGCGGCGCTGTACCGTATTCGAAAACGAGGTAATCATGAATCCTGATTTCAAAGTATCCTCTGAGCAACGGCAGGCAGAGGTGCCCGTCACCATTTTTCGGGTGTCTGGCTGGCTGGATGCGCAGGGTGAAAGCCGCCTGCTGGAGGAAGCCCGGGGCGCGTACGATGGCGGCGCGCAGTACCTGCTGATCGACATGAGCGAGCTCGATACACTCACCAGCGCCGGCATGCGCGCCTTGCAAAAGGTGTATCTGATCTTCACTCCCAAAGAGGACCATTTCCAAGTGGCGCATATGAAATTATGCAACGCGCCAGCCCAGATCTACAACGTGCTGGGCATCACAGGATTTTTACAGAATATTCCCATGTACGCAAGCATGGACGACGCGCTCGAGTCGTTCGGCAAAGACTAATGCTCGTCCATAAAAGGCTCTTCAGATCACTGAGGAGCCTTTTTTGTTGCGCTCTTTGCCGCCAAAGCGAGGCTTAATGCGCCGCTCAGTATCGCCATGCCGCTACGGTAGAGAATGCTTAAATTGAATTAATACTAACTACCCGACACTTTCCTTTTTTGGACGCTGACCGCGAAGCGCGCTGAAAACGCTGATAAAAACTTTTTTCGCCCGTTTTTTGAAAAATCCGCGTTTATCAGCGTTTTTCTGCTTCCCATTTTTAAAACTGTCAGGTAGGTAGAATTAATAGAGAGAAAATCTTTGTAAACCCATTGCAAGTTTGCATGGTTTCGTCCAAGGCTACAATTAGGCTGTTTGTAGGCTTATGCCAACTTATTTTATTACTTATCTCGTTTTATTGATCGGTTCCACCGTCGTAACCTTTTCCGCTTCGTTGATCGCCCGAAAGAGGAACGCGCCCGGCTCGACCACGTTGAGGGCGTTGCTGGTTGTCATGTCGATGTGGTCCGCGACTGCCGCCGCGATATACATTCAGGATGGTTTCGCGGGGAAGGTCTTCTGGTTGAACGTGATGGTCGTTCCTGTTGCCATCGCGCCAATCCTGTTCATGACCTTCATCTTGAAATTCAGCGGAAGCCCGGTCTGGGTCACTCGCCGCGCATTGACCCTGCTCTATGCCTTTTCAATCGTATTCATCCTCCTGCAGTGGACTAACTCATACCATCATCTCGTCCTTTCTTCGGTGCAACTGGTTGAGCAAGACGGGTTCTCGGCGCTGGAAATTCAACGCGGCCCGGTCTATTTTGTAAACCTGGCGATTGCCTACGGCACGGTAACCATGGGCATTCTCACTCTTGTTCGCGAGGCGCTGCGCGCAAGTCATTTGTATCGAAATCAATACCGCCTGCTTCTACTCGGATGTATTGTTCCGCTGGCATTCAGCATATATAGCCAGTTAGACTATAACGCGCTCGGCAATCTGGATACATCCCCGATCAGCTTTGGCATCACAGGCGTCATTTTTGCCTTTACCACACTCCGCACCCACTTTATGGATCTGATCCCTGTGGCGCGCAGTCATCTGATCGAAAACATGGGCGACGGCGTATTAGTGCTCGATGCCCAAAACCGTATTGCGGATCTCAACCCAGCCATGGAAGTGTTACTGGCAGAACAACCACAGCAACTTCTAGGCAAATGCGCCTTCGAGACTTTCGGAGGCTGGGTGGAAAAAACAAGCGCAATTTTCGGCGATTTCGAGCTAAAAACCGAGGTACGTCTTCCATCCATGCCATCTCAAATTTTAGACTTGCGCATGACCCCGCTCTACGATAAGAATGACCTGATAAACGGCAGATTACTTGTCTTTCGAGACATTACCGAACGCAAAGAAGTTGAAAAAAGACTCCGCGACGCCAATTTCCGGCTGAAATCCCAACTCATCGAAATTGGAATCTTACAGAGCCAGTTGCGCGAACAGGCAGTGCGCGACTCGCTGACCGGGTTATTTAACCGCCGTTATCTCGAAGAAACGCTGGATAGGGAACTCGCCCGAGCCGCGCGCGAATCTTATCCTGTCTCCATCATCATGATCGATATCGATCACTTCAAGCAGATCAACGACACCTATGGGCACGAAGCAGGGGATATCATGTTAAAAGCGCTGGGAGGCATGCTGATGACCCACAGCCGACGCGGCGACTTTGCCTGCCGTTACGGCGGCGAAGAATTTCTCATCGTTATGCCCAATATGGCTCGCAGTATCGTGCAAGAACGCGCGGCAGCCTTGCGGCAGTCGCTCAAGGCGTTGATGGTGCGCTACGGCAATCATACACTGACCGCAACCTATTCGATGGGCATCGCCTCCTACCCCGCCAACGGCGATACGCGCGAATCGTTCTTACGCGCCGCAGACATGGCGATGTACGCCGCCAAGAACGCCGGGCGGGATGATATCCGCTCATTCGATGAGATCGAGGCATTGGTCAAGTAAACAAGTAGTTCATGGGGCAAATCTTACGAATTCCTAACTGCCGCGCGATTCTGAATGACATTGGAGTATGATGGGCATCGATGAACGCGCGTTCCATTCTCGTGGTGGAAGACGAAGCCAGCATCGCTGAGGTGATAAGCCTGTATCTCAAGCGCGCCGGGTTTGCGGCGCAAGTCGCTTCCACCGGTAAACAAGCGATGGCTCTCTTCGAGCGACAGCCCCCGGATTTCGTCATCCTCGACCTGATGCTTCCCGAAGTGGACGGTCTGGCGCTCACGCGCTGGATGCGAGACCGGTCCAATGTGCCGATCATCATGTTGACGGCGCGGCGCGAAGAAGCGGATCGCATCGCCGGGCTGGAGATGGGCGCCGACGATTATGTGGTCAAGCCGTTCAGCCCGCAGGAGCTGGTGAGCCGGGTGCGGGCGGTGATGCGGCGCGGGGCGCGGGAGCAGGCGGAGGAGGGGAACGACCGGGCGATATCCTTCCCTGATCTATCCATCGACCCGCGCAGTCGGGTGGTCAAAGCGCGCGACTCCGATGTAGAATTGACGGCGAAGGAATTCGACATGCTTTATTTGTTGATGCGCCACCCGAAACAGGTGTTCACACGCGATCAGTTACTCGAGCGCGTGTGGGGCGGGGCGCAATACATCGATCCGGGCACTGTGACCGTGCATGTGCGCCGCGTGCGCGAAAAGATCGAACTCGACCCTTCGAAGCCCGCGCGGTTGATTACGGTGTGGGGCGTCGGCTATAAATTTGAACCGTAAGATGAAAAATTTTTTTTCGCGTGCTCCTTTTGTGTTTCAATTGATTCTCGGCGCGGCGGTCATCGTTGCGATCACGCTGGGCATCTTTACGCTGGTGATGTTCCCGCCGATGCAGGATATCGCCAATCTGGCGTTATATCTTAGCCTCACAGCATTGGTTTCGGCAGTCATCGGTTATCTTGCGTATTCCCTCGGTTGGATCCACATATCGCCGACCCTGCGTTGGACGTTGCTGGGCGGGTATATCCTCGCCAGCGTTCTCACGTTCTTCAATGTGTGGTTCTCGGCGCAGATGATGTTCTCGAGCCAGCACGATCTATTGCTTGCCATTGTTTTATTGGTGTTTGCCGGCGGCATGGCAACCGTGCTTGGGTATTTTCTCTCCGGCACGATCACACAGCGCATTCATCTGCTCAAAAATGCGGCGGAAAATATCGCGCATGGCGAACTGAACACGCGCGTGCCTGTGCAGGGTCATGACGAAGTGGCGGGGTTGGCAAAAACCTTCAATCAGATGGCGGAACAGTTACAGGAAAGCGATAGCAAGCAACGCGAACTCGAACACATGCGCCGCGATCTGATCGCCTGGGTGGGTCACGATTTGCAAACTCCGCTCACCTCGGTGCGCGCCATTTTGGAGGCGTTATCTGACGGCGTGGTGGAAGACCCCGAAACCGCCAGCCGATATTTACGCACCGCCCAACGCGACGTGAACTCACTTTCCGCGTTGATCGACGATCTCTTCCAAATGGCGCAACTCGATACGGGGGGCTTTCCGCTCGACCGCCAAAACGCCTCGCTCAGCGACCTCGTTTCGGACACGCTCGAAAGTTTTACCGAACCCGCCAAACAACGCGAGATCAAACTCGAAGGCAACGTGGAATACAACGTGGACCCGGTCAACATGGATACGCAAGCCATCGGGCGCGCGCTCAACAACCTCATCGGCAACGCCCTGCGGCACACACCCGATCAGGGCAGGGTGAGCGTGTGGGCGCATCGCACCGGCAAGGGCATCGAGGTGACCGTCAGCGACACAGGCGAGGGCATCCGCGAGGAAGACCTGCCGCACGTGTTCGAAAGTTTTTATCGCGGCGATGCGGCTCGTTCGCGCAGTCGCGGCACGGGCGCCGGGTTGGGGCTGGCAATCGCGCGCGGCATTGTGCAGGCGCATGGCGGAGAGATCCGCGTCGAGAGTAAGCCGGGCAAGGGCACGCTGTTCACCTTCACCATTCCTTAACAAACTTTTCAGAGGGGCGTAATCTTTTTGTAAGGAAGTTTTTCTACACTTCAGGCATCAAGGACAACGATCCATGAAATCACTCCGCGTCTGCCTGATATTCCTCCTTCTGGTTGGATGCTCCAACGCCCAAACGCCTCTTTCACAAAGCGCGGCTGACTCGCCCGTGGACGATGCTCCCATGCCCAAACTTGCATCCCTGCCCGACCTAGGTCCCGCTCCCGAACTAACAAACACCACATGGTTGAACACAGACGCGCCGCTCCGCCTCGCCGACTTGCGCGGCAAAGTAGTCATCGTCGAAATGTGGACATTCGGCTGTATCAACTGCCAGAACGTGATGCCGTCGCTCAAAGAGTGGCACGAGAAATACGCCGCGCAGGGGCTTGTCATCATCGGCAATCACTACCCAGAGTTCGATTACGAAACCGACCTTGCCAATTTGCGAGACGCCGTTCAGCATTTTGAGATCGAATATCCCATCTCGCAGGACAATGATGGAGTCACATGGCGCGCGTATAAGAACCGCTACTGGCCCGCGCTGTACTTGATCGATAAACAAGGGCGCATCCGCTATGTTCAGATTGGCGAAGGGCGTTACGAAGAGACCGAGGAAAATATTCGCGCGTTGTTGGAAGAAACGTATTAATCCGCCACCCAGCCTCTTCTTTCACAAGGAAAGGAAAGCAAGGAGAACTATGAACGACAACTATAAATCCGTTGCTGTACAATCATCCGAGATCACGCCGCATTCGCAATACCTTTCACGGCGCGAATTCCTCAAAGCCGCGGGCATCCTGAGCGGATCGGCGCTTCTAGCGGCGTGCGCGCCCACGGTAGCCGCGACAGTCATCCCGGGGGAAGAAGCGCCGCCTGTCGAAGTCAAATTCGATGAATTAGGCGATCCTGCCAACACCTTCGAAGACATCACCAACTATAATAATTACTATGAGTTCAGCGCCAATAAGGAGGCGGTGGCTCCGCTTTCAAAAGACTTCAACACCAACCCATGGACGGTGGAAGTCTACGGCTTGGTGAAGCAACCCAAAACCTACGGCATCGAAGATTTGCTGGGCAACTTCACCCAGGAGGAGCGCATTTACCGCCTGCGTTGCGTGGAGGCGTGGAGCATGGTCATCCCGTGGAGCGGGTTCACGCTTTCATCTATTTTGAACGAAGTAGAGCCAACCTCAAAAGCGAAATATGTGCGCTTTGAATCGGTCTACCGCCCGGAAGACCTGCCGGGGCAAGCGAGTCCTTTTTACCCGTGGCCCTATCAGGAGGGGTTGCGCCTCGACGAAGCCATGAACGACTTGACCATCCTCGCCACCGGGGTATATGGTGAGCCGATGCCCAATCAGAATGGGGCGCCGATCCGCCTTGTTGTGCCGTGGAAGTATGGGTTCAAATCCATCAAGGCAGTGACAAAGATCGAACTGGTGGAGGAGCAACCGAGCACATTATGGAACAGCGTAGGAGCAACAGAATACGGCTTTTATTCGAATGTGAACCCGGAACGCCCGCACCCGCGCTGGTCGCAGGCATCGGAACGCCGCATCGGCGAATTGAAACGCCGCCCCACCTTGATGTTCAATGGATACGCCGAACAAGTGGCTGGGATGTACGCCGGCATGGATTTGATCGAAAATTATTAGACTAAGCCTCTTGCGAAAGTCGTCTTCGCCGCAAAGAACGCAGAGAAAAAGAGTTATTCTCAAGGGTCTCTGCGGACTCTGTGGCTGAGCACAAGGCGAACTTCCCTGGCGCTTGCATGCCGGGACAAGCGCGCGGTATTATAAAAACCATTATGTTGAAAAAAGTCTTTTCGCGTTACACCCCTCTTCAAATTGCCGTACACCTCTATGCATGGTCTGTGCTGGTCATCCTTGTGTTCAAACTCGTCACAGGCGATCTCTCGGCAAACCCGATTCAGGAATTGGAGCAACGCACGGGACGCCATGCCATTACCTTGCTGATCCTTTCGCTGGCTTGCACGCCGTTGAACACGCTCTTCCGATGGACCGAACTTCTTAAACGCCGTCGCGCGCTGGGGTTGTATGCCTTCATGTACGCCACGCTCCATATCATCATCTTCATGTTCGATTATGGTTTGGCATGGAGTTTTATCGTTCAAAATATTATCGAGAAGCCGTATATCCTTGTAGGGTTAGCCGGTTTCCTCCTGTTGATTCCGCTTGCCGCCAGCTCGTTCGATATCTGGAAGAAACGCCTCGGCAAACGATGGAAACGCATTCACCAGACCATCTACTTCATCGTCCCGCTGTTGTTACTGCATTATGCGTGGGGCAAGAAAGGCGATTTCTTCGCCTTGCAAGGCGAGATTATCCGCCCGCTGATCTACACGGTGATCGCGGTCATTCTGCTCGTTATGCGTATTCCGCCTATTCGACGGTTTCTCGCCTCCCTGCCCAGCCGCATCCTGCTTCTCGCGCGGAAGCGGGGAACGCAACCTGAGACGACTGCATAGGGCGAGTTTCTTCGCAGTAAAAGCAAAGTGAACTTTGCTCTACGCTAGAACATCCCCTTGAGGAACAGCAATAACCCCACAACCGCCAGCGGAATGCCGACGATGGCGCCGATGACGGTCAGGCTGATGATGCCGCCGACGAGCATCAGCACGATGCCGAGGATCATCGCCACGAGCCGCCCCGTGAGTTCGACGATCACCGCCAGCAGTTTCCAGATGGCGGCAAAGGGCCACAGATACCAGGGGATGTGTTTTGTGTGAGTTGTCATTTCTACCTCCGAAAAATAAACTTGCAAAACGATCTACGTGTTTTCCCCACAAAAGTGGCAAATGACAAATCGGCGGGCGTGTTTTATAATGCCGCCCATGCCTAGAAAATCTACAACCACTGAAGAACAGCCCATCTCTGTTTCTGGTAACAAAACCGCCGTTGCCGAACCTGCGACCACCTTGCTAGACGAGAACACCATCACGTTCAAGGCGAGTCACTTTTACGCCGCGCTCAGCGTGTTGACGTTTTTCTTCGGGCTCCTGGCTGGGTACGCGGTGTGGGGAACCGACCTGTTCGCAAAGGCTGGCACCGCGCCTCAGGCGGCGAATCAGGCGCAAGTGGCGGAGGAACCGCAGGTTATCCGTTACGATATCCCGACCGAGGGGTATCCCGCTTTTGGTCCCGAAGACGCGCCCATCACCATCGTCGAGTTCAGCGATTTTCAATGTCCGTTTTGCAAGCGCTGGTTCGCGGAAGTGTACGAGCCTCTGCTCGCGGAATACGAGGGGCAAATTCGCTTTGTGTATCGGAACCTGCCGCTCACGTCCATTCACCCCGACGCGTTCTCAGCCGCCGAAGCCGCCCTGTGCGCCAATGAACAAAACGCCTTTTGGGGTTTCCACGATAAATTACTCAGCGGGGACCTGTTGGGAAGCAGTGTGTATACCCAATATGCAAGCGATTTGAACCTGAACGCATCTTCCTTTGAGGCTTGTATGAAGGCTGGCACGTATCGGGCAATGATTCAGAAAGACAGCGATTTCGCCATCAACATGGGCGTCAACTCCACGCCGACCTTCTTCATTAACGGGCTGGCGGTGATCGGGGCGCAACCCATCGAGGTGTTCAGGCAGGTGATCGACAAGGAACTGGCGGGCGAATTTCCGCAATAGGGCTGGTTCTCCCGGACGCAGATCTATTAGGGCTTTCGCTCATAGGCGGACTGTGACCGCCATATGCACCAGCGAAGCGACGGTCACAGTCCGTCTTAGAGCAATAAATGTGAAACCTTGGCGTTCCTAGCGTCCTTCGCGGTAAAAAAAGGGAATGTCGGTAGAGAGTTTTATTTTGGGTTAAGATTTTGAGGAGGAATGCCGTGAAAAAATTTGTTGCGGTGGCTGGGAATATTGGCGTGGGAAAATCGACGCTGGTGCAGATGCTTTGTTCGCGCATGGGCTGGGAACCGTTCTATGAGCCGGTCACCCAAAACCCATACCTCGCCGATTTTTATGCGAACATGGATTCGTGGTCGTTTCATTCGCAGGTCTTTTTTCTCACCCACCGCCTGCGCTCGCACTTCCAACTCTCGCAACATCCCAGCGCGGTGATCCAGGACCGCAGTGTATACGAAGATGCCGAGATCTTCGCGCAAAACCTATATTTACAGGGGCATATTCAAGACCGCGATTATCAAACTTACCGCGATCTGTACGAGACGATGCTGCGCTTCCTCCCGCCGCCCGACCTGGTGATCTACCTGCGGGCTTCGGTGTCCACGTTGCTGGGGCGCATCTCGAACCGCGGACGCGACTATGAGCGCACCATTTCTGCCGAGTATCTGCGCGGACTTAACAACCTGTACGAAACGTGGATCGACAACTTCACCCTGTGCCCCATCCTTGCGGTTCCCGCCGACGATTTGGATTTTGTCTCACACCCCGGGCATTTGCGTCTCATCGTCCAAAAAGTGGATGAGAAGTTGACCGGCAAAGAGGAGGTTGTGTTCGAACCCGAGGAAGTGGCAAACGCGGCGCAGGATTAACAAGCGCGGCGGTCTCGTAATGAGACCGCCGCTTTTTAGTCTAAAAAGATTTCCCACTTGCCAGGGTAGTTTGGCAAGGGCTGTTCGCCGAACCAGCCGGTCTCGTCCCAATAAGGGCGGCTCCAAATATTGTTACCGAACGGCGTACATTCCGCGATATAAAAATCCAGAGGGAGGGTATCTGCCACCGGGCAGAACGAAGTATCCGCGCTTGAGCCAACGCCCGGCGCGCCGCCTGACGAATTCTTCAACCCCGGTGTGGGGAAACATGTCCGGTTCCAATCGTCCAGCCCGCCGTTATCGGGCAGGCGGCAGAAGGATTGGTCGGGGTAGCGGGCAAGGGAGTAGTTGTAGGCATCCATCAGCGAACCGTTCGGTTTGAGCAGGCGCACCCCGTCGCCGCCGTCGCTTAACAGTAAGCCGGTCTTGCTACCGTAGAACACGATCCGTTCGCCTGGCGCCAGCGTGATGGAGGGGAGCGCAAACGGCTTCGAGCCGATGTTCGCTTCATCGTCCAGGGTATACCCGCTCAGGTTGACGGAGATCGTGCCGTGGTTGATGATCTCGATGAATTCATCGCCGGTGTTGACGAAACCGTCGTTGTTCCAATCGCGCCCGGGGCGCGGCAGGAATTCGTTGATGGCAATGAGGGGAGGCGGGGGAGGCGGTATGCCCGTCTTGGTTGCTGTGGCTTTCGGGGGAATTGTAGGGGTGATTGACGGTGTTGCTGTTACCAGTGTCGCCCAATTCATGTGCTTTGGGGTGCCCCTAAGCGCTCTCGGCGCGGTAGTGCATGGGGGGGTTATTGTACAGCTATTCGGGATGCCTGCATCCAACCCCCAGGAAATAACCCCTGCATTAGTAATCCACGCAGTATCGCTATCCGCCACAACGCCTCGGCGTTCCATGGTTCCAAATGTCGACGCAAGACCGGCGGGCCAGGAAAAACCATTCGAATTGGCAGAATCTATCAACCGATTAAGCGGGTCAAGCAACTGAAGAACTTCGCCGTTGTTGTTGAGGGCGGTCGATGAATTTCCCGGGTAGATTTGATCCGCCGCAATATCGGAAACCGTTGTGTCGTCCCCGCGCTCGAGGAGGTAATATCCACCCGCCGGTATGTTGCCTGTAAGGTTTATTGTTGGATCTCCATCGGATGCGCGCAATATCCATCCGACAAGATTCACACTTGTACTGCCCGGGTTGTATAGCTCTATCCACTCATCGTTTGCGGATGCGGTGGTGCCCGCCCAGGCAACTTCATTGATGATAACGCTAAGAAACCCAGCAGGTGTGGATGTGGCGGGCGGAGTGAAAGTTGTCGTTGAAGTAGGAGTATTTGTTATCGTTGGGGTGATGGTAGTTGTAGGCGTTATTGTTGTGGTTGGGGTGATGGTTCCGGTAGGGGTAATGGTGGGAGTCTCTGTTATTGTGGGGGTTAGCGTTGGGGTATAAGTCCCTACACCACAGATAAAACCTATTGAAGAGCTATGTCGAGGAGTCGGAGTTCCTGTTGCAAAATCAGCATTATTCTCATTCGTATCATTACAACCAATGCCGCTGGGATTGCGAAGAATGGCAGTTGTATTACTCGGGGCGAGCGTAGGCGCTGATCCTTCGAAACAATTTGCACTCGCACCGAAACCAGCAAAGTCAACGATACTTCCGTCTGATGGACAAGTTCCGCTGAGCGCAGTTGTGTTATTTACAAGAGCAACTTTGCCAGCGGTGGCACTCATTGCTATCGAACCGATCATGTCCGGGGTAGGAAGTGGTGCTATTCCACCTGAACCTTGCGCTTCTTGAACCAAGTAATATTGCCCAGGCTGCAATGTAAAATTTGTCAAATTGGTAGATAGCCAAGTACCACCCGTGTCAGAAGCGTACTGCACTGACCAACCATTCAAACTGATAGGTGTACTTAATGGATTGAACAATTCAATAAAATCATGGGTATAAGTTGCGCCAGAATTTCCTCCACCTCCATAAATCTGACTTATCACAATACTCGTCGCCGCCTGTTGCATCGGCGCCGCCCTCACCGGCTGAACGACCGGCGCAACCAAACCTCCGCATACCGCGGCGATCAACAACACCAAAGACAAACTGCGCCAGAATACCTTCGACTTTTTCATGGGTACAAGACGAAACAAAGACCGTGAAGTGACATCGTCTTTAGAGAATTATAAACCACCCCGTTTGAAATGCCAGCGTTGCTCAGAGACCGTTTCTTGACGTATAGGACTTACGCAGTTGAACTTGTTGCGCCATAGTTGCACTGCGGCGGCGACAGTACAACTGCCCGCCAACCGCGTAGGTCCTGATGTACTCACCTTACGCGGTAAAGCCGTAAGGCGAGATTGATCTCGCCTTTCAGGGCCGCAGAGTCCATAGAGACCTTTGAGAAAGGCTCTTTTTCTCTGTGGCAAAAATGACTTTCGCAAGAGGTCTAGTGAAACCCGCGCCATCCGTGTTCCAAAGAAGAGTTAAGCAACACTCTCTCAGCGCGGCTCAACGACAAACTTGATGGCGGTGCGCACCTTGTCGTCGATCGTCACATCCGCAAACTCCGGCACGCAAACAATCTGGATATTATCGTTTTTCAAATACCCGGTAGCCAGAGCCAGCGCCTTCACAGCCTGGTTCACTGCTCCGGCGCCAATCGCTTGCACTTCCGCCCGTTTGAACTCGCGCACCACCCCCGCAATTGCCCCGGCAACGGCAGAGGTACGGGAGCTGGCTGAAACCTTGATCATGTCCATGATGGACCTCCCAAAGGGTAAAGAGGGGCCGATGTGAAGATTGTACAAGATTCGCTTAAGAGATTCAAGCATATAGTATAAGAATATTATGATTTAGTAAAAGTAGTAGGGGGTGTGGATGATGTGGATGAGCGCGAATCTGCGCTATATGTGGGATGACCGCTCCCGCATCCCTCCACGAGTGGGGCTGAATCGCCACTGGCAACGCCACCGCACTTGTGGAAAGAATCGGGATAAATCTATCCACACTCCATCCCCAAAAAATGAAAAGTTTCCCACAAATCCATATATTGGAAGTTTCGTACGCATCCATCCCATATATGGGGGTTCCGTTTCGATCTCAAACTAGATGGCTAGCCTACTTCTCCACATGACCTGCCACTTATCCACAAAAAGAGGCGACTTATCCACAAATCGGATGTCTGGACAACACCTGTCCGAACTGAGAATCCCCCAAATATGGCAGAACTGGTTCACTCCACGAACAGTGGAATAGGCTCGCCCAGCACAGGAGCGGGCGCTGAAACATACAAGTCTAGAAACGCTCCCACCGTGGCGAGGAGTTCTCGAAAATTCCAGATCATCAACGATGAGTTCCAAAAACGGCGGGTATTTGCCTCCACCCCAACAGCCTCTACCCCCAGCGCATTGCAGAGAAACAAGGCGCGCGGTAAATGAAATTTTTGCGTGACGAGCAATACATCGTCTGCCTGAAAGATCTCTTTTGCCCGATAACAGGTATCGTAGGTGCGCCGGCCGGCATAATCCAGGGCGATCGCTTCTTCGGGAACGCCAAGCGAAAGCGCGTATTGGCGCATCGATTCGGGCTCGTTATAGTCCAACACAGGGTTATCTCCGCTCATCAGTAGTTTTTTCACTTTGCCCGAAAAATACAGTTCGGCGGCGGTTTCCACCCTGTCGCGCAAGATGGCGGTGGGGGTTCCATCCCTTCGCAAGCCGGCGCCAAACACAATGGCAAGTTGTTTTTTTGGCGCGTTCTCTTTCTGGTAAATGCGGTTGATGGAATGGACGGCTGTCACCAGGCGCGGCAAGACCAACCCTGAGAAGCCGATCAACCCCAGAAATAACGCGCCGCGCCATATAAATTTTTTGCTGGTAAATTTTCTCATCGTAAAGGTTGCAGACGTTTTTTGCGTTCAAATGTTACATGTGAATTTTGTTGTACAGACTAACAAACCTGTAAATGAAGTGAAACCTTTTAAGTCTTGAATTTTTGATGGAAACAGATATACTGTAAAAAGTTCTGAGGATGTGCCTCAGGCAAACAATTTATTAGAAAGGAATAATACCATGTTGTTCGCACCCAAAGAAAAAGGCCAGGGCCTCGTCGAGTACGCGATTATCATCGCTCTCGTCGCTATCGTCGTGATTGCGGTTATGACGTTGCTTGGACCCAAGATCGGCAATACCTTCTCCAGCATCAATAACTCCCTGCCGTAACCCGCTCAAACGAGCACAAAAAAGCCCCACCGCACGGTGGGGCTTTTTTGTAACTATTCTACGGGGCTGTTCGTCGTATTTGAACAATTCTCAATGCTCGCAGGGTCATATTTGACAAGGAGGCTGCGGGCGCCTCGGAAAGGAATTCAAATGTTATTTTCGCTCAAAGAAAAAGGACAGGGGCTTGTGGAGTATGCGATCATTATTGCTCTCGTGGCTATTCTTGTGATTGTGGCTGTTGGGGCGTTCGGCGAGAAAACCGGCGACACATTTAGCTCCATTAACAATTCACTGCCGTAACATCACTTAAGCGCGGATGCCAGATTAACCCCAGACGCATCGACGAGAGCGCGGAACTCGGCATAAAAACCGTCATTCACCTGCTGAAATTCGTCGATCCCATACACCGCCTTGAACGCGGAGTTGCCATCTGTGGTTTGCATGATGACGGGAACGATACTTGCAAATAAATCCCGCATCGGTTGCGGCAGGTTGGAAGAAAATACAAACACATCATACGGGATAATTTCGGGAATCCGCCAGATCACGATCACCTGCTCCATGAGGTCGGGAAATTGGTCTTCCAACGAGGGGAACTTCCGCGCATCGATGTAGGTGGCTCCAAACTCGCAGATACCGCTTGCATATAACGAGCGCACAACGGTCGGGTGTCCCTCCACGAAGGCGGCGGGCTTGGTGCTGATGCCGCTGGTTTTCAAATACCCGAAAGGAATGACATAGCCGGAGAGCGAGCGTTCATCGCTCCAACAAGGTTTCCGGTCGTTGAATTGGGCGAGGGCAACCGCCGGGTCATCGTCCGTGTTCGATTCGCTCACCGGGTTGAAAAACGGGGTAAAACCAGCCCTGCGTTGCGCAAGGAATTGCGCGCCATACAGACTTTTCTCATCCTTCACAACGGCAAAGGCGGCTTTGACAGTTTCGCTTTGATACGCCAGCGCATACGCATACGGATCGAGAAGCGCGATATGCGCATTCCCTTTTTGGAAGGCTTCCACGAGCGCCAGTTCCGAGTCGGGGATGACTGTGACCACCGAGTACCCCGCGCGTTCCTTGAATTGCGCGGCGATTAGGTTCGCAGAGTCGATCGTCTCCTGCGAAGATGTCGATGGCGGCAGGGCGAGGATTAAGGGGTTTTCCGGCGAGCCAAGTTCAGCGGAGGGAAGCGGCGGGGCGGGCGTCTCAGTGACAACGCCGAGAACCGGGGTTGGCGTCGGTTCGGCGGCGCCCAGGCGCGGCAAATTACAGCCGACAGTCAGAACAAACGCGACCGCGAAAATCAACCGGGGAAAAGGATTCCGATTCATGTGTTTGCCGGGGGATTATAATATGGGCATGAAAAATAACAATTTTCTCTCCATCCTGATTCTGATCGTGATCGGAGTTGCGGCATACATGATCGTGCAGACCGTGCGCGAAGGCGCCAAAACCGCAACCCAGCCTTTCGAGCAGGTGAACGAGGCGAACCGCGCCCTGCAAACGCAGATGGCGAACCTGATGAACCCCACGCCGACGATCATCCCCGACCCGATCACCTACATCAACGAGATTCGCGCGTTGGCGCGGCTCGAAACGATTCAGTATAGCGTGGAGAAAGTGATCACCGGCGAGACTGGCGGAGGAACGTTCGCCACATTTTTCGGCGACAAGATTTTATTCGTCGGTCACGGCACCGTCATCGCCGGCATCGACATGGAAAAACTCGCGCCTGAAAACATGCGCTACGAAAACGGAGTGCTCTCTGTACAACTGCCCCCGGCTGAAATTTTCATCGCCACCCTCAATAACGAAAAATCATACGTATACGACCGGCAGACCGGCGTGCTGACCAAGCCCGACCCAAACCTCGAAACCCTCGTCCGGCAAAAGGCGGAGGAAGAGATCCTCAAAGCCGCGCTGGAAGATGGAATCCTCAATCAGGCGCAGATCAACGCCGAGACCTACCTGTTCAAATTTTTTGCCGCGCTCGGTTTCCCGAATACGATCTTCCTCGATAACCCCAACTAGACTCGTCCCGTCCACGAGGGGTGATCGTATTTCTCGCGGACGAGTTCCTCCGCCATGTTGGATTCGGATTCGGACAACTTGCCCTCCTCGAATTGGATTCCCAACTGCGCCTCAAAAGCGCGGATGTAAGCCTGCGCCGCCTCACCCCAACCGACTCTCCTTCCCAACGCCGCTTCGACCGTGATCGCCCGCTCCAGCAATCGCCTGGATGCGTTTTCACGAGCCGCTTCATCCTCAAAAGCAAGCGCCCGGCAGATTCGCGTCAGGTCGCCGGTCAGCGGCAGGGAGCCATGTTGCAGAACGCCTTCTTTTTTGCGGGCTTGCGCCGAACCAATCAACTTTTTTTCGTTGACTGTGATCTCATACGTGGATGGAACTTCAAAGCAGACCGGGTTGTTGCCTGGCGTATCGTTCGTTTTTTTCTCTTTCATTTCCACAGCAACATTCAGGGATTTCACGGCGAGCAATAGCGCCTGCGCCAAGCGGTTGTAACTTTCGAGCACGGTGCCCGCTACTCGAGGTTCATCGTTGGGAGCGATAACGGAATAGGTCAACTCGTCGGTGTGGAGGATCGCCCTTCCGCCGGTGAGGCGTCGCACCACATCCCAGTGTTGCGCTTTCAGTCGCTGTGTGTCAACGTCTGTGAAGGGCTGGGCGTACCCAAGCGAGAGACAAGCCGGGGTCCAGGCATACAGCCGTAAGGTGGGAGGGGAATCGCCGCGTCCGACATGATGCAGGATGGTTTCATCCGCCGCCATATTCCATGCTCCCCTTGCCGGAAGGGTGATGAGAAGCCGCCAGAGTGTCATGTCAATATTATAATAGTCGGGCGCGGCGGGAGAGGAATGAGGTAAAGTAAGAGAAGGACTTTCTTAATTTCGGAATTTCAAACGATGAAAAAGGAAAGTAAATCAAGAACGAAGCGGAAAGCGGGGGAGGCGGATTCGCGCCGCATAGACGCGCCCGATACGATGTTGCAGAAGCCGGCGGGGAATAGAATTAACCTCAATGAGGAAGGGGTGCGCCAGTATGGCTTTACCAAAGTAGAGAAAAGGGTGTGGTGAGTAGGGCAAAGGCTTGTGAGATGTGCGCGGCAAACCAGCGACGGGCGTGAGCGGCATTATGAAATTTAGCCTGTCGAATGAGAGCCAAAAC
>WBZR01002676.1_pt1 | contig 17797 bp, 13 predicted proteins | sample 5204231 | NCBI WGS metagenome assembly WBZR01 (sample SAMN12412403, study PRJNA552823) | activated sludge metagenome | isolation source: activated sludge from anammox sidestream of wastewater treatment plant... | place: USA: Virginia | collected 2017-08 | reverse complement strand
CGTGCGCCGCCGGATCGCGGCGCGCGCGTCCTCCGACAGGGCGTGCAGCGCGGCCCCCGCGACGACGACACGCCCGGCGTCGGGCACGTCGACCCCGGCGAGCAGGTGCAGCAGCGTCGACTTCCCCGAGCCGCTCGGGCCGACCACGGCGACGAGCTCGCCGCCCGCGACGGTGAGCGACACGCCGCGGAGCGCGGGGACGACCACGTCGCCCTGGCGGTGCCGGCGGACGAGATCGACGGCTTCGACCGTCACCTTCCCGGCCTCCCTCACCGCCGGCCCCGCCTCCCCGCGCGTCCCGAGGCCGCCGGCAAGTCCCGCCGTGCGGCAATCCGCGCGCCCGTTCCGCGCGCGCGCATGCCTCGACCGAGCGCCCTCCGCGTCCGCATGCGGCGTCAGGAGAGCAAGGCGGAGACCAACCGGAGCGGACGCCGCGGCGCCGTGGGACCCGCGATCTCGCTTGCGCCCCCGGCGCCGCCGCCCGCGCGCGGCGGCAGAGCGTCGCTTGACGTCAGCGACACCGCGTCACGACGACCGCGATCGCTCCCCCGCGGCGGCTACGCGAGGACGTCGAGCAGCGTCTTCTCGATGTCGCGGCCGATCGCGAGGAGCCTCACGCCGCTCGCACCCGACGTGCGGCCGTAGACGACGCCGACGGCGGCCCCGACGAGATCGCCGCCGTCCGCGGACGCCGGGGCGCCGTCGGACGGCGCCGCGCCGGCGACCTCCGCGTCGGCGGCGCGCGCGAAGGCGCGCGCGCTCGCGCCGAGCCGCCGGTCGGCGCGCTCGATCAGCGCGAGACCCGAGGTCATGATCGCCGGCAGTATGCTCATGCCCCTCTATCGGCCTTCACCCACCGCGACTCGAGGTGGGGCGCGGACGCCGCATAACCCCCGACGGCGAGCGACGCGGCGTCCGCGCCGCTCCCTCGCGTGCCCGCCTCCGGACGGCCTATGCCGCGGCAAAGCGCACGCGACGCCGCACGCGGAGCGCGCCGAACACGCCGCACATCGTCCCGACGGCGGTGCCGGCGAGCCAGATCGCGATCACGCCCGAGGTGAACGGCGCCGACTGCAGGTAGATGACGGGCGTCGCGAGCAGGAACACCACGGCGACGGCGACGAGGCCGTTCGCGAGCGGGCGCTCGGCGAGCAGCCGGCCACCGAAGAGCGCGGCGAGGAATCCCGGAAAGAGGCCGTAGGCGAACCCGAAGACGAGAGAGCTGCCGCCGCGGCCGAGGTGGTCGGTGAAGAAGACGCCGAACGCGGAACGATCCCACCAGGCGAGCACGTGCAGCTCCGGGCACGCCGTCGACGCGGCGAGCGTGATCGCGAGCGCCAGGATGCCGACCCGCGCCGCGACGTCGAGGTGGACGCCGTGCACCGTGGTCGCGCTGTAGATCCACGAGAACGCTCCGACGAGGAGCCCGGTGTACATCGCCGCGCAGAAGAAGAGGTGCCCGCGCGGCAGCGCGGTCGCGAAGACGAGGCCGCTCAGGAGGAGGAGCGTCGCGGCGGTGACGAGCGCCGCCGACGTGACCGCGAGCGGCACCTGGAGCGTCGCGCCCCATCCAGCCTCCGTCGCGGCGCGGCCGGACGCGGACGCCGACGCCGCGCGGCGCGACGTCGTCGCCGGCGCGCGCTCCTCCGCGATCAGGCGGAGCACGGTCTCGCGCATCCGTGCGGCGAGCGCCGGCGGCGGCGCGATCGGCGCCACGTCCGCGAAGAGATCCCAGCCGGCCTTCGTGGCCTCGGTGCCGCGGCGACATGCGGCGCACGCGGCGGCGTGCTCGAGCGCGGCGGGGTCGAGAGGATCGGCGACGCGGGCGAGGACGTCCATCACCCACGCGCCGTACTCGGCGCATTCCATCGGCGGCGTCACGACTCCTCCGCGTGGCCGCGGGCCGCCATCGCGGCGCGCACCCGCTTCAGGGCGCGATACGCGAGCTGCTTGGTCGCCCCGGCCGAGCGGCCGAGCACGCCGCCGATCTCCTCGTAGTCGAGGCCCTCGACCCGCGCCAGGATGAGCGCGGTCGCCTCGTCCGGGGCGAGGCCCGCGAGCGCCTCCTGGAGATCCGCAACGGCCTCGCGGGCCGTGGCGACACGCTCCGGCGACGGCGCGGCGCCGGCGCGGTCGAGACCGTCGTCGGCGGCCATCTCCGGTGCGCGGCCGCGGCTGCGGAACGCGTCGGTCGCGAGGTTGTGGACGATGCCGAAGAGCCAGGCCCGGAAGGGACGCCGCGAATCGTACGTGGCACGGGCGCGGTGCAGCCGGAGGAACGCCTCCTGATAGAGGTCGTCGGCGCGCGCGCGATCGCCGACGCGCCGCACGAGGAAGCCGTAGACGCTCCCCGAGTAGCGCGCGAAGAGCTCGCCGAACGCCGCTTCGTTTCCGGCCTGGTATGCCGCCATCAGGATCTCGTCCGAGGTTTCCTCGCCGCTCACTCCTCGTCCCTTCCGTGTACGTCGGGTCGTCGCGAACGTAACGCGGGAGCTCGCCTCCCGCCCAGACCGGACGCCCATGTTACCGGACCGCGGGGCGCGCGTACTCCGGGGTGCATGCGGACATGGCACGGCGGGACCCGGGTCGCTCTGGTGGTGTGGACCTGTCTGGTGGTCGGCGGCGTGGCGGCCCGAGCCGCGGCCGCCGATCCTCCGCTCGCCCTCGACGCCATCCTCTCCGACGCGCGGGATCGCAATCCCGAGCTCGCGGCGGCCCGGGAGCGGGCGGCCGCCCTGCGGCAGACGCCACGCCAAGCCGCAGCCTGGGACGATCCGATGCTCAGCTGGGAGGCGTGGAACACCCCCAACTCCTTCCGCATCGACCGGGCCGACAACAACATCTTCAAGCTCTCGCAGAAGATCCCGTTCCCCGGCAAGCGCCGGCTCGCGGGCGAGGTCGCCGCCCACGACGCCGCGCGCGGGACGTCCGAGGCGGAGCGCGTCGAGCTCGCGCTCGTGGCCGCCGTGAAGACGGCCTACTACGCGCTCTGGGAAACCCACGCGAAGCTCGCGCTCCTCGAGCGCGACCGCGACCTCGTCACCCGCCTCACCCGCGCCGTCGAACGCAAATACGGCACCGGCGAGGCGAGTCAGGCCGACGCGCTCCGCCTGCAGGTCGAGCTCACGCACCTGGCGAACCAGATCGAGACCCAGCGCCTCGTGATCGAGCGCGCCCGCGCCGACCTCGCGGCCCTCCTGAGCCGGCCGTCGAGTGCGGTCCGCGGCGCGCCCGTCACACCGGCGCCGCCGCGCCTCGCCCTGTCGCTCGATGCGCTCGTCGCGACCGCGCTCGCCACCCGTCCCGACGTACGCGGCGAGGACGAAGCCATCGCGCGCGACGCCACCGCCGTCGAGCTCGCGCACAAGAACAGACTCCCCGACTTCGAAGTCTCCGTGAGCCGCTTCGTGAACGACGACATGCCGGACGGCTTCGGCGCCTCCGCCGCCGTCTCGCTACCGATCTTCAATCGCGCCAAGTACGCCGCGGCGCTCGACGAGGCGAACGCCCGGCTCGCCGCGTCCCGCGCCGAGAAGCGCCGCGTCGAAGACGCCGTCCGCCGCGAGGTCGAGCGCGCCTTCCTCGCGACCCGGACCGCGCTCCTCCAGCACGACCTCTTCTCCGCGACGCACGTGCCGCACGCCGAGCAGGCGCTGCGCGTGACCGAAGGCGCGTACGAGACCGGCGACGGCACCTTCGGTGAGCTGATCGACACCCTGCGCGGGGTCCAGTCCGTGCACCTCGAGCACCTGGCGGCGCAAGGGGAGTTCGAGCGGGCGTTCGCCGAGCTCGAGGAGGCGGTCGGGACCGCGCTGCCGCGGGGCGGCGCGGCGCCGACCCACGAGGGCCGCCATGAGTAAGCGCGCCCTCCTGACCGTCCTGGCGCTCGTCGCCGTCGCCGGCGGCGCCTACCGGCTCGGCGCGTTCCGCGACGCCCCCGACGCCCGCGACGCCGGCACGGAAGCGAAGGTCGTCTACCAGTGCTCGATGCACCCGCAGATCGTCCAGGACCATCCCGGCAACTGTCCGATCTGCGGCATGGCGCTCCAGCGCGTCGACCTGTCGGAGCACGAGCGCGCGGCGGCGCCGGACGCCCCGGCCGCGGCGCCGGAGCCCCGGATCAAGTTCTACCGCCATCCCATGCGCCCCGAGATCGTCTCCGACCATCCGGCGAAGGACGAGATGGGGATGGACTATCTCCCGGTCTACGAGGAGGCCGGCGCGGCCGCGGCCGACGCCGGCGTGCCCGGACACGCGCCGTTCACGCTCTCGCGCGAGCGCCAGCAGCTGATCGGCGTCACGCGCGGACGGATAACGGTCCGCCCGCTCGCGGTCGAGGTGCGCGCGGTCGGACGCATCGCCTACGACCCGGTGCTCTACCGCGCGATCGTCGAGTATCGCGAGGCCGTGCGCTCGCGGGCGTCGTTCGGTGCCAACGCGCGCTCGGAAGCCCGCACCGGCGGCGACGCGCTCGTCCGCGGCGCTTATCTGCGCCTCCTCCAGCAGGGCCTCTCGGAGGAGCAGATCCGCGCGCTCGCGCGCGCCGACCACGACCCGATCGAGCTGCTGCTGCCGAGCGACAGCGTCTGGGTCTACGCGCAGGTCTACGAGTACGAGGTGCCGCTCGTACGGCCCGGACAGGAGATGACGGTGACGGCGCCGTCGCAGCCCGGGCGCGAGTTCCACGCCACGATCGCCGCCGTCGACGCCATCCTCGACCCGGCGACGCGCACGGTGCGCGTGCGCGGCCGCGTGTCCACCCCCGCCAGGGAGCTCCGCCCCGAGAGCTTCGTGCAGGTGCGGATCGTCATCCCGCTCGGCGACCGGCTCGCCGTCCCGACCGAGGCCGTGCTCGACACCGGCGACCACCAGATCGTCTTCGTCGTGCGCGGCGAGGGGCAGTTCGAGCCGCGCTCGGTGACCCTCGGGCGCTCGGCCCAGGGCTACTACGAGGTCCTCGCAGGCCTCGCCGACGGCGACGAGGTCGTCACCTCGGCAAACTTCCTCATCGACTCCGAGTCGCGCTTCCGGGCGGCGCTGGCGGCCTTCAAGCCCGCGACCTCCGCGCACTGATCCGGACCCGCGCATGATCGAGCGCCTCATCGAGCTCAGCGCCCGCAACCGGGTGCTCGTCCTGATCCTGACCGGCGTCGCGGTGCTCGCCGCCCTCTGGGTGACGCGCCACATCCCGCTCGACGCCATCCCCGACCTCTCCGACACGCAGGTGATCGTCTACTCGCGCTGGGATCGGAGCCCCGACATCCTGGAGGACCAGGTCACCTACCCGATCGCGACCGCACTCCTCGGCGCGCCGAAGATCAAGGCCGTCCGCGGCTTCTCCGACTTCGGCTACTCGTACGTCTACGTCATCTTCGAGGACGGCACCGATCTCTACTGGGCGCGCTCGCGGGTCCTCGAGTATCTGAGCAAGATCCTGCCGCGCCTGCCCGAGGGGGTGCGCACCGAGATGGGCCCGGACGCGACGAGCGTCGGCTGGATCTACCAGTACGCCCTCGTCGACCGCGGTGGGACGCACTCGCTCGCCGAGCTCCGGAGCCTGCAGGACTGGTATCTCCGCTACCACCTGCAGGCGGTGCCCGGCGTCGCCGAGGTCGCCGCCGTCGGCGGCTTCGTGAAGCAGTACCAAGTGAACGCCGACCCGAACCTGCTCCTCGCCTACGGCATCCCGTTGACCAGGCTCGTCGACGCCGTCCGCAAGGGCAACAACGAGGTCGGCGGCCGCCTGCTGGAGTTCGCGGGCACCGAGTACATGGTGCGCGGCCGCGGCTACGTGCAGTCGATGAAGGACATCGAGGACATCGTGGTCTCGGTCGACGAGAAAACCGGCACGCCCGTCCTCGTGCGCCAGGTCGCGAAGGTGACGCTCGGACCCGACATCCGCCGCGGCGTCGCCGACCTCGACGGGCTCGGCGACACCGTCGGCGGCGTCATCGTCATGCGCCAGGGCGAGAACGCCCTGAACGTGATCCGGCGCGTCCAGGCGCGCCTCCAGGAGCTGGCCCCGAGCCTCCCGGCCGGCGTCGAGGTCGTCACGACCTACGACCGCTCGACCCTGATCGAGCGCGCGATCGACACCCTCCTCCACTCGCTCGGCGAGGAGATGCTGATCGTGAGCGCCGTCATCCTGATCTTCCTCTGGCACATCCCCTCGGCGGTGATCCCGATCGTCACGATCCCGGTGTCGGTGCTGCTGGCGTTCATCCCGATGTACGCGATGGGCCTCACCTCCAACATCATGTCGCTCGCCGGCATCGCGATCTCGATCGGCGTGCTCGTCGACGGCGCGATCGTCGAGGTGGAGAACGCCTACAAGCGGCTGGAGGAATGGGTCGCGGGCGGCCGGCGCGGCGACTACCACGCCGTTCGCCTGCGGGCGCTCCAGGAAGTCGGGCCGTCGGTCTTCTTCTCGCTGCTGGTCATCGCGGTCGCGTTCCTGCCGATCTTCACGCTCGTCGACCAGGAGGGCCGGCTCTTCAAGCCGCTCGCGTATTCGAAGAACCTGGCGATGGCGATCGCGGCGATCCTCGCCGTCACGCTCGACCCCGCCATGCGCATGCTCTTCACGCGCATGGAGCCGTGGGAGTTCCGCCCGCGCTTCGTCGCGCGGCTCGTGAACGCGGTGACGGTCGGCCGGTACTACCCCGAGGAGCGCCACCCGATCAGCCGCGTCCTCTTCGCCGTGTACGAACCGGTCTGCCTCTGGGTGCTGCGCCACAAGTTCGCCACCATCGCCGCCGCCGCGGTCCTCGTCGCGTCCACGATCCCGGTCTATCTGCGGCTCGGGTCGGAGTTCATGCCGCCGCTCAACGAGGGCGCCTACCTCTACATGCCGACCGCGCTCCCCGGCATGTCGGTGACCGAGGCGCAACGCATCCTCCAGATCCAGGACCGCATCCTGCGCGACACGCCCGAGGTCGAGCGCGTCTTCGGCAAGGCCGGCCGCGCCGACTCCCCGACCGACCCCGCGCCGTTCTCGATGGTGGAGACCACCGTCATGCTCAAGCCCGAGTCGGAGTGGCGTCCCGTCGAGCGCTGGTACTCCGGCTTTCCCGCGCCGGTGCGCTGGGCGCTCGGGCGCGTCCTCCCCGAGCGCATCACCTTCGAGGAGCTCCAGAGCGAGCTCGACGCCAAGCTCCGCTTTCCCGGCATCCCCAACATCTGGACCCAGCCGATCAAGAACCGCATCGACATGCTGTCGACCGGCATCCGCACGCCGATCGGCATCAAGATCCTCGGACCCGACTTGAAGGTGATCCAGCGGCTCGGCGAGCGCCTCGAGGGCGTGCTGCGCGAGATCCCCGGCACGCGGAACGTGCTGGCCGAGCGCACGGCCGGCGGCTACTACGTCGACGTCGACCTCCGCCGGGAAGACCTGGCGCGCTACGGCCTCACGGTCGAGGACGCCCAGACGATCGTCATGTCGGCGATCGGCGGCGAGAACGTCACCACCACCGTCGAGGGACGCGCGCGCTATCCGGTGAACGTCCGCTACGGCCGCGAGTACCGCGACGACATCCGGAGCCTCGAGCGCGTGCTCGTGCCGACGCCGTCGGGCGCGCAGATCCCGATGGCGCAGATCGCGACGCTCCGCCGCGTCGAGGGGCCGGCGATGATCCGCAACGAGAACGGCCAGCTCGCGGGCTACGTCTACGTGGACATGACCGGGCGCGACGTCGGCGGCTACGTCGACGAGGCGAAGGCCCGGGTGCAGGCGGCGGTGCCGCTGCCCCCCGGCTACACGTTCGTCTGGAGCGGCCAGTACGAGAACATGCTGCGCGTCCGCGAGCGGCTGACGATCGTGCTGCCGCTGACCCTCTTCCTGATCGCGCTCCTCCTCTACATGAACACGAAATCGGGCGTGAAGACGGCGATCGTGCTGCTCGCCGTGCCCTTCTCGCTGGTCGGCGCGGTGTGGCTCCTCTGGGGGCTCGGCTACAACACGTCGATCGCGGTCTGGGTCGGGATGATCGCCCTCATGGGGCTCGACGCCGAGACCGGCGTGTTCATGCTGCTCTTCCTCGACCTCGCCTACGAAGAACGCGTGCGCGCCGGCCGCATGCGGACGGAGGAGGATCTCGACGAGGCGATCATCCACGGCGCCGTCCGCCGCGTCCGCCCGAAGATGATGACCGTCGCCGCCGCGTTCATGGGCCTCCTGCCCATCATGTGGGCGACCGGCAGCGGCGCCGACGTCATGAAGCGCATCGCCGCGCCGATGGTCGGCGGCCTCGCCACGTCGTTCCTGCTGGAGCTGCTGGTCTACCCGGCGCTCTACGCCATCTGGAAGTGGAACTTCGTGATGCGTCGCGGGACGGTCGTACCGCAGCCGGCCGTGAGCCGCGGACGCGCCGACGTCGGCAACGCGGGGCTCCTTTGAAGGGCGCGTCTAGCGGCGCTTCGCCGCAGGCCTCCCCTTCTTCGCCGCGGGGAGCCCGCTCGCGGGCGCGTCCCAGCGCGCGATCTCGATCTCGTGGGCCGGGGTCGCCTCGAATTGCCAGTGGCGCGACGCGAGCGAGAAGCCCTGCTCGATCGCCGCGAGGCGGAGGCCCGCCTGCGCGAGGTTCTCGCCGCCGAGCCAGAGCGCGATGAGGAGCGGCAGCGCCGCGCCGAGTCCGAAAGCCATCGCGAGTCGTTTGGTCATGGCATCACCTCCTGGGTCGTCCGTGGTCGTTGTCTTCGAGGCGGCACCCTACACTTCATGCGGCGCGCCGAAGGGCCGCCCCCGTTCTTTCGTCAACCGCTGACCGGCCAGCCCGCGCCGCCCATCACCCCCGCGTGCGCAAGCTCCGGAAATCCCGAAGGTCGCTTCCCGGGGGCCACCGGCGGCTCGCGCCCTGCCGGTTTTCAAGTCGGCATCGGTCGTCCCCAGGTGTCCTCGCTGGATCCGCATGGTGTGCTTCCGCAAGGAGTTGAGATGCTCGCCCTCCCGTCGAGTCCCTGCTCTTCCTCTCCCGTCCTCAGGCGTTGATGGGGATTTGGATGGGGAAGATTTGCTCACCCAACTTGAATTACGACGTTGACAATCGAGCGTCGTCGACTATCGTGCGGCGGTGGAGTTCGAGTGGGACCGGAACAAGGCCCGCAATAACCTCGCCAAACACGGCGTCTCCTTCGAACTCGCGAAGCAAGTGTTCGATGATCCTCGAGTCGTGCTCGCCGAAGATGCCGCCCATAGTCGGTCCGAGCCTCGGTACTTCGCTTTTGGACGGGTGGGCGGCGGTATTCTGACGGTCCGCTTTGTGATCCGGGGCGACCGCATCCGTATCATCGGTGCGGGCTACTGGAGAAAGGGCAAGCTTTTCTATGAGCAAGCGAATCGTATACAGCGATGAACCGATCAAGATCGGTCGGCGTGTCGGGAAGGAAATCCTTCCTGGCCATGGGGGTTCGCGGGCGGGGGCCGGTCGGCCATCCACGGGCAACAAGCCGATCACGCTCCGACTGCCACCGAAGCTCCTCGAGAGTGTCCGCCGCGACGCCAAGCGGGCCGGGAAGACAATCTCCGAATTCGTGGCAGCACGGTTGCGCCCGCCACGGATGAGTTCTGATCGCTCACGATGACGACGCGGTAACCCGCGAGAGCTCCAGCGGGGCCGCGGTGCGCGTCGCTGCGTGGTTCGGTCTCCGAGAGGAGGATCGCAGGCAGCGGCGATAGTGCTCCACGTGCTCCCTCGCCGCGCGGCGCGTATCGTCGCCGCCCGCTGCCGATGCGGCATCGCGATCAAGAGCTTGCCGTCCGGCAGCGGCGCCATGTCGTAGGCTTCGATGGGAAGCACGACGGCGCCGTCGGTGCCGAAAGTGGGATCGGGCCGGCCGTCGGCGTCGTAGCGGACGAGGATCGCCTCTTCTTCCTGGAAGGTGTAGCCGCCCCCATAGATGCGGCCGTCGGCCGCGATCGCGAAGGGCGGCGGCAGCGTCCAATGGAGCCGCCAGTCGACCGTGATGCCGTCGGTGCCGAACGTCGGATCGAGCGTTCCGTCGGCACCGTAGCGCATGAGGAGCGCGCCGGGACCGATGCCGCCCGCGACGATGCGACCCTGACCGTCGCGCATGAGCTGCGTGACGAAGGTCCACGGGTACCACTCGTCGGCGGTCGTCAGCACCGTGCCGCCGGTGCCGAAGCTCGGGTCGAGGTCGCCGGGCCGGGCGTCCGCGCGCGTCGGCGATCCGTGCGCGATCAGCGCGGTTGCGAGCAGCACGCGCGCCCACCTTCGTGGGCGTCCCGCCTCCATCCCCATCGTCCCCTCCCGTTCACGTGCGCGGGAATGATGGTGTCAGCGGCCGGACGCAGCGTCGATCCGCTATTTTTCGCCGACGGTGCACGGCGCGGCGGCCCAGCATGAGAGCCTGGCGGCGCCAGGACTCCTGCGGAGGAAACATATCGTTCCAGAGTCGGACGTCTTGAACTGCTGTTCGCCTCAGCAAGGGACCGCGGTCGAGCAGCAGTCCAAAGCAGAACCCAAAGGCCTCGGAAGCGATTGGAATGTTTGGCGGAGGGGGTGGGATTCGAACCCACGAGGGCTCGCGCCCTGCCGGTTTTCAAGACCGGTGCCTTCAACCGCTCGGCCACCCCTCCGTGCGCGGACTCCGTTGAGTACGACCCGGTGCCGGCGCTCGCAAGGGGCGGCCGGCGCCGGCGGCCGCACCCCGGGACCGGTCCGCCCTACGCGGCGCTGACGCGCGCCGCGCCCTCGCGGCACGCCTCGCACGTCGCGCTCGGTACGGGCGGAACGGCCCGGCCGCGCGCGTCGCGAGGGATGAGCCAGTGCGCGAGGCGCGCCTTGAGCGCGCTGTAGTCGCTGATCGGCTTGGCGATGAACTCCTGGAAGCCGGCGCGCACGGCCTTGGCTTCCGCGCCCGGACTGGCGTCGACGCTGAGCGCGAGCACCGGCAGCGTCGCGCCGCCGGGAAGCCGCCGGATGGCGCCCGCGGCCTGCCAGCCGTCGAGCTTCGGCATGTGGAGGTCGAGCAGCACGAGGTGCGGCCGCTCGCGCTCGAACATCGCGACCGCCTGCTCGCCGTCGCACGCCTCGAGCACCTCGACGTTCGGGAACTCCTTGTCCACGAAGCGGTGCACGAGGAGCCGGTTCAGCGGCAGATCGTCGGCGAAGAGCAGGCGGCGCGGCGTATGGATCACGCACTCCGCGTGCGCCGGCGTGGCGTCCTCGGCGCCCGGCGCGGCCGGGGGCTCCGCCGCCGCTTCGTCCGGCCGCCCCGCGTCCGGCTCGGCGAGCGGGAGCACGACGGTGAAGATCGAGCCCTGGCCGAGCACGCTCTCCACCTGCACGTCGCCGCCGAGCTGGATGAGCAGGCTCTTCACGATGAAGAGCCCGAGACCTGCGCCGCCGTAGGCGCGCGTCTCGGAGCCGTCGCCCTGCCGGAACATCTCGAAGACGTGCGGCAGCGCGTCGCGCGCGATGCCGATGCCGGTGTCGCGGACGGTGAGGCGGCAGCGGTCGCCGACGGCTTCGCAACCGATCGCGACCCCGCCCGCAGCCGTGAACTTGAGTCCGTTGGCGATCAGGTTCTTGAGGACGATCTTGAGCTTCCGCCGATCGGTCGACACCTCGAGGGCGTCCGGCACGTCGAAGCGCAGGGCGAGGCCGCCCTCGGCGGCGCGAGCACCGAGCTCGGCCTCGAGCTCGCGGCAGAGCTCGGCGAGCGCGACCGGTCCGAAGCGCGCGACGTCGCCGCCCGCCGCGAGGCGGTTCAGGCTCAAGGTGCCGTCGATCAGCTCGAACAGCTCGCGGCTCGCCTGCCGCAGCTGCGCGAGCAGCGGCGCCTGCTCCGCGGACGACGCGGCGTCGGCGAGCATCTCGGTGTATCCGAGGATGATGTTGAGCGGCGTCCGCAGCTCGTGGGACATGGTCGACACGAACTCCGACTTGAGCTGGCTGGCGCGCTCGAGCTCCTCGACGACCCGCGCGTTGACGAGCGCCGTCGATCCGAGCTGCGCGATGCCGAGCGCCAGGCGCTCGTCCTGGAGCTCGACCTCGCCGCCGCGGCCGATCTGACCGCTCATCTGGAGCCCGACCACGCGCTCGCCGTTGCGGAGCGGGGCGAAGACCGCCGCGCGCACTCCGGCGTCGGCGAGGAGCGCCGCGATCTCGCGGTGGCGCTCGCAGGTCGCAACGACGCGCACGGCGTCGCGCCCGTCGAGCTCCTCGATCAGCGCGGCCGCGCCCGGCAGGACCCGGCCTCGGAGCTCCTCCCACCGCACGGCCGGCACGCCGTCGGCCGCGGCGGCCCGGAACGCGTCCTCGTCGGTCCGCCGCAGCCAGGTCACGCTCTGATCGCAGCGCAGCGCCTGGGCGCTCAGCTCACAGAGCCGATCGAGGAGCTCGTCGACGCGCGTGCACGCCATGAGCTCGCGTCCGACGTGCGAGAGCACCGTCGACATCTGCATCTCCTCGAAGAGCGCCCGTTCTCCGTACTCGCGGCCGAGCGCGATCGCGAGGATCCTGGCGACGCCGCGGAACCAGGCGACCTCGCGGGTGCGAAACCGCCGCCGCCGATCGGCGTACGCGGCGAGCACGCCCCACGGCCGTCCGCGCGGGACGAGCGCCATGCTGAGGCCGCTCCGGACGGCGTGCCCCTGGAGCAGCGGCACGGCGCGCATGGCGGGCGCGTCGTCGAGGCGCTCGAAGGCGCAGGGCGCGATGTCGGTCCAGTGCGCGGCGGTCTCGGGGTGCACGCCGGCGTCGATCCGCGTCCGACCCACGACGCCGAGCCGCCAGCCGACGCCCGCCTCGACCCGCAGCATGCGCCCGTCGGGCTCCCAGGCGAAGACCGCCGCGAACGGCACGTCGAGGATGCGCGCGAGGAGCGCGCTCGCGGCGCCGAGGAGCTCGTGGCGGGCGGCGCCCTCGAGGGCGCGCTCGCCGAGCGACGCGAGGGCGGCCTGACGGCACGCTTCGGCGGCAGTGTCGTTGCGGCGCCAGGAGTCACGGAAGTGCGCTCGCCACGTGCCGAGACGCCCGAGATGTTCCTTCGGGCCGCGCATGGACGACGGTCAGTCGGCCGCGAGGAGATCGTCCGCGAGCAAGGCGCGCAGGCGTCCGAGGGCCTGTGAGTGGAGCTGCGACACGCGTGACTCACTGAGGCCGAGCGCATCGGCCACCTCCCGCATCGAGCGATCGCTCTTGTAATAGAGCGTCACGGCGACGTGCTCCTTCTCGGGCAGGCGGTCGATCGCCGCGTTCACGAGCCGGGCTCGCTCGCGCCCGAGGATCGCGCGCAGCGGGTCGGCCTCGTGGTCCGGCATGTGCCGATCGACCTCGCGGCCGCGGTCGTCCGCCGCCCGCAGGTCCTCGACCGAGACCGTGCCGAACTCGGTCTCGCGGGTCATGCTGCGGAGCTTCGCGAGGTCGATCTTCAACGCCGCTGCGACCTCGGCCTCGCCGGGCGCGCGGCCGAGCGCCGCCTCGAGCTTGGCGCGCGTCCGCTCGAGCAGCACGGCCTTGCGGCGCGCCGTGCGCGATAGCAGGTCGCGCTCGCGGAGGTTATCCATGATGACGCCGCGCACGCGGAACCGCGCGTAGGTCCGAAACGAGGCGTGCTTGTCCGGGCGGAAGCGCCGATAGGCGTCGAGCAAGCCCTCCATGCCCCAGCTCATCAGCTCGTCGACGTCGACGTGGGGCGGCTTCCGGCACGCGACCCGATGCGCGACGTCACGGACGAGCGGCAGGTGGCGCCGCAGAACCGTGTCGGCGCTCGTCCCCGGGGCGAACGCGCGGTCGAACGCTTTCGCTTGCTGCGGCTCGACTCTCAGCGCGGCTTCCATGCATCGACCTTTCGCGTAGCGAGTGGGATGGCGACGCACTCGATCGCAAGATCCACGCCAGGCGCGGCGCGGCCCCGCCGCCTGCGTCGCCCGGCGCCACGCCCCCCGACATGCCGACCGCCGCGCGCGCCGCGCGCCCGGCGGTCGCGCAGGCACTCGACACGCCGAACATCGTGGAGTCAGGGAGCTTTCGCGGTGACGGCAGCGGCGACGGCGTACCGCCCGCGCGGGGTTGTCATGCGACCTGTCCTCGGCTCCGCGCACGCGACGAGCACAGCGCGCGCGCCGCCGCGGCGCTCACGCACCGACGGAGGACGAGCCGCGAACGCCGCGGCGGCGTCGATCGACGAGAGAATGACGCTCAGACGTCGTGCGGCAGGCCGAGAATGCGCTCCGCGATGACGTTCTTTTGGATGTTCGGAGTCCCGCCGCCGATCACGAACGGCGGCCAGGACAGCATGACCTTCTGCCACCGGCCCTTGTCGACCGCATGGGGCGACGTCTTGGCCAGGATGCCGAACGATCCTTCGATGTCGCGGGCGAGCCGGCCCGACTCGATCTCGATGCGGGCACGGATGAGCTTGTTGATGGACGTCTCCGCCCCGAGGGGCTCGCCGCGGAGCTGCTTGGTGACGAAGCGGAGCCCGTTCAGGCGCATGGCCTCGACCTGGGTCTCCATGCGCGCGATCCGCTGCCGGATGCCCGGGTCCTCGATCGCGGGCCGACCGCGCCGCGTGCGGCGCGCGGCGAGGTCGCGGATGGCCTCCAGCCGGTGCTTCAGGGCCCAGACGTCGGCGATCGAGCTCCGCTCGTTGGCGAGGGCGTCCTTGGTGACGTCCCAGCCCTGCCCTTCGGCGCCGAGCCGGTTCGCGACCGCCACCCGCACGTCTTCGAAGAAGACCTCGGCGAACATCGCGCCGCCGTTCATCTCCTTGATCGGCTTCACCGTGAGGCCGGGCGTGCTCATGGGCACGAGGAGGCACGTGATGCCGAGGTGCTTCGGCGCGCGCGGATCGGTGCGGACGAGCAGGATCATCCACTGCGCCCACATGGCGAGGCTCGTCCAGATCTTCTGCCCGTTCACGACGTAGTCGTCTCCGTCGCGGACGGCTCGGCACTGGAGAGCGGCGAGGTCGCTGCCGGCGCCGGGCTCGGAGTAGCCGGTGCACCACTGGACCTCGCCCCGCAAGATCGGACCGATGTGCCGGTCCTTCTGCTCCTGCGTGCCGTACTTGATGAGCGCGGGGCCGACCCAGGCGAGGCCCATGTACGAGAGGCCGAGCATCGGGGCCTTCACGCGCGCCATCTCCTCCTTGAGGATCATCTGCTCGCTGATGGTGCCCCCGCCGCCGCCGACCTCGCGCGGCCAGTGGAAGCCGACCCATCCCTTGGCGTGCAGATCCTGGTTCCACTTGTAGAGCGCGGGGAGGTCGCTCATGCCCTCCTCGACGTCCATCTGGTCCTGGCCGGAGCGCTTCGGCAGATGATCGCGGATGAAGGCGCGCACCTCGGCGCGAAAGGCCTCGTCCTCGGCGCTGAAGGTGAAATCCATGGCGGCCCCCTCACCCGTGCTGGAGCACGGTCATGACGCGCTCGTAGTGCTCGTCGGGGGCCCCGAGCCAGACGTGGCTCTGGCGCCCGCGCTTGTAGAAGAGGTGCGCGTGGCACTCCCAGGTGTAGCCGATGGCGCCGTGGATCTGGACGCACTCCTCGCCGGCCGTGTCGAGCGCCTCCGACGCGGCGGCCTTCGCCATGGAGGCATACGAAGGCACGTCGTCCGGCGCGTGATCGACGGCCCACGCGGCGTAGTAGACGAGCGAACGCGCCGACTCGACGTCGCAGAGCATCTCGGCGCAGCGGTGCTTCACGCCCTGGAAGCGTCCGATCGGCGAGCCGAACTGCCGTCGCACCTTGGCGTACTCGACCGCCAGGCGGAGCGCGGCGTCGGCCGAGCCGACCATCTCGGCCGCGTGCGTGATCGTCTGGCGGTCGACGAGGCGCGCGAGCGTCGGCCACGCGCCGCCGACGGCGCCCAGGCGGTTGCGCGCCGGCACGACGGCCCCCGCGAGCGCGATCTCCGCCGCGGGCTTGGTCGCGTCCACGACGACGAGCGGCCGCACGGTGACGCCGGGCGTGTCGGCGGGAACGGCGAAGAGGCTCACCCCCGCGCCCTCGCGCGCCGCGATCAGGAGGAGATCGGCGTGCTGACCGTCCGGCACGAACAGCTTCGTCCCGTCGAGCGTCACGTCGGTCCCGCGCGCACCGGCGCGTGCGGCGACGCCGTCGGCGGTCGGCACGTCGCTGCCCTCGGCGATCGCGACGGTCGCGACGACGTCGCCGCGCGCGATCTTCGGGAGCCACGCCGCCTGCTGCGCACCGTCGCCGAGCGCGCCGAGCGCGGCGGCCGCGAGGTCGGTCGCCGCGAGCGGCAGCGGGCAGAGGCTCTTCCCCATCTCCTCGAGCAACACGATCAGATCGACCGCGCCGAGCCCGAGGCCGCCGTGCGCCTCGGCCACGGTGAGCCCGGCCCAGCCGAGCGCGGCCGTCTTCTTCCAGAGCGCGCGATCGAGAGCGCTCGGCGCGGCGCTCCAGGCGAGGATGCGCTCGAGCGGCAGCTCCTGATCGAGCAGCCGCCGCGCCTGCGCGCGCAGCGCATCCTGTTCGGGCGTGAAACCGAAATCCATGCGAGCGACCCTCCCTTCGAGCCATGCCGGTCAACGCACCGGCATGGTCCCTAGGACGGCTCTTTACTTGTTGCAAGACCTTGCATATGCGCAGGCACGAAGGAGCGGACCCATGCCGATCGATCTCGACAAGGCCCTTGGCGCGGCGCTGCCGGCCGTCGACTTCAGCTGGAACGAGGACACGCTGATGCTGTACGCGCTCGGCGCTGGCGTCGGCATCGGGCAGGATCAGACGAGCCCGCAGGTGCTGCAGTACACGTTCGAGAACGGGCTCCGCGCGCTGCCGACCTTCGGCGTGATCCCCGCCTTCCCGATGCTGATGGGGCTCATGAACGTGCCGGCGCTCTCCTTCAATCCGATGATGCTGCTCCACGGCGAGCAGTATCTCGAGGTACTGGAAACGCCGATCCCGACCGCCGCCACCGCGAGGACGACCGGCACGATCACGGGCGTCTACGACAAGGGCAAGGGCGCCCTCGTGGTGATCGAGGCGATCACGACGCGCGACGGCGGAAAGCCGGTCTTCAAGAACGAGTTCGGCATCTTCCTCCGCGGCGAAGGCGGCTTCGGCGGCGCGCCCGGTCCCGCGGCGGCCAACGAGGCGCCCAAGCGCGCGCCCGACGCGGTCGTCGCAACGCCGACGCTCACCCACCAGGCGCTCCTCTACCGGCTCTCCGGCGACAAGAATCCGCTCCACGCCGACCCGGGCTTCGCCAGGATGGGCGGCTTCGACACGCCGATCCTGCACGGGCTCTGCACCTTCGCGAACGTCGGCCGCGCCGTGCTGCAGGCCTACGCCGACGACGATCCGACGCGCTTCCGCTCGATCCGGGTGCGCTTCGCGCGGCCGGTGATGCCGGGCGAGACGATCGTCACCGCGATGTGGCGGGAGTCGCCGACCGACGTCGTCGTGCAGGCGAAGGCGAAGGAGCGCGATCAGGTCGTCATCACCAACGCGCGGGTCACGCTCGGCTGAGCGGGCCGTGGCCCGTCGCGCCGATCTTTCCGCGCGGTCGCGGCGCCGAGCGCCCGCCGGCGCCGGCCAGGCGCGGCGCCGCGCCGGCTCGCCGCGCGATCGCGACGCGACGGTCGCGGCGATCGTCGCCGCCGCGACCGAGCTCATGGCGAACAAGGGTCCGGACGGCTTCGGCCTCGCCGAGCTCGGCGACCGGGCCGGCGTCTCCTTCGGCCTGATCCACCGCTATTTCGGAGGCAAGGCCGGCCTCCTCAAGGAGACCCTGCGACAACCGTTCGCGCGCCAGCTGGCGCGCGTGCTCGACCTCTACACGGGGGCCGAGGCGGCGCGCAG
>WBZR01002565.1_pt1 | contig 17799 bp, 14 predicted proteins | sample 5204231 | NCBI WGS metagenome assembly WBZR01 (sample SAMN12412403, study PRJNA552823) | activated sludge metagenome | isolation source: activated sludge from anammox sidestream of wastewater treatment plant... | place: USA: Virginia | collected 2017-08 | reverse complement strand
GAAGTCTCCGTTCAGGCTCTGCTGCCCGATCAACCATACGAGATCAGCGTCGCCGGACGGAAGCACATCGCGCATCTCGAGGCGCAAAGCTATTATGAGAGCAACCTGCCGCATCGCATCGCGGATTACGACATCCGGCTGTGGCTGAAATACCGGCTGCCGGTCTATACTTACGTCCTGGTTTTCATTCAGACCGGAATGCCGAAAGACGCGCCGACTTCAATCAATATTGACGCCGGTGGGATAAGTTTAACCGTGCGGTTCCAGATAGTTGGTCTCTGGCAGATTCCGGCGCGTCGGGCGTTGGAATTGGAAAGTGAAAGCCTGCTGCCTTTCGTGCCGTTGATGCAGGGCGGCGAAGAAGAACTTGAGCAGGGCGCGCGGGCATTGGGCGATATCAAGGACGAAATCAGGCGGCGCGAGGTCGCATTGCATTTTGTGATGGTCGGCAGCCTGCGATATCGCCGAGATGATTTGCTCGATTTGATGAGGAGGACAAATATGGTTGTTCCGATTGAACTACTTCGCCAGTCTGAAATGTATCAATCAATTCTCAAAGAAGGGCTTGAGGAAGGACGACAGAAAGGACGCGAGGAAGGACGCGAGGAAGGACGCGAGGAAGGACGCGAGGAAGGGCGCGAGGAAGGACGCGAGGAAGGACGCGAGGAAGGACGCGAGGAAGGACGCGAGGAAGGACGCGAGGAAGGACGCGAGGAAGGACGCGAAGCTTTGATCAACCTGTTGCGACGGTTGGCCGAGCGTCGTTTCCCCGGTGTTATGCTTGGCGATGAGGCCGGACATATCCATGACCTGGAGGCTCTTGAGCAAATCTGCTACGAGTTGGATCAGATTCCAGACGCTCCGACTTTGCGACAGCGGCTGGCTGCGCTCGCCATCGCCCAGTCGCCGGTTCAAGAATCAGAGAACAATGGCGACAGCGGTTCCGGCGCCTCATGAAATCAATACTGTCAAAACCACTCCGAAAACTTCATGGCTAAAATCAATCGCAGAAATTCTGTCACCGTCAACATTGGCGGCGTGCGCGTCGGCGGATGTCAGGCCGTCGTCGTGCAATCAATGACCAACACCGACACGGCTGACGCCGCCGGCACGGCGCGGCAGGTCATCGAGTTGGCCAAAGCCGGCTCCGAACTGGTCCGTGTCACGGTCAACAACAAAGAGGCCGCCGCCGCCGTGCCCGAAATCGTCTCGCGCGTGCGCGACGCCGGGCTTCACACTCCGGTCATCGGGGATTTTCATTACAACGGCCATATTCTGCTCACCGAGTTCAAAGAATGCGCGCAGGCGCTGGCCAAATATCGCATCAATCCGGGCAATGTCGGCGCGGGCAAACATCACGACGACAATTTCAAACGGATGATTGATGTCGCGCTCGAAAACGACAAGCCGGTGCGCATCGGCGTCAACTGGGGTTCGCTCGACCAGGCGCTGCTCGCGCGGCTGATGGACGATAACGCCAAATTGCCCGAACCGCTCGACGCCAAAGATGTGATGAAGGAAGCCATCGTGCGTAGCGCGATTGAATCGGCTCAGTTGGCCGAAGAATATGGCCTGACGCGCGACCACATTATTCTCAGCGCAAAATGTTCCGACGTGCAGGATTTGATTGACGTTTACCGCGAGATGGCGCGACGCGGCGATTACGCGCTGCACCTCGGTTTGACCGAAGCGGGAATGGGATCGAAAGGCATCGTCGCAAGCGCGGCGGCTCTGTCCGTTTTATTGCAGGAAGGCCTCGGCGACACGATCCGCGTCAGCCTTACGCCAGCGCCAAACGGCGACCGCAGCGAAGAGGTGATCGTCGCGCAACAGATTCTGCAATCGCTCGGAATCCGCAGCTTCACGCCGCAAGTCACCGCCTGCCCCGGATGCGGGCGCACCACAAGCACGCTGTTTCAGGAGATGGCCGACGACATCGGCAAATACCTGCGCGCGCAGATGCCCGTCTGGCGCGGGCAATTCAAAGGCGTCGAGGAAATGAAAGTCGCGGTGATGGGCTGCGTGGTGAATGGCCCTGGCGAATCGAAACACGCCGACATCGGCATCAGCCTGCCCGGAACCGGCGAAGAGCCGCGCGCGCCGGTGTTTGTTGACGGTAAGCTGAGAACCACGCTCAAAGGGGCGAACATCGTCCCGGACTTCATCGAGATTCTGAATCAGTACGTCGTAACGAAGTTTAGCTCTCAGTCGTAGAGGCCGAACCTGCAACTACAGAATTCGGCCTCGCTTCAGGCCTTTCACCAGATCGTAGCTGAAAATGACTTCGAGACGCGCGCGGTTCGTCCCCACGTAGTTCTTGTTGACGGCGTGATTGTAAAAGGTCGAGATGGTGAATTCGGGCGTGATTGCGCAGGAGCCAAGCACGAACACCCGGTGGCCAAAGCTGAATCGGTCGGCGTTCAGGCCGCCGTAAAAAGGATCAATGTGCGCATAACCTCCGGTAAGCGTGAACTGCTTCGTCAGCCGCTTCTCAGCCGTAACGGCAAACCCGTAGCCCGGATGAAAGTCGAGCCTCTCGTAATTTTCGAATCGAAGCGAATCAATCAAACGCGCCTCGCGTAAATCCAGCCTCACGGCCTGGCGCAAAGTCTCTACGCCGGATTGGAAGGTGTAATCAGCGGAGATCGCCGCCCGCGCGCCAAGTTTCTTGCTCACCAGGAACTGATGATAGTTCGATTCCTTCAGGCGGTGATAGCGTTTGCGAATGTCCGGCGTGTTCAAATCGCCGAGGTAGGCGTAAGTCACCGCGATCTCGTCGAAAAATAAGCGCTTCGGCATTTTGACGCTGATGCGCTCTCCCATGATGTAAGCGTCGTTGTCGTAGGTGGTGAGTTCCGTAGCTTCACCGCGCAACATGCCAAGCCCACCGTATTGAATTTCGACCTCAGCGCGCGGCTGCGCTGAAATGTATAGTTGTTTGAGAAATAACCTGGCCGTTCCGTCTCCCGTGCCCCAGCCGGTGTCGTTCCAACCGGCGATGAATTGATTGCCCGTAGCCAACCCCGCGTTGACGCTGTAACGTCCAGCGGCGTCGAATTTAAAACGGCCCCTGAAGGTTTCCTGGTGCTGCGCCGAGTTTGCTACTGTCTCTCCGTGAATGTCTTCGGTGAAGCGATAGCGCGCGTTGAGAGTCGCGGTTTGCAGTTCAACCCAGCGCGACCATTTGCGTTCTGAAGCGGGTCTGGAGTTCACTCCTGATGGTTTTGCCGCATCCTGTGTCTGACCTGGCGCTGGCGTAGTCCAGGCCGCTTCGGTCGAAGATTGCGCCGTTTGCGCTTCGGCGCCCAACGACAACGCGCAGGTCAACATGCAGGCGAGCAGGGACAATTTACTCACTTCAACTTCTCATCAACGCAAATGATGCGTAGTTACTGCGCCTTCAGTGTCATCATCCATTCGACAATCTTCTGCTTATCCTCCGGCGGGATTTTGGGGAACGATTCCGGCATGGGTTTCTTCAGCCCGTAAGGTTTCGCGTCATCCAGAATCTTCAACAAATCTTCCTTCGACCGCTGCGGTTTGCTTGAGACTCCAATAAGTCCGACAGCTATCGGAGATCCCTCGCCGTTGTCGCCGTGGCAGGCAGCGCAATTTTCGGAATACGCTGGCGGCGGCTCCTGAGCCTTGCCCGAAGCCGCGAGCGCAGCCGCCGCTCCTCCGACGATCTGCGGCTCGAAAGGCTTGGCGAAATAAGCATGCATGTCTTCTTCCTGCTGCTTCAATTTTTCGGCGAACTCAGGATTGGTTCTGTCCTGATGCCTGGCGAGGAAGATCAATCCGATTGAACCGCCGAGAATCAAAATCAACAGCGCGGTCGCCAGAGGCCTCCGCAGCGGATGCCGCTCTTCGCGCCGGTCGAAGAACGGCAGCAGAAACAGCGCGCCAAAGAGCACGGCTGGCAGAACGACTGTCGGGATGATCGCCCATTTGCCCGGAGAATATTTCAGCAACTGAAACAGCGGCATGAAATACCAGGGCGGGCGCGCCAGATAATCCGATGTCGGATCGGCCACCGGCCCCAACTCGGCTGGCCAGTATTTCGCCGCAGCCACCAGCGCAACGAAACAGATCAGGATTGCGACGGAGTCTTTGAAAACCTGTTTCGGATAAAACCGCTCGATCTTCTTGTCATCGCGGTTGTGGAACGGCCCGGCGGGCGTGGCGCGGCGGAAAAGATACAGGTGCAGCCCGACCAGCGCCGCCAGTCCGAGCGGCAACAGAAAGACGTGCGTGGTGAAAAACCGCGACAGCGTCACGGTGGTCAGATCATTGCCGCCAAGCATAATGCGCTGCTGCACCGGGCCGACGACTGGAATCTCCCCCGCAATCGAAGCTCCGACTTTGGTTCCAAAATAAGCCGCCTGATCCCAGGGCAGCAAATATCCGGTGAATGAAAACGCGAAGATGATCAGCAGCATGATCACGCCGGCGGCCCAGAGCAATTCGCGTTTCTTTTTGTAAGCGCCGAAAAGGAAAGTCTGGGCCAGATGCGCGACCGCCAGAATCACCATCGCCGTCGCGCCGTAATGGTGCAGCCCGCGCAACAGAGCGCCGCCGGGCACGGCCTTTTGAATGTACGAAACGCTGGCATGCGCGTGATCGGCGCTCGGCACGTAATACATCGTCAGAAAAATTCCGGTGACGACCTGGATCGCGAAGAGAAACAGCAAAATGCTGCCGAAGACGTAAGCCCATCGCGCGCCGCCGCGAATCGGCTCATCCAGCGCCTCGCGCGTAATCTCCTTGATGCCTGTCCGCTCATCCAGCCAGTCGTAAAGTTTGTTTAGTTTCGATTCCGCCATGATTTTATTTTTCCAGATGATGCCCGCGAATAACACAAGCAGGGGTTAGCTCAAAACCTGTTTCTCGGTGATGGCTTGTTTGAAGTCCTGATATTTGACCTTGAGCTTGTTGTCTTCGACGCGAAACTCCAGCGTATCCAGCCCGCGCGGAGTCGGCCCGGCCAGCGTGTCGCCCTTGTCGTTCCACTCGCTGCCGTGACAGGCGCAGATGAATTTGTCGGCGCGCGTATTGACCGAACAGCCCAGATGCGGACAGACGCCGGAAAAGACCTTCACGTCGTCGCCTTTTCTGACAACCCAGACGGAACGCTGAGACTGGAACTTGCCCCAGCCCGCGTCCTGCGAAACGATAACGTTCTTCTTGACCAGCTTGCCTTCGGCGAATTCATCCAGCGGCCCAAGCTCCGTCCAATCCTGACCGCTCGATGCGGTAAACGCCGGCCCAATGGAAAACCGTCCGATCGTCACGCCCAGCACAGCCGAAATGCCGGCGACAATCACCCCGCTGATCAAACCCAGAAACGAACGCCGTTCGGGAACCGGCGCGACGCCTTCATCAAATTCAACTGACATCTGAAAATCTCCTCCGTTGTTTCAGGAACTACGCTGGCGACAGACCTGCGCCTTTCCGCGTTATCGCGCACTCAGCAGCGCGATGGGCGCGGGCAAGAGACGCGTAGCATTGATTCAGTAATTTAAGGTTTGCGATTGGTGGAGCGAGAATATAACAGCGATCCGGCCATTAGCCAAATCAACCGGCGGGCATTGCAGAGCGATTTTAGATGTGAACGAAATTGGTGGTTCAGCGATATTTGCGCGCAGTCATCGCCATTCACCTTGCAACACGAATCCGCCCCAATAGTAAGGCGCGCTCCAACGCCGCTCGCGCCACATCTCTTCCTGAGTGGCGCGCAACGCGGCGGCTGGCGTCATTCGCTCAGGCCCCAGCATCCGGCGATAGAATCGGCTCATCATCTCGGCTGTGGCCTGATCTTCGACCGCCCAGAGGCTGACCATCACCCGCGCGGCTCCGGCTGAAAAAAATCCCCGCGTCAGACTCAACAGACCTTCTCCGCGCACATCCTTGCCCAGCCCCGTGCGACAGGCGCTCAGGACGACCAGTTCCGCCGGGAGCTTGAAGCGATAAATGTCCTGCGCCAACAGCGATCCGTTCTGGGGACGCCCCAGTTCGTTGACTTGCGAAAGCACGATGGCCGACAGATCGGGATTCCGCGAATTGGTGACGGCATGCGTGGCAAAGTGGATGATGCGATATTTTCCGAGCGCGGGATCAGTAGCAGCGTCAAGGTTGGCGGCGAACCCACCGACGATACGGCTGTCGCCAGCCAGCAATGCAATCTGCTGCGCTTCCCAGGCGGTCGCCGACAGGCGGTTCAGGTTCGGGAAGACGAGCGTATTGACCGGCGATGCCGCGTCAGAGATCGCTTCCCCGCCTTGCGCTGTCGAACGCTGGCGAGCAAGTTGGCTGACACGATTATCGGCGGCTGAAAAAACCGGATCGGCGAAAACAATCAGGCTGCGTTCGGCGGGTTTCCGCTCAGCCGTTTGCTCTCGTATCGCCGCCAGCGCGGAGGCCGATGGCAAAACAACGATCTCGTTAGTAACGATCAGCGGAGTGTAGGATCGCGGATTGCGGATTGCGGATTGCGGATTCGCCTTGTCTCCCTGTCTCCCTGTCCCCTTGTCCCCATGGCGCCCTCCTGCCCTGCCCCCTTGCCCCCTTTCCCCGTTCTCCAACACGGGCAATGCGGCGAACGGCGCGAACTGCAAGGCGCCGTGAGGAACGATGATCAGGCGTTTGCCGGGCAATTTTGCCGCGACCGGGCCGAACAACATCCGGCTCAATTCCCTTGCCGCGATTTGAAATTGAGCGTCCGACCGAGTCGCGAGCGCCCGTTTTTGCGCGCCCGGGTAATTGCGATTCCTCACCTCAAGCAGATCATGAACGCGCTGCGACACCGCTTCGATCTCGGCGCGATTGGGCAGGATGTAGCTTTCGACGCTGGTTTGAGTCATCAGCCAGAGAAAGCTGCGTTCGGCTCCGAGCGCGTATTCGAGCAAGACCGTCTTTTCGTCGAGCAGCAGCCGTTGAATCTCGTCCGCGCGCAACGGCTGCGCGTAATGAGCCTGTTCCGGCGGGCCGGCGCCAACCCGCGCGAGCAAATCAAGCAGGCTTCGCGCGCGGGCGCGTTCGCTCAGGCCGAACGCTTCGGCGATGTGACCCGCATCCGGCTCGCGCTCGTTGAGGCGCATGAGCAGGTCAATGTAAAAGTCGTAGTAATCCTGCACTTGCGCGAAGTAGCTGGTGCGGAGACGGTAATCGTCGCCTTCCGATCTCAACGATTCGATAGTCTTCAATCCGCGATCTATCTGATCGCGCGCTTCCGATAGAGCGCCTTCGCGCCGCGCCAGCAACGCCAGACCGAAGCGGGCTGTGGCCTCGCCGGAGCCGTCGCCTGCGGCCTGCCACAGTTTGAGCGCTTCCTGAAAATGCCTCTTCGCCTCCTCGTTCCGCTTCAGCGAAATCCCGATCCAGCCCAGTTGTGAAAGCGCATCGGCCTGGCCGCCGTTGTCTTTGAACTCGCGCAAGGTCTGGAGCGCCTGTTCCAGCATCGCGCGCGATTCATCGTAGCGATTCATCCTGGAATAAATCTTTCCCAAACCGATGCGTGTGAGCGCCTCACCGCGCCGGTCGAGCGCAGCCTGCCGCAGGAGCAACGATTGCTCGAAATTTTTCAGCGCCTCCTGATTCTCCTCGCGCAGAGCATGCACCCAGCCGATGCCATAAAGCGATTGCCCTTCGCCTGCGGCGTTCATCAATCCCTGCCGGAACCGCAACGATTGTTTGAAGCTCTCCAACGCCTGATCCAATTCACCCAGGTAAAGGTAGCTCCAGCCCACGCCCGCCTGCGTAAACGCAATCCCGGAACGGTCGTCCACTTTTCGCATCAATTCGATTGCGCGGTTGAAAACGGCGACCGCCTTCTGGTTGGCGCCCAGCGCGCGATAACTCCAGCCCGCCCCGTAAAGCGCAACCGCCTCTTCGTAAGGCTCAGCGAGTTCCCGCCACAGCGATTGCGCCTGCTCAAACTTCCTGGCCGCCTGCCGTAACATCTCGGCGGCGCTTCTCGCCCGCAAACGTTCGGCCTCAGACACCAACTGCTCGGCCTCGATCCATTTTTTGTCCGATGAAATCGGGGCGCGCGGCTCTTTCAACGTGATTCGATAACGCCCCTGAACCGAAGCCTTTTCGTATGACCGGATTTTCAAATGATAGCCGCCGGGACTGGGCGCGATCAGCGACGCCTTTTCCGCGCCTTGCGATCCATTCGGGCGATCAATCTCGACTAGCGGCTTGCCATCCTGCCCGAAGATTGTCACGACCACATCAATCCCCAACTGTTCGATGGCGGCCTGAACGAACTGCCCCGATTCCAGAGTGAAAGCGTAGCGATGCTCCTCGCCTCCTGACAGTTCTCGTTCAATTGTCTTCCCGGGAACCAGTGGATGGTCGGATTGTGTTTGTGGAAGGCTGGCCCGCGTCTTCAGGAAGGATTCAAAAAAGATCAGAGAGACGAGAGCGCAGAGAGCCTGCAGGAAAGCTCTCTGCGCTCTCTTCTTCTCTGCGGGGCATCTGCGTTCTCTGCGCCTCTGCGGTGAACTCAGCATTGCACTTTTATCGTTTCTTGATAATCACGTCGTAATAAGCAGGAGCTTCGCCTTCCCGCGAAAGCCGAAGCCGGTACTTTTCAGGCGCGATTCGACGCAGGTCGAGCGCCACCCGGAGTTTGACACCTTCACGGCTGACGGCCTGACGCGACAATAAAACGAGATCAAAGGCGTCAACCAGACTGACCGTATACTCCCCCGCCACAGCGGTTTCCGGCAAACGCAACACCAGAAAGGCGCGCGCAGCGGGTAGTGAAATCATCTTTTCTTCAGCCAGCTTTTCATTCAATCCGCCCGGTGGTTTTTCAGATTCTTTACCGGGCGGCTTTTCGTCAGCGACAGGGGATTTTCCCTCTTGTGGCTCACGCAAGACTCGGTAATCATCCAGATCAACTTTCACGACGATCAGATCAGACGCGCCCGGCGCTTGCGATGTTCTGCTCACGCCACGCCGCTGGGCTGGAAGCTGCGTAGTCACGGCAGGAGCGGGGGCCGCAATCTGATTTGGCGGTTTTTCCCCAGCGGCTCCGGTTTGCACGCCGGATGCGGTTGACAGCGCTGGTTCCGAGTTCCGAAGACCCGGCGCAGGTTCGCGCAACATCAGACAGACAACGAAGACCAGAGACGACAAAATCACCATCGCTGAAATGCGCTTCATTGTGAAGATTGAAGACATCCGACTCCACCCAGCAACAGGCATACCCGCAATCACATCACGATGTTGAACCAGCGTCTGACGATATTCGCCGAAACATTCCGAACACGCGAACAGGTGATCTAGCAAATGTTGATCAGGCGTCCGACCCGCCTCAATCACTCTCAGGACTTCGCCTGGGGTCGGACAGCCGCGACGTTGTGGGTTAGGAAAGTTGGTAGCGTAATGCCGTCGCGCGATCATCACCATCGCATCCGCATCCAAATCTTCGAGCGCTTTCAACTCGCGGTTGCGCTTTTCCGACTCAGGATGATCGCCAGTCTGCGATTTCATCGCGTCCATTTCTTCAGTGTCCATTGTGATAATCCGAGGGGGAGAACTCAAATGCGCGGAGAATAACGCAGAAAGCGCAAAAACAATCTTGGGGGAGCTTTGCGCTTTCTGCGCTTGTGGACGCGCTTACTCTATTTTTCCGAGAGAGCGCGCATCACAATCGTTTTGACCACAGGAGGAATGATGAGACTGATCGCGCATCAGAAGCCCTGTCAAGCCCGATGCGCGCCGAGCGCCAAACCAGCGCAGGCTTGCGTTGTTAGTCCCCACTACAAACAGACAAGACCTGCGCTGGCAAGCGCAACCAAAAACCCTTTTGAGGACGCCACCTTAAGCGCTGCCGACGCTCATTAGATTTACGCCCGGCGTATGAATCAATCTCATCCAGGCGATTGCCCCTTGCACCTGATAGAGGGGTTGAGAAACGCAAAACGCCATCCATGCGCAAATATTTTTTGTATTGCCGGGTTACGGAAAGAAAAATGAGGCGGCGCGCGGGGCTGACCCTATCGAAGAGTTTACTTGTCCATTTCGCCACTGAGTTCAGGTTTCAGCCGGGCGATCTGTTCATAATAATTGTTGCGTATGGCGCGGCTGCTCTTGCCCAACATCGAACCGATCTCTTCAAAGCTGTGCCCCAGACAGAGCAGGTCGAAGACCTGGCGTGTCCGCTCGTTCATACGCTTTCGCAGTTCCTGCACCAGGATATATTGATCCATCTCCGCGGAATCGCCTCGCTGGCCTGAGCGCGCTTTGCTCGCGCCTTCCGCCAGAATTCGCTCGCGTGATTTCTCTTTCTCCAGTTCGGCCAGAACCTGCCGCTTGTAAGTTTGAAAGAGGTATGCCCGGAGATTGGTGATGCGCCCCGGCTGGTCGTAGAGCGCACGGGTGACAATAGCGGAAGCTTTGGCCAACAGCGTATGCCCGGCGTCTTCATTGTGTAACGTGGCGCGCGCATAGCTTTCGGCCTGCTCGCGCAGCGCTACCGCCGCCTGATGGACTTCTGGCGCGACGACGCCCCACTCGTCCAGGTAAGCCGCCACGATCTCAGGCTGATTTGTCATACTCTTGCTCACGGCAAAGGACTTGTCGTCAAAACGGCTTCAACTATGCCAGTCAGGAGGATCGGATAACAGGTAGATTGGACTTCGGCCAGGATTATAGCCCCATTGTTTCAGATGAGCGCACTAAAAAATTCGGCCCGGCGGAGTTCAACGGATTCACGCCTCAAGTTCAGCCTGCGAGGGGAACCCATGCTGCTGCCTGCCGATCGGGCCTTCGTACTTTGCGGTTGTCTTGTAATGCTCGAACCTGCCGTCTCCGGCCAACGCCGCGCAGCGTTCTCTCAATCGCCGCATCTCGTCATCGCTCATCGGCGCAAAGTCTCGCGCGACGCTTAGATTCTGCCGCAACACTTCCAGCGATTCCATTCCGCTGACTATCGTGGCGACCGGCAGGCTCATCGCGTAGCGCAGCGCCTCTTCGGCTGTAACGGCTCCCGCGAGCGCCATATTTCCTTCGCCGCCCAGGCTCTTCATCCCGATGGCCGCAACCCCGCGCCGCTGGAGTTCGGGCAATACCTGCTGCTCGAAACTTCGGAAGGACGCGTCGAAACAATTCAACGGCAGTTGGCAGGCGTCGAAAGGGTAATCGTACGACAGCATCTTCAGGTGAAGCGCCGGGCTTTTGTGGCCGGTGAATCCGACAAAGCGAACCTTGCCTTCACGCTTCGCCTGATCGAGCGCTTCGATCACTCCGCCTTTCGCGAAATGCATCTCAGGCTCGTTATCGTAAACGACTTCGTGAACCTGCCAGAGGTCCAGGTAATCGGTTCGCAATCGCCGCAGCGAATCTTCAAGCTGCCGCATCGCCACGCGGCGGTCGCGCCCGTGCGTGCAAACTTTAGTCATCAGGAAGACCTCGTCACGCCGGCCTTCAATCGCCCTGCCCATCAACTCTTCGCTGCGTCCATCGTGATATTCCCAGGCGTTGTCGAGAAACGTGATCCCGGCGTCAATGGCCTGCCGGGCCAGATGGATCGCTTCGTTGTCGTCTTCCACCAAACCGAGATGATAGCCGCCGAAACAAATGGCTGTGACGTCAACACCCGTTCGGCCAAGCGGTCTCAGCGGTATCCCTGAAGAGTTTTGATTGCTCAAGTAAATATCTCCCTATGTTCTTTCCACTTCAACCAGCGCATCGTAGAAAGTCGCCCCCGCCCCCAAATCCGTCAGCCCCTGCGAAGTCACGTCGTTCGCGTTGCAACCATCGCTGGTCAGCTTCTTCCACCAGACTGACAAAGCCACAACTACGCCCGGTCTGGCTTTTTCACTCACACGCGCTTTGAGTTTGAATTCGCCCCGGTCGTTGAAAACTCGCACGCGGTCGCCGTCCTTGATGCTTCGCGCGGCGGCGTCAACCGGATGAATCTCCAGGCGCGGCTCCTTCTCGGCTTTCACGAAGCTCGGCAGGTTGGCGAAGCTCGAATTCAGGAAGTTGTGCGCGGGCGGCGAGATGATCGCCAGCGGATATTTTTTCACCAGTTCCGGCGCGGCCTGCGCCGATTCGCGCGGCGGGATGTAAGCCGGCAATGGATCAACGCCCTGCTTCGCCAATGTCTCGCTGAAGAATTCGCATTTGCCGGAGGGCGTCAGGAAATTACCTTCGGCGAAAGGCGCGTAAGTTTCAGGCACGCTCAGCCGCATCCAACCGCGCTCTTTCAACTCGTCAAACGTGATGCCCTGCATTCGCGGATGATCGTAGTTGATCGCCTGCCGCGCGATCTCTTCATCGGAATCTTTGAAACAATCTTCCGTGAAGCCCATCCGTTCGGCCAGCAATCGAAACACCTCGCTGTTCGGCTTCGCTTCGCCGACGGGCGCAATGGCCGGTTTGTTGATGAGCATATAAAGATGCCCGTAGGCTTTGTGAATGTCGAAATGCTCAAGCTGCGTCGTCGCGGGCAACAGGATGTCGGCGTAATCGGCGGTGTCGGTCTGGAAAATTTCGTGGACGACCGTGAAGAGGTCTTCGCGTTTGAAACCCGCGATGACTTTGCGTGAGTCAGGCGCGATGGCCGCGGGGTTGGAGTTGTAAATGTAGATCGCGCGAATCGGAGGATCGAGCGGTTCCAGCTTTTCAATCGGCGCGCGGCTATCCCCTCCCTGACGGTCGGGGTACTGCACGCGCTGATAATTCCCTCCCTGACGGTCGGGGTACTGCACTCGTTGGTAGCCGAGCAACGCGTCGCCGATGGCCGACATATTGATCGTGCGCGGATTGTTCCAGATCAGATCGGGGCGTTCCAGCGCGGCGTTGTTGACGCTAAACGTTCCGGAAGTCGAAAGCAGCGCGCCGCCGGCCGCGTCGCGCCAGGCTCCGATCAACGCAGGCAGACAGGTGATCGCGCGCACGGCCATTCCGCCTCCGGCGTGCCGCTGCAAACCGTAATTCAAGCGAATCGCCGCAGGCTTCGTCGTCGCGTATTCGCGCACGAGCTTGATAATCGTCTCTTCGCTGAGGCCGGTAATCTTCGCCACTTTCGACGGCGGATATTCCAGCGCTCGTTCGCGCAACAATTCAAAGCCGAGCGTGTAACGTTCGACGTAATCGCGATCAATCAGGTTCTCTTTGATGATCACGTTCATCATCGCCAGCGCCAGCGCGCCATCTGTGCCCGGTAGCGGGGCGATGTGCTCGTCGCATTTTTCGGCGGTCAAGCTGCGGTAAGGATCAATCGCGATGACTTTCGCGCCTTTGCGTCTCGCTTCCAGAATTTTCGGCCACAGATGGACGTTCGACGTGATCGTGTTCGATCCCCAGATGATGATCAGCTTCGCGTTGCCGAATTGTTCCGGGTCCGTGCCGATGCTCAAACCAATCGTCGCGCGATACCCGGCGGCGCCCGCTTCGGAGCAAATCGTTCGAGCCAGCAACGACGCGCCGAGTTTGTAGAAGAACCGCCGGTCAATTGACTGGCTCTGGACGAATCCCATCGTGCCTGCGTAGCTGTATGGCTGAATCGCCTGCGGATTATCGGCGGCGATCTCCTTGAACTTCGCGGCGATGGTGTCGAGCGCTTCATCCCACGAGATGCGCGCGAAGATGCCTTTGCCTTTTTCGCCCACGCGCTTCATCGGGTACAGCACGCGTTGCGGGCTGTAGGTGCGTTCCAGATAGCGGTTGACCTTCGTGCAGAGAAAGCCGTTCGTTGTCGGATGGTCCTCCGCTCCCTCGATCTTGACCGCGCGCCCGTTCTCGACGGTGACGAGGAACGAACAGGTGTCGGGACAATCGTGCGGACACGCGCCGCGAACAATTCTACGGTCTTGCATGAGATAAGCGTCAGGGTATTCGCCTAATGGCATAAGCGCTCCGTGTTTTTGTTATTTGAATACGAGCTTTGCGCACGTTCCACCGCGTCAAGCGTAAGGATTAAGACGGGTACTGTGCGTGAAAATAAGAAGATGGTCAAGAATATTCTACCGATGCCGCGCAGCCAGGCTTTCGATTGACTGGCAAGCCGTGAATTTGAGATTGTAGGCGTAGCCTTTGGTGGAAGGCAAAAGCGATTCGATAAACATCCCCCATTTTCCGTTTGACGATCATTTGGTTGAATCAAGGGAGAACCAACTCAGAGAGAATTGGCATGAGCGGGGGTTCAGTCTCCAAATCGGAATGGACACTCAGTAGAGAGGCTCTGGCCCGATTTCTGGCCTGCCTTGATCCGGATTCCGACCTTGCCGGCGCAAGGTATGAAAACCTGCGCCTGACGCTGATCAAATTCTTCGACTGGCGCGGGGCCTATTTCCCCGAAGAATATGCCGACGAGACGATCAACCGCGTCATCCGTAAGATTGACGAAGGCGAAATCATCCGCGACATCCCCACATATTGCCACGGTGTGGCCCGTCTGGTACTGCTCGAAAAGCTGAAAGGCCCGGAGAGCAGAAGATCGGACTTCGAAGAGTTATCGCCCGCTGCGCTCGTAGCGCCCGAGCCGGAAGAGAAAGGCGCAAGAGAGGAATGTTTCGAGCGCTGTCTGATAGGGCTGCAGGCTGAGAGCCGGCAATTGATCTTGCAGTACTATAGCGACGAAAAGCGCGAGAAGATCGCTCGCCGGTTGGCGATGGCTGAACGTTTGGGCATTCCGCTCAACGCGTTGCGCAGTCGCGCGCAAAGAATTCGCAACCGGCTTGAAGAGTGCATCCGTGATTGCATGAGGATGGGCGGTGTAAAGAAAAAGTGAAATTGAGCCGACATGGATTGGCGCGATTCGCCAGCAGTTGGTGAGAGCGCATGTGAAATCACCGCTTTCAAACCCATCGCGAAATCAGTTTTGATCCGGCATGTGACAAAATGCGGCAAACTACCGAACAGGATGAGCGAGTGATCCGTTATCTGCTCGGCGATCTGCCTGAAGCTGAACAGGTGGCCGTCGAGCAGGAATACTTCGCCGACCCCGAAAAGTTTGAAGAGGTCTGGGCGGCGGAAAATGATCTGGTTGACCGTTACGCGCAAGGCCGTTTGTCGCGCGGCGAGTTGGAACTTTTCGAACGGAACTACCTGCGGACGCCGAGGCGTCGTGAGAGGGTCGCGGTCGCCGGAAAGTTGCTTGAAGCCGCACAGACTTTGGATCGGCCGGCGGCGGAGAGCGACATTGCGACGCAAATCGCCGAGCCTTCGCCCTTCCGGCAGAGCTGGCGCCGCAGGCTGACGGAGATGTTGAACGGCCCAGGAATGATGGGAGTTGGTTTGGCGGTTGCCGCCACACTGCTGCTGGCAGGCTTCGCGTGGCTGTCGCTCGAAAGAGCGCGGCTGGCGCATGAGCTTGAAAGGACAAACGCCCAACTCACAGAGCGACAGCGTCGGGAGCGGGAGATCGCTGATCAACTGGAGGCGGAGCGCGAGCAGAGCGGCAAGCTGAAATCGGAACTCGACCGCTTGCGTGAAACGCTTGCCCAGAGGCCGTCTCAACCGCGCCCTTCAATCCTTTCATTCCTACTGGCGCCGGCGTCCGGGCCGCGAAGCGCCGACTCTTCTCAGCGGCAAATCACAATCTCGCGTGAGACGGACTTGATCCAGCTTCAGATGAAAATCGAGCAGGGCGATTCGCGTAAATTTCAAGCGGCGATCCGCACGGTCGAAGGAACGCAGGCCTGGAATCAGCGATCTCTCAAACCACGATCGGGCGTCCTCTCCGTCAACGTTCCCGCCGACAAACTGCCCCTGGGCGATTACATCCTGACGCTCTCAGCCATAACTCACACAGGCGAAACGGAAGATATCAATCGCTACTACTTCAGGGTCATCAGGAAATAGCCCGGAAGTTGGGAGCGATTCAAACTTCTCACCATATTGCGCCGCAGTTTCCTTCCCTTCACGAAAAAATCCAGCGACATGTTTTTCTCCCGGAGGCCAGTAGTGAATGGAGTTGTTCCGTTTAACCATTGTTCGCTACAAAAGGAGTCCAGGTATGCATTTTCTCAAATCGCAATTCCACCGAATAAATATCACCCTTTTCTCGCTTCTGATCATGTTCTGCGTCACAGTCACGCCGGATCGGCAATGGGCCAAAACGGGCGCTGTCGCGCAGTGCCCGACCATCACGCTCACCCCCGCCAACCTTCCCGGAGCCAGGGTCGGCGTACAGTATTCGAGGTCAATCCTCCCGAGCGGCGGCGCGCCGCCCTATACCATGTCCCTCTTCTTAGGCTCGTTGCCGCCGGGATTGACGTTATCTTTCAACACAATCTCCGGAACGCCGACGGCGGCGGGCAGCTACAGCTTCACCATGCGCGCGCGAGACGCCAACAACTGCTTTGGGAGCCAGGCCTACACGATCAACGTGGCCGCGTGCCCGACTATAAACATCCCGCTAAACAGTTTCGGCGGGACAGTCGGGGCGCCGTACAGCAACATTATCTCCGCATCGGGAGGGACGGCCCCTTATACCTTCAGCCTCGTTCCTCCGAACGGGATCCCGCCCGGATTGACGCTCTCCTCGGCCGGAGCATTGTCAGGCACGCCGACGACGGCCGGCAGATACAGCTTTGGAGTCAGGGCCACGGATGCAAACGGCTGCGCCGGATCAAAAACCATCACGTCAAACATCTGCCCGACGATTACGATGAATCCTCTCGGGGCTCTTACCGGCTGGGTCGGCGTGGCGTATTCGTGGGGCTTCCTCGCGTCTGGCGGCCAACCGCCCTACACCTATGTCATTACTTCAGGCGCGTTGCCACCCGGACTGACGCTTTCGCCCGGCACAATCTCCGGAACGCCGACAACAGAAGGCCGCTACACATTCACCTTGCGCGGCGTCGATGCGAACGGATGCAGTGGCGAGCGCCAGTACACACTCCCAGTCAATTGTCCAACCATCGCCATCAATCCGACCATCTTGTCTGTGCCCCAGGTCGGCGCCTCCTACAACCAAACGTTTTCGGCAAGTGGCGGAGCCGCCCCGTATGCCTTCAGTCTAGTGGCCGGCTCGTTGCCGCCCGGATTGTCGCTTGCGTCGAACGGCAATCTGACCGGCGCGCCGACGGCTGCAGGAAGCTACAATTACATCGTGCGCGCGACCGACGCCAATGGATGCAGGAGCGAGCGCGCCTACACGCAGAACGTGCTCCCTTGCTCCGGAGTCACCATTTCTCCGACTGGCACGGGAGTGCCTTCCGGCAGGATCAATACGCCCTACAGCCTGACGTTCACAGCGACGGGCGCCACCGGGCCGTATACATTCAGCCTCGCCACAGGGTCTTCCTTGCCTCCGGGCTTGACGCTCTCTTCCGCCGGCTTGCTGTCGGGCACGCCGACCATTGGTGGTGGTTTCAGCTTCAGCGTCGTCGCGACCAGCGCCAACGGCTGCGTTGGACAAGTCCTGAACTATCTGTACATCAATCCCTGTCCGCTGATCACCATCAATCCGACCGATCCAAACCTGCCGGCGGCAACCATCAACACGCCCTACAGCAGGACGTTTTCGGCGACGAGCGGAACCGCGCCCTACACGTTCACCCTGACAGGGACTCCGCCTCTCGGCCTGGCGTTAAATACAACAACCGGCGTGTTGTCAGGATCGCCGACACAAGCGGGGACGTTTATCTTCAACATACGCGTGACCGACACCAACGGCTGCACAGGCTTACGGACCTACACATTACCGGTCAATCCCGTCTGCCCGGCGATCACCCTCAACCCGACCAATTCCAATCTGCCCGCAGGCGCAACCGGCGCGCCATACAGTCTGATCTTCACAGTCACAGGCGGAACCGCGCCGTATTCATTCATCAT
>WBZR01002673.1_pt1 | contig 17806 bp, 11 predicted proteins | sample 5204231 | NCBI WGS metagenome assembly WBZR01 (sample SAMN12412403, study PRJNA552823) | activated sludge metagenome | isolation source: activated sludge from anammox sidestream of wastewater treatment plant... | place: USA: Virginia | collected 2017-08 | reverse complement strand
GGGCGGCCTCGTCGACGCCCGCGTCGCGGCCACCTACGACCGCGACGCCGCCAAAGCCGCGTTCATGGCCGGCCACCACGAGGGCGCGGTCGCCGCCTCGACGCTCGACGCCTGCCTCGACGCGGTCGACGCGGTCTGGGTGTGCACGTGGACGGCGGGGCACCTCGAGCCGGTGGAGGCCGCGGCGGCCCGAGGGATGCCGATCTTCTGCGAGAAGCCGCTCGCCCCCGACCTGGCCACCGCCGAACGGCTCGCGGCCGCCCTGTGCCTTGTGCCGCACCAGGTCGGTCTCGTGCTCCGCCACGCCCCGGTGTTCCGGACCCTCGCCGCCGAGGTGGCGTCGGGGCGCCACGGCCGGGTGATGGCCGCCCAGATGCGCGACGACCAGTACCTACCGAACCAGGGGATCTACGGCTCGACGTGGCGCGACGACGTGTCGGTCGCCGGCGGCGGGACGCTGATCGAGCACTCGATCCACGACATCGACGTGCTGCGCTGGGTCCTCGGCGATCCGATCGACGTCACCGCCCGCACCGGCAGCCTGGCCGGCCACCCGGGCATCGAGGACACCGCCACCGTGCTGTTCTCCTACCCCGACGGCGTGGGGGCGACCCTCACCAGCGTGTGGCACCAGATCCTGTCCCGGCCCTCCACCCGGCGCCTCGAGGTGTTCTGCGAGGACGCGCTGCTCTGGACCGACGACGACTACCTCGGGCCCGTCCACGTCGAGACCGGCGACGGCGCCGAGGCCGTCGAGGCCGAGCTGCCGGACTGGGTCGATCGCTTCACCGTCGGGGAGGCGCTCACCAAGCCGCTGGCGCAGTACGCCGAGCCGGCCAAGCACTTCCTCGACGCGCTGTCGGCGTCGGGTCCCGCGGCCCGGGGCTTCCCCGACGCGCCGGCGGCCCTGGCCGCCCACCGCCTGGTCGACGCCGCCTACCGCTCGGCCGCCGCCGGGTGCCGGCCCGTCTCCCCGGCGTGATCGGCTCCCGGAGCCGTCGGCGGCCGGGGCCGTCCGATGTCGCACCGCCTCCGCCGATGGAACCGGCGGCCGGCGGGTCGGGGCGGGTGACGGGCAGGTGGTCGGTCGGCCGCGTCGGCGTTGCGGAGAGGATCACCTGTCCCCGCGGCTGTTCCGCTGGGGCAGGTGATCGGGTCACATCTCGAAGATCTCGTCGATGTAGCCGATCCCGACCCCGTCGCCGATGTTCACGTTGACGGGGTTGGACGCCTGGAGCTCGAAGTCGAGTCCGTTGCTGTCGGGCAGCACCCAGACCCACACCTGCTTGGTGGTGACCATCGGTGGGAACACCACCGTCTTCGACACCGGCAGGTAGTTGACGCCCTCCGAGGCCGTGCCGTCGGCCGTATCCACATCGACCAGGGCGTAGTCCTCGAGCGCCCGGTCGAGGGTGACGTCGAACTTCATGATCCGCGGCCGGTCGGGCAGCGAACGTGCGGTGACGTCGCCCACGGAGACCTGGGGCCGGGGGTCGTCGTCGTTGATCTGGAAGAACGCGAGGCCGGGGCCGATGCCGCCGAGCTGCGCCCCGCTCGGGTTCGACAGCAGCACGAACACCCACTCGGTGGGTTCGGACAGGTCGTCCTCGGCGATCGGGACGTCGATGATCCCCTCGACCTGGCCGTCCGGGATGGTGAGCGTCCCGCCGGCGGGCGTGTAGTCGCCGGGGGCGTGGGCGTTCCAGTCGATGGTCTGCCAGTCGACCGTGATCGTGTCGTGGTCGTCGACGTCGTTGCCGTACGCGTCCTGGACCCGGATGCCGACCTGCTGCACGGGGGGTCCGGTGGGCGGTTCGTCGGCGATGGAGAGCCCGCCGACCAGGTATAGGTCGGGCGCGACCGCCGCCGGTCGGAGCTCGGGGGCGGTGGAGGCCCGGGCCGCCGCTGCCGGTCCGGCCGCCGCGGCCAGCGACGTGATCAGGAGGGCGACCAGGACGGGAAGCCTTCGTGCTGTTCGGAGGAGTCGTAGGTGCATCTTCGGTTCCTTTCTCGTCGACCGGGGCGCGGCCGTCCTCTCCGGGGGGCGAAGGTAGGAGACGGGCGTCCCCCGGGCGTCCCACGCGCCTTGCCGGCGGTGCCGAGAGGCGCTCACGTCGTGAGGCTCCGGAGCCGGGTGTGCTCCTCGCCGGGGGCCACACCCAGGCGTCCCAGGGCCGCCTCGGCCCGGGCCACGTAGAACCGGGCGCGGCCGAGTTGCCCGGCGGCGAGGAGCAGGCGGGCGGCCCGGAGGTAGTGCTCCTCCTCGTCGGGGCGAGCGGCCACCAGGTCTTCGGCCAGCGCCAGCCCGGCGACCACGTCGCCGCGGCGCTCGGCGTCGTCGGCCAGGAGCCCGATGAGCGCGACCCGACGCTCGGCGAGGCCGTCGCGGGCCACGATGGCCCAGTCGGCGTACGGCTCGTCGGGGAGGAGGTCGCCGCGGTACCGGCTGAGCGCGGAGCGCGCCTGAGCCAGGGCGTCCACGGCGTCGCCGCGGGCGGCCAGCGCCCGCCGGGCAGCGTCCTCGAACGCGGCGGCGTCCACGAGGGTGCCCGGCGCGAAGCAGAGGTTGTCGCCGTCGCGCTCGACGAGCCGCGTCCCGGCGAGCCCGTTGAGGCGCCACAGCAGCTTGCGCAGGCGGACCCGGGCCCGGTCGGGTGTCTCGTCCGGCCAGAGCGCGTCGAGCGCCACCTCGGTCGGGCAGCGGCCGCCGGCCACCGCGATCCGGCCGATCAGGCGTGGGCCGAGTCCGGGGGGCAGCCTCAGGGCCCGCCCCCCGACGGACACGGAGCACCTCCCGAGCACGTCGACCCTCAGGTCCGGGCCCCGTTCGGTGGCGCGCCGGGCGGGCAGGGAACCGTGGCCGGTCGCGAGCTCGGCCAGCGTCCGGGCCATGGCGAGGTCGATGGTGTACGGCAGCGCCGGGTTGCCGAGGCCGTCGGCGTGCTCGAACAGGGCCGCGGCCGTGGCCGGCGCTCGGCCGTCGCCGGCCCGGAGGTACGCGTGGGCGCGCAGCATCTCGCCGAGCAACCCCACTCTCCGGCTGCCGGCGCCCTCGGCCTCGGCCCGGTCGAGCAGTTCGACGGCGCGGCACGGGTCGCCTCGGCGTGCCTCGATCGCGGCCTCGGCCACGGCGCACAGGCTGCTCGATGCGTGCGGGTGGCCAGCCGCCCGGCGGAGGTAGTCACGGGCCCGCGTGTCGGCGCCGACCCGGGTCCAGAGCTCGGCGGCGTCGGCCAGGAACTGGGCTCCCATGCGCTGGTCGAACCAGTCGTCCCGATGGGCCTCGACCTCCCGCAGCGCGACCCCCAGCGCTTCGGCGTCGCCCCGGCAGGCGGCGATCCGGGCGAGTTCCCACTGCGCGAAGGCGACCAGTCGTTGGTCGTGGAGCCGTTCGGCCAGCGAGGCGGCCCTTGTGGTGACCCGCTCGGCGTCGTCGAGGTCGCCCGCGCACTCGTGGGCCTCGCCGAGAAGGGAGAGGGTCGCGGCCCGAAGGCTCCCCGGCAGGTCGGGGATGCGCAGCGCCTCGCGGAGGCGGTCCACCGCCGAGACGTACTCCCCCGAGTGGCAGTAGACGCTGTAGCCCAGGCCGATGAGGGCGTCGGCCAGGCCCGTGTCGTCGCCCAGGGCGCGGTAGAGCTCGATGCTCTCCAGGAGGTGCCGCTCGGCGCCCCGCGGGTCGCCCAGGCGGGCCGTGGCCGCTCCCGCGGCGTGAAGGCAGGCGGCGCGCGTCGTGAGCTCGTCGGGTTCGCACTCGACCAGGAGGGTGAGGGCCCGCGACCGGCCGGCCTCGTTGTCGCCCTCGCGGACCTGCTCCCGGGTCAGCTCGGCGTCGACGGCTCGCGCCAGCGGCGGGTCCTGCCCGTCGGCGAGGAGGGCGCGGGCCCGTTCGAGGGCCTCCACCCGGCGGTGGAACCGGCCGGCGAGGTGAGCCGTGCGGGCCACCTGCAGCAGGACCCCCGGGTGTTCACGAACGACCGTGGGCGGCAGCGCGATCACCTGCGCGTCGAGCTCGGCGTGGTCCACGACCCCGAAAGCCCGAGGAGGCAGGCCGGCGATGAGGGCAGCGGCGTCGCCGGCCAGGTCGGCGTCGATCAGCACCGACGCCGCGACCAGGGGTTCGCCCAGGCGGGCGAAGGCGGCGGCGGCGGCGCGGGTCGCTTCCGGGTCGGGCCCGCCCCCGCCGGCGACCAGTTCGGCGACGGGAGCGGCCAGGGCGTACCAGCCGCCGGGTACGGCGGTGACGGGAAGGCCGGCGGCCCGGAGCTCGTCGATCAGCCCCGGCCGGCCGAGCGCGGCCGCCACCTCGTGGCATCCGAAGGGCAGCCGGGCGAACTGCCGCGCGGCGTCACGGGCGGAGGGGTCGAGCCGCCCGAGCGCCGACTCCACCAGGGGGCGGAATAGCTCCCCGCCCGCGGCCATGTGGGCCACCTCCGCGGCCGGGTCGGCACTGACCGCGATCCGCGCGATCGCCAGGACCAGCGCCGCGGCCGACCCTCCCGTCGCGGCCACGAGCCTCTCGGTGGCGTCGGCGTCCAGGTCGACCCCTTCGAGCAGGCAGAGGTCCTGGACGTCGGACGCCGTGAAGGCGAGGTCCCGGTCGGTGAGCGTCACGTCGGCCGATCGGCGCAGACCGGCGAGGGCCCCCGGGAGGTGGCGGGCGGCCACGACCAGCGTCGACCCGCCGGTCCGGCCCGAGGCTAGGGGGACGACCAATCCGGCGGAGTCCCCGGAAAGGAACTGGGCGTCGTCGACCGCGACGAGGTAGCCGCCCTCCACCCGTCCCAGGGTGCCGGCCACGCCGGCGACCACCTCAGGGGGCGATCCGCGCAGGACCTCGGTCCCGAGAGGCAGCCCCGAGGCGACGGCGGCCGACGCGAGGGTGGCCGCGAACACGTCGGGATCGGCATCGCCGGGCTGGCAGGCCACGGTCACCACGTGCCGGGCGGAATGGCGCCGGATCTCGGCGAGGAGGGTCGACTTGCCGGCGCCGCCCGCGGCCTCCACGATCGCCACCCGGGCGCCGTCGACGGCGAGCACCTCGGCCGTCCGGGGCCGATGGTGCGGCGCGACAGGCCGGTGCGGCGGTGGGTACCCGCCGCCCGAACGGCGGTCTCCCTTCCGGCGCTCACCGGCCCGGCGGTCCGGCTTCCCTGCGCTCACGGCGACGTCGTGCCCGCCACTGGAACATCCTGCCACGGACGGCCGGCGGCCGCGCGCGAATCCTCAGCGGGTGAAGTTGGTCTCGATGATGGTCACCAGGCGGCGCAGCGCCTCGTCGATCGACTCCAGGTCGTCGGCCGACGACGTGCGGAGCAGCTCGTGGGTGCTGGCCAGGAAGGCGTCGAACGCCTCCTCCTCGACGCGCTTGCCGCCGGAGGTCAGGCTCACGAGCTTGCTCCGCCGGTCGCCGGGGTCGTCGACCCGGCTCACCAGGCCGAGGTTCTCGAGGCGCTTGAGCATCTTCGTCATCCCGCCCGAGGAGATGTCGAGGGCCGTGTACAGCTCGTGGGGGGCCAGTTCGTAGGGCGGGCCCGAGCGTCGCAGAGCCGACAGGACGGCGTAGTCGCTGGGGTTCAGGTCGAAGGGCTTGAGCACCGCCGACTGGAAGGCCTCGATCAGGACGCTGAGGCGCGCCAGGAGGATGATCAGGATCAGGCCCGACGTGTTGGCGGAACCGGCGTGCTCGCGGGCCCACGCGTCGGCGAAGTCGTCTACCCAGCGCGCTTCGTCCACGGTGGCTGGCCTCCCGACCGGTGCCGTCGCCCGGCCTCCGACGGCGGCCGGATCCGTGATGGTAGGGGCCGCACCCACCCTCCCGCCCGGGATCGTCGGTGCCACGTCGTCCCTACGCGCCGGCGGCGGGTGGGCCCGGGGGGCCCGCGTCGCCGACACCGAGGTTGAGCGGTATCGAGCCGAGGTTGGCGAGGAACCAGTCGAGCGGCTCGGAGCGCCACCACTCGACGTCGCGACAACCCAGGTCCTCGGCGACCTCGCAGGCGGCCAGGTAGCCCGAGGCCAGGTGCGTGGCGCCGTAGGGGTGGATCGAGTTGGAGAGGTAGAGACCGGGCACGAACGTCCGCGACGCCCCGCCGGTCACGATCCCCGGCAGCGGGCGGTTCTCGCCGTACTGCTCCGGGATCGCGCTGCCGCCGATCATGTTCCCCCGTATCGCGGACGGGTTGTTCATCTCCTGGTGCCGGGGCGTCATCACGTGCCGCTCGATGACCAGGTCGGAGAAGCCGGGGGCCTCGGCCTCCATGCGCGCGGTAACCGCGTCGGCGAGCGGCTCGGCGAGGTCGGCCGGATCGGTCCACGCGTCCCAGCCGGCGAGCGCCTCGCCGCGCCACCGCCTCGGGCACGGCGGCACGCTCGTCCACACGTAGGCGGTGTGGCAGCCGGCCGGGGCCTGGGTCGGGTCGGCCCGGGTGGGCAGGAACCAGCCGCCCATCGGTTCCGGGGGCACGATCCCCGTGGCGAGGTCGGAGAAGGCGGCCCGCATCACGTCGAGGGTCTCGCCGCCGTAGTAGCCGACCCACGAGCGCTGGACGGCCGGATCGCGCTTCGCGGCCGCGAACTGCGGGTCGCCGGCGAGGGCGTACATCACCGCCAGGAGCTGGGGATCGTCGTAGTTGAACGCCTTCACGGCCCGCGCCCGGGCCGCGCCGATCCGCTCCTCGCCGAGCAGGTCGAGGAACGTGGGGGCCAGGGTCAGGTTCGAGACCACCACCCGGGCGGTGACCTCGGCTCCGGGCGAGGCGGCGTGCGGTCCGAGACGCACGCCGCTCGCCCGACCGTCGCCGTCGGTGAGGATCCGCTCGACGGGGCTCGTGCCGTGGATCTCGCCGCCGTGGGCCAGCAGGCACCGGACCAGCGCGTGGGTGAGGGCGTGCGAGCCGCCGCGGGCCGTGTGGACGGCCATGAGCTGGAACCCGGCGAGGCTGAGCGCCAGCGGGCCGAGGCGGCGGTGGCTGGGCCACTGGCCCGTGAACTCGCCCAGCGCGGCCGGGGTCGTGCGCGCCTCCTCCGACTCGAAGAGCAGCCCGAGCAGCTCGAGGCCCGTCATGCGGAGCAGGTCGTCGCCCGACACGGGGAGGCCCAGGCGTTCGAGGAGCCCGCCGTGGAACGACGCGGTCCGGTCGAGGAGCGCGGCGCTCGGAGCGCCGTAGAGGCCCCGCCGCGTCAGCTCCAGCGTGTCGTCGAGGTGCTCGCCGAGGTAGGCGCCGATGGTCGCCGCCGCCTCGGCGTCGTGCTCCGACACCCCCCGCAGGCTCGCGTCGGTCACGGTCGGATCGAGGGCCTGGACCACGCTTCCGCCGCCGGGGAACGTCTTGGCGAACAGGACGTCGGTGCCCCGCAGCTCCAGCCCGAAGCCGGCCAGGTCGAGGTCGGCCATGGCCGGGCTCATGGCCGGTACCAGCCACACCGCGTGCGGGTTGTGCAGGAACCCCGGGAGCCCCAGCTCGACGGTGTCGCAGTGCGCGCCGCACTGGCCCCGGGCCTCGAAGACCCCTACCGACAGCCCGGCCCGGGCCAGGTACGCGGCGGTGGTCAGGCCGTTGATGCCCCCACCCACCACGACGGCGTCGAAGTCGGTCATGGCCGGGGACGCCTTCGACGCGCGATCAGCCCGCGGTCGAGGGGTCGATCGCCACGGCCCGGACCTCGGGCAGGTCGTCGCGCACCACCCGGAACGTGGCCCCGCCGTCGGTGCTGACGATCAGCTCGCCGGCCGTCGTGGCGGCCACCACCAGCGGCCCGTCGGCCTGGAGGCTCTGGCGCTCGACGTTGCCGCTGAAGCCGTCGAGGGCGACCCGCCAGTGGACGGGCCGGTCGGCGGCGGGGGCGGAGAAGATGGCGGCGTCGGGACCGCCGTCCTCCCACAGAGGCGGGGGCCCCGACGACGACGACATCACCAGGGTGGTCCCGGCCAGCGCGAGGCCCTGGGTGTAGCCGCGGTCGACGCCGTCGTTCTCCCAGGTCCAGGTGGCCCCGCCGTCGACGCTGCGGTGGAAGCCCATGCCGGTCGTGGCGTAGAGCCGGTCGCCGTCGGCGACCACGTGGTGGACGTCTTCGTAGAGGCCGTCGTTGCGGGCGTCCCAGGTGACGCCCCGGTCCGGCGACGCCGCGACCCCGCCCACCTCGACGCCGATGAGCATGTGCTCCCCGGAGGTGACGACGCAGTTGACGTTGGCCGGGCCCCACGGTGAGTGCCAGAACCCCCGGTTCGGGACCTTGGACAGGTCGATCTCGACGGGATCGCCGTCGCCGAGGCGCCACAGGACCGGAGGCTCGGTCCCGGCGTACACCTCCCCCCGCTCCCCGATCGCCACGGTCCAGATGTCGTCGGTCTCGAGGCCGAGGCCCTCCCACCCGTCGCCCGCCCGGCGCTGCACGCCGAGGCCGTCGACGGCGGCCACCACCGCGTCGCCGGCCGCGGCGACCGAGTTGGCCTGACGGCCGGCGAAGTGGTGCTCGAGCGGGGCGCCGGCCCCGTCGAGGGCGACCAGCAGGACGCCGTCGGCGGTGGCGAGCCAGGCTCGCCGGGCGCCGCTCATCGTCCCGGCCCCGTGGCCAGGCCCGCTCCCTCGAGCTCGTCGAGGACGAGCCCGGCGACGGTCATGCCCGACATGGTGGCCTGGTGGGTGCCCATCCCCGGCGCGCCGGCGTCGCAGCCGGTCAGGAAGAGCCCGGGCAGGGGGGTGGCGGGCTTGGGCTTCCTCGTGCCGCACTGGCCGACGATCTGGCCCACGCCGACGCACTCCCCGCCCTGGCCGGGAAGCACGGAGTCGCGGGAGTGGGCGGCGACGTCGCCGGGGCCGTCGTGGGAGCGTCGCTCGATGTGCTCGAAGATGTCGGGGAAGACCTTCCGGAGGGTGCTCTCGACCCGCTCGTAGAGCGCGTCGATGTGAGGCTCGGTCGGGTCGGCCGGAGCGGGGGACCCGGTGATGATCACCTGCTTGCCCTCGGGGGCCATCGACGGGTCGAAGAACGACGGGACGCTGATGAACACGACGACGTCGTCGGGGATCTCGCCCTGGAGGAAGGCCTCGTAGCGCTCGAGGTTCCACCAGGTGTCGTCGCCGTAGACGATGTAGCAGCCCTCCGTGAGGACCGGGGCGTCGAGCTGGTAGCGGATCGTCGCCCAGCCCCAGCCCGGCACGAGGTTCTCGACCCACTTCACGTAGTCGTCGTCGAAGTGGTCGCGGCCGGCGAGCTTCAGGATGGTGGGCTGGATCCCGGCGTCGCTGACCACGATCGGTGCTTCGAAGCTCCCCGCCGAGGTGGTGACGCCGGTGACGCGGCCGCCGTCGACGTCGATGCGCTGCACCTCGGTGCCGGTGAGGATCGTGCCACCGCGCTCGCGGATCGCGTCGGCGATGTCGTCGAGGACCCGGCCGAACCCGCCGTAGTAGTAGCCACCGCCGCCCTGGACGGCGATCTCCTGCATGATCTTGATCTGCTCCGACGCCGCGACCAGGTCGATCGGCTCGGCCAGCGAGGCGTTGGCGTGCATGGCCAGGTAGCTGTAGAGACCCCACGGCACGTCGCGCGTCGCGAGGTAGTCGTGCATCGACGTGTCGTCGAGCTCGTCGAGCTGCTCGGGGGTCAGCGACACCATCTCGGTGAGGACGGCCAGGGCCTTCTCGCGGTCCGTGTCGTCGAGGCCCCAGAGGTCGAAGAAGGGCGTGGGGTCCATCCCCGAGGTCTGGGGGGTGATCACGGTGCGGTAGCTGCCGTCGGGCTGCTTGTGCGAGACCGACGCCCGGTCCAGGAGGATCTGGCCCAGCTTGTCCGACATGCCGAGCGCCGCGAAGAGCTGCTTGAAGCCAGGGTTCTGCATCGGCACCTGGAGCTTGGGCCCCAGCTCGTACCGGAACCCGTCGCGCTCGGCGGTCACGGCCTTGCCGCCGGTGCGGTCGTTGCGCTCGAGCAGGAGCACCCGCGCCCCCCGGTGGGCGAGCATCGCCCCGCAGGACAGGCCGCCCGGACCTCCGCCGATGATGATCACGTCGTAGCGCTCGTCGGTCATCGCGTGCTCCCTCCCGTGAGGTCGAGGCCCAGCGCCTCGCCCACGACCTTGGCGCCCAGGTACCCGGGACCGCCGATGATCATCCCGCCCGCGTAGTTCGACGCCCCGCAGGTGAACAGGCCCGGTATGGGGGTCTCCACCCGGGAGCACTGGTCGTTGGGGCGGTTGAAGCCCATCTGGAGGTTGGTGTACGAGCCGTGCTTGATCGAGCCCCGCTTCATGGTGCGGAGCTTCGACTCGATGTGGGTGGGCGGGTACTCGCGTCGCAGCACGATCCGGCCCAGGTCGAGGTGGCGCTCCACCAGCTCCAGGCACTCGTCGCCGAAGCGCGATCTCCCCTCGGGCGACCAGTCGTCGTCGTAGAGGACCACCTGCTCGGCCCGCACGATCTCGTGGCCCTCCGGGGCCATGGTGCGGTCGTGGTGGCTGGGGATCGTCACGTGCACCCACTCTCCACCGCCGGCCTCGCCGGAGTCGACGCGCTCGAGGTGCTCGTGGAGGTCGTCCTCGGTCTCGAGACCCAGGAACGCGATCATCGCCTCGCCGACCCGGGCCTCGGGGTGGCGGTAGGTCGCGCCGCCCTCCACGCCGATGTGCAGGCCGAAGAGCGTCCGCTCCTCCCACTCCCACGGCTCGACCGCGTGGCGCAGGTCGGACGGGAGGTTGTCGGCGCCGACGAGCTGCATGAACGTCTGCTCGGGGTTGAGCGTCGAGGCGACGGCCCGGGCCTCGAAGCGGTGACCGTCGGCCACCTCGACCGCCACCGCGGCTCCGTCGCCGTCGAGCTCGATGTTCGTGACCTCGGACCCGTCGAGGATCTCGCCGCCGTGGCTCACGAACACGCGGTACAGGGCCGACGACAGGCGGTGCGAGCCGCCCTTCACCAGGCCCGCGGCGATCATCCGGCACAGGTAGACGGGGTAGAGGTAGCCGAGCGGGTCGTCGAGGTGGAAGCCCCACATGGCCGGGAACGACAGCAGGGCCATGCGCACCCGCGGGTCGGTGAAGCCGTAGTCGTCGAGGATCTCGACGGGACTCAGGTCGGAGATCTCGTTGAGCCGGGTGCCGATCTCGGTCTCGCCGATCTCGACCACCTGGTCGACCACCGGCATGGGCAGGCGATAGGTGAGCGGGATGATGTACTGCTCGAGCATCGGCTGGAACTCGGCCCACATGCGCCGGAACACCTCGGCGTCGTGCTCGCTGACCGTGGCGATGGAGGCGATGGTCTCCTCGGGGTCCTTGGTGAAGCACAGCGCCTTGCCGTCGTCGAACGGGAACGCGCACGCCACGTGGGGGTACACGTAGCGCAGTCCGTAGTCGGCGAGCGCGAGGTCGTGGTACGCCGGCATCACGTCGCTCATCATGTGGTAGATGGCGTGCAGGTTGAGCCGGAAGCCGTAGTACTCGTCGGTGTTGAGGCCGCCTCCGGTCTCGTGGCGGCGCTCGACGAGGAGCACCCGGGCCCCCGCCCGGGCGAGGTACGACCCGCAGATGAGCCCGTTGGGCCCTCCCCCGAGCACCACGGCGTCGTAGGAGTCGGTGGACGTGACCTTCGCCGGGGTCGCGACCATCAGTTGCCTCCGCTCGCGTCGTCGGCCAGCCACTTGGGGCTCACGCCGAGATCCATCGGGACGTCCATCATGTGCTCCATGAACCAGTCCCACGGTCGGTGCGTCCACCACGCCTGGTCGCGGCAGCCGTGGTCCTCGGCCACCTCGCAGGCGGCCAGGTAGCCCGTGGCCAGCCAGCTCGCGCCCATCGGGTGGATCGAGTTGGAGAGGTACAGGCCGGGCAGGAACGTGCGCGACGCCCCGCTGGTGATGATCCCGGGCACCGGGCGGTTCAGGTAGAACTGGTCGGGCGTGACCGCCCCGCCGAGGATGCTGCCCACCACCGACGACGGGTTGTTGCGCACCTGGTCGAGCGGGTTCATCGCGAAGCGCTCGACGATCAGGTCCTTGAACCCGGGGGCGTACTCCTCGATCCGGTCGGTGGCGGCGTCGGCGAGGGCCTCGGTGAGGTCGGGCCAGGCGTCGATGCCGCCCGTGATCTTCTGCCCCTGCCAGCGCCGGGGGTGCGGCGGGACGTCGACCCAGATGAAGGCGGTGTGGCAACCCTCGGGCGCCTGCGTGGGGTCGGCCCGCGTGGGGATGAACCAGTTGCCCATGATGTCGTCGTCGATCACGCCCGACACCAGGTTCACGTTGTGGCGGCGCATGTCGTCGATGGTCTCGCCGCCCAGGTAGCCCATCATCGCCCGCTGGATGCCGGGGTCCCAGGCCGCGCTCTCGAACTCCACGTCGCCGCTCAGGCTGTAGTAGACGCCGAAGAGGACCTGCTCGTCGTAGTGGAACGCCCTGACGCGGTTGGCGATGTCGGGGCCGACGACGTCGTCGCCGAGCATGTGCAGGAACGTCGGCCGGGCCGACACGTTGGACACCACCGTGCGGGCCCGGATCTCCTCGCCGGGCATCAGGGCGCTCTCGGCGAGACGGATGCCGACGGCTCGCCCGTCCTCGACGAGGATCTTCTCGACCGGGCAGGTGGTCCAGATCTCGCCGCCGGCCTGCGCGGTGGCCTTCACCAGCGCGTGGGTGAGCGCGTGGGAGCCGCCGCGCGAGTTGTGGACCGCCATGGGCCCGCCGATGCCGGCCATGAAGATCGCGGCCAGGGCCCCGATGAAGCGGTGGATGGGCGGCATGCCGCTGATCCAGCCCAGCGACGCGGTGGTGGTCTTCACCTCGTCGGACTCGAAGAGCAGGTCGAGCGTCTCGAAGCCGGTCATCGTCAGCAACTCGGAGCCGGAGATCGAGAAGCCCTGGTGGGCGAGGAACCCGTCGAGGAGCTTGTACATGCGGCCGAGGGTGTCCTCGGTCGGGGGCCCGTACCAGAAGCGCCGGTTGGCCTCGAGCATCTCGTCGAGGTTCAGGGCGTTGAACTCCAGGGCCTTGGCCTGGACCCCGGCGTCGTGCTCGGAGATCCGGGCCCAGTTGGCGGCCGTCTTGGCCAGGTCCATCGAGTGCTGGAGGTTGCGTCCCGAGAGGAAGGGCTTGGCGTAGGTGGTCTCCGTGCCGCGCAGCTCGAAGCCGAGCCCGGGCAGGTCGAGGTCCTCCATGGCGGGGGAGTAGGAGGTGGCCAGCCAGGTGGCGTGGAGGTTGTGGAGGAACCCGGGGGTTCCGAGCTCCACCGTGTCGCAGTGGGCGCCGCACTGGCCCCGGGCCTCGAACACGCCCACCGACAGCCCCGCCTTGGCGAGGTAGGCCGCCGCCGTCAGCCCGTTGATCCCCCCGCCGATGACTATGACGTCGTAGTCCTTCATCGGCCGATCCCCTCGTGCATCGCCCAACCCCCTCGTGTCGCCGGCTCCGTGGGGGCCGGCCCATCAGGTCGATTTCCGGGCGCCCACGCGCCCGGTGCGCTCAGACCGTCGCGGTCGCGTCCAGCTCGGCCAGCACCATCCTCGCGACGTTCATGCCCGACTCGACGGCCTGGTGGGTACCGCAACCCCAGCCGCCGGCGTCGGTGCCGACGATGTAGAGGCCCGGCAGGGGGGTGCGGGCGTCGGGCTTGGAGCGACCGCACTGGCCGATCACCTGCGACAGGCCGATGCACTCCCCGCCCTGACCCGGGACCACGGCGTCGCGGGTCAGGTTCGAGACGCTCGCCGCGGTGTAGACCTCGCGCTTGACGATGTGCTCGGGGATGCCGGGCCACATCGCCGCCACCGCGGCCTCGCCCCGGGCGATGGCCTCCTCGTTGCGCTCCGACTTCGGGTCGGCGGAGCCCAGGAAGCCGAGCAGGATGATCTGGTGCCCGTCGGGGGCCAGGGACGGGTCGTACTCGGTGATGACGGCGGCGAAGACCAGGGGCACGTCGGGCCACTCGTCCTGGAGGAACGACTCGTAGCGCTCGGTGTCCCACCAGCTCTGGTCGGAGAAGGCGACGATCATGCCCGTCTCGAGCACCCGCTCGTCGAGGAAGTACCGGACCCCGACCATCCCGAGTCCCGGCTCGAGGGCCTCGACCTCCTTGGCGTAGGTCTCGGGGACGTCGCCCTCGCCGAGGAGCTTCAAGATCGTGGGCTGGAGGCCGGAGTTGGAGACCACCACCGGTGCCCGGTACTCGGCGTCGGCCGTGGCGACGCCCACCGCCCGCCCGTCCTCCACGAGGATCCGCTCGACCCGGGTCCGGGTCAGGAACGTGCCGCCGTGGGCCTCCACGTACTCGGCGCACAGCTCGGCGATCCGGCCGTAGCCGCCGGCGTGGTAGCGGCCACCGCCGCCCAGGAAGAGCTGGCGCATCGTGCGCACCCCCTCGGAGGCGGGGATCCGGTCGACCGGGGCCACGAAGACCAGGTTCAGCATCGCCGACATGTACGCGATGACCGGGTCGGGCACCCCGAAGCTCCGCATCCAAGGGAGCGTCCCGGTGTCGTCGAGGGCGTCGATCTCCTCGTCGGACATCACGAAGATCTGGGTGACCATGGCCACCATCTTCTCGACGTCGTCGGGGGTGACCCCGAATGTCTCCTCGAGCCGGTCGACGGCGAGGGGGTCCTCGGCCTGCTTCGACGGCCCGATGTAGCTGCTCCAGGTGCCGTCGGAGCGGAGGTACTTCAGCTCGATGGCGTGGTCACCCTCGGGCACGAGCAGGAGAGACGGGTCGAGGTCGAGCTCGGCCACGAGCTCGTGGAACTGCGAGCCGTCGGCGGGAAGGCTCAGCACCGGCCACATCTCGTACGCGTAGTCGCCCTTGCGGATGGTCTGGGCCTTGCCCCCTGCCTGGGTGGCCTTGTCGAGCAGGAGCACCCGCTTGCCGGCCTTGGCGCAGAGGGCCGCGGTCGTGACCCCTCCGTACCCCGCTCCCACGACGATGACGTCGTACCGATCGGCCTGATCGCTCATCCCCGACCCCCTCTGGTCCGGTCCGCCGCCCGGCGCGTCGCCGGGCGGTCGTCGGTCTGATCGTCTCCCGCCGGTGCCGCCGGCGCGGAGTGGTACCCGGCCCCGGCCGTCAGGCGGTGGAACGGGCGTCCGCGACGCCGCGGGCCTCGGCCACGCCGCCGGTGGCGGGGTCGTCGGAGGCCTTGGCCTCCTTGGCGGCCTTGGCCTTCTCGATCGCCTGGCGGCGCTTCTCGCGCGGCGAGAGCTCCGTGACCTCGGGGCCGGCGGCGCCGGAGTCCTCGGCGCTCTCGCCGTCGGAGCCCTCGGCGTCCTGGTCGGCCTTCTCGCGGGCTTCGCGAGCCAGGCGGCGCTTCTCGCGCGGCGTGAGCTCGGCCGCGTCGGAGCCGCCGTCGCCGGCGTCCTTGGCCTTGTCGGCGGCCTCCTTCGCCTTCGCCGCCTCCTCCGCCGCCTTGACGACCTGTTCCTTGCGGGCCTCGTTGGCCTGCTCGATCTGCGTCTTGCGGTCCACGCTCCAGTGGGCGTCCTTGTTGCGCTTGAACATCGCGCGCAGGAGGAGGCCGATGGTGGAGCGCTGGAGCGCGACCCGCGTGACCCCGGCGAGGTCGTCCTCGCACATGCGGATCGAGAAGTCCCAGTGGACGGGCTCGCGGATCGTGCCCTGGATCACGATCTCCTTGCCCTCGCGTCTCACCACGTACTCCCGGAAGTCCATGGTGAGCTCCTTGCGGCCGAGGCCTCTGGACTTGAGCTTCATGGCTGGTTCCCCTCCTCCGGTGGGTCCGACGTCGCCGTCCCGCCCGGCCCGGTCGGTGTGGTGCTGGTGCTCTCTCGTGGAACAATATAATATTCGACGATAGTTGTCACAGTGTCACACACGGGAGGCGGGTGCGCCACCCGTACCGGCAACCGGTGGGGGTCCGGCGGGCCGGAGTCACGGCCGGGGCGATGCGCCCTGGCCACGAGCGAGGGGGAGGTGTCACAGGTGGCGGTTGGCGGAGAGACCGAGACCAGCACCACGGCACAGACCGAGCAGCGGATCCTCGACGCCGCGCGCGACTGCTTCTCGCGCTTCGGCCTCCGGAAGACGGCCATGGAGGACATCGCCCGCGAGGCCGGCCTGTCGCGCGGGACCCTCTACCGGTACTTCCCCGACAAGGAGGGGCTGTACCGGGCCGTGAACGAGCGCGAGACCCGGCTCTTCCTCGAGGAGGTGGCCGCGCGCACCGCGGGACCCGAGCCCTTCGGGGAGAAGATCATCCGGGTGCTCCTGGCCGCGGTCGGGTTCCTGCGCGAGAACCCGATGAACGCGGCCATGGCCGCGACCGACCCCGAGGCCTTCGCCGCCGCGATCAGCACCAACGGCCGGGAGCTCCTGGAGCTGGCCGTCGACGCGGTCACGCCCATGGTGCAGGAGGCGATGGAGCGCGGCGAGCTGCGCGCCGACCTCGATCCCGCCCAGGCGGCCGAGTGGATAGTGCGGGTGGAGCTGTCGCTCATCTCCACCCCGTCGGTCACCTTCGACCGCGAGGACCCCGCCGAGCTGCGCGCCTTCCTGCTCGGCTTCCTGCTCCCGGGCCTGACGTGACGCCCCGGTCCCCGTCCCCGGCCGGCCGAGTGCGCGCCGAAACCTCGCTTCCCTGGCGAGGGATACGGGACGAGGTGCCTCGCCCGGTGCCTCGACCCGATGGCGACGGCCCCGCGCCGCGGCGGCGGGCGAGTGGGCTCATGGCGCGAGGACATACCTGACGATCGACGTACCGACCGCGGAGCCGGGGCCCCGGCTCCGAGAGAAGGGGGATGGAGCACGTGGTTGACACGGGGGTGTCGAGGGTGGTCTCGGCGGTCGACGGGGAGCCGTTGGCGCGGCGGAGCACGTTCGATTTCGTGGTGGTGGGTGGGGGGCCGAACGGCCTGACGGCGGCCGCGTACCTGGCGAAGTGGGGGTTCTCGGTGTGCCTGTTGGAGGCGCGCCCGGAGTTGGGGGGTGGGGCGGAGAACGTGGAGCCGTGGCCGGGCTTCTCGATCGATCCGCACGCCTCCTACTTCTACGGGGCGGCGGCGCCGGCGCTGGGTCAGCTGGAGCTGGGGCGGTACGGGCTGCGGGCGTCGCCGATCTCGAACTTCGGTGGCTGCGTCACGCCCGACGGGCGCGGCTTCTTCGGGATGGGGAACTTCTTCCACACCGAGGAGGCTCGCGATCCCGCGCGGCTCGCGCCGGTGCTGGGCGTCTCGACGGAGGTCGCGTCGGTCTTCATCGACTTCATGGCGTCGCTCGACCCCCACCTCCAGGACTTCTTCCGGAGCATCTACTGGACGCCGCCGTACGACGAGTCGTGGGGGATGCCGAAGAGCGAGCTGCCGTGGGCGAGGGTGCTGCGCGAGCACGTGCCCTTCTACGACGACGTGATGCTGGATTGGTCGTTGTGCGAGATGATGGACGCGATGGGTCTGCCCGACCCGTTCAAGACGGGCCTGTTGGTGGGTTCGTGGGGCAACGGCCCGCATCCGTTCCACAAGGGCATGGCCATTCCCGGCTTCGCCGTGATGCAGATGATGTTCTATTCGAACTGCACGCCGGTGGGTGGGATGCACGCGTTGGCGCATTCGATCATCCGGGCCGGGTTGGCGCATGGGGTGCGGATGTTCGTGAACGCGCCGGTGTCCGAGGTGTTGGTGGAGGACGGTCACGCGGTGGGGGTGCGGGTCGACGACCGTACGGTCTTGGAGGAGAAGACGGTCCGGGCCCGGATGGGCGTGATCCTGAACAACCACGTGAAGCAGATCCCGAACCTGGTGTCGCACAGCCACCTGAGCCGCGACTTCGTCCAGCGGGTGGAGGACCTGAGCCTGAAGGGCGGCAGCCTGTTCG
>WBZR01002296.1_pt2 | contig 17807 bp, 21 predicted proteins | sample 5204231 | NCBI WGS metagenome assembly WBZR01 (sample SAMN12412403, study PRJNA552823) | activated sludge metagenome | isolation source: activated sludge from anammox sidestream of wastewater treatment plant... | place: USA: Virginia | collected 2017-08 | reverse complement strand
TCGACCAGGTGGCCCGCCACCTGTCCGCGCAGCAGTTCCAGCCCGTCGCCGCTCACGAACGCATTGACCGGCGTGGTGCGCAGCCGGCCGGTGCGCCCGGCGCCCGTTCCCGTCCCGCTGTCCGCGACCGCCGTCGTGCCACGATAGTTGGCGGGATAGGTCGTCTCGGTCGTCTTGAACACCGGGCGGCGCTGCGCGTCGGTGTCGGCGGCGCGCCTGATCTCGACGCCGATCACCGGCTGGTAATGCGGCGGCTCGGGCGACGGCGCGGCCATCGCCTTGATCGCGCGCACCGTGGTCAGGGTGCCATCGTTCGGCAGGCTCACGATCAGGTCGGCATGGGCGCCGCCCGGGCCGGATGCGTTGCCCGTGACCTTGCCCTGCTGCACGGTCACGCCGCAGGCGGTCAGGATCACCGGCAGGAACTGCATGGCCATCTGCGGCACGCCGAATGCGTCATCGGTGCGCGGATGGATGCCGCCGTTGAAGTCGACCAGGTGCGCCGAGAAACCGCCTGCGACCGTGAAACTCTGCACCCGAGCGTCCGTCAGAAACGTGTCGCGCAGGTAGGATCGCGCCGGCCGGTCAAGCTGCGTGATCCGCCCGCCGCCGTCCGAGTAGTTGAGCATCTCGGTCGTCGGCGTGTCGTGGAACGGCATCGGCTCGACCAGGGCGATCTTGGTGCGGTCGCGCGACCGGATGCCCCGGCCCTTGAGGTTCGCCGCCACCTCGACATCGTAAAGGCAGTGGCTGACGATGCTGCTGGAGTAGTTCGGGCTTTCGGGGTTCGCCGTGCCGAGCGTCTGCGCCGCGCCGCTCCATCGCTGGCCCATCAGCTGCCCGGCCCAGTCCGGGCCGAATGTCTTGATCGAATCCGCCGGGCTGTTCCACCAGCACCAGATGTCGAGGTCCAGCTCGGCCCCGCCCGATGTCGCCAGCGCCTCGATGTCGGCATAGGGCTGCCAGTTCCGGCCAGCGTTGCCGTCGTCGAACATCTGGTTGATGTTCGTCCCCGCCACCGCGCCGTCGATGATCTCGAATTTCCATCCCGGCATCTTGAAGTGCAGGGCGTTCGCCAGCGCGGCAAGGCCGACGTTGACCTGCCCCGCGACATAGCTCGTGACCTTGCGCTTGACGATGGCGCCGCCGACCGTGTCGTCCTCCTGCGTCAGCGTGGTCAGGTTGGTGGCAAGCTGCGCCGGGAATGTGTAGGCCGAGGAATAGAAACTGTTCGGCGACAGGAAATAGACCAGCTCCGACTGCCCGGTGATCTTGACCTTCTTGCCGCAGCCGAACTGGTTCGTCGCCGTGATCTTGGTCAGGTCGTCGGTGCCGTAGCGCGCCTCGATCGTCCACCACTGGGCAGGCATCCCCGCCAGCGACTGCGCCCATGTCACCGACCAGTTGCCGGCGGCGTCGACGACAGCGGTCTGCCAGGCGGTGTTGCCGCCGGCCGAGGCGCCGCGCACCTGCACCTGCTGGCCGGTGGTGCCAAGCCCCGAAATCGTGACCTGCGCGGTCGTGTTGTTCGCGGTGCTGAACACATACCCGTCGTAGGGCAGTTCGGTGATCGACAGCGGATACGTCGCGCCGGTGACGATGTCGATGGTTTGCCCGACCCCGGCCGAGGTGGCGGCATCGAGCGTGATCGTCTGCCCGCCGCCGGACGCGACCTGCTCGAACACCTCGACGGTCTGCCATCCGAACCGGGCCGAACCAGTCCACGAAAATGCCACCGACGCCGCCCCGGCTGTCGGGACCGTCTTGTGCGCCAGCGCGGCCACCAGCGATTTCAGGTCGGTCGTGCCGGTCTGGCCGTCGCCGTCGGACGTCCCGTCGGTGACCGAGATCGCCATCGACGGGTTGCCGGTGCGCTTGCCGATGCCGATGGCGCCGAACAGCATGGATCCGTTGACCGTGGTCGTGCCGCTCGCCGTCTGCGACGTGCCGCTGGTCAGCGTGTTGCTCGACAGCCTGGCCGGCATCGTCGTCTGATGCGCGTCCGTCAGTTCGGCGGCGATGGCCCACATCGACCACTGCCCGCTCGACGCCGTGACGGACAGCGTGCCCGCGCCGGATGGCGGCGCCGGCAGGTAGCCCAGCACCTGCCAGACACGGTCGCCCGAATGGTAGCGGTAGGTGCCCGCCAGGATCGAGACCGATGCGCCGTTGAACGTCGCGGTGATCGTCGGCGCGGTGGTGGCAGACGCGATGCCGCCGTCCATCGCGTAGATCGCGAACAGCAGGGCCCGGTTGCCCCCGGACCCTACGGTGAAGGCAGACCCGGGGCCGAACGCCGTCTTGGCGGTGACGAGGCTTTCCTCGCTGAGGACGATCGCCGACTGGACGACTGACAGCGCCATGAGCTGAGGCCCTTACTGGAGAGTATAGGCCACGTCGCTCGCGCCGGGCACCGACAGCTGCACCGTCTCGCCCGCCAGCGTCGTGACCGACGACCCGTAGTCGACCCAGCCCAGCAGCGGTTTCCCGGCGGTGGTGTCGTCGTAGATGACCAGATAGCGCCACGGCCCGATGGACCCGCCCGCAGCGGTGATCAGGTTCGCAATGTCCGCAATCGTGATGCTGGCCTGAGCGGTCGACTGGACGGCGCCAGCCGTCAGGGTGACGCCGCCCGCCGTATAGCCGTTACCAGCAGCGATTTCGGTGATGTCGGCCTTGACGGCGTTGGTCGCCACGGGCGCGACGTTGGTCAGCATCGCCTTGAAAACCTTCGATGCGATGTAGGCATCGAGGATTGCCTTGTTGAGGTTGTTCACCCGGGTAAAGGTCGCCATCTGCACGTCTCCGTCGTTCGCCCGCAGGCGTTGTTGGTTTCAGGGGTCTGGGATTGCTCAGCGCGTCGCGCTGGTCAGGATCGCCGCCATGACGGCGGCGGAAAGGATTGCCGCAGGCCACCAGCCCGCGCCGTAGAAGGTGCCAAGGCCGACCATCGCGGCGTCGATCATCCCGTCGCGCAGCCCGCCGCCGCGCTTCAGGTCGGCGCGCTCCTTGATCAGCCAGTAAAGGGCGGGCGCCGCCAGCCGCGCCCCGGCAACGAGGCCCGAGGCGAGTGGCCACAACGCCGCGCCCAGCACGGCATGGGCGACGGCGATCAGCAGCGACAGGAACGGCCGCTCGCCCCGCGCCGAGGGCGTCATCATCTCGCGCCAGATGTCGGCCAGCGCCGCGCCAAGGGTCATGCTAGACAGCGGCATAGCCGACGAAGAAGGCATCCATCTGCGCATCCGTCAGGCCACCGGCCGACTGGAACAGCGCCACCATCGGGTCAAGCCGATAGGCCACGGTAAAATCAGCCAGAGTTATCCGCGCCACGGTCTGCTGCGGCTCGGGCATTTCCGCCAGCATGGCTTCCACAGCTGCCGGTGGGGTCTTGGCCGTTGACATGGCGATGCCCTCGGCCTGCGAGATAAGACCCTCCAGCACCATGCCGATGATGACCTGCCGCCGGGTGAGGGACATGCCCGAACGGGCGGCGGCGGCGATTTCATCTGGAGATGGCTCTGGCGGCGCACTGTAGGGGGCAACCGGCCCGAACGCGCCCGCCAACGCCTGCGCCCACAGACCGGGATCGGCGTCGGCCTCGATCACTATTGCGGACCCATCCGCGCGGGTTGCGACGATCATGGTTCCGGCGGCATCCTGCCAGCGCGCGTTGATCATAGGAATACGTTCCCCTCGACTATTGCCGCGACCCCAGGAAACAAATTGGCTCCGTCCGTTTTGAACCGAACGTTCCTGGCGTAACATGTGTAGCTGGTTGGTGTTGTATCCCCATGAATCTCGACCGACACAACGTCGCCAGGCAGAACAGAAACGTCCACGCTATGGGTGACATAGGTCGTCGTAGCGTTGAGCGGTCCATAGACCGCTGCGGTTGACCCATTTCGCGTCCGCGTTATCCTATGCTGCGTATTGCTGGTATTCACCCCCTTGATGTCATAACTCACAGTAATTGACCCCTGCTGAGCGAATGCAAAACTGTGCGCAGCGATATAAGATACAGATGTCGTGGTTTGCTCAGCGTCGACACGGCTGCGGATGACCGACCCGACTGCAAGACGCTCAAGCGCCCCGATCAGGATTCGCGGTGCACCTGAAGCGCCCTCGGCAATGGCAATGGGGTTGTCCCGCAGCCTGCGCAGTAGCGAAACAGTCACCGGCTTTTTGTGGCCAGTTTCAGTGTCGGTAATGGTTGTGTAAGTCGTCATGCCTGCCCCTCAGAAGAGTTCGTAAGGCCCGGTCCCGTCCGGGAAGGACAGAAGCGCGTCGTCAACGATGAAAAAGCCTTCGGCCTTTTGCGCCGCGCTGGCCGCGTCGTAATCAGGGGCGGTATCCAGCATGATCCAGCCGAACCGCCCCGTGAACGTGAAGGTCTGCGCCTCGATCCTGACCCGGTTGCCGGGGTCAGTTTCCTCCACCGATTGCACTTGCATTGTGTAAGGCATGACTGCCCCGGTTTCGTCGGTGATGATGGCCGACTCGACACTGAGCGTCGTCGCCAGCGGCACGGCGGCAAGGTCTTTAACGTCGAGCGTGCATGTCAGCGTGATCGGCGTTTCCCGATAGCGCGCAAGCAGCCTGTCCGCGATGATGGCAGCGTTCGCATCGTCGCCGGTCGAGCCGAACCACCGGCTGTAGATCACCTTTACGCGGTTTTCGCCGTATCGGTCATCGCCCTCCATTTCCAGATCGGCGGCGATGGCGAGCGAGCGGAAATTCTTGTCGTCGGTGACGGATTGCGTCGGATCAAGCACGCCATGCCAGAACCATACCTGCGAAGCGCGGGCCTCTACCGTATCCTCCCTGTCAGCCGTCCCGGCGATGATCTGCGCCGCGTCCGTCACCGGCACGAAGGTTTCATCAAGATCAAGCGGGCGATTAGCCGCAAGCCTGACACGCTGCGCGACCTCATCCCACCAGACCATCACGCCATGCTGGCAGATTTCCCCGATCAACGTCGCCACGCCTTCCGGCTTGGTGATGATCGCGGAAAACACAATTCCGCCTAGCCATCGCTCGATTTCAGCCGCCCAAGCCGTCGCGTCGATGAACGATGCCGAAACACCGGCATAGGTCGTCAGCAGGTCGGAAATGATCGTGTCGGCCCGCTGCTTGACGTATTCGGCGCATTCCTGCACCAGATCGCCCGCGCTATGCGTGACGGCGGTTGTCCCCTCTGCGCCCCTGGTCAACGTCAGCACGTCGCCAGACCGTGTGAAGCGTGCCAGTTCCTTGCCGATGACAAGCAGGCCCGAGGCAGCATATTCCGCGCCAACACCAGAGGGCGTTAGAGTTGCGCTGGTGGCAGTTGCTGTCAGCGCCGCCTTGAGTTTGCCGCGCGATGCCCTCGGGGCCTGCGCCTTGTCGTTGTCGGCCAGATCGAGGACGTCTTTCGCCGTGATCGTAACCACGCCAGCGGCGTTCGGCCCTTCCCATTCCGAAATGACGTAATGGCGGGTCCGCATCTGCGCGAACGTGTCGCCTTCATACCCTTCCAAAACCCGCAGCGACTTACCGAGATAATACGGCCAGCGCGACCGCATCCGCGCGAAGAACGTCCCGCGCGAGGATGGATCATAGCCGATCCCGTCCGACTGCGCCGCGCCGCTCACCCGCTGCGACTGGTAGGGGTCGGTCAGCGTGTCGTGATAGGCGAAGTCCTGCAGCGTGACCGTGACCCGCGCCCGCTTGCCGAGCGCAGTCGTTTTAGGGTCGAACCCGGAAAGGTTAATGCTGCCCGCGCGGGTGGAAACCGCCCGAAGCGCCGGGAAGATTGTGGCCGACTGCGGCAGGCCGGATTGGTTCTGGCCAAACCGCAGCGTCAGGGTTTGCGAGCCGAGGTATCCGGTGGGCGACTGGCAGGTCGCGCGGGTGTTATAGCATTTCCGGGTTCCAGTCGTCCCGAGAACCGCCGTGCAGGGCAGCGTCCCGTAGGTCCGGGCGCATTTCGGCAGGTCGATTTCGACAATCTGGATGGGCTTTCGGCTGACCGGCAGCGGGTCAGTGGTGGCATAGCCCCACTCCCAATAGCCCGCGTCGACGTAGGTCATCAGCCCGCCGCCACTTTTCGCCAATTCGCGCCGTCAGACACGAGGATCGCCCATGCTCCATCCGTCGCGGCCAGGATCTCCGTCCCCGGCGCACCGCCCGTTACCGGAAGGACGTTGGCGGATGCGGAACTGATCGCTTGCGGCGTTGCGTTGTTGAAGCCGAGTATCCTATATGGATACGACGCGGCGGCAGGCAACGTCGCAGTCAGCGCCCCGGCCCCGTTGCAGACGATCCATGCCTCCGACGCCGCGACCGTAAAGTCTGCGCTCTTGGTGGCGAGCGACCCGATGGAAACACCGCCGTGGAGCGAGAGGAATGCCGACGCTGTTCCGCCAGCCACCGCGTCCAGCTTGTCGTTGTTGAGGTTGTTCCAGTTCGCGTCCATCTCGGCATGGGTCAGCGGCGTGCCCTTGCCAGAGCGGGTGATGATCGTCGCCATGGTTTACCTCTCGAATACGCGCGCTTCGATCCCGAGCGACATGTAGTCGAGCGGGCCGCTGTTTGTCGGTCGGATCGGCGCACCGTCGCGCCAGATGTAATGCAGGTCTTGCGGGTAGGTCGTCGGACGCCACGCAGTAAAAGCGGGTTTGCCCTCGTTGAACGCCGTCTGGAACCCCGTCCACTCCGCGCCGCGCGTGAAGGTCGGGGAAAGGTTTTGCAACTCCATCCCAAACGTCGATCCACGCCGCACGACAGCCGAGCCGAGATAATGCCCCCCCGCCGAGACGTTGGATTGCAGGTCAACCTCTGTTGGCGTGATGATCGGGCTGTAACCCTGATATGTCCTGCGCGGCGACTGGAACGCCTTGCCGATGAAGATGCACGGGACGATGGCCTGCGCGAGCGCGGGGACGTTTGTCAGCCGGACCCTCATGTATCGGTTCGAGACGGCCACGAACCACGCGGCATCGGCGGCATAGGACGTCGGCGTGATCGTCGCAATCGGAGCGCCGCCGTAACTCACGCCGTCCGCGCTTGTCCAAACCTCCACCGTCACGCCGGAAAGGCTGTAGACGTTCGCCCCCACAACACCGACAAAATCAACCGACTTCACCGCCCCCATATCGACGTTGAAGTCGATGTTGCCCGCGCCTGCAGATGTAGCCGGTCGCCACGCATCGTAGGTTGACCCCGTCGTCGCGTTGACAAGATCGCCATCGGCCGAGACGCCACGGTTCGATGTTATGACCGCGCCTGAAGCAAAGTTCGCTATCGCAAATATCGGGTTGTCTGACGTTCCGGCAGTCGCCAGCGCGGACGCCTTGCCACTGGTGATTGTCAGGCTCATCGCGCCACCATCAGACGATAACCACGATCACCGGCCTCTGCCGTCAGGGCCTCAAGCAGCCGCCCGATGGCAGCGCCGGTATAAAGCCCGGACGGGTTGAATTCCGTCAGCCGCACGTCAAGCGGTGAAGGCGCGGACGCCGTTTGAGTGGCCCCACGGCCAGCCGTTGCCGCCGCGCCCCTGCCGCCGCCACCACCCGACTTGATCGCCTGCACCGCCTGCATCCCCGCTGAAAGAACCGACGCCGCCGCCGCGAATTTGGCGAAGAACGGCAGGGAAGGATCGGCAAGCGTCTGCGAATAGGCCCGCCATGCGTTAATGAGGGCTTCCGCCGCGCCGAAGATGCGCCCCATCCGCTGCATGCGTTCATTCCCGCTTTGGAATGTGTCAGCCAGAACGCCCATGAACGCCGCCGCCTGCTGCGCGCCGTCGCCATAACGCCATACGTCGATTTCAGCCATCGCCTCCTGATGGGCGCGCTGCGCATCCTCCATCATCGAGGCGTATTCCATCTGCGTCAGCAGCCGCTGGTCGAGTGCCTGCTGCAGCAGTTCTTGCCGCTTTTCATAACTGGCTAGTTCCAGTTCCTCGGCGGTCATCAGCGATTGGCGCAGGCTTTCCAGTTCGGATTGGACCTGGCTTCCGCCGCCGCCCCCGCCGCCGCCGCCGCTCGACCCGCCCCAATCGACGCCGCCAATCCCCGCTGGCGCGGAACGTGGGCGATTGTCACGCGAAACACCGGCAGGAATGGGGTTGCCTGCGTCATCGGTGCCCTGCGCCGCCAGCAGCGCCGCCTGCGCCGACACGGCGTCCCACAACTGCCCAGCCAGAGTAGACGCGCCGGAAATCGCACCGGCCAGCCATCCGGCCTGCGGTGCCGCAGCCACAAGCCGCCTCATGGCCGACTCAGCGTCCACGATCTTGCCGGTCAGTTCATCCCCGGCCCGCGTGCTTTGCATCAGCAGCGCCGATACGCGCGACAGGGCTTCCGCCCGCGCAAGGTGATCCTTGGCGTTAGCCGCGTCCTGCAGCGCCTTCACGAGCGACCGCGTCTGCGACAGGGTCAGCCCCATCTCACGCCCCATCGCGGCCAGTTGGTTGTTGACCGCAAGCCCGGCAGGGCCAAGAGCACCAAGGTTGATCGACAGCGCGCCATATTCAGCCGCCAGCGCCTGCACCGCATCGACCGCCGCGCGATCCGTGCTGGCAATGGCAAATTGCCGCTCCCGCTCGATCAGCCCGAGAATGGTCGCGTCGATTTCGCCGTATTTCTGCCGCAGCGCCTCAAGGCCCTGCGCCGAATAGTTGGCGACGGCGGCGTCGAGGCGGTTTATCGCGCCCTCAAGTTCCGACATGCGGTCGGAAAACCCGTCGGCCTCGCTACCGGCAGTGGCAAAAGCCGCGCCTAGAAGCGGCAGCGTGACAGCCGCCAGCGCGCCGAGGACCGCGCCGACAGGCCCGAACGCCGAAAGAACCTGCGAGCCTTGCTGCGCGAATACAGTCGTCGCCCGCGTTCCGGCTGCCAACTGGACTGCAACGTCCTGCACCTGGTAGCCAAGCATCTGGATCGTGCCGCGATTGCGTTCCATGACGACTGCAAAGCCGCCAAGCCTGGCCCCGCTTGCCACCGCCGCATTGCCAGTCTGCAGATACGCCTTTTCGGCCAGACCCAAGAGCCTGACCCGTTCCGCATCCGTGATGGCACCGCGCTTCACCGCCGCATCAAGGCTGTTGACAGCGGCTTCATAGCGTTTCGACGCGGCATAGAGCGGATCGAGCGTCGTCCGCATCCGATCAACGGATTTCACCGCGTTGTTCCAGTCGCGCTGGAATACCGCCGCGCTTGCCTTGGCCGACCTGCCGAACCCGTCAGTTACGCCGGTCGCGGAATTGATGCTCCGCTGATAGGCCGTGTTTGCCGACGTCACGCGATCCAGCGATTTGCGCATATCCTGCGCGGCCTTGTCGGTCTGGCGCAGGGCCTTTGCCCCCGCCGCACCAGCCGCGACCAGAGACGCCGCATCACCGCCGATTTCGTAGACGATTTCCTGAGCGGGCATCACGGCTTCCTGTTTTTGGCGTCCTTCAACAGCGCGAGAAGATCGCGCCGGTCGTCCTGTGTCAGTGATGCGCCAGGCTTCGTTGCCCGCTCCGCTTCCTGTGCGGCTTCGACGAGCCACCAGAAATGACGCGGAGCCATGCCCCAGAACTCAGACGGCGCGATCTTGAGCCGGGTGACGGCGATCTGGAACGCCGCCTTTACGAAGCCTCCGGCTTTCCCGCTTCGCCCTCGGGGGCCTCACCCGTCGGCGCGGGCGCATCGCCCATGAGGACAGTCAGCAGCAGGTAAAGCGCGCCCATCGTCGCGCCCACGTCGCGGCCCATGAAGTGCCCCATCAACTCGGAATGCACTTCCTTATCCGTCACCTTGGCCCCTGCGAACCGCAGCATTTCCCCGAGGCAGCGCGCCATCGTGAAAAAGCGCGGCTTGCGCTGCCAACCAAGAACCTCGGCCAGCGGCGCAATCTGCTCCACGCGTTCCCCAACCTCGAAGGCGCGATTTTCCGGGATGACATATTCCTCGCCCCGGAATGCGATGCGAATGTCTGGCATCAGGTCAGCGTCCACGCGCCAGACGACACGAATTCAGCCGAGAAGGTGGCCGCGTCGTCGTGCGGGTTGCCTTCCTCGTAAGACGTCAGGAAGAAGCTGCCCGTGATGGTGTCAGCCGCCGCCAGAGCATCCGCGAACTTGAACGTCACGTCCGTCAGGAGCGGGTTTGTGGACGGCGAAAACGCAATGTCGCGCAGCACGGGGTCTTCGTAGACCCCTTCGGCGCTGAGCGTGATCTGCCGCGTTGCCGCGACCGCCAGCAATTCCACGATGCCAGACGAATCCTTGTCGGTCACGTCAATCGGGCTGTTGTCGATCTTGATGGACGTGACACGGACGCCGCCAATGGCGACCGCGTTCTTGTAGATGACCGCGTTGCGGCCCGCCGTTTTTGCCATGATGGCCTCCTTTAAGTCTTCCCGATCAGCCCGCGATATTCGCAGACCCCATGAAACGCCCCCGAAGGCGCGCGCATCACTTCGCTCAGCTCGCGCTGCAGCGTGATTAGACTGTGCCCGGTGATGGTGATCGACTGGCGGTGCAGCCGGTCGTAAATCTGGCCCTGAATGGCCTTCGTCTCCATCGCGGATGCAGACCGGCTCCATGTATGCAGGCGGGCGACGAATTCGTGACCAGTCTCGCGCGCAGTGTCCCATGCGCGGATGACGATCATCCCGATCTCAACGTAGGGGAACGCCGCCGCCGATCCGCTGTCCGCGTCCTGCGGCGCAAAATCGACCACCTTCAGGCCAAGCGCCGTCAGAGCGAGGTAAAGACCTCGCTGGATTTCGATTTCCGCTGCCATGTCAGCCCCGCCGCAGCCGCGCCGTCAGCCGACGCATCGCCTTGTCAACGATTTCCCGGCTGCCCATGACCCGCTCACGCGCCCGCAAAAAGAAAGCGTGCTCCACGCCATCCGGGCCTTGACCGTATTCGAGAAAGCGCCAGTAGAACGCATCGCCCTTGCCGGAACGGTTGACGTAGACCTCTGCCGCCTGATCGTCGTCGGGAGATTTGCGCGACTTGATCGACGCGCGCAGCGTGCCGGTGCGGTGCGGCGCAAGGGTCTTGGCTTCCTCGGCTATGGCCTTCGCAACATCAAGCCGCATCTGCGCGCCGACTTCCCGCGCGGCTTCCGGCAATTCCTGTTCCAGAACGCGCAGCGCATCATCAAGGCCGCGCACCTTCACGCTCATTTCAGGAACGCCGCCACCAGACCGACGCCGCCAGTGACCGTGATCGTGCCGGACAGATAGCGGGCAATCGTATCGAGCGGGATCACGCGCGCCGCACCAGCGGGGATGCTGCCGACGGCATAGCCGGCAGCGGCGGAAACATTGCCATAGCCCGAAACAGGAATGGCCGACGATGCCGTGCTGCCCGTGATGGTCGGGGACAACGCCCCGGCAGTCGGGTTGCGCAGAACAAGGATACTGCCCGAAACAGCCGGGTCATAGGCGAGCGTATCCGACGCGGTGAGCGTCGTTTCGGTCATGGTTCTCTGCCCAAGTCCGGCCATAGAAGTCGAAGCGATAACGCCCATGTCAGTTCTCCATCGTCAGTTTGCCGCGCCGCGCTCAGCCTCGATGCGCAGGTATTGATCGCGCCCGCTTTCGCGCAGGATGCCGCGAATATTGTAGGTGACGCCGCCCCATGCGATGCGATCAACGTCCGTCAAATCCGCGATCTGCCGGACCGTGAAGACCGTGACGAAAGACGCGGCCATGCGGCCATCCGTCATTGCCTCTCGGCCCGCTTTGGCTTTGATGTTGGCCCAAACCGTCGTCAGATCGGCCCACGCCAAGGTCACACCACCCGCACCGTCAGCCGTCTCGACACGGCGCTGGATCGTGATGCGCTGGTCAAGGTTGCCGGGCTGCGTCATGCGCCGATCCACCCGACGCGGTGCAGGCCGACAAGGTGCGTCACGGAAAACGGCACTTCACGCCCTTCCCCGGCTGCGTTCCGATTGTCGAACCACTGCGACACCAGCAACATCGTCGCATGTTTCAGCGCGCTCGGAATCGACGAATACCCCGCGACGAAGGTAATCGTGACGGCATCCGGCCTGTCATAGGTCGTCGGCCACGACTTGCCCGGCTTTGGCTCAAGCCACGCCTGATCGCCGTCATTCATCAGGTAGAAGTCGGCAACGACTGCAGATTGCGACACGTTGTTCGCATCGTAATAGGTGATGCTCGTTACCGACTGGACTGGGGATTTTGGGAGATAGACCGCACCGCTGGCGGACGGCAAAGCCATCGCCCATGTTTGCGTCACCACCGCCCGCCCCGTCATTTCCTCGACCGTCTCGCTGGCGGCAAGGATCAGCGTCGAGATGTAGAAATCCTCGGCCGCGTCAACCACCCGAAGGTGTTCGCGCATATCCTGCAGCGCCACAATCCCGGACGCCGGGGCAACTGTCCGGGTCAGCAGCATCAGCGCACCGCCTTTTCTTTCCGATCTTTCTGGATCGCGCGTTCGGCATCGGCAGACCGCACGGGCATAGCCTGACCGGCCTCGATCATCCGCACACCCTCATCGTCGGAAACGTCGATTTCATCGCCAACGTTCTGCGCGAAATCCACACCGGCGCGCGAAACCAATAGTTTGACCTTCATTCGAACCTCCTACCGGCTTGAGAAGTGGGGCGGCTGCCCGCCCCACCAGAAAGCCGATCAGACCGGGTGCACGAGGTGCTTGACGGCAGCCGTATCGACAAGGTTCCCATCGAAACGGATGTAGCCAGCGATGCCGTAGCCGGGCCAGAAATCCTTGTCCTGAATCGCGCCGATCAGGGGCGAGCCGACCTTGCGGACGAAGTATTTCCCGAAGTCGCCAAACAGCATCGACTTGGCGACGGTGCCGATGTTCGCCATCGCCTGGTTGATGTAGTAGCGATGGCCGAGCAGCGTGCCGGGGGCACCGACGCGAACATCGCCCATCTGCCACAGGTAGTTGTTCTGGCCGTCCTTCAGCTTGCGGATCGCGGCGAAGGTCGCGTCGTTGAACATGAACGCCACCTTCGGGCCGACGCGGTACGCCGGGTTGACCGAGTGCAGCAGGTCCATGATTTCATCGGCGGTAATCGCAGCGTTCGTCGCGGCGGTCTTGCCGAGCGTGGACGCGGTGACAACGCCAGTCGGGGCCGTGGTGCCGACGCCGGTCGTCAGTTCGGTGTTTGCCCTGCGGCCAAGACGTTCGCCAAGAAGATCACCGAGAAGCTGTTCCATGGCGAAGATGCTGTCATCGGCCAGTTCCTTCGACACACGCAGCCATTCCGTGTTGAACGCGAACGCGCCGAGCGATTTCTGCCCGAAGGTCGCATCCTTGCTGCCGGTATCGGTCAGGGTCGTGCCTTGCGTATGGGCGACAACAGCAACCGAGGTATCGTTGACGGTGGGGATGTTGATGGTCTGCCCGCCCGTGGTGTTGATCACCGTGGCGACGTTGTCGTCATACATCGGACCCCACGCAGCCATCGACTTGACCAGCAGGTTCATCAACTCGGTCGGGACGGTGTAGCCGCCAGCCGATGCAGTCGTGGTCTGCGCGCGATGTTCGACCGCCGCATAACCGGCCGACAGGACGGCACGTTCCTCGGCGGTCATCAGGCCGATGTTGCCCATGTTCCGCAGATAGGCGTGGAACGCGGCGCGATAGTCGGGCTTCTGCCCCTCATCAACGCCGGGGTGGCGGATTTCACCGCCGAGCGGGCGGCGCGGATCGCCCTCGCTGGCGCGGGCCTCGGCCTTTTCCAACTTTTCCAGCCGTTCAACGCTCTCACCGATCTTGTCGTGATCGGCCATCATCGCGTCAAACTCGCGCTCGATTTCTGCGGCGCGGGTTTCTTCGGTCTTGTCGGTGATTTCGTCGAATTTCGAGCGGGCTTCCGTGGCAATCCGCGCCATCTGCTCCCGCAGTTCCTTGATCGTTGCCATCTGTTTTCTCCATAGTTGGCAAAGAAAAGCCGCCCAGAAGGCGGCGGCGAATAGGCTTCGGCGCGGGCCTAAGCCGTTCTCCCGGAGTTACCCGAGGTAATAGCGCACCTTCATTTCAAGGCGCTTGCGAGCGGCACTGAAATTCGACCGCCGCAGGTCTTTACGGGCGTTCGCAAGGCTGCGAAGGCCGATTTCCGTCCCGTCGTAAGCCGGCGAAGTGACGATGGACACATCATAAAGCGCCGCGCGCTTGATCGTCCGCAGCGGTGTGTCCCCGCTTTCATCCCATTCCTCGACCTCAGCCCGAAACGCAAAGCTCATCTTGTCCAGATCGCCGCGCCGCATTTTCCCGGCAATCGACTGGACGTCTGGATCGGACGGGTCCAGAACGCTCCTGACCTTCAGGCCATGATCATCCTCGGACAGGTCCAGAGTCCCGGAACGGGTCCGCGCAAGCGGCAAGCCTTCGTGATTGATCAGAAAAACCACATCATCGCGCCCGATTGCCTCGGAAAACGCGCCCTTTTCGATCTTTTCGCGGAAATACCCGCCGATATTCGTCTCTTGATCGAATACTGCCGCATATCCCTCGACCGTCACGCCGTCATCCGCAGACCGGACCTCGACCGGCAGGCGCACCCATTTCCCGCGCGCTTCACACTCCATTTTGTCCCCCGTCCGATTTCGGCGTCAGTTGATTTGAAATAGGCACGGTTGCGCCCTGGATCATGAGTTGATCACCGAATTCATTCATCGGGCGGTTTTCCAGCCCCCGTGCCTCGTTCGGCGTCAGAATGCCGTTTTGCACCGCCTGCGCGTAGCCATCCATTCGCGCCTTGAAGTCGCCGCGCAGCATCCCGTCCAGATTGACCTCGACAAACATCTTCCGATTTCCGCGCCCGAACAGTTTCAGGTTTAATTCCTGCTCGAACTGCTCAACCCACCGCTTCAATGTGTGCTTCACGAAGTGCAAATCCTGTTGTTCGGTGTTAGAGAATGTCCCGTGCGACAGGTCTTGCAGGAATGTCGGCGGCAGGCTGTAAATGCGCGCGATCTGCTCGACCGAAAAACGCTGCACGTCCAGCATCTGCGATTTCTCGGCATCGACGCCAATCGGCTTGATTTCAAGACCGGACGGAAGTGTAAGGGCTTGGCGCTGTTCCTTGGCGGCTTTCTTCACCGCTTCCTGCAGATCGTCAGCCGCCCGCTTCAACGACTGCCCGGACTGGAAGTTCCCGGTCACAGCGAACGGCGGCACGCCACCATTGTTAAAGAACCGTCCGCCGTAGGAAATGACCGCCTGCGCAAGCCCAATAGCTTCCTTATTCGCCGTGATCGGAGAGCGATGGCCTACCCCATCGGGCTTGAGCATGAACGGAATATCGACAACCTCATCGGCCCGATACCGCCGCAGTCGCCCCCCGTCCTTGTAGTCGTAAAACTTCGCGCCACCCTCGCGCACAACCATCAGGTTGGTCGCGTCGAGCGGCCACAGGTTCACCACATCGCCGCGTGCATTCCTGTCGATGAACGAAACCCACCGCCCACCCGTGAATACCTGGTCGAACCCGTATTTCCGCCACTCGAAAGACGATTGACCGTCGTTCGGGGCATCATGCAGGATCGGCGCAACCCCATTCCGAACGCGCTCCCGCCCCGACCTGGTTTCCCGGTAGACGTGGATCGGAAGCCCGGCCAGCGTCCCGGAAAGGAAGTTAACAGCGGCCCATACCGCAGGCACGCCGAGTGCGCTGTCAACGGTTACCGGCTGCCCAGACTCGGACAACGATCCGTAACCGATGATGGCCTCGAAGAAGTCGCTGGCGGATTGGGTGCGCTGCACATCACGCGCCTCCACATTTTTCCGCCGAAATCCAAACATCACAGAGCCATCCTGTATTCCGGGTCATCATCCCACGGCGTAGACGCCGTGTCTGTGCTTTCCCACGTCCCGGCAACGCTCATAGCCATCGCCAGCGCAACCATGCCGTCTATGCGCCCGTGGCTCTTGATCTTCGACAGCTTCCGGTTGCCTGCCGGATCGGCCTGCACCGTCGCGTTCGCCGCGCACATCGTCAGCACAGGGTGCCCGCCATGCGCGATGCGCCGGTTGAGGATCGCGCTTTCCAGATCGCGCAGCGCCGGGGACATGGACTGGAACCCCTGCCCCATCGGCTGGAAAATCCCCGTGTCATCCGCAAGCTGGTCGTCCGAAAAGCCGACCTTCGCCAGCCACGGCTTCAGGTGACGCCAGTTCCAGCGGTCAAACGCGATCTTCCGCACGTCCTGCGCCTCGCACAGATCGTAGAGATAAGCCGCGACATACTCGTAATCGACCGTTGCGCCGGGCGTTGTTTGCAGCCACCCGTCGCGGTGCCACACATCATAAGGCACCCTGTCAGTTCTCGCCTTGTCGGCCAGCCCGTTTCCAGGCAGCCAGAATGTCGGCTTGACGTGCCAGACGCTATCGACCGGAGCCACCAGCACCAGAGCCGTCAAGTCCGACACCTCGGACAGGTCAAGACCGCCGTAGATCGGCAGGCCGTCGAACCGCTCCACAACCGGAGCGGCGCAGTCTTCCCACACCTTCCGGCTGATGAACGGGGCGTTCATGTCAACCCTCTGGTTCAGGATCAAGTTGCGGTATTCGGCCTCACGCGACGGCATCCGGCGCGCATCTTCTGCCATCGCCAGCGTTTCCGTCGCATTCTGGAAGTCGCCAAAAGCCGGGTTCGCCGCCCTGATGGCTTCCTCGCTGAACGGGTCAGCATCCATCGGCGCTGTGTGGAGCGAAACCACGACGCGCGGGTCTTTGCCGCTTAGTCCGTCCTCAATTAGCAGCGAAAGCAGGTCCGCATCGGTCGGTGCCTGCGTGGAAATGACGATGGACAGCGGGTTTTCCTGCCCGCCCGTTGCCGTTTCTAACGCCTCGTAAAGTTCGGAACGCGGGCCTTTTACCTGCCCAAGCTCGTCATGGACGATCAGCACGGGCGACAAACCGTAAGCCGTCGAAGCATCCGCCGACAGCGCCCGATAGAGCGACCCCAATTCGGGGCAGGCCAGTTGCTTGGCTGTGTCCCGCACCACCACCACCGCGTTAAGGTCGGGCGACATGCGGACCACCTTCGCCGCAAGGGCAAAGAGGATCGCCGCTTGGTCCCGCGACTGCGCCGCGCTGAATAGCTGGCTGTTCGGTCGCGCTTCCGGCCCGCACAGATGCAGAAGCAGTATAAAGGACGAAAGCGCGGTTTTCCCGTTCTTTCGCCCGAAACTCAGAATTGCCCGCCTTGTCCCGTGCGGATTGTCATAGATGCGGCGCAGTTCTTCCTTCTGCCAGTCGCGCAACCGGACAGGCTTGCCAACGTCCCTGCCTTCCGGGACGCGACAATACGCTTCGATCCATGCAATGTTCCGCTCGGCCCGCGTTTGGGCCGAAGCGCCGCGCCTCACGCTTCCCACGGCTTCTTGATCGTCGCAGGCTTCTTGGCCTTCGGGCTGACCGTCGCCTGCTGCGTGATGCGAAGGCGGGTTGCCAGAGACGACAATGCGCGCCCCTCCCGCTCTTGCATCTTCAAAAGCTGGTCATAGCGGTCCAAATCGAGTTCCCCCGCTTCCTCGGCTGCCACCAGTTGCGCAACCCGCCGCGCCGCCACAACGTGACGGCAATACTGCGCCAAAAGCCCATGCGTCTCGCGCGGGAACCAGTCGGCCGGAAGCCGCTGCACAACGCTCCACCATTCCTGCGACTGTTCATCCGTCAGGTCGTAAGGCGCGTCCGGGCGCTGAATTGTCTCAACCGTCCCCAGCGCAGCGACCTCAAGCGCCGCCGCAGACGTCCTGCCGCGCGTCTTCATTCGTCAAACCTTTTTTGTGGCCGATTAGCGGAAGCGACT
>WBZR01001850.1_pt1 | contig 17823 bp, 20 predicted proteins | sample 5204231 | NCBI WGS metagenome assembly WBZR01 (sample SAMN12412403, study PRJNA552823) | activated sludge metagenome | isolation source: activated sludge from anammox sidestream of wastewater treatment plant... | place: USA: Virginia | collected 2017-08 | reverse complement strand
GTGGGGCATCTACCACGCGCTGATCAAGATCGCAGCCTCGGGCAACGCCTCGATGGAAGCGGTGGCCGGTCCCGTGGGCGAAGCGCTCATCATGACCGCGTTCGGCCTGTTCGTCGCGATCCCGGCGGTGCTGGGCTACAACTTCTTTGTACGTTCGAACCGCGTGATCTATGCGCGCTTCGACGAGTTTGCGCACGATCTGCACGACTTCTTCGCGACGGGTTCGCGCGTCGAAGCGGGCGTGGCGCCGGTTGCAGCGAGGAAGTAAGCCATGGGCATGAGTGCAGGTGGATCGGGCGGTGGCCCGATGGCGGAAATCAACGTCACGCCGCTCGTCGACGTGATGCTGGTGCTGCTGATCATTTTCATGATCACGGCGCCTCTGATGTCGCACAAGATCCGGATCGACCTGCCGCAGGCCAATCCGAACGTACAGCAGGACAATCCACCCGAACCGATCGATCTGGCGATCCGGGAAAACGGCGACCTGTTCTGGAACGACGAGCCGGTCACCGAGGCGATCCTGCAGGCGCAGCTGCGCGTGGCCGCACAGAAGAATCCGCAGCCCGAACTGCAGATTCGAGCCGACAAGCCGACCCAATGGCAAAAGATCGCCACGGTCATGGCCGAGGCCAAGAGCGCAGGCATGGTCAAGCTGGGCTTCATGACCACGGGTGCGGGCGACCAGTAATCGCCCGCCATCCGCGTTTCACACCAACGGCGTCGCGCAACCCGCGGCGCCGTTCTTTTTGGGCGATTGCCTCAAGCGACCTGGCAGGCGCACACTGGAGCCGCGATCCACCTGCACAGGAGTCGATCATGGCCGCCAGCAGCTACCGTTCGCACGCCACCGCCCAGGCGGAAATCAACGTCACACCGCTCGTCGATGTCATGCTCGCGCTCGTGGTCATCCTCATGATCACGGCGCCGTTGGCCATGAACAAGCTCGCCTTGCCGCTCGCGGGCAGTGCCGCGCCGGCTGGCGAACCCCACATCGCCAGGCTCTCGATTCTGTCCACCGGCGAGCTGTTCCTCGATGGCAATGCGATCAACCGTGCGCAGCTGGATGCGACCCTGCGCGCGATGGCCAGTTCGCCGCAGCCGCCGGTGCTTGCGCTGCGCGCCGATCGCGAAACCAGCTACGACAAGGTCGCCAGTGCACTGGGCATCGCCCGCAACAGCGGGCTCACGGCGATCCGCGTCGAAGGTGCGGGTGATTGAGCCCGGCGCTCAGTCCGGCCCGCCAGCGCCCGCCAGCACCGCGAGGTAGGCGCGCACCGTGGCCGCCAGGCCCGCGTAGAGCGCCTCGCTGATGAGGGCGTGGCCGATTGATACCTCGGCCAGCCATGGTATCGCCGCAACCAGTGGCCCCAGGTTGCGCTGGTCCAAGTCATGGCCCGCATTCACCGCCAGCCCCGCCGCGCGGGCGCGATCGGCCGTGCGCACGCAAGCGGCCAACGCCGGCTCCGGCGCGCCCGCCGCAAACGCGCGCGCGTAGGCTTCGGTATAGATCTCGATGCGATCGGCACCGATTCGCGCCGCCCGCTCGACCTCGTCGACATCGGGGTCCACGAACAGGCTCACACGACATCCCAGTGCCTTGAACGCCTGCACGAGCGGGCCGAGCCGCCCGGCCTCACGCACGAGGTCGAAACCATGATCGGAGGTGAGTTGCGCGTCGCCATCGGGCACCAGTGTGACCTGCGCGGGGCGCGTGCGCCGGGCCAGCTCCAGCAGTCCCGGATAACCCTCGCGCGGCGGAGCAAACGGATTGCCCTCGATGTTGAACTCGACCGCCGCCGGCAAGATCGCCGCGATCCCGGTCACGTCATCTCCGCGGATGTGGCGTTGGTCCGGTCGTGGATGCACGGTGATGCCATGGCAACCCGCCTCGATGGCCACCCGTGCAGCCTCGACCGGATCGGGCAGCGCATGGCCGCGCGAGTTGCGCAGTACCGCGATCTTGTTGACATTGACGCTGAGTACGGTCATCACCCGATGATCGCGCAACGCCGGGCACGCTGTCGATGTAGGCGCGGGCAGCGCCGTTTGCGTGTTCAGGCCACCCGCAACCGCCGCACCCGGCGTGGCGGGCCACGCCAGGCCAGGCATCCGGTGAGCGCCGGCGCCGGCATGAACGCGTGCAGCTGCCAATGCACTGCGGCCTCGGCGTCATCGGCGAGCGCGCGCAGCTGCTGCACGCGTCCGGCCTCATCCAGCGCGAAGCGCAGACGGTCCAGTCCAAATGCCAGGCCATGGCCGAGCGCCTTGAGCACCGCTTCCTTGTGCGTCCACAGGCTCAGGAACGCGGCCGCCTGCGCGGAATCGGGCAAGGCCGCCAGTGCCGTTGCCTCGTCGGCATGGAAGAAGCGTCGCGCCAGTTCCAGTGCGTCGACACGACGCGACAGACTTTCGATGTCCACGCCCAGTGGCTGCGCCCGAGCCAGTGCGATCACCACGTGCATGCCGCAGTGGCTGAGATTGAACTGCAGCTCGGGATTGCCCTTCAGGCCCGGCTTGCCGTGGGCGGCGAGTTCGAAGCCAAGCTCGCGCGGCCCCAGGTAGCGTCGCAGCACCTCGTGCAACACCTCACGCGCCTGGATGCGCGCGGCGCGCACATCGCCCGCCGCCAGCACTGCGTGCCACAGGTGCACTTCGTTGGAGCCGAGTGCCGGCGCATCCGCACTGGTGACGAACCCGTCGCGGTCCGCACGCTGGTCGAGCCTGGTATTGGCTGCGCGACCCTGCGATGGCACATCTCCACTCAAGCCCGCGGTTCGCGCTCGGCCGGTGCGGGTGGCGTCACGGGAGTGCGACGCGAGGTCATCGCGGCCAACTGCTCGGGCGATGCCATCGAGGTATCGGGTCGTGATACCGACGACACGCGATCACCCGCCAGCGTGAGCACGAAACCGATGAAAGCGATCAGGCCAACCAGCAGTGCGAGGCCGAGCGCCAACGCACTCTTGGTCGTGAACACCACGACCGTGCACAGCAAGCCCAGTGCCAGCAGGATCCAGCGCAGCATGCATCACCCACCCAGTATCGCCATCGCCGGCAAAACTAGCAGAAACCGGCGCATCCGCGCAGCGCCGCCAGTCAGCCCATTGCGACCGGTCACGCCGCGTGCCGCCCGGCCCCGGGCCGGCCATGCTCAGCGCTCGGATGGGCCCGTGCCTGCGCCATCGCCCCTGCGCGCGAACAGGTTGGGCCGCACCAGGTCGAGGAATGCGCGCGCCTCGTTGCCCAGCAGCTTGCCCTTGCGCACGATCACCCCGTAACTGCGCTGCGGGAACAGAGCACGCAGGTTGCGCACACACAGGCGTGCCTCGTCGCCCGGCTGCAGGCACAGGTCCGGAACCACGGAAATCCCCAGTCCGTGTGCCACGTAACGCTTGATCGCCTCCCAGCCGCCCACCTCGATCGCGACCTGGAATGGCAGCTTGTGCTGCTGGAACACGAGATCGACGAGCTGGAAGGTCGTTTGCCGCTGTGGCGGCAGGATCAGTCCCCATGGCGAGAGGTCGTCGAGCCGGATCTGCTCCAGCTGCGCCAACGGGTGATCCGGCGCTGCGATGAGCAACGGATCGCAGGTGCGCAGCACCTCGTAGTTGAGGTCCTGCGGCACATCCAGCAGCGAGCCGATCGCGATGTCCACTTGGTCATTGCGCAGTTGCGCGATGCCGTCACTGCCGATCACGCTGCGCAGCTGCACGTGCACTTGGGGATGGCGCGCCCGGAACGCGGCGACCAGCGGCGGCAACAGATACTGGCCGGTCGAGGCACCCACTGCGATGCGCAGCTCGCCGCCGGCAAATCCCTGGCAGCGCGCATGGAAGCGCCGGTCCAACGTTTCCAGGCCTTCCACGAGCGGCAAGGCGAGCTCGTACAGGACCTGTCCCTCGCGCGTGGGTGCGACGCGCCGCCGCCGCCGCTCGATCAGCGCTACACCCAACTCGCCCTCCAGCGCGCGCAGCTGCAGGCTGATCGACGGTTGCGACAGGAACAGGGCTTCGGCCGCTCGCGACAGCGTGCCGAGCTTGACGATCATGCAGAACGCGCGCAGTTGCTTGAGTCGGCTGCCCTTGTAGTAGAACCGCGGCGCAGCATCGGCGGAAGTCTCACGCTTTCTCCGTGAAACGATCGTCCCAGCACGTCCACGGCGCTTGGCCTTGCCGGTTTTCATTTTTGAATCATACACATATTAAGTATTGAATACGTCAATATATCGCATTGAATCATTTGTTTTGTCAAACAAAAAATGTCATGCCTAGGATTGCGGCACAGCACCACGGAGCCCAGCATGACCCCTGCCGCACTGCGCCAGCCCCAGCCTGCGATCGAGATCCTTGCCCCTGCCACCGCCGCCGCCGCGGCCGTGCTCGACCCGGCCACGCTCACGTTCCTGGTCGACCTGCAGCGGTGCTTCGGCCCCAGACGCCGTGAGCTGCTCGCACAGCGGCGCGAGCGGCAGGCGCAGCTGGACGCAGGCGCACTGCCCGACTTTCGCGCCGATACACGCGCGATCCGCGAAGCCGACTGGCGTGTCGCCCCGATCCCCGCGGCACTGCTCGATCGCCGCGTCGAAATCACCGGCCCGGTCGAGCGCAAGATGATCATCAATGCGCTCAACTCCGGCGCCAAGGTGTTCATGGCCGACTTCGAGGACTCGACCGCACCCACCTTCGCCAACCTCGTCGACGGCCAGCTCAACCTGTGCGATGCAGTGCGCGGCCGTATCCAGTACACCTCTGCGGAAGGCAAGCACTACGCACTGCGCGGGGACCCCGCCGTGCTCATGGTGCGGCCGCGCGGCTGGCACCTGGACGAGGCGCATGTCGAAGTCGATGGCGAGCCGATGGTCGCGGCGCTGTTCGATTTCGGCGTGTTCGCGTTCCACAACGCGGCCGCCCTGCACGCGCGCCAGCGCGGTCCGTACTTCTACCTGCCCAAGCTCGAATGTGCCGAAGAGGCCGCACTGTGGGACGCGGTGATGGCGCATGCCGAGCAGGCGCTGGGCCTGCCGCACGGCGTGATCAAGGCCACCGTGCTCATCGAGACCCTGCCCGCGGTATTCCAGATGCACGAGATCCTGCATGCGCTGCGCGAGCGCTGTGTCGGCCTCAACTGTGGTCGATGGGACTACATCTTTTCGTACATCAAGACCTTGCGCGCCCATCCCGACCGCGTGCTGCCCGAACGCGGCCAGGTCGTCATGAGCGTGCCGTTTCTCAAGGCCTACACCGAATTGTTGATCCAGACCTGCCACCGGCGTGGCGCGTTCGCGATGGGCGGCATGGCCGCGCAGATCCCGATCAGCAGCGATGCGCAGGCCAACGCGGTCGCGCTCGACAAGGTGCGCGCCGACAAGCTGCGTGAGGTGCGCGCCGGCCATGACGGAACCTGGGTGGCGCATCCGGCACTGGTGCCGGTCGCTCGCGAGGTGTTCGACGACCACATGGTCACGCCCAACCAGCTGCACGAGCTGCGCGAGGACGTGCGCGCCGACCGCGACGCGCTGCTGGCAAGCAGCAGGGGCACGATCACGCGCGCGGGATTCGCCGCCAACATCGAGATCTGCCTGCGCTACACCGCGGCATGGCTCGACGGCCAGGGCTGCGTGCCGATCCAGCACCTCATGGAAGACGCCGCGACCGCCGAGATCGCGCGCGCCCAGCTGTGGCAGTGGTTGCATGTGGCCCAACAGCCACGCTTTGACGATGGCGGTGCGATCGCCTTCGCCGATTTCGACGCCGAGCTCATGGCCGCGCGAGCGCGCCTGTCGGCGCTGCCCATTCCCGGCCAGCATCAGGTCGGCGCGGCCGCAATCCTGCTGCACCGGCTCACCCACGCCGACCAGCTAGCCGACTTCCTCACGCTCGCCGCGTATCCGGCGCTGCACTGATCCACCCAGCCACCCAACCACGCTTTCCCCAACCCGAGGATGACCATGCACCCGATGCCCACCGCCGAGCAGTTGCGCCATGACTGGGACACCAATCCACGCTGGAGGGGTGTGCAGCGCAGCTACGCTGCCGCCGAAGTCGTGCGCCTGCGCGGCACCGTGCCGGTCGAGCACTCCCTTGCCCGCCTGGGCGCGACCAAGCTTTGGCGCGCGCTGCACGAGCAGCCGTTCGTCAATGCGCTGGGCGCACTCACCGGCAACCAGGCCCTGCAGCAGGTCAAGGCCGGCCTCAAGGCGATCTACCTGTCAGGTTGGCAGGTGGCCGCCGATGCCAACCTCGCGGGCCAGATGTATCCGGACCAGTCGCTGTACCCGGCCGACTCGGTACCCGCGGTCGTGCGGCGCATCAACAATGCCCTGCTGCGTGCCGATCAGATCGCCCATGCCGAGGGTGATGACAGCATCGACTACCTGCAGCCGATCGTGGCCGACGCGGAGGCCGGTTTCGGCGGTGTGCTCAACGCCTTCGAGCTCATGAAGGCGATGATCGAGGCCGGTGCCGCCGCCGTGCACTTCGAAGATCAGCTCGCGAGCGTGAAGAAATGCGGCCACATGGGCGGCAAGGTGCTCGTGCCCACGCGTGAGGCGGTAGAAAAGCTCACCGCGGCCCGACTCGCCGCCGACGTGCTTGGCGTGCCGACCCTGATCGTCGCGCGCACCGATGCCGAAGCGGCCGACCTGCTGACCAGCGACGTCGATCCCAACGACCAGCCCTTCATCACCGGCGAGCGCACGGTGGAGGGCTTCTTCAAGACGCGCAAGGGCCTCGACCAGGCGATCTCACGCGGCCTGGCCTACGCGCCGCATGCCGACCTCGTATGGTGCGAGACCGGCAAGCCCGACCTCGGCTTTGCGCGCGAGTTCGCGCAGGCCATCCACGCCCGCCATCCCGGCAAGCTGCTCGCCTACAACTGCTCGCCGAGCTTCAACTGGAAGCAGAACCTGGACGACCGCACCATCGCGCGCTTCCAGCACGAGCTCGCGGCGATGGGTTACCGCTTCCAGTTCATCACGCTGGCCGGCTTCCATGCACTCAACTATTCCATGTTCCATCTCGCCCACGGCTATGCGCGCCAGCAGATGAGTGCGTTCGTCGAGCTGCAGGAAGCCGAGTTCGAGGCCGCGGCGCATGGCTTCACCGCGGTCAAGCACCAGCGCGAGGTCGGTACCGGCTACTTCGATGCGGTGACCCAGGCCATCCAGCAGGGCAACTCGTCCACGCTCGCGCTCAAGGGTTCGACCGAAGAGGAACAGTTCCACGGCCAGCCCAAGACGCGCGCCGCGGCCTGAGCCGGCGCGCACCGGCGTCGGGCTGGCGCAGCGCGTGCCAGCATCGGCGTGGGGTTGGGAGGGGTTGCAGCCCACCGGCATCGGAACGGGGAGAGAGGGATTGGCGGCCGCTGGGGAGTGGTGCCGTCAATCCCACGTTCCGATGCCGGCGAAGTCCGGAGCAGCGCCTTGCGCGGACACCGGAAAAGGCTGACCCAATGGTCAAAGCAAGATCCGGGCCAAGTATCGGCCCAGCGGGCGGCCGTGCAGCAAACCGCGCCACGCCGCGCGACTTCCGGCCATGCCACAGCCGATCGGGCGCCCGCGCGCCCATCCGTGCAATGTCCGCTTGCGACATTGCGCGGCACCTGGATCCGGGCATCTGGACGTCTTTACGTCAATTTTGTCAGAACCAGCGCTTCCGCCCGCATGCCGCACAGGGCGCGCCGATGGCCCGGATCGTCGCCGCCATCGCGACCAGCCACGCCGGCGTTCGCACGACGCCGCGCCGGTGCCGGCGCCGCGCGTGGTCAGCTGCGCGGCAACACGCGCTGCAGCCAGCGCGGCCGCGTGAGCACGCTGCCGAGGCGGTCGACCTTGAGCCCGACCTTGCGCACACCGGCCTCGTCCAGTTCGCGCGCGATCAGCGTCACGCTGCCCAGTCGCACACGGTCGCCCACTTCGATGGTGTGCTCGAAGCGCTGTGCGAAATGCTCGGCCAGCGTCAGCGGCGCGTCGCGCGCGCGCACCGGCAGCGCATAGAACTCGGCGATCTCGCCCAGGTGCACATCCGCATCGAAGGTGAATTCGCCGAACAGTTCGCGCTCGGCCTCGCGCGCTTCCTCGGGCGGTGCAAACAGCCAGTCGAGGCGGTACACGCGACCGGGTGGCGCGAGCAGGTAGGCATAGTCGCCAGCGTGCAAGGTGCCGGCCTCATGCGCGGGCTGGATCGTGCCATCGCGCACCACCAGCGTGAGTCGCGCCCACGCCGGCAGCGGCGCGCCCGCCAGCACGCGCGCCTGTGCCGCAACCGGATAGCCGACCAGTTCGCGTTCCAGCGAGCCGGGCAGGTCCAGCTCCACGCGCCGCACCGTGCCCTCACGGTGCGGCAGTGCCACATCGAACAGTCGTGCCGCCAGGCCCAGCGTCCAGCCCTGTACCAACAGCGAGGCCAGCACCACCACGAAGGCGACGTTGAACACGAGCTGGGCATGCGGCAGTTGCACCAGCATCGGGATCGAGGCGAGGAAGATGCCGACCGCGCCGCGCAAACCGATCCATGAAATGAACGCGATCTCGCGCTTGCCGTAGCGCCGCAAGGGTGCAAGGCATGCCACCACTGCGAGCGGACGACCCACCAGCATGAGGAAGGCGGCCACACCCAGCGCGGGCAGCAGCGAATCCAGCAACAGGTGCGGCGAAGCCAGCAGGCCGAGCACGAGGAACATCGCGATCTGGCACAACCAGGTGGCGGCATCGAGCGTACCGAGCAGGTTGCTCAGACCGCCGCGCACGCGACTGGCCACGATCAGGCCCGCTATGTAGACCGCGAGGAAGCCGCTGCCACCGAGCTGGCCGGTCACGCCAAACACGAGCACCGCGCCGGCCAGCGCGAACAATGCGGCCAACGAATGGCCCAACGGCAAATGGTTCAGGCCGCGCGCGATCGCGCCGCCGCCGAGCACGCCTGCGATGCTGCCAATCCCAAACTGCACCACGAACTCGCGCAGCAATCCGAGCGGTGCCAACCCGGCCGGCGCGCTCACGTACTCGACCAGCATCATCGTGAGCAGGATCGCGGCCGGGTCGTTCGCGCTCGATTCGATCTCCAGGGTCGCACCCACGCGCTCGCGCAGCTGCAGGCCGCCCGCGCGCAGCAGGAACAGCACCGCCGCCGCGTCGGTCGAGGCCACCACCGAACCGACCAAAAGACCGGTCACCGTGTCCAGCTCGAGCAGCCAGCTCGCAGCGATGCCGGTGAGGATCGCGCTGAGCACCACGCCGACCGTCGCCAGCAGCAGCGTGGGTGCGAGTACGCGCCGCACCGCCTGCAGCGGCGTGCGCAGGCCGCCGTCGAACAGGATGATGGCCAGCGCGAGCGAGCCGAGCCGGTAGGCGCCCGAATAGTCGTCGAACTCGATGCCGCCGGGGCCGTCGGTGCCGGCCAGCATGCCGATCACGAGGAACACCAGCAGCAAGGGTGCGCCGAAGCGCCGCGCCACGAGGCTCGAGGCGATGCCGACCAGCACCAGTGCGGCCGCTGCGGCAAACACCCAGTAGATGTGCTCGATCGTCGACATGCGCCGATGATAACGGCGCCCGGCCACTGCCCGGCGTGCCGCGTGTGACCGTTTCGTGACCCGAACGCGCCAGCACCGACCCGGTGGTGGGTGGGTGCCGCGGCGCGACCGGGGCCGATACCGGCACGGTTCGCGGCGCCGTCGCGGATGGGCGCAGCTGCAAGTCGGGGATCACCTGCCCCGCCAGCGCAGGATCGGCGCGGGTGCGAGTGCGGCGTGCAGCGATCAGCGGCCGGCTGCCACCCGCGGCTGGCGCCAGCCTTCAGCCGGGCATGCGCTGATACTGGATCGCCTCGGCAAGGTGGGCGTGGCCGATGTCGCGTGCCTGCGCCAGGTCGGCGATCGTGCGCGCGACTCGCAACAGCCGGTGATAGGCGCGCGCCGACAGGCCCAACCGCTCCAGCGCGCGGTCGAGCAGCGCCTGCCCCGCGGCATCGAGCGCGCAGTCGCGCTCGACCAGGCGATTGCCCAGCCGCGCGTTGGGCACGCCCGCACGTGCGAGCTGCAAGGCCCGCGCGGCGCCCACGCGCGCGCGCACCGCGGCGCTGTCCTCGCCGCGCGCGGCCACCCGCAGCTGCGCCTGCGGCGCCCGCGGCATGTCGAGCTTGAGGTCGATGCGATCGAGCAGCGGGCCGGAAATGCGCCCACGGTAGCGCGCGATCGCATCGCTGCTGCAGCGGCAGCGCCCATCCGGATCGCCTGCATAACCGCATGGGCACGGATTCATCGCCGCCACCAGCTGGAAGCTGGCCGGAAACTCCACCTGGCGCGCCGCACGCGAGATGCAGATGCGGCCCGATTCGAGCGGTTCGCGCAGCACTTCGAGCACATGGCGATCGAACTCGGGCAGTTCGTCCAGGAACAGCACGCCATGGTGGGCCAGCGAGATTTCTCCGGGCCGCGGGATCGAGCCGCCGCCGACCAGCGCCACCGCCGAGGCGGTGTGGTGCGGGTGGCGGAATGCGCGGCGCTGCCACGACGGCAGGTCGTTGCGCTGGCCCGCCACCGAGCGGATCGCGGCCAGTTCCAGCGCCTCGTCCTCGCCCAGTGGCGGCAGGATGCCCGGCAGGCGGCTGGCGAGCATGGTCTTGCCGGTGCCGGGCGGGCCGCACAGGAGCAGGTTGTGGGCGCCGGCCGCGGCGATCTCCAGCGCGCGCCGCGCTTGCGGCTGGCCGCGCACGTCGGCGAGATCGGCCTGGGCTTCGCCATTCGCGGTGGGCGTGGCATCTGACTGGGCATGGGCGAGTTCGCCGCGTCCGCACAGATGCGCGCATACCTCGAGCAGCGAGTCGGCAACGCGCACGTCGGCATTGGCCACCAGCGCGGCCTCGGCGCCGTTGCCGCGCGGCACGATCACGCGCCGCCCCGCGCGGGTGGCCTGCAGCACCGCCGGCAACACGCCATCGACCGGCCGCAGTTGCCCCGACAGCGCGAGCTCGCCCACGAACTCGCAGGCTTCCAGCGCGGCCGCGGGCAGCGCGCCGTTGGCGGCCACGATGCCGAGCGCGATCGGCAGGTCGAAGCGGCCGCCATCCTTGGGCAGGTCCGCGGGCGCAAGGTTCACGGTCACGCGCCGCTGCGGGTAGTCCAGCTGGGCGTTGAGGATCGCCGCGCGCACGCGGTCACGCGCCTCCTTGACCGCGGTCTCGGGCAAACCGACGATCGAAGTGCCGGGCAGTCCGCCCGACAGGTGCACTTCGCAGGCCACCTGCGGCGCCGCCACGCCGACCTGCGCGCGGGTGTGGACGATCGCCAGGCTCATCGCCGTCGCGCCTGCGTGACGTGCTCTTGCCCGTTGCGCAAAAAGTCCGCCGTCGGCGCCAGGGGGTGGCTCGCGCGCGACGGCGGACGTCCCGGGAAGCTGTGGCAGCGTGGCCGGCGCAGCGCGCTGGCTGGTACCGGCCGCTGCACTGGCGCATCCATCACGCTGCCTAGTTGTGCTGCGTGGGCAGCGCGCCCAGTGTGCGCTCGAGCGCGAGCAGACGCTGCTCGACTTCCTCGAGCTTCTCGCGCGTGCGCAGCAGCACGCAACGTTGCACGTCGTATTCATCGCGCGTCACGCCATCGCGCTGCTGCAGGTCGCGGCGCAACATGCGGCGCAGATCGGCCGCGAGTTCGATCGTCGCTGCATCGGTGCCACTGGTGACGAGCGAGGCCAGGCGCCGGGCCAGGTCGTCGATCGCAGGATCGTGGATCATCATGCCGTCCTCCATGCCCGCCCGTGCGGGTGCTGCCTGGGTGCCTGCGGCTGCGAGTGGGTGGTGCCTGTCCCCGCATCACCGCCCGCATGCCGCCTGGAGTGCGCGGTCCGCAACCGGCACCGTTCGCGCGTGCTGCGCCGCCGGTCCATCGGCCTCGTCTCCATGGGCAACAGTCTAGGCCGCGCGCAGCGCGGTGCCAGACGCAGAGTTCGCAATCGCGCGTAGGACATTTCCTACAGCAGGGCATCGGCTATAGTCGCGCCCGGTGCACGACAGCAGGAGCCTTCCATGCGCATGGTCACGGCCATCATCAAGCCGTTCAAGCTCGACGAGGTGCGCGAGGCACTGGCCGAAGCCGGCGTGCAGGGCATCACCGTGACCGAGGTCAAGGGCTTCGGGCGCCAGAAGGGCCACACCGAGCTGTATCGCGGCGCCGAATACGTGGTCGACTTCCTGCCCAAGATCAAGCTCGAGGTGGCGGTGACCGACGACCAGGTCGAGCGCGTGGTCGAGGCGATCAGCCAGGCCGCGAGCACCGGCAAGATCGGCGACGGCAAGATCTTCGTGAGCGCGCTCGAGCGCGTGATCCGCATCCGCACCGGCGAGCTCGACCAGGACGCGTTGTGATGCGCGCGCGGAAGCCGCGGCGCTGAGGCGCGGCCGCGCCGCCGGCGTCAGCGCAACGCGACCCATAGCGCCAGCGCGGCGAACACGAGCGCCGCGACCCAGCGCGCCGCGCGCAGCGGCAGGCGCGCCGCGCACCGCGCCCCCAGCCACACCACCGGCACGTTGGCCAGCAGCATGCCCGCGGTCGTGCCCACCACCACCTGCCACAGCGGCGGGTACTGCGCCGCAAGCACGAGTGTGGCGAGCTGGGTCTTGTCGCCCAGTTCGGCGATGAAGAACGCCAGCGTGGTGGCGACGAACACGCTATGGCCGCGGCCGCGGCGCAACGCATCATCATCGGCGTGGTCGGGCACGAGCACCCACAGCGCCACCGCGCCGAAGCTCGCGACCACCGCCCACTTGAGCAGCGTCGGCGTGAGCCAGGCCGCGAGCCACGCGCCCAGCGCGGCCGTGAGTGCATGGTTGAGCAGTGTGGCCACTGCGATGCCCAGGCAGATCGGCAGTGCGCGGCGGTAACGCGCCGCGAGCAACAACGACAGCAATTGGGTCTTGTCGCCGATCTCGGCGATCGCGACCGCCACGGTGCTGATCAGCAGCGTTTGCATGGGCAATCCAGCGGGCCGGGACCTGGACGCGATGGCACACGCACGCGTGTCCCGGCCCGGGTCCCGCGCGGTGCACCAGCGGTCTGGTCACGCAGGCCGTGGCAGCGGCTGCGGCGCGCGCCATGGTGGGATCACCAAGCATGTTGACGCGCGCGTCGTGGCCAGCGGCCACGACCGACTACTCCCCGATGGGGTGCGCGCAGTGTAGGCGGGCGGGCCAGGCCCGGCAATGCGGCGCCTGCGGCGGCGTCACTTGACGTGCAAATGCGAATCATTATCATCCAGTCGACCCCCGCCCGGAGCCGTGCCATGTTCGAACCCGCCGCCTCGCTGTCCAGCCCGGAATCATCCTCGCCGCTGCCGGTCCCGCCCGTGTCGCGCACCGCCGCGCGCATCAGCAGCGACCAGCTGCTGGGCGGCGCCCGCGAACTCGTGATCGAACATGCGGGCCAGTACTACCACCTGCGCCTGACCCGCAACGACAAGCTCATCCTCACCAAGTGACGAGCGCGGCCGGTCCGGCGGGCGCGTTCCCGCGCGCGCACGTGGGCCGCGCAGCCGGAGCCGCACGATGATCGACCTCCACGACCTGCCACTGGCTGCCACGGCCGAATGCGACGTCGACCCGGCACCCGCCTTCAATACCGCAGCGGCACCCGATGCCGGCGTGCTGCAGCGCGTGCTGGCCGACGCCTTGGGCCGGCTCGGACCGGTGCTCTGGCTGGAGCGACCCCGTCCGGCACCCGCGCATGCGCCCGACTCGCACCGGGGTCCGCGCGCCGCGCGCCTCGCCGCCGCCGCGATCGGCCACGCCGCGCCGGGTGCGGGTCCGCAGCGGCGTGGCGCGGTGCATTCACCCGAGCTGCCCGCTTTCCAGGCCTGCGCCCAGCTCGATGCACACGTGAGCATGACCGCGGTCGGCCCGCGCGAATGGCTGTGCCTGTGCGACGCCCACGGCCATTCGCAGGCCAAGTTGTTCCTGCTGCCCGACAGCGATTACCTGGCCTGGGACCAGATGCTGGCAGCCTGCGGACTCACGCCGGCGCGCGCCGCGGGCGAGCGTCGCCGCAGCGCGTGCGATGCCTTGCTGCGCAGCCTGCTCGCGCGGGGCACCCAGGCCTGGCGTGCGCGCGTGGTCAGCTTCCAGCTGCGGCGCCTGCCGTGGCGCTGGGAACTGCGCGCGCAGGCGCCACTGCGCGTGTCGTTGCTCGGCCACGAACTGGCCACCCACATCGCGCGCGACGAAGGCGCCGAGTGGGTGCGCGCGTTCCGCATCGACTGACGCGGTCGGTCGCGGCGCCAAGCCCAGCACCGGCCTCGACGCGGGCAGGTCGCAGGCGCTCAGGCGCCGCGGTCGCTGCGCAGCACCTGTTGGCTGCGGCGATCGCGGGCCGCGCTGCGGCCCACCAGCGCGCCCAGCGCGACGATGCCGATGATCACGAGCAGCGCGCCCAGTGCCGCGCCGCCACGCGGCACCGCCTCGCCCAGCAGCAGCACGCCCAGCGCGCTGGTGAACAGCAGCTCGGCCGCCTGCATCGCCTCGACCGCGCCGAGCGCAGCCGGCTGGTCACGCACGAGGCCGGTGGCGTGGAAGAACAGCACGGTCGCAATCACGCCCGTGAACAGCGCCACGCCCGCGGCCAGGCTCGTCTGCGCCAGCGGCGGTGGGCCGGCCACCAACCACGCGTACAGCGCCACCAGCCACCAGAACGGCTGGCTCGCCAGTGTCATGCCGTACACGCGCATGGTCGCGTCGAGCGCTTCGCCGCTGCGCTCGAGGTGCAGCAGGATCGCGCGGTTGCCCAGCGGATACAGCGTGGCCGACAGCGCGACCAGTGCCAGCGCGAGCCAGGCCGCGCGGTCGAGCCGGCCATGGAAGTGCGCGCCCTGCATCAACGCCACGCCGAGCACGATCACGCAGCCGAGCGCGAGTGCCGCGCGCGGCAGGCGCGCGCGTTCGTCGCGGTACAGCAGCGGCCCCAGCAACATGCCCGCGACCACGGTGAGCTGGAAGGTGCCGGCGACCAGCCATGCCGGCGCATGCGCCGCGCTCCAGGTCAGGCACACGCAGAACAGGCCGAAGCCGATCGTGCTCCAGCCCAGCCACGGCAGCGGATGCGCGCGCAGCGCGGTCCACACCTGCGCGGTGGCGGCGCGGCCGCGCCAGCGCAGCAGCAGCCACAGCAGCGGCAGGGTGAACAGGTAGCGCAGCGCCGCCGACCATGCCCAATGGCCACCCGCGGTGGCCATCGCGCGATTGAGCAGGTAGGTCGAGGTGAAGAACAGCGCGGCGGCGAGACCGAGCAACACCGCAGCCAGTTCGCGACCGGGCGCGCGCATGGTCAGCGCCGCACGCGGCTGCCGCGCAGGCTCGCGGGCGAGAAGCTGGCGATGTCCATGCCGGCGTTGCGCAGCGGATGGCCGGGGTCGGGTGCAAGCGCCCGCGCGTACACCACCTCGTAGCTGGCCGGCAGCCGGCCGTCGACACGGAACGCCTCGTAGGCCTCGATCACGCGCGCGAGATGGCGCTTGCCGGTGAGCGCGCGCATGCGTTGGCTCGCGGCGTTGGTCGCCCCGATCGCATGCAAGTCGCGCATGAGGTCGCGCGCGTGGGCGTAGGTCACGGTGAGGTCCTCGCGCGCCATCACCGGGTCGCGGAAGCCGCTCATGAGCAGGCCATCGCCGATGTCGTGCATGTCGATGAAGCCGCTCACGTGCGGCCGGGCATCGACCGCGCCGAATGCGCTGCGCAGTTCGTGCAGCGTGTCGGGACCGAAGGTCGAGAACAACAGCGTGCCGCCCGGGCGCAACACGCGTCGGAACTCGGCCAGCACCAGCCCCGGGTCGTCGCACCACTGCAGGCACAGATTGGCGTAGACCACATCGACGCTGGCCGCCGCGAGCGGCAGCGCCTGCGCGTCGCCCGCGACGCAGTCGAACCCGGCCCCGACGCTGACCTGCGCCGCGGCCAGGCGCAGCATCGGCAGCGCGAAATCGACCGCGACCACGCGCGCCTGCGGCCAGCGCCGCTGCAGCGCGGGTACGCTGCTGCCCGGACCACTGCCCACGTCGAGCACGAGCGTGGCCGCGGTGTCGCTCTCATCGAGCTGTGCGAGCAGGCGCGCGCCGACCTCGGCCTGCAGCAACGCGTGCGCCGCGTAGGTCGGCGCCGCGCGGGCGAATGCGCGGCGCACCTGGCGCCGATCCAGGCCCGAACTCATGCTGCCAATCCTCCCGTGAACTGCTCGATGGCCGCGGCGATCGTCGCGGCGTGACTGATGAAGGGTGCGTGGCTGGCGTTGATTTCCTCGTAGCGTGCCCGCGGCGCCTGGCTCGCGGCCCAGCGCATCGCCGCGGCGGGCACCAGCCGGTCGCGACGCGCACCCAGCCACAGGCTCGGCATCGCCAGCTCGCCCAGCCGCGCGCGCAGGTCCACCGCCTCGAGCACGCGCAGGCCATCCTGCAGCGCCGCCAGACGCGGCTCGCCGCGCTCGAACACATGCCGCCGCAGCCCACGCAATTCTACTTGCGACTGGCTCGTGCCGAGCGTCTCCAGCGCAAGGAAGCGATCGATCACCTCGCGATAGCTCGTGCCCAGTTCGGTGGCAAAACCGTGCAGCACTTCGGGCGATACCCCATGCGCCCAGTCCGGCCCGCGCACGAAACGCGGGCTGGCGGTGATCAGGCACAGCCCACGCACCCGCGGCGCATGCGCGAGTGCCGCGTGCAGTGCCACGCTGCCGCCGAGCGACCAGCCCAGCCACACCGCGCGCGGCGTGGCGGCGGCGATCGCCTGCGCGGTGGCGCCCAGCTCGAGGCGCTCCAGTTCGCGGCTGTGGCCATGGCCGGGCAGGTCGACCACATGCAGGCGGAAACGCCCGACCAGCGCCTCGATGAGCGGGCCGAAGATGCCGCCATGCATGGCCCAGCCATGCAGCAGCACGAGGTCGGGCCCGGCGCCCAGCGTGTCGATGTACGGCTTCATGCGTCCAGCTCCGGTGCCAGTGGCGAAACGCCCCGCATCGCCGCGGCGCGCTCGCGCTCGATGCGTGGTGCGAGCACGCGCCACAGCAGGCGCGCGTAGCGGCGGCCGCAGCATGGCCAGGGCCGCCACCAGCGCGCGCGATTGGCGAGGATGCAGCGTTCCAGCCACGCCTGGTCGAAGCGATCCCACACGCCCGCGGTCGCGCACAGGTTGGGCACGAGCACCGGATGGACCTCGTCGAACAGGATCGCGCGCAGCTCGCCAAGCGAATATGGCGAGCAGGCGAGCGTGTGCGCGGCGCCGCGGATGAACGGGCGCCAAGGCACGTCCAGATACAACTCCGAGAGGGCCTCCCACACCGGCCGGCGCGCCTCGGGATCGAACCGGCCAGCGCTCATGCGAGCACCGAGCGCAGCGCATCGAGCAGCTGCTCGACCTGCGTCGGCGCATGCAGCGCCGACAGGGTGATGCGCAGCCGCGCCTGGCCCTGCGGCACGGTCGGTGGCCGCACCGCGGGCACGTGGAAGCCGGCCTCGCGCAGGCGCGCAGAGGCAGCCAGCGCGGCCGCGCTGCCGCCGACCCGCAGCGGCTGGATCGCGCTGGCCGAATCGAGCACGGGCAGGCCGCGCGCGTGCGCACCCGCGCGGAACTGGGCGATGCGCGCGGCGAGCGTGGCGCGCCGCGTCGCGTCACCGCGCGCGAGGTCGACCGCGACGCAGGTCGCGGCGGCGAGTGCCGGTGGCAGTGCGGTGGTGTAGACGAACGGCCGCGCCTGCTGCACGAGGCCATCGATCAGTCCGGCGCTGCCGGCCACGAACGCGCCGAAGGTGCCCAGCGCCTTGCCCAGCGTGCCCATGAGCACCGGCACTTC
>WBZR01002003.1_pt1 | contig 17824 bp, 18 predicted proteins | sample 5204231 | NCBI WGS metagenome assembly WBZR01 (sample SAMN12412403, study PRJNA552823) | activated sludge metagenome | isolation source: activated sludge from anammox sidestream of wastewater treatment plant... | place: USA: Virginia | collected 2017-08 | reverse complement strand
CTTGCGTACCGAAAGGAGAAGGGCTGGGAGTGGCCATGGTACTCGGCGGTCGGGAACGACTTCAACTTCGATCTGCAAGTCACAGTGGCACCGGGCAGGGAAGGGCAAACCTACAACTACTTTGACCAAGATCGCTTCGCCAAGGAGTTTAGCGACCTCGACCGTGAAATGGACCTGCCGGGAACGAGCGTTTTCTTGCGCACGCCCGAGGGTGTCTTCCACACCTATTCGACCTTCCAGCGCGGCGGGGAGGCACTGACCGATTCGTACCGGCTGCTCGACATCACACCCTACGGCCGCCAGGAGGACTTTGAGGACTCGCCCGAAGGATGGCCCCAAGAGCCGACCTACGGATAGGAGCCTGCCACGCGCTTGGGAGACCTCCGGAGAGCGACCTGGCTCAGGCTGAAGGCGATGCGTATTGCTGATTGTCAACCGTGACCGATCCTCGGTATCCTTAGTGCACTACGATGCCTGGAGAGGAAGCGACGGTTCGGTTCGAAGTCACGCCCCAGGGAGGATTTTTGACGATTCCTACGGATTCGATCGCACGGGTGCCCGAAGGATGCAAGGTTGTCGAAGGCTTGCTCGATGGGTTTCCCTTCCGAGCACCCCTTCGCGAAGATAGGAACGGGCACCAAATCGTGCTGAGCCGGGCCCAGTGTGAAGCCGCTCTCGCCGGTACGGGGGGGGTATCGGTCGAGCTCACGAGGTTTGGCGAAGAGCGCGAGGTCCGCGTCCCGAGCGACTTGAGCGCGGCGCTCAATAAAGAGCCCTCGGCGCTCGCTGCCTGGGGAAAGGTGACCCCGATGGCCCGTCGAGAGTGGGTTCGCTGGGTCGCTTCGAGCAAGCAGGACAAGACCCGCGTCCACCGCATCGAGACCGCGTGCGACATGCTTGCGAGCGGAAAGCGTAGACCTTGCTGCTTCCCTGCGATCAACTGGGTGACGAAGGGAAAGGTCACGGCGGAAGAGACCTGGATACCGTTGAGCTAGGAACTTCTAGCACGGACTCCCGTGGCGGATGCTACTCGGCGCTCGAGATCTAAGTTCAAAACACAATGCCGAGTCCTTACCCAGGTAATCCTACTAGTTTTCTAGACAATTCTTACGAATTGACATCGAGTATCCCGTTGTGGCACGCCACATAGGGTACAAAGCTGGTGAGTCTAAACGGCGGGTAGCGTCGTGACGTTCTCCATGCTTCCCACGATGGGACGGTGCAATCATGAAACTTATCATCGCGTCTTGCATTCTAGCGGCCGCCGGATTTGCGTCGGCGCAGTCCAGGAGTTCATTCCTTGACGTGGACGTGATCTCCGATATCGTGGTGAACGTCTCCAATGGCGGCCTCACTCAAGAGGTCGTGGTCGGGGCAAACCCCACGTTCACCTACGATTCTCAGGTTTACACGATCGCCGACCTTTTCGGCTTCTGGAACCTGTCCGATGACGACGACCTGAGCGTGGTCAACCAGGCGACCGGCGTCTGGACGACGACGAACAACAACGCTGGGGGCGGCGGGATCGCGGGTTGGAAGACCAATCCCAACACCGGCCTTACACCGAACACCTCCTATACGTTCAACTTCGACTCGCTAAACTACGCGAGCGTCGAAGGGACCGGCTTCCACGTTCGGATTGACGGCACTTTCCCCGGTACCAATGGCAACACTGGCTACATCACAGCGGTCCCGGAACCGGGAACCATGATCGCGCTCGGTGCCGGCATCGCGGCTCTCGCAGCCCGACGTCGCAAGAAGGCGTAACGCTCAAGTCGTGGCCTTCTAGCAGCGCCCGACCGTCCCTATACAAGGGGAGGTCGGGCGTTCATCGTTTTGATGGCGGAGATCCCCAAGGCGCGTGTAAGATGGCCGAGGAGCCATGTTCGCGCCTGCCCTACTCATTGGCCTCGCGGCAGTCTCCGCTCCGCCCGAGCTGCCCCTGATCCCCAGCGTACGGAACGCGACCCTGACCGGGGAGAGCATGCCCCCTTCGTGGAGCGTGAACCGGTCGGGCCTCTCCGGGTTCGACGCCGATCTCGCGGCCCTGCAACATAAGGGGGCGAAGCGCTCGCTACCTTTGCGGCTCGAGATTGATGCCAAGGCGGTTCCAGAACCGGAGGGTTATCGCCTGCTGATACGTCGTCAGGGTGTCAGGGTGACCGGTGCGGACGCAGCGGGGGTGTTCTATGCGCTCAAGACGCTGCGGCAACTCGTTGCGCTTTATCCGGACGGCGCGCCCTGCGGGATGATCGTGGACTCGCCCGCCTTCCGGCTTCGTGGGTTCATGCACGACACGGGCCGCAACTACCAGCCGGTCGGGATGCTCAAGGCGCAACTCGACCGACTCGCCGACTACAAGCTGAATGTCTTCCATTGGCACCTGACGGACCGTCCTGGATGGCGGATCGAGTGCAAGTCCTACCCGATACTCAACGATCCTTCCACGCGCCTGCCCGAGCGCGATCCGACGGCGACGTATTCATATCGCGAGATTCGAGAGGTAATCGCGTATGCGAAAGCCCGCCATATCCAAGTGATCCCAGAACTCGACATGCCCGGCCACTCGGACTACTTCGATAAGGCGTTCGGCTTCGGGATGGGCGACCCGCGGGCGTTGCCGATCCTCAAGGCACTGATCGCGGAGTTCTGCAGGGAGGTACCGGCTAGAGACTGTCCGATCTTGCACGTCGGGTCGGACGAAGTACGCATCCAGGAGCCAGAGAAGTTCACCGCCGAGATCACCGCCGAGGTCCGCCGTCACGGGAGGACCCCAATGATGTGGAACCCCGGTCTACCCAACGACGGTTCCGCGATTGATCAGCTCTGGCGCGATTGGCAGACCGGCCCCATCCCGGTCGGGAACCGGTCGGGCGTTGTGGACTCCGGCCTCGGGTACATCAACTACTTCGATCCCTGGGAACTGGTACGGCGCTACTACTTCCTTCAAACGTGCGGCGTGGCGCAGGGCGACGAAACGCGGCTTGGCGGCATCCTCTGTTGCTGGCCCGACATCCGCGTGGAGGATAAGACGAAGATCGCGGCGCAGAACGGCCAATGGCCCTCCGTCTTGGCCTTCGCCCAGAACTCATGGGGCGGACGGGCGAAGCAGGAGTCGGCCGCGGCTGAGTCGTTGCCCGCGCCCGATTCGCGCCTCGGTCGCGAGTTTACGGAGTTCGAGTCACGCTTGGCGATCCATCGCGACACCTTCTTCCGCGGTAAGGCGTTCCCGTTCTCTAGGTCGGGCCACGTCGTATGGCGTACGATCGGCCCGTTTCCTGCGGACACCTCGGACTCAGAGAGCCCGCTATCTTACATTGCGAAAACCTATACGACCGGCGGGCTGGAGCTTTCGTGGAAGACCGTGTACGGGGGCGTGGTGCCGGTGGACTTTATGGTGCCGATTGCTGCCGACGCGGTATTAGGCCGTAAGGAAGGATCGGTTCCTGGTATTGCTTACCTGCTAACCTACGTCCACTCGCCCGAAGCGGCCACGCTTCGGGCCCAGGTCGGGTTCGACACTCCCGCCCGATCGGACCGACTCTATGGCGGCATCCCCCCCGCGGGAACGTGGGACTCGAACGGGGGCTCCGTGTTCCTGAACGACCACCCGGTTCCCGCTCCTTCCTGGCAGGCTCCAGGAACCCGGCGGCTCATGACGCACTCGTGGAACACGGCACAAGAGCTGGTCTCGCTTGTGGACGAAGAGCTGTATTGGACCCGCGAACCGGCTGCGATCCCCTTGCGCGCCGGGTGGAACAAGCTATTGGTCAAGTTTCCTGCGGGGTATGCGAACCACAAGCCGAAGTTTGCCTTCTTCCCGGTGAGGAAGGACGAGTCGGGCCGATGGGTCGAGGATCTGAGCGTCCGCTTCGCCGCGAGCCCCCAGTGACGCTGCCGATTAGCCGCCTTCGCGCGTGAACTCGAACTTGCGGGGTGTGCCGCCTTTGGACTGCCCGATCGTGGCCGTCAGGGCACCGTCCGACGAAACCTCGTACACGATGCGTTTCGGGTAGTCATGGCGTGGGTTCTCAAACACGGCCCGTTTGTCGCCAAGCTCGGTCATGACGAACTCGGTCGGCGCCCCCCCGTTGGGCTGGGCGATGTAGACAAGACCGCCGTCTCGCTCCACGATGCGCAAGAACTCGAACGCCGACATCTTTTCGCGCGAGACCGTCCTCGCGACCGCGAGCATCGAGCCCCCCTTCGCAGGGCTCCATCTCTCTTCGATTGTGGTCGTCCCGCCGGTACCCCGCGTGCCTACCCACGGCCCGACGAGCCACGCGAGGTCGCCAATGACGGCTCTCGTCGGAGCAGGCATTGGGATGTCCTCCGCGTGTCGGTAGAGCCCGACCGACCAGACGCCCGGAGTCAGTTCAAGGTTGGAACGCACTACCAAGCCATCTTCCGTCATGCGGAACTCCCGTTGGATCAATCCTTCGGGTGCTTTGCCCGCCCCGCGAAAGAACACGACTTCGTACGTGAGCACCCCTTCTTTCCAGCTGCCGATGTATCGCGAGAACGTCCCTTCCGCATTCTCGACCTCGGTCGGCGTGCCGTTGAGGGCGATGCGTACCTCGCGGTGTCCGGAACCGTGGCCGCTCACGAGAACGACAGCCCTCTCCTCGGTGCGTAATACGAACTTAGAACTCATGGGCGGGTTCAACTGTTCGAGAGTGCGACCCTCGGTCCGATCCTCTACAAAGATCCATTCGCCGTCAAGGGCCCGGAGGTCGCTATTTTGGGGGGAGCGGGCTCCGGTCGTAGTGAGCAAGAGCGTGGTTAGAGCCAAGCCGAGCCCAGCCCACTGGACAAAGTCGCGATCCGCTAGAAACTGCATCGTCGGTGACCTCGAAGCGCATCTCCATCCTCCCGACCTAGCGGCTGGGTGGAGCAAGACGACGCCCCAGCTATGATACGTTCAGTGCGACCGGTTTGCTCCCATCGGTGAACCGTGGACGCTGCGCTTCGGCTAAGCACGTGTCAGCTTCCAGGATCGGAGGCACGGTGCCTCGCGGCACAGTCGGAGCGTGTTGATCACAGGAGTGGTCCTCGCCCTTTTCGCCCTGGCCGTGCCATGTAGCCAGGATCCGGTGAGCCTCAAGACGAGCGAGGCTGTGGCGAAGCTCTGTGAGAAACGTGACGCCGGACAAGGTCGCGACCCTTGCTGAGGTGCGGCTGGACGAACTGACCAGGGAATGGATGCGTTTCTACCGCCCGATCCCGGCGAAAGAGCCCCGTTTGTCCTGAAGTTCAGCCCAGAGGCCAAGGGGGTTCACTTCAGGAGCAACCAGATGCCGAGGCCGACGAGGAGTACGGAGACCACCTGAAAGAAGCGGTCCTCCGGGATCCGCTTCAGCAGGGACATCCCAAAGTAGGTGCCGGCCAAGACGCCGCACACCATCGCGGCGATCGCCAACCAAAGCTTGGAGAGTTCGTCCCATTGTGTGGCGACATAGACGGGCATCCTCGCCAGATCCACGATGACGCCGGTCGCGGTCGCAGTGGCGATGAAGGAGGCCTTCGTTGTCCCGAGACCGAGCATCGCCCCAGCCCGTAGTCCGCCTTGATTGCCCACCAAACCGCCGAGGAACCCCGAGACGCCACCGGCCACCCACGCCCACACCCCGTGGAACCGCAGATTTTTCGTCCACCCTGCGAGGCCTCCCAGTCCCACGAAGAGCAAGAGTGCCGCAAGGACGACCTCCAGCGTGCGGGAGGTGAGCCATGTGCCAGTGACGGCTCCCAACAGGCCGCCAGCCGCGCTCGTCAGCCCAAACGAGCGCAACAGCTTATAGTCTATGTGCTTTCGGACCAGCCAAAGACGGTAGCCGGTAGCGACGAGATGGGGGATCGAGACGGCGGCGACCGCGAGTTTGGCCGGGTAGTAGATGGCGAGCGTCGGTGTCAGTAGGCTGCCGATCCCGAACCCAGCAACCGCCGCGATTCCCGCGGCTGCCAGTGCGACCAAGCAAACCGCTCCCAACATGCGTAGAGTCTACTGGCACGAAACATATCGGATAGCCCACGGAACCGATCCGGGCAAAATAGAGAAGTTTGGTACTCCCGACGGGATTCGAACCCGCGATCTTCGCCGTGAGAGGGCGATGTCCTAAACCGCTAGACGACGGGAGCACGCTCAGGCACCGGGAATATACCCTCCGGCCTGGACGGGTCCCACCGGCGGACCGTCAATCCCTGGACGGCTCGGCGCCCAAGCCTAGCAGGCCCGCCGCAGGGTGCCCGGAAAGCTCGCGGTGCGACTCCCAGCCTCCCTCGACCCGCACCGGCTCGTAGCTTCCGTCGGGCAGGAGCCGCCACGCCTTGACTTGGTCGCGAAAGCCCGCGAGCACCACGTTCTCGCGGACGTAGCGGACATGCTCGGCCTCGCGCAATGGGACCAGAGCCTCGACCCGCCGATCGAGGTTCCTGCGCATCATGTCGCTGCTGCCGACCAGGGCCTCGGGAGCCCCACCATTCTCGAAGCAGTAGGCGCGACTATGCTCGAGGAACCGCCCCACCACGCTGACCACCTCGATGTTTTCACTCAGGCCTGGAACTCCGGGCCGCAAGCAACATATCCCGCGCACCGCTAGGCGCACTCGAACCCCGGCTCGGCTCGCCTCATATAGCGCGTCAATGAGCTCAGGATCCACCAGGGCATTGACCTTGATCGCAATCTCGCCCCCTCCCGAGGTGCGGTGGATTGCAACTTCGCGTTCAATCTTGCCGATGATTTCGTCGCGCAGGTTGATCGGTGCGATGAGCAGCCGGCGGAACTCATCTTGCCGCGAGAAGCCCGTGAGATAGTTGAAGACCTCGCCGAGGTCGCGGCACACGTCCGGGTCGCAGGTGAGGAGGCCGAGGTCGGTGTAGAGCGCGGCGGTCGCGGGGTTGTAGTTGCCCGTCCCGATGTGGGCGTATTGGCGCACCCCGCCCGGCTCCTTGCGGACGATCAGCGCCAGCTTGCAGTGCACCTTGAGGTCCCGGAAGCCGTAGGTCACGTGGGCGCCCGCCTCCTCCAGCGCTTGCGACCATTGGAGGTTGTTGCCTTCGTCGAACCGCGCCTTCAGCTCGATCATCGCGGCCACCTGCTTGCCCGCCTCGGCCGCTCGCATCAGGCTTTCGACGATCGGAGAGCGCTCGCCCACGCGGTAGAGGGTCGCCTTGATCCCCAAGACGGCGGGGTCGGACGCCGCCGCTTCGAAGAACGTTTCGACGGGCCGGAAGCTGTCGTAGGGATGGTGGAGCAGCACGTCGTGCTGGGACACGGTCTCGAAGAGTGACGCCGCGGAGTCGAGCCGCTCGAAGCGGACCGGGATGTGGCGCGGGTAGCGAAGCTCGGGAGCCTCCATCGCCGCGAGCTCCCAGCCGAACTCCAGCCCCAGGGGGCCCTCCGTGCGACGGAGGGCGGACTCTTCGAGGTCGAGCCCGTCAAGGAGCCGCCGCTCGACCTCGGACGGAGTGTCTGACCCGACCTCCAGGAGCACGGCGTCGCCGAACCGCCGCAACCGAAGCGTCTCCTCGACGGCGGTGATCAGGTCCGCCGCCTCCAGCTCACGAAGCTCGATATCGGCGTCCCGGACCACTCGGAACAGGCTGTGGCCCAGAACGTCCACCCCAGGGAAGAAGCTGCCGATGTGGGCGGCCAAGACGTCCTCGAGCAAGGCGAAGCGGCGGTCGGCGAGGCGAACGAGCCGCGGCAACACAGCCGGTACCTTGATCCGCGCCAGCCGGGACTCGTCCGCCGAATGGAGGAGGACCGCCAGGTTCAAGCTCCGGTTCGAGACGAACGGCACCGCACTGGGCGGGTCGAACAACAGCGGGGTGCAGACCGGGAAGATTTGGGTTCGGAAGTGCTCCGTTAGGGATACGTCCTCTTGGGCCGTCCACTCCTCGCGAGCCGCTACGACGATGCCGGCCTCGGCGAGCGCAGGGTGAAGGCCTCTCAGCCAGATTTCCGAAGCCGCCTCGCGGAGACTCGCTGCCACCTGGAAGCACATGTCCACTTGGGTGCCCGCGTCGAGTCCGTCCGGCGTCCGGTCGGCGATCCCGGCGTCCCGTTGCTCGATGAGCCCAGAGACGCGGACCATCAAGAACTCGTCGAGGTTGCTTTCGAAGATCGCGAGGAACTTCGCCCTTTCGAGGAGAGGGTTGGCCTCGTTGGCGGCCTCGGAGAGCACGCGCTCGTCGAAGGCGAGCCAGCTTAGCTCTCGGTTGAAGTAGCGCGGGTGCCCGCGCCACGCATTCGTTGCCTTACTGGACGTTATGGCCAGATCGCGGATTCTCACTCGTTGTGACTCACAGATTTCGGCAAGGGTTTGGGGTGGTACGCCCTGGTTCGCGAGAGGGCACCTAAGCCAATTCTTCTCTGAATCAGTCTACTTGGAGCAGCGCGCGAGCAACCGCTTCACCGAGCCTTGTGGAGATCGGAGTTGGATCGGGTCCACGGGATTCGAATTGATACTAGGTCGAAAGCCCTAGAAGAACTTTGGCATGGACTACATAATAAACTTCAGAGCCGATCATGACAGAGCCGATCATGATTCAGGTCAGGTCAGGTCAGGTCAGGTCAGGTCAGGTCAGGTCAGGTCAGGTCAGTTGGTGGCTAGCCTTGGTAGCAACCGCACTGGCGATCCTAGTCTGTGCTCACGCACGCTGGGGAGACGGCTGGCTGGCTCGACTTTTGGCTTCGGGTGCGCGGGTTGAGCAGAAGAGTCCAAGCTTGGGAACACCGATCCAGCTCCCAGCATCGGACTCGTTAGGGCGCCCCCTCCATCGAGGACGGGAAACGGTGATCGTCTACGTGGGCGAATGCCAATCGTGCTCGATGAGCGCGTTCGAGCCCAGAAAACTACGATCCAGCAGACCAGCCCAGATCCTCGTACTGTCTTCAAGTCCTTCGACGCAACTTCCTTCGGCATTGACGAGTTCACCGGGTGTCTATGTGGTAGGGTTGCCGGTTGCGGCTGGAATGATTGCGGCGTTGGATCCTGAGGTCGCGCCTTGGACGTATGTGCTCGACTCGAATTCGCGACTGACATGGGTGGGAGATAGCCCGAAAGATATGCCGGAAGGAGTCACCTATGAGCAGTAGGAGACGATCCGCATTGACCCTCACCGAGGTGATCGTTGTCGTGGCGATCGTCGTGACGCTAGCTGCTATAGTTTTCCCTACTTTCAGTAAGGCGAAGGATCGGACTAAGGAAGCAAAGTGCAGATCCAACCTTCGCCAGCTCTGGACAGGTCTTATGCTCTATCGCGAGGCCGAGGGTGCGGTGGATACTCCTGCGGACGGTGTGAGCATGCGCTGGCCGATGCATCTGAGCTGCGTGATGTTCCCGGCTGACTGCTGGGAGAACAACCATCCGGAGATCTCCTGCGGCGGCGTCAATCCGCGACTGTTCCCACATGCCGGATACAGCCAAATGTGGGCTCAGCCCGCAACATCCCCCCTCTACAACAAGGCGCAGGAGGACGCGTGGATCGCGTACCTTGAAAAGGCGGGGAGTGGGGCCGTCATCATCAGCGATCCCAACCACCAATTGCACTATCCGGCGAACCAGTGGACGATCCAGCGGGTCACGGCGGTAGCGTTCGACGGCAGTATACGAACGAGGATACGCCGCGGGAATCCTATGAACTATGCCTGGTGGCTGGACGGACAATAGAACTGATAGGGCGAGGAGTTGGCTCGCGATCGGGAGCACGAATGAAGGACATGACGAGGAGAACAAGAAGATGAAAAGAGTACGAGAACAAGGACAAGCCATTGGTAAGAAGCAAGGATCGTTCGCCAGAGTTTGGGCTGTTGCAGGGTTGGCATCTGTGTCGCTCGCGGCGGTGGCCGGACTGTGCGACTGGACGTGGGTAGGAGGTTGTACGACCGTAGACTGCCAACGTATCTGGTGCGGGAAGGACGACCATATCAACACGATCGTCTATTGCCAAACCCAGAACGAGGGCACCGTTTGTTGCCAGTGTACATTCGACTATTGGACTTGCAAAGGGAGCCTTCCCTGCCCCAACCCCTTTATGGTCGAGAAGAAAAAGCAGGAGACGCAAGGTGCGGAGTGCCAGGGGTCGCCTTCCCTGGAGTGTGTCTTCTAAGGCGGCGCAAGAGAGTAACCATGGCAGAGAAGACGCGACTTGTCAGCAAGCGGGCTCAGGTGCTCCTAGGAGCCGCCGTCCTCCTCCTTTCAGGCATCTATGTTTGGAAGGGCGTTCGGCTCGGATCCGCGGACACTGCCGAGGCAGTCCTCTTCCAACTATTAGACGGTCGGACCGACGAGGTCTATCGCATGGCGACGCCTGAGGAGAAGGAGCATCTCACATTGGCCGAGTGGAAGCAGGTCTATCACGGGCTTATCGCACCACGGCTACGGCGATTCGACGTGGATCGTAAAGGGATGAAGTCTGCGAGCGGGGCTGGCGACTCCGTAGGGAACAAGTGGGTACAGTTCAACGGCTCGAATAAGGACACGCTTTCCACCGGGGTGACGGTGTGGATGTCCGAGCAGGGCGCGACGGGCCCGATGCTCATGTCTACGCTCGCCCTAGTTTGGAGGCTTGACTACCTGGAGAAGCACGGAACCGACTTTCGCAATGGGGGCCTTGCCCGCGCCTACTATGAGGGACTGCGAGCGGATCGTGGCGCTCTCGAGGCGGCGGGACTCCGAGGTATCTATTTCTCACCAAGCGAAGGCTTCCTCGACTTCGACCAGGCGGAAGACCGCTGGAAGAAGCGGATCGAAGCAGGCGAGGCACAGGCGGTCAAAGGCACCACTTCTTGAACCCTCCGCAGGCCATTTCTAGTACGGCGCCCTCGCGCACGCCGTATTCGCTGACCGTGACCTTGTCCAGGGACGCGGACGCCATGACTTCGAGGAACACCAGTGCACCGGGCAGCAGCGTAGCGGCCCGTTGCGGCTTGACGCGGAACCTGGCCTCGACTTGCGACCGCGTGAGCCCAGCGGTCGCCCAGGCGAGGTACTCGAGCTCCTGGCGATGGAGGGCCCGTTCGCCGTCCGGGTGAAGCGCCCGCACGAGCCCCCTCGCAACCCCCCCGCTCGCCACGAGCCTAACGACCCCATCGAAATGGGAACGGGGGGGCAAGGATCGCCGAATGTATTCGCGAACCCGTACCACGCTCTCCTCGTCGGTAGGTTGAACCAGGTTCATCTCCGCCTTCAGCGTCCCGGTCCCGAGTCGTAGCGAGCGCTCCCAAACCGCCCGGTCCTCGACGAACCTCGCGAGTTGAACGCTGCCGCCCCCGCATTCGGCAAACAGCGCCGGGCTCGGCCCGTCGGAGTCCAGCAGAGCGCCTCGGAGACCGAGTTCGGCCTCGCGCTCGGGCTTGACGATCTCGACAGGGAGTCCGGTCTTGGCCTCGATCCGCTCGGCCAGCGCGGTTGCACCTTCCGCGCGTCGGAACGACTCGGTTGCGAAGAGGTAACAGCCCTTGGCCTCGCAGTCCTTGCTGACTTGGACGAACCGCGCGACGGCCCTGCTGACCGACTTGGCCAAAGCGCTAGGGATCGCGCCTTCACGGGCTACCGCCTCGCCAAGGCCCACCCAAACGGAACGATCCTCCAGTTCCTCGAGCCCGCCGCGATCCACCCGGGCGACCAAGAGGTGGACGGTGTTGCTCCCGATATCGGCGGCGGCGAAGACGTTTGCCAGTGGTTCGAAGAGTATTCCAATCGTCCTTCGCATCGCAATCCAGGCACCTCTGGGCCCGCGGCTCGCCCAGGGGTATGATCCTGCCGCTAGCGCTCGTAGCTCAGTGGATAGAGCACCAGCTTGCGGAGCTGGGGGTCGGAGGTTCGAATCCTCTCGAGCGCGCCACCCTCGCAGTCGTCCTTAATGGACGGCCAGGTCGGGCTCCGCTCGAAGCAGCACATTCCAAGAAGCAGGTCGGGAAGGTTTACGGCCGAGACCCCTCGAGGGCAGGGGCATATGGGCCGGCAGCCCGCTGCCAAGGCTCCATAATCGGAGCATGAACCAAGGTGTGGGAAGGATCGGGTTCTGGGCGAGCGCACTGTGCGCCGTACACTGTGCCCTGACTGGTATCCTGGTCGCCCTGGCGCCGCTTCTCGTGCCTCACTGGCTGCACGACGTTCGCGTCGAAGGAGCCCTCTTGTCCGTGACTGTCGTCTTTGGCGGGTATTCGGCGATCGTGGGATTTCGAAGGCATCGTCGCTCTTGGCCCGCGTTCCTTCTCTTGGCCGGTCTCGCTGGAGTTTCGCTAGGCGCCCTCCTTGCGCACCAGGGGGCGCGCCACGAAGTCTCGCCGCTGGGCATCGGGCTGAGCCTGGCCGGTGGGGTACTCCTCGTCTCGTTCTACATCGTGAACGCCAGGCTTGCGACGAGGTGCGGCTGCCCCGCGTGCTCCCCGGCCCAGGAGGCTGGGGCCCAAGAGCCACGGGTACGCGAGGTCTAGGCCTGAGCCAGGGTTGCCGCCTGGGTAACTTGCAGGCGTGAAGATTCGTCTCGGCCACTCCCCCGACAGCGACGATGCGTTTATGTTCTACGGCCTCGCCAACGGCCAGGTCGAGACTGAGCTCGAGTTCGAGCACATTCTCCGAGACATCCAGACCTTGAACGAATGGGCCCGCGAGGGCAGGTTGGAGAGCACGGCGGTGAGCGTCCATGCCTTTGCCTACGTCTCCGACAAGTACTCGCTGTTGCGTCACGGAGGCAGTTTCGGCGAGGGCTATGGCCCGATGATCGTGGCAACCTCCGCGATGGACCCTTCCGCGCTCGCCAAGGCGAGGATCGCGATTCCGGGAGTGCTAACCAGCGCATACCTCCAGCTCCGGCTTTGGTTCACCGAGCAGTTCGGGCCAGGGGCCGAGCCGACGATCGAGTTGGTCCCGTTCGACGAGATCATGGGCCACGTGGCACGCGGTGCCGCCGACGCCGGCCTCATCATCCATGAGGGCCAACTCACCTACGAGGAGGAGGGGATGCACGAGGTCGTGAACATGGGCAAATGGTGGCGTGCGAAAACCGGGCTGCCGCTCCCTCTCGGCGTCAACGTGGTTCGCAAAGACCTCGGGCACGAGGTGTGCGCGGAGGTGAGCCGATGCATGCGGGAGAGCATTGACGCGGGCTTGGGCCAACGCCAGCGCGCGCTCGACTATGCCTTACAGTTTGCGCGGGGGATGGACCGTGGCACGAGCGACACCTTCGTGGGGATGTACGTCAACGACCGCACCCGCGACATGGGTGAGGAAGGCATTGCCGCAATCCGGTTGCTCCTAGAAGAAGGGGCGAGGATCGGGGTCGTCCCCCCGGTCGTGGTCGACGTCGTGGACTAGGTGCGGCCCGTGCGCGGAAACTTGAGGTGGGCGACCGTCCAGCCCAGCTTCTCTCCCAGCGAGAACTCTCCCCCAAGGGCGCGGGCCAAGCCTTCGATGATCTGAATGCCTAGGCTGTCCTTGAGCCTCTCGGGCTCGAGTTTGTCGCCGTTGTTGCTGACCCAGATTCCGACGATCTCGCTCTGCGCCTCGATCGAGACGTGAACGTCGCCAGAGTCCGTCACCTTGAAGCCGTGCTTCACCGCGTTTTGGATGAGCTCGTTGATCACGAGGGCGACTTGCGTGGCCCTGGAGGTGTCTACGAACACGTCGCCGCCCTTGACGTGAAAGTTCACGGACTTGCCGGGTGGGAGCAGGGATTGCTGTTGCGCGGCGGCCAGCGTGTTCGCCACCGAGGTCAGGCTCACGTGGTCGAGGTCGTCCCGGCTGAGGAGCTCGTGGACTGCGGCGATGGCCTCGATCCTGGCGAGCGTGTCGCTCAGCGACTCTTGGGTGGTCTTGCCCCCTCGTCGGTTCAACTCGATCCGGACGAGCGAGGCGACCTGCTGGAGGTTGTTCTTGACCCGGTGGTGCATCTCCTGGAGAAGGGTGTCGCGCGCTTGGAGCCGCCCATGCTCGATGCTCACCGCGGCTTGCTTCGCGAGCGCCTCGACGGCTTGGATCTCCTCGGGGGGGAACTGTCGGACCTCGCCGGCATAGCAGCTCATCACGCCGGAGATCCGACCGTTCACGTCGAGAGGGACGCACACCATGCTGCGCACCCCGTGCTCGATCGCCCCGGCGTGACCGATGTAGTCCTTGCTCTGGAGCACGTCCTCCACGAACTCGGTCTTGCCCAGCTGGGCGACTCGGCCCGCGATGGACTCCCCGATCCGAATCATAGGCTCGCGGGGGACGGAGAGGTCGGGAGCGTGGGTCGCGCGAAGGACGAGCCACTCCCGCTGAGAGTCGAGCAGCCGGAGGGTGACGACCGGGTAATTGAAACGCCTCGCGGTGATCTGGACGAGCTGATCGAGGATCTCTTCTAGATAGGGTGCCCCGGAGACGGTGTCCGCGAGCTCGGCGAGCGTCGCCGCGACGTTGCTCTGCGAGCCTGCCTCGAAAGCGGTCCTATACACCGAGAGCGCGCACGAGAGGTCGTCCGCCAACGCATTCACGTACCCTTCCAGGCTCGGGGCCTCTGGCCACTCCTTGCGCCGGCGGATCATGAGGACCCCGGCATGGGGGCCGCCGATGCGCAGCGGGGCCGCGATCGCCGATTCGTGCCCACTGTCATCGAGGACGGGAACGATCACGTGCCTGGGATCGTTCGAGAGCCCGTGCTGGATGCTGACCGTCTCCCCCGTTTCGGCGACGTAGCCCACGAGGCCGACCCCTCGACCCAGAACCAAGTGCTCGATCGAGGAAGAGCTCGGATGGTAGGCCCGAAGCTCGAGGCCCCCGGTGGGGCTGGGCAAGAGGATGGCAACGTTGTCCGCTTTGAGCTCGCCCGCGATCCATTCTGCGGCACCCGCAAGGGCTCGGCGCTCGCTCGAACCCGAAGCGATCGCCATCGCGAGCCCGCTACGGTGAGACTGGGTCATGCCGGTCCGATCGCGGTGATTCGCCGCGATGCAGGGTCCAGGAGCGTACGGGCCAGCTCGTGGACGCCATCGCGCGTCACCTCCCCGAACTTTTGCAACGTCTCGTCAATCGTGACCTCTCGACCGAAGGTCAGCTCGTTCCTCCCCGAGCGAAGCATGCGGCTGTTCATCGCCTCCAGCCCGAGAGCCATGTTCCCTGAGACCATCCTTTTGGTTCGGGCGACTTCGTCTTCGGTTGGACCCTCCGCCGCCATCCTCGCGAGCTCGCAGTCCACGACTTCCTGAACCTGGGGCCAAGTCTCCGGGCTTGTACCGCCGTAGACCGTCATGCAGCCGCCGCTCGGGTAGCTGAGGCTATAGGTGCCGATCGCATAGGCGAGGCCCAGCTTTTCGCGCACTTCTTGGAAAAGCCTGCTGCTCATGCCCCCGCCGAGGATGTTGTCGAGCACCATTTGAGTATGGAGCCTGGGGTCGTGCACCCCAACGCCCGGCCCCCCGATGCAGAAGTGGACTTGCTCCACGTCCTTGTTCAGGTATCTCTCGCCCGGCGTACCGGACACGGGCCCTGGATCGTGAGTCGGCTCGCCGGCCGCGATCGAGCCTAGGGCCTTCTCGGCGAGCGTGGCAACGTGGTCGGGGTCGGCGTTGCCTGCGACGCTCACGACGGTCTTGTGGCCGGTGTGGCTGCGAGCGACGTAGCCCCGCATATCGGATTGAGAGGTGTCGCCGACAGTGCTCCGAGTGCCCAATACCGGGCGCCCGAGGGGATGGTCGGGCCAAAGGGACTCCAGGTGGTGGTCGTGGACGGCATCGCCCGGCTCGTCGTCGCTCCGTCGGATTTCCTCTAGGATCACCTTCCGCTCCGTCTCCAGGTCGGGTTCATCCAGCCTGCAAGCGGTGAAAATGTCCCCCAGGATCTCGAAGGCGTTCTCCAAGTCCTCGCCCAAGCACCGGACGTAATAGCACGTGTTCAGTTTGTCCGTGAAGGCGTTGAGGACCCCTCCACGGCCCTCGATGGCTTCGGCGATCTCCATTGCCGAGCGGCTTTTCGTCCCTTTGAAGACCATGTGCTCGGCGAAGTGGGCGATACCCGCCCGACCGGGGGACTCGTGGGCACTTCCGGAATGGCACCAGATCCCGACGCTGACGGATCGCACGGAGGGAACGGGGTCCGTGAGGACTCGGACCGAATTGGGCAGGGTGGCTTTGAACAACGGCATGCGGAGTCTCGATTATGGTGGCTTCGTTCCTGGCGCAACGGGGATCCGCTATGCGATGCACGCGATCACGACCCCTAGGAGCCCGCAATCTATCCGGCAGCGGTCGCCAGGGGCGAACCCACCCAGGGGCCTAAACCTGTGTGCCTGGCCCGCCACCAACTCGCCTGGCCGGAGTGCGCTGAGCTTCTCACACTCGGCGACGAGGGTGCTCAGCGGGATCGGGGCGATGTCCTCGATCTTCTGCTCCCAGGCCTCGAGCGTTGCAACCGCGCTCACCCGGAGCCCGCCTGTCTCGTCTACAATGGCCTCGTCTTGGAACGCTTCCCGGGTCACGATGAAGGGTCCCAGCCAAGAGCCGCCTGCACAGGCGGGCCCGGTGGGCAAGTCTTGGGCAAGGAGCGCATCCTCCAGGTCGGGCCGAACCAAGGTGACGATGGGGAGATATCCCAGGATTTCGGGAGGGTCGGACGAACCTGCCTCGACGACCCCGCACACCGCCGCAATCCGCAATTCTAGGGATACCGGCCCTTGGGCTGCGTCGAGCGGCTCTCCCGTCGCCACCACGGCGGCAGGATCGGCGAAGGCGTAGGACCAAGATTCACCGGCCCGCGATGTCATGCGACATAGGATCGGTACACGGACCGGGGTGAGGAGCCTCGCCTCGGACGTCTCGTGGACTCCGACCGCGTTCAAGCCGTCAGTCTCGTAGAACCTACCTTCGTGATAGATCCCCGACCGCGGCGTGTCGGGGTCCGCCAGGAGCGCAAATCGGCACAATCGCACGGAAACGAGCCTACCTGCAGGGTTCTCTCGAATGGCCCCTTGACCACACCCAGGGCTTGAGGTAGCATCCTCCTGCCCTGGTAACCGGGCCTAGGTGACCTGCACAATGCCGCCCCTGAAGATTTTGGTTTGTGACGACGAGCGACACATCGTCCGGTTGATCCAGGTGAACCTGGAAAAACAGGGTTACCAGGTGGTGACGGCCTATGACGGCAAGGAAGGACTGGAGAAGGTGAAGGCTGAAAAGCCGGATCTTCTCGTGCTCGACGTCATGATGCCGTACATGGACGGTTTCGAGGTTCTCAAGACCCTCCGCCGAGAGCCTGAGACCGAATCCCTACCCGTGATCATGCTCACGGCCAAGGCCCAGGACAAGGACGTGTTCGAGGGTTACCACTATGGTGCCGACATGTACTTGACCAAGCCCTTCAACCCGATGGAGCTCGTAAGCTTCGTGAAGCGGATCGCGCAGGGGTCGGACTCGGACGGCGGCCCAAAACGGTTCGAGCTCTAAGGAAACGGCACGCGCCGTGATGGGAGAACTTTCAGTCATGCTCTACTACCTGAACACATTGGGCCAGTTCGACTCGCAAGAGTACATGCCGGTCACCTTGTTCGCGATCGTGCTCCTCCCCGCCGCCATAGCCATCGCCGCGTTCGTCTACTTCCTCAAAGGTGAGTTCAAGGGCTGGCCCAAGTCCCTGAAATGGGTCTCGCTCGTGCCCTTGATCCTGGGCGTGATCCTGGGGATCGGCCCGTTCAACGCCATGAACGACGAGCTTTACCGAGACCAGTACGGTGCTGGGCCCAGGGCAAAGATGCTCCACTATGGCGGCGTCGTGGTCCCGGTTCTCACCGCGGTCGGCCTGGTGATCCTGGGCATCGTTCGCGACAAGCAGAAAGTGGACGAGTTCTG
>WBZR01002669.1_pt1 | contig 17825 bp, 12 predicted proteins | sample 5204231 | NCBI WGS metagenome assembly WBZR01 (sample SAMN12412403, study PRJNA552823) | activated sludge metagenome | isolation source: activated sludge from anammox sidestream of wastewater treatment plant... | place: USA: Virginia | collected 2017-08 | reverse complement strand
TCCTGTACAGCCCCGGGTATTTGTTTATCTCTTCTGTTTTGAAATATTTTTCAATGATCGTTTTGAAACCGGCAACACCCCGGATATTATCCAGGTCGGTATCTTCGGAAATATGGGAAAGGTCTTCAAAGCCGCTCCTGATGGATCTCTCAAAATATTGCAGCGCTTTATCTGTAACGTTTTGCCTGGAATACACACAGGCAAGATTATACTCATAAAGATTTTTATTGGCGGTATCTTTTTTAAGCGCTGCTTCAAATACCCCGATGGCTTCATTAAATTTTTCGGTATAAATATAACAGAGGCCAAGGTTGTTCATATCCGGCAATTCTGAGCTATCCAGGCGCAATGCTTCTTTATAATATACAATGGCTTTTTGAAAAAGTGCCGGGTCATTCTGATGCCGGGGCGAAGTGGCAAGGTAATAATAAGCATCGCCGGCTTTGGACTGATACGTTGCATTTGAAGGCTTCAGTAGTATTGCTTTTTTATAATATACTACTGCTGAATCATAATGCATGCTCTTCCCGTCCGGATCTTTAGCTGCCATATTAAAATGTGTTTGCCCGAGCAGGAATGGTATTGCAGCATCGGTAGGTACCAAAGGCATCAATATTTTTCCGTACCAAAGAACTGAATCGGATTGCAGCAGGCGATAATAATTGATGAAAAGATTATAGAGAGCATTGGTGAAGGAGGGATCGGTAGCCAGGGTTTTATGATACCAGTAATTGGCTGAATCAGGTTTGGACATGCGGTCATACAGGTATCCGAGATTGTATTCATAAGTGCTTTTATACATGATATCTTTCCGGAGCGCTAATTTGAAAACATCAATTGCCGCCTGAGATCTTGCCGTGTAGATAAAACTTATACCAAGCCTGTTCATGGACAGGAATTGTGTACTGTCGAGTTGGATGGCCTTTTGATAATAGTCAATTGCTTTTTGGTAAAGTTCCATTGTATCCCGGTGAGTAAACTTAGGGATATCAAAATAAACATCGCCTGCTTTGGACCAGTAATTGGCTTTTAAAGGATCCATCTGTATCGCTTTATTATAGTACACAATGGAAGAATCATATTTGTCCTTTGCAGGGACAGAGTCATTTTTGGCTTTATAATAATAAAGTTGCCCGATAGCATAGGGCGTGTTGGCATTTTCAGGTGTTAAGGGCAACAGCAATTTATAATATACCAGTGATGAATCGAACTGGTACATATCATTGTAAATAGAAGCCAGGTTGCTGATTGCTCTTGTATATTCAGGATCTACCTTTAGCGTTCTTTTATACCAATAAATGGCAGAATCACTTTTTGAAAGTTTGTCATAGGTGAATGCCAGGTTATTCAGGCTGCCGGCATAATGCGGATTTGCTTCTACTGATTTCTGATACCATTCAAGTGAAGATTTTGAATCGCCCAGTTTATCCATGACCCATCCCAGGTTGTAATAACGCAGGTACAGGTCCTTTATGTTCTTTTCTTTATTGATGCTTTGTTTGAAGACGTCCGCAGCTTTAGTATAATTTTCCAGGTATGAATAGGATAGCGCCAGGTTGAAATATTCCCGGGCACTGTCCGGAAACATGGTGTTGGAATGTTCAAAGTCATTGATGGCATTTTGATATTGCCTGCTTTGAAAGTATGCTTCTCCCCGGTTATGGAAATAATAAGGTTCCTGGTCATTGGCCAGGATCGCTTTGTTATAATACACAATGGCGCTGTCGTAAGAATTTAAAGAATAATAAGATAAGCCGATTTTGTTGAACACATTCCCTTCAGATTTTGGAAGTAATGCGTCAAGTTTTTTAAAATAGAAAATTGCGGAATCATCTTTGTACAGGGTGAAATAAATATTTCCCAGGTTGGAGAGGGTGATGGTAAAATCAGGACTGAGCTGCAAAGCTTTTTGATAATACAGGATGGCGCTGTCATATTCTTTCATCCGGGCAAAAATCCAACCGGTATTGTTCATGGCCCTGTAATATTGGGGATTATGTTTAATGGCTTTCCGATACCATTCTAATGCCCCGGAGGTATGGCCTTCCTGGTCTTCAATCATTGCAATACCGAAATCATACAGGTGAAAATCTGTAGTGTCTGTTTTTAATCCCAATTCATAAATTTCTTTTGCTTTCTTGTTATTGTCCACAGACTGGTAGGCATATCCCAGGGTATATAAATAGGACAAGGGCAGGTTGTTTTCTTTTTTTGCTTTTTCAAATAAGGCGATGGATTTTTGAAATAAATAGCCGGCGCTGTCCTTATTACCGCTTTGTGAATTGTTGTATGCCCTTATATAAAAATCATAAGCCTGTTTTGCATCAGAATGAGCTTCATGATCCGCATCTGAATTTTTCAAACCGGGGGGTAATAAACCGGCCAGCATATTCTCATCTTCAATCCCCGCTTTGCGTAGTTGTTTGCCCAGAGAAACGATCTCGTCACCAGATTTCCTGTCACTGGCCTGGTTTTGAGCAAAATTTTTATTCAGGGATAAAGCCTGATCATAATAATAACCGGCAGAATCTTTTTTCTTGAGTTGTTTATAGGTCATTGCCAGGTTAAAGAGGGCAAATGCAAACTTCGGCTGCAGGTCAATTGCCTGTAAAAAGAAAGTGAGCGCCCTGTCGTATTCTTTGTTCTGGTAATAAATATTGCCGGTCATGAACCGGGGATAACTCCATCGTGGAGACAAGAAGATGGCTTTATTAAAATATTTTAATGCGGAGTCGGTTGCATTTTGTTTTTCGGAATAATAACGTCCGATCTCAAAATTGATAAATGCGGTGTTGGGCATTAATAAGTCGGCTTCATGCAATAGCTGCAACGCATGAGATGTCTTAAAGACAGAAGCGATGAAAAAAATCCTTTTAGCTTTTATTTCATTAAACCTGAAGTCGGATGAATCAATTAATTCGTCCTGGACGATCTTTAATTTTTCGTTGGCATCATGAAAAAGAGTGTCCGGGTAGTCCTGGAATTCTCCACGTATAAACTGGTTCAGCAATGGCTGTACGGCATCTTCCAGCCTGGCTGCAAGATCATATTTCATGGAATTCAGCATTTCCGTATTGGTGATCTTCTTTTTTGCGGTCTTATAAGTTTCGTAAGCATTATTTCCTTTTGGGGTATTGAGTTGCCGTGCCCTGAGTTGGTTATAAAATAAATTGTAATAAACAGAATCTGAAGGAGACAGTTTATAATTTAACCCGGAGACAGCTCTTTTAGTCATTTCCACACCGGGTCCATTTCTTTTACCGGCGATCACTGCCTGCCTCAGTTCGGGATCAACCGTTGTAATTATTTCCGAACTGGGCCCATATACAACCGGCCGCTGCTTCTCTTTTGTATTTTCATAAACATTTTTCTTTACGTAGTCCTCAATTTTAGACAAGGAAATATATTTTGCGCTGTCCGGCACACTGATACCTTCCAACGCTTCCAGTAAATAATAGGTGAATACGCCATGGCCGCCACCCGGAAAATCCTTTTCCTGTGATAGCTGGTCCTCTTCACAGGATAATATTTTAGTGATACCGGAAAATCCAGTATTCAACATGCGCATGGTAAGCAAGGCGCCGGCTTTTTGCCCTGCCAGGTTGCCCGATCTGCATGCATCTGTGATCAATATCACTTTGGCTTTTTCTGATAATGCATTTACTTCTGCTTCCAGCTGAGGTATAAAAATAGCGTCCGACGAAGCGTAGGATGCCTGTTCACAATCATAAGCCAGCAGGTATCCCTGGCCTGTATGACTTTCATTGTCCCCATGCCCTGCAAAATAGATAATCACACGGTCGTTGCTGTCGGGCCTTATTTTGTCGTAAATTTTTCTCAGGTCAGCAAAAAAATTAGAGCGGGTTGCACTACTATCAATCCGGTCATACATATTTTCTTTACGGACGATCTTTGAATCGAGCAGGTAATCTCTTATGGAGCGGGCATCATCGTCTGCATAATTGAGTGGTTCCAGGTTTTTATAATAAGATATTCCGACAACAAGAGCGTAAGTTGTTCCCCAAAGCTTAACTTTTTTTTCTTTTGCAGGTGGTATTCCCCTGTTATTATCTTTCTGGCAAAAAAGACTTACTGGAATAGTAACGCATAGCAAAATCAGCAATAGTGATTTTAAATACCGGCGTTCCATTTTGCAATTATTTGATCTTTGAAGAACCTGAATGTAAATTACGATTATTTCTTAATGAACCGTGAATTCTGTAAGGCGTTTAACTTAAGAAGGAAAATTCACTTCTCCCACCAAAAAAACACTGCCGCAAATCAGGATGAGATCCTCTTTATGTGCTTTGGCCAATGCTGCCTGCAGGGCGGTGTTCACATCAGCGAAAGTTTCTCCTTCCAGCCCTATGGATTTTGCTTTTATTGCCAGTTGATCTTCGGGCAGGGCTCTCGGTATATGTGCTTTGGTAAAATAATAGTCAGCCTCTCTGGGCAAAAGGGAAATGACCTTTTCCACTTCCTTGTCTTTCACCATACCGATGATGAGATGCAACTGCCTGTAATCGGTGACCTCGATCTGCTCTGCAATTTGTTTTATCCCGTCCACATTATGGGCCACATCAAGAACCACATCAGGCTTATGATGAATAATCTCCCAACGTCCGTGAAGCCCCGTGATCTTTTTTACATTGGTCAAAGCTTTCTGCATGATCTTTTCTCCGGTATTCCAGCCGAGCTGCCTCAGTTGGAAACAGGCTTCCAGAACGGTGAGCAGGTTTTTCACCTGGTAAATTCCGGTCAGGTCGAGATGATAGATTTGATGATCGGTCTTATGTTGCTCTGATACTTCTACCACCAGTTCCTGTTTTTCCCAATGCCAGTTCGTTGCCTGTCTTCTTTGCGATGCGATGCTGAGAGGCGCATTCTTCTCTTTTGCTTTTTGAATAAAGACATCCTTTGTTTCCGGCAATACTTCTCCCACCACTGCAGGAATATTCTCTTTGATGATGCCTGCTTTTTCAAAAGCGATCTTGTCCAGGCTGTCACCCAGCATGTTCATGTGATCCCAACCGATATTGGTGATCACGGACAATTCGGGAGTGATTACATTGGTGCTGTCGAATCTTCCTCCCAATCCCACTTCGATCACTGCCACATCAACTTTCTGCTCTGCAAAATATTCAAATGCCATGGCCACAGTGATCTCGAAAAAACTGGGTTCAATTTCTTCTGCCAGGGATCGTATTCTGTTGGTGAAATCGGTTACAAATTTTTCTTCAGTCATTTTACCGCTCACTTTGATCCGCTCCCTGAGATCTTTTAGATGTGGCGAAGTGTACAGCCCTGTTTTGTAACCTGCAGTTTGTAAGATGGCTGCCAGCATATGGCTTACCGACCCTTTGCCGTTGGTGCCGGCGACATGGATACTTTTAAATTTTTTTTGTGGATCGCCAAGATAGCTGCATAGTTTAAATGTATTGGTCAGATCTTTTTTAAATGCAGCACTGCCCACCCTGCTGAACATCGGGAGCCGGCCCGTCAAATAATCAATTGTCTCTTTGTAATTCATCGGCTGCAAAAATAAGAATGCCATCCCGCAATGAGATGGCATTCTGAGTTTGTTACAGTTGGTACTTAACCGCCCAATAAGAAGTTGAATTCATAGACCACCGTGGATGTTTCATCAGATTTATTAAACTTGTTTCTTCTCAGCCATTCACGGATGATGTCAATGGCTTGTCCGCCGGTATAGGTAGATCCTCTCGTGGCCCTGATAAAAGTTCCGATACCATCGGGGGAAACGCTGATCTCTGCCAGCACTTTTCCTTTCAGGTTCTCACCGGCATCCATTGATTTTGGGTTGATGACAATCCTGTTGCCGCTGACCCTCCTGGGGCCTCCGTTTCCATGGCCCGGATTTCCGGTGTATGTAGTGGCATTGGGACTGCCGCCGGGAACTCCCTGGTCGCCTTTACCTCCGGCAATGCCTTCATTGGTTCCTTTCTGATAACTGTCAGCGCCGTTTCCTCCTGAACCATTGCTGCCCACCACACGGTTCAAAACAGCTTTCGGTTTTTCAGGTTTGGGAACAACCACTTCCTGTGGTTTAGTGGCTTTCACCGTTTGCTTTGTTTCTTTATTGACTTCTTTGGAATCGGGTTTGCTGACTTTAGGTTTGAGTACTGCTACGGCTTCCTTATCATTATTTTCTTCAAAATCTTTTGCGTCTTTAATATCAGATTTTTCCGTGACGGGAACAGAAGTGGCTACAGACTGAGTGGGAGCGGGGTCGCCGGGAATAAGCGGCTGGTCGGTGCCGAAACCCTTGTCGCTTGTTCCGATGTTCACTTCAATGCCTTCGTCAATGGTGGGGATGGGGATCTGGGGAATGGTCCAGCGGATGAAATACATCAGCAGGAACATCATTCCCGCAAATGCGAATGTGATCATAGTGGCCTGAGAGTTTTTCCGGGCTTCAAAGGATGCAGACATGGCAATTGTGTTGTTCATACAAAAATAAAATTTGATTTGAAGCGGATGAAATCTTTATTGTTCACACAGGTTATTAACGGTGCAAAGGCTGTGCAACTTGCCCTGATTATGATTTAGGAAATGTTAAGATTTGAAATAAGAGTAATTATTATGATGGCAACGGGTAAGGGCAATGATCAAAATCTGCCAACAGGCAGGGTCAAAAATCAAAACCTGAAAACCAATCAGAAGCTTAAAAAACATTTCCTCAGCTATACTTTGTGATTTTTGCGAAAACCCTGGCAGACTTTGCATTCATTGCGGTTAATTTTTTTTCTCAAAGCCGTGCCTTTTCAATGAAAAATTCCGTCCGCATCTCGTTACTCTTACTCAACCCTTTGGACGAAGACACGGATGGAATAAAAAGAATATTCCTTGGAAATAGAAAGGATTTGCATTTTGACAATTCTGAAATTGAAACTTTACTAAAAGATCCATTTCCAAGAATTGTCCAAATCTATACAAGGTTATATTCAAGGTTCGCTCATAAACGATAAAATTTTACTTCCCAGCAACGTCACCTTGTCTGGTTTTGTGTATAAGCCTGGGCATTGCGTGAATAATGCTTTCTCCAGCTAACCATATTGTTTAATAAGAATAAAAAGGCTGATTGCTATCCTGAGTCAATACTAAATATAACACCGATTTCAAACAAACTTTTTATAAATGCCATAAGGCGCTATCCTCATGGCGGCAGCCACCAGCCTCCACCGTTTGCTGATATAAGCTTTCCTTTTTTTCTTTTCAATGGAGCGGATGATCTGCTTCGCTGCTTTTTCCACCGGCACTACCCAGAAAAGTTTATTGCCCATCGCCATCCGGGTACGTACAAACCCCGGCTCTATGCAGGTAATGGAAATGTTTTTCTTCATCCTGCCCGCTTTCACCGAAAGCCCTTCAAAATATTTTGTCTGGAAAGATTTGGAAGCGCTATAAGCTGGCGCCCATCCCATTCCTCTTTCTGCAGCCACAGAAGAAATAGTGACGAGGTGGCCATGATCCTGCCTGATGAAAAAATTGAAAGCCCAGTTGGCTATTTCCGCAAAGGCATACACGTTGGTGTTGATCATCTGTTTGTCCAGTTCCCATTTCAGTTCCTTGTCCGGTTCGCCTGTTCCCGCACTGATGATCAGGATATCAAGCCCGTTCAGTTTTTTTACCATGGATTCCAGATGACTGATATTTTCTGAACCGGTTACATCAAAACGTTCTGTGATTATATTCTCCGGGTATTGCTGTTGTATTTCGTGGAGCAGTTCATCCCTTCTTCCGCTGATACACACCTGATTATTGGCAGCTGCATATAATTCTGCCATTTTCCTCCCCATTCCGGAAGTGGCTCCAATAATGATGATTTTCCCGGTCATTTCTAAAACATGATTTTATTAGGTCATCCAAATTATTTAAATTTATGCAAAGCACAGTATATGATACCGAAACCAATTCTGTCTGTGCTCTCTTTATTCCTGCTTGTACCCGCATCAATAAGCTGGGCCCAAACCATTACTACCCAAAAGGGTTTATCAACTATTCAATTCCTTGCGTCTTCCGGGGTCATTAAAGTTTATTTACCTGATGATATTAGTCCGGGAGATATTATTTCCGGGACTATTGGCGTTGAGCCTTCCGGAAAAACTGCAAAGCAATTAGGAAAGAATTTTGCAGAGCTGAAAAAATATATTGTCAGCATCGAAAATCAAAGTTTTACTATTGGAGATTATAAGCAAAATGTTCAGTTTTCCTGCAGGGAAAATTCCGGGAAAACCGGGTGGGAAATAATTTTCAGGGATGGAAGTGGAAATGATATTGGAAGGTTAATTACTCCTTTCAAAAAAGGATACAAAGCAGGCGAATGCAACATACCGGATCATATACTTACCGGTTCTCCTGTTACTGTTCCGGGGCCTTTTGACGGGAATGCTTCAAATACAATTTCGGTATTGGATGAAAAACCTGTTTCCATATTAGCCGAATCTCCCAGGCAGTGTATTCTTTCATATCCTGCAGCACCGGATGCAGGCGGTATTCATACACTGACCATGCAGGAGAATAGCAGAATTTTATGCTCTCAAAAAGTTTCGGGTGTGGAAATGAATGTAGCTGCAGGAAAACTTAAACTGATGAAAGGAGAACAGACATTTATTGAGGTGACGATTACCGGACTTATGAATCTGCAAAATACAGCAGTTTTAACGCTCAATAATATTACCTCGGCTATTGTTACGATGCTGCCGGCCAACAAGGTTGTTATTCCATTGCCGCCGGATAGTGTGGGCTCCGGAACTTTTATATACAGATCGGACATTCAAAGTTTAAAATCCGGGAGCTTTATTATTGCCGTTGACCTGGATCTTCCCGATGCCCTGTATGAAATAAAAAAGCTTGATAAACCACGGAGGCTGGAAGATAAAGCGCTGCATACCGGCTTAAGCGAGGCAATTAAAAAACTGGAAGCGGATGCGGGTGGCGCCCAGGGAAAAGAATACAGTAATATGTGTGAAAGCTGCCAGAAATGTATCCGTGCCATGGCTGGAACATGGGCTGAAGATCTTGTAGAAAAGCTTGGAGAAGATTTAATTAAGGAATCCGTAGGCAAAGCAATCGGTATGTTTACGGAAAGTAAGGAACTCCTTAAAAAACTAAAGGAGATGGTGGATAAAGCCAATGAAGCCGGCGATAAGGCTGAAAAGTTAGCGGAAGAACTGGAAAAAAAGATCAGGGAAAAAGAATTGCAGTTGCTTGTATTCAAAGACAAGCTTTGTGACAGCAACAAGGATTGTGTGGTGTCGGCTATGATTTTTTATGATCCCTCAACCGGGTGTGTCACTGCATTTGTAAAATGTAATGGCAGGGCAGGAGTTTGTTGCCCCAAATCTTTTAATACTGCAAAGATTACTTATTGTACTGACGAACATGGTATGCCTAAGGATCTGCCTCAGGTAGAAGTAATTTCTGAATAGTTTAATGATTTGTTACATGAAAAGATCAAATACCTCTATGCCGGAGATTAGCCAGCAATAATCCGGCAAACACCAGTGTCATGCTGATGACATGATATACGGTGAATGTTTCGCCCAGGTAAAACACTGCAATGATGGCGGTGAAAACAGGAATTAAATTGCCAAACAAAACGGTTCTTGCAGCTCCTATCTTCAGGATCGCAATGTTCCAGAACAGATAGCTGATAACTGATGCTCCGATCCCGAGATATACAACCGAAGTGATGGCCCTTGCATTCCAGGTTATTTGCGGAGTGAGGTTGATCTCGCTGATATAAACGGGCAGCAGCAAAATAGTTCCCAATGAAAAAATGATGAATAAAAAATTAGTGGAGGAAATGGCAGCCGGTTTTTTCTTCACCATCACGCTGTACACTGCAAAACAAAATGCGGCCACGAGCGCCCACAAGTCTCCTTTTTCAAAATGAAGGTTAAATAATTTCTGAAGATCACCTTTGCTCAGAATGACCAGCACACCGATGATGCAGAGAAGCAGCCCGGTCATTTTTTTCCAACCGATATATTCTTTCAGAAAAATGCGGGCCATGATGATCGCCATCACGGGCGAAGAAGTGGTGCTGATCAACCCGAGATTGATGGCCGTGGTATAATGTCCCGCAACATAGAGCAATGTGTTGAATACAGAAATACCGATCAGCGAAATGAAAAAAATATATACCCGGTTCTCTTTCACTGCCTGCCATTCTTTTTTGAATTGCTTCAGGGCAAAAGGAGCAATGATGAGAGATGCAGAGAACCAACGGAAGAAAGCAAGGCTCACCGGAGGAATGGAATCTTTCATATCCCTTGCCACAATAAAATTTCCTGACCAGATAAATGCAGCCAGCGAAGCAAGGGCGATTCCGGTTATTGAGTCTTTTTTTGTCAAGGGATCTTAATGGTGGGCAAAATCAGTTTCAAATTTTCCGTTGATCCTTTCGATAGGTGGATTGTAATACCCGAATTTCAGATTGGGAAATTCTTCTCTTATGGTTTCAAGCAATGTGCGCATTCCCATGCATTCTCCGGTATCCGTCACTCCGATCTTACCAAGATACCAGTCGGGATCAATATTAAAATTGCGCCACTGGATCATGCAGAGATCTGTGTCACGGATCAGTTTTCTCAGGGCTTCGTATTCTGCAATGCTGTCCGTCATTCCCGGAAAAACGAAATAATTGATAGACGTCCAGCCGCCATAGCTCCTGACCACTTTCAGGCTTTCAATGATATCTTCAAAATCATAGTTGTTGGGCCGGTAATAAGGCATGTAGAATTCTCTCCGTGCAGAATTGGTGCTGACGCGGATGGAGTTCAATCCTGCCTCGCACAATACTTTCACTGCTTTGGGATTGGAACCGTTCGTATTAATGTTGATGCTTCCTTTGTTCGTGTGTTTTCTGATGGCTATGATGGAATCTCTCAATGTCTCCCACATCAATAATGGTTCCCCTTCGCATCCCTGCCCGAAGCTGATGATCGGATAAGGAGCAGCTTCAAGATGCGGTACCGTATATTCCACGATCTCATCCACCGTGGGTTTGAATGCTAAACGATCTTGCGGCGACACAATTTTTTCTTCATCCGGTTGCAATGAAATACAACCGATGCAATTTGCATTGCAGGCGGGAGATGCGGGAACAGGACATTCCCATCGTCCCAGGAAATAATTTCTTGCTGCAGGGCAATGGTAATTCAATGCACAGTTTTCACCAAGATGTTTTACCAGGCGGTTGTGAGGATAGGATTTTAAAAATTGCTCCACATCCAGTTCCACTTCCTTCTGATCGTATCCATCACAATCCTGCCGTATGTCCGGTTCTATTCTTACAGCAGGAACATAAAATTTATCTTGATGCCAGCCTGCTGCTGTATAACAAAACAGCGGAAGTACGGGAGCGTCCGGCGCTGTTTCATAAGCAGCTAAATAAAATCCGGTATGCGCAGGCGGAATAAAAGCAGCTACTGCCCAGCCTTTTTCACACAATCTCATCTCCCCGGTCTTTACATCAATCCCGATTCCTTTTCTTCCGGGCAGTTCATACAGTTGTCCTCCTTCGGGAAGTTCGATCCATTCATCTTCGGGAACAGCAACGGCATCCCATCCGCTTCTGCCGGTGGCATATAATGATGTATCTTCAAAAATATTTCCTTTGCCATCGGAATAGAGTATGTATGGAGAATGGTTCAATGTTATTTATTTTCTTTCAGCGTCTGCAATTAAATGTTGCCTGCAAAATTCGTTAAATTCTTTTTCATTTACAGAACTGCTTTCCTCAGCAATTTGCTGTTGTATGAGCTTATTGGTTTTAAAATCAATGGTAAGAATTCCGTCTTTCAAAATGGCATTACTGAGATCACGCCATGGATAGTCTCTGTTTATCAGAGAAGGGAACCGGATCTTGTCATTATGAAATTCCACTTTAAGTTTCCCGGAAGCTGCTTTATCTAATACCAGGAAAACAATATTAACCGGCCCGATCCACCAATACGGTGTGAGGAACCAGGCTACTGCAAAAATGATGAATGCAATGCTGAAACGGGTCTTTAGTTTCTGAAATTTAAAATAATTCAGTACAGGAATGGATAATAGAGCTGAAAATGCCAGTATAAAATAAATGATTTTATTATTTTCTGAAATGAATGCATAAAGAAACAGGGTGATGAAATTTGCTGAAATGAGCAGCCAGCTTATAAAGCGGTAGGTTTTTTCTTTTTCATTCTTTAGGATGATCTCATACTGCTGCATATCAGGAATTGCTGGCAACAAGCAGGTTGCACAATTTGAATAAAACCCTGGCGCCTACATTGGCATCCCACTCATTTTCGCCGGTACCAACTTCATTGAGATCAAAGCCGATGATCTTTTTCCCGCTTTTTTGGATTTTGCTGAGTAAATAAAATACCTGCTCCACCTCAAAGCCTCCGGGTACCGGTGTGCCTGTATTGGGGCAAAGTTTGGGATCCAGCCCGTCAATATCAAAACTGATGAATAATTTTTCAGGTAAATGGTTTACAATCTCCTCAGCAATATTTTTCCATGTATCGCCTTCAAATTGCCGGTGGCGGATATCCCTGTCGTAATAGGTGACAACTCTTGAAGCATTATCGGCAATGTATTGCCATTCACTTTCGCAAAGATCCCTGGTGCCTGCCTGTACCAGTTTTTGCACTTCGGGAATTTCATTGAGCGTATTATACATGATGCTGGCATGAGAATAATGAAAACCTTCATAAGCATCTCTCAGGTCTGCATGCGCATCAATTTGAAGGATGCCGAATGAACCATGTTTTTCGGCAATGGCTTTAAAAAATCCGAATGTAGTGCTGTGATCGCCGCCGAGCAATGCAACAAGTTTGTTTTTATTCAGTAATGTCCTGGTCTGTTCATACACCCATTTGTTTAACTGTTCGCTTCCTTCATTTACCTCAACCAGTGATTTGGACATGAACTGGTTTGCTTCCAGTTTCTCCCCTTTGGAAATATAATCAATGTAGAGTTCGGCTTCTTTGCGCAGGTAATCGCTTTTCATTAATATTTTCTTGTCGGCGGGGCGCATATAAAAGCCCTGTTTCCATCCGTCGGGCACTTCGGGATCAAAGAGGTCTATCTGGAAACTTGCCTTGAGAATGGCTTCAGAAGATCGGGCGGTACCGGCATTGTAACTGACGGTAACCTCCCAGGGTACGGGCACAATGATCAGCCGGGCAGTTTCTTCGGTAGTGGGCAAACCAAAGATGTTGTTATTCGGGTTGCCGACAGAATTCGGATCAAAATTCAACAGATCGGTCATATAAATTTTTTAAAAGCGGTGCAAGTTAAAAGGCTTTGCTCTTGTGGCAAAATCCTTGATGATTTATAAAAAATAATGTTGATTTCCTGTTTATAGAAAAAATGACTCAGGGCCTGCCCATCAGTTTTAAAAAGGAAATATGTGATGACACTGCATTATATACTTTATTGTATTCAAGATAGACCAATCCATATTCCGTGCAGGTGCTTTTAATAATTCTGCTGATGGCCGGATAATGAATGTGCGAAATCTTGGGAAACAGGTGGTGTTCGATCTGGAAGTTAAGTCCGCCCAGCATCCAGCTTACTAATTTGTTTTTTGTGGCAAAATTGGCTGTGGTCTTTAATTGATGAATGGCCCATTCATCTTCCATTTTTCCCGTCACCGTGTCAGCTACAGGAAAAGTAGTATATTCTACAGTGTGTGCCAGCTGAAATACAATGCTGAGAACGAGCCCAGCTACCGCTGCAAAGACCAGGAAACCGGTCAGCCATTCCAGAAAGCCCACTTTGTAGATCGGGATGCCTATGAAAATGAAGTAGTGAATGGCTTTGAAACCCCAGAACACCAAGTGGTCTTTTCCTTTCATCTTCTTCAGCGGGATGGAGCCGATCTTTCTTCTGAAATATTTCTGAAAATCCAGGATGAAGATCCAAAACAGGTAGAGCAATGAATATAAAAACCAGAAATACAAATACTGGTATTTATGAAACCTGTATCTTTTCTGTGATGCACTCATCCGCATCCACGGCTGAATATCAATGTCATCATCCACGCCGTCCACATTAGTATAAGAATGATGAATGATATTGTGTTTCATATTCCACATAAAACTGTTTCCGCCAAGGATATTCAGTGAGAAAGCCGCAAGGCTGTTGATCCATTTGTGTTTACTGAAGCTGCCATGAGCACCATCGTGCATGACATTGAACCCAATGGCGGCAACGACTCCTCCCAGCAGGATACATTCGGCTATGGCGAAGAATACCGGCGGTGTGAAGAAAACAAGATGAATATACAACAGCACAAAAACCAGCATCAGGAGTATGGCTTTTATAAACAGCTTATAATTGCCGGCGGTGGATTTGCCAACTTCTTCAAAGTATTCACGGACTCTTTTCTTCAGTTCAGAATGGAAGGAATGTGGCGGGTTGATGAATTTCGGCGTCAAAGCGTATTGGATTTTATTTTTATTTTTCCAAAGGTAGCTTTATTCCTGTGGAATAGGGAAAATATTGTCTTACCATGACCGGGTCAATTTTCATGTTTCATTCTGGATCAGTGCATCCAGGCTCCGGATGCCGATCTTTTTTTCGGTGATAAAGCCTTCAGCGTATTTGACGCCGATCCGTTTTCCGAACATTCTTGCCCGTGCAACAACGCTGTCTATAAAATCCGGGGTGGAAATATAGGTTTGAGGGCCGTCTCCGGATAAGGGAGAAACATGAAACTGTGTGGTATATGCTTTGATGGACTCCATTCTCTGATCAAACACATCGCTGATGTCAATTAGCAGATCGGGCTCATGATACCAGTCCTGGATATAATGCAGGACATAGCTTGGCCGCCATTTTTGCTGTGTAGTACCGTAGTCATCTGTTGTTTCAATTTTTGAGAGGCCCGACAAAAAACAGGATGTGGTGATCAAATGTCCTGCTCGCCCGTGGTCGGGGTGACGGTCATGTAAGATATTTCCGATAATTATGTCTGGCTGGTATTTTCGAATGCTGCGGATCAATTTCATTTGATGTTCTTCATCATTACGAAAGAATCCATCCCGCATTTTCAGGTTTTCTCTTACCAATGCACCTAATATCATTGCAGCTTTGGCGGCTTCTTCGTACCTCGTCTCTACAGTACCTCTTGTTCCCAGTTCGCCCTGGGTGAGATCAATGATACCGGCTTTTTTTCCTCTTTTTATTTCATTGATAAGCGTGCCCGAACAACCGAGTTCAACATCATCGGGATGCACCCCTATTGCAAGTATGTTGAGTTTCATAATTGCAAGATAAGAAGGAAGCAGGAAGTAAGGTGTAAGAAGTAAAATGTAAGTGGCTGTTTTTGAAAATTTATCTCCGGTAGGGATTGTTATACCAAACGCCGTCAATTTCTTTTACAAAGTTCTCTATCTGACGGTCGGTTTTATCAGTGAGATCCCAGCCTTGCTTCAGGCTGCTGCCAAAGAAAAATGCTACAGTCTGGTAAAAACGTGCAGTCAAACCGTTGCGGTAGTCCTTGATGATGTCATAGCAATTATTCCCCGTTTGCCTGTTAATGAGTTTCATCAGCACTTTGCCCTGGTACACAGAAAGGTTAGAAAGAGGGTCACTGAACTGTGCTTTCAACTCTTTTTCTCTTGTTTTTATGTATTCCTTTCTTTCTTTCCTCGATTGTACATTGACGAGATGCGCATTGATATCATTGATGGTGATCCCCGCAATGCGGGCATAAGGATAAGTGACATAAACTGCATTGCGCAGCCGGTTCCATTCTTCCACATATTTAGCCAGTTTTCTGCCGGACATGGTTGATACCCATACGTTGTCCATTTCTTTGTAAGGAAGCATTTCATTGTGATACCAGATTGCAGAAACGATGATGGTATCATTCGGTCCCCAGTTCTTGGCCCGCTCAGATATGGAAGGCACCGGTGCGATAGTATCGGTATTAGCCTGGGTCGGTACAATTTGCCCGAAAGCAGGAAATACAGCAAGTAATAATACAAGCAATAAAAGGAACGGAAACCGGTATTTTGCCAGGCCACTCATGCAACAATAAAATTAATAAAACATCCCGACTGTTAATACTAACAGACACTTAAAGTAACCGGTTCGCTGTTTCAAAAAATATATAAAATTATTTCCCGGGAAGGCTGTCCCGGTTCATCCTGCGTATATGCTTGATCATGCTCACAAATATCCCTGCCACCATAATGACCACTCCGAGCCACAGAAGATTGATATAGGGAAATTTGTATGCTTTTAATGTGAGATAGTCTAATACAGTGTTTGACTCTTTAACCCCCAGGTTCACTTTGTTATCCTGAACTGAATTGATCGCAAATATCAGGTTTTGAGAAATTACGGTATCAGGTACAGAATAAAGAGCTCCTCCTTTGTTTACCAGCAGTGGTTGTGCGGTATAAGTGGAGTTATTCATGGAATGTACTTTGATAATGGCAAGGCTTGCTCTTCCGGTGGGGTCTATCCCGTCTTTTGTGGGTATGCTGTCTCGTGACATCACTTTTTCAAGTATAAAATAACCTTTGGCGTAAAAACTGGTGTCGCCGGTTCGTATTAGTTTGTTTTTAAATTGGGCGGTGTCTTTATTCCTGGTAGGATCCGGAAGTGAGGTAATGTATGTATAAATATCATGATCCCAATAATGTTCAGAAGCGGGATTGGCCATCAACCCCTCGTTTCCTTTGTAATTAATAAAAGCATTGGGTTGTAAAACGAAGTTCTCTTTCCCGTTTTTGTTTTCAAACTTTACGTTGTAATACCAGAGCGGCTTTTGGGGATTCTTTTCGGATCCTTCATAGGTCACCCAGTATTTTCCCATATCCGTGCGGACATCTTTGACAAGGGTAAGGTTCTCGCCCGACTCTTCCTTGCTGCCTTCGCCAAAGTTGATGGCAATGCCGCTTGTATTGTAAGAAAGAACTTCTTTCTTGGAAGAAGAGATCAGGATGCCGAGCAGCATCAAAGCAAAACCGAGATGGGCTAAGGTGCCGCCTGACAGTTTTGAACTCTTTCTAAGTTTATCAATAAAATAAGCGCCATTGGCTATGATCGAGTAAACGCTGCAGGCAATGGCCAGCCAGATGGATCCGAGAAAGCCGTAGCCATATTTATTGTAGTTTATATTTCCGAAGATCAGTATCAGGGAAGATATAACAACGGAGATCACCGTGGGCAGCCAGATCTTTTTCCAGAAAAATGCCCTGGTTGTCTGCTTGTACTTCATGTAATGCGTTACTGCCGTCAGTAATGCTACAATAACGGCTACCAATACCTGCACACGGTTATAAGCAAATTCGGGATCTTCGGGTGGAGCAATTTTTACAAATGCCGGTAAAGATGTTTTCCCGATGATCAGTAATGCAGAAAGAAAGAGTACCAGCGATCCGATGAACATCCAGAATTCTCTTGAAGTAGCGCTTTCTTCTTTTTGTATGGAGGGTATTTGTTTGTACCTGCTTGCAAAGAGCCATAATGCCGGCACGATACACACCGCCATGAATCCGATCAGTTGCCAGTTCATTCCCATATCGGTGAATGCATGCACTGAAGTATCGCCGAGAATTCCGCTTCTTGTCAGGAAAGTGGAATAAAGTACCAATGAAAAAGAAAGGATCAGGAAAAGATGGGTGATCCGTAATGAATGCCCGCTATGCCTGTACACCATCAGGGTGTGAATACCTGCAATCATCACCAGCCACGGAACCAATGAAGCATTTTCCACAGGGTCCCAGGCCCAATACCCGCCAAAGGTGAGTGATTCGTAAGCCCAGGCGGCGCCCATCATGATGCCCGTGCCA
>WBZR01002090.1_pt2 | contig 17827 bp, 16 predicted proteins | sample 5204231 | NCBI WGS metagenome assembly WBZR01 (sample SAMN12412403, study PRJNA552823) | activated sludge metagenome | isolation source: activated sludge from anammox sidestream of wastewater treatment plant... | place: USA: Virginia | collected 2017-08 | reverse complement strand
CACGAGGCTGCCGGTCAGGCCCTGCTCCTTGCAGAGGGCGAAGAAGCCCTCGACCTTCGTGGTCACGCCGCCGACCGCCTGGATCTCGCCGTGCTGGTTGACGGAGCCCGTGACCGCGATCGACTGGGCGAGCGGCAGCCCGGAGAGCGCCGAGAGCAGCGCGTACAGCTCGGTCGAGGACGCGGAGTCGCCCTCGACGGCGCCGTAGTCCTGCTCGAACGTGAGCGTCGCCGAGAGCGCGAGCGGCCACTCCTGCGCGTAGCTGCCGCTCAGGTAGCCGGACAGGATCAGGAATCCCTTCGAGTGGATCGGCCCCGACAGCTCGATCTCCCGCTCGATCGACTGGACGGTGCCCCGGCCGAGCGACACGCGCGCCGTGACCCTGGACGGCTTCCCGAACGCGTGGTCGCCGAGGTCGATCACGGCGAGACCGTTGACCTGGCCGACCCGCTCCCCGTCGACGTCGATCATGATCGTGCCGTCCGTGATCCGCTCCCGGACGAGCTCTTCGACGAGGTTCGACCGCCGCTCCCGCTCGGCAATGGCCCGATCGACGTCGGCGGCGCTGACGAGCTGGCGGCTGGCCTTCCCCGCCCAGAAGCTGGCCTCGGTGACGACGTCGGCGATCTCGGTGAGCCGGGTCGACAGCTTGCGCTGGTGGTCGCGCAGCCGCGCGCCGTGCTCGACGAGACGCGCGACCGCGGTACGGTCGAACGGGAACAGGCCCTCGTCGCGCACGCGACGGGCGACGAACGCGGCGTAGTGACCGACGTGCTCGTTCGACCAGTCCATCTCCGGAGCGAACTCGACCTTCACCTTGAACAGCTCGCGGAAGTCCTCGTCGAGCGCGTGCAGGAGCCGGTACACCTCGGCCGGCCCGATCAGGACGACCTTGAGGTCGAGCGCGACCGGCTCGGGGCGCAGGGACGCGGTCGGAAACGCCGAGAGCTGCTCGCCGAGGTTCTCGATCCGCGCCTGCCGGGACAGGAGCGCCCGCTCGAGCGCGTCCCACGCGAACGGGTTGCGCAGCACCTCGAGCGCGTCGAGGACGAGGAAGCCGCCGTTCGCGCGGTGCAGCGCGCCCGCCTTGATCCGGTGGAAATCGGTGACCATCGTCCCGAATGCGGGGCGGTAGTCGACCCTGCCGACGAGGTTGTAGTAGGTCGGGTTGCGCTCGAGCACGACCGGGGCGCCCTCGGCGCCGTTGCCGATCAGGACGTTGACCCGGTAGCGGGAGAGCCGATCGTCGCGCTCGCCCGCCTGGAGACCGGCGAGGAGCGCGGGCAGGCCCTCCTCCGCGGGGCCCCGGAAGTCGCCGAGCCGGTCGGGGAGGTCCTCCTCGACCTGGCTCAGGAAGGCGAGCACCTCGGCCTCGCCGGCGAACCGTTCCCGCAGCTCGTGGAAGAGCGGTCCGAGCGCGAACTGCGCAACGTCGCGGTCGAGCCGGCGGACGAGCTCCCCCGCCTCCTTCTCGAGCTGGCGGAGCTGGCGGACGACCGCTGCCACGCGCTCCTGGATCTCGGCGCCGCGCCGCTCGATCTCGCGCTGCTCCCCCTCGGGAAGGCGCGCGAAGTCCTCCTGCGAGAGCGGCCGTCCCTGGGCGAGCGGCACCGTCATGATCCCGGCCGGGGTCATCTCGACCGCGAAGCCACGCTCGGTGGCGTACCGCTGCAGCTCGCCGGTGAGCTGGTCGCGCCGGCCGCCGACCGCGGTCAGGATCTCGCGGCGGCGGCGCTCGTAGTCCTCGCTCTCGAACGCGTGCGGGAGCTCCCGCCTGGCGGCGTGCAGGAACTCGTCCATGTGCCGGGCGAGCTCGGCGCCCCGACCGGCCGGCAGCCGGATCGCGTTCGGGCGGTCGGGCTCGGCGAAGTTGAAGACGTAGACCCAGTCGTCAGGGGCGGGCCGCCCTCGCGCAACGCGGTGGAGGTGGTCGAGGATCGTCCCCGTCCGTCCCGAGCCGGGGCTACCCGCGACGAACAGGTTGTACCCGGCGGCCGAGACCTCGAGCCCGAAATCGATCGCCTCGAGCGCGCGCGGCTGCCCGATCGTCCCCTCGAGCGGATCGACGTCCGCGGTCGTCTCGAACGGGAGCGAGGCCGGGTCGAGCCTGCGGCGAAGCTGACCCGGGGCGAGGGCGAGGCGAGCGCGGGCGTCGGACACCGGCACGAATACTCTCAGGTCCCGGCTGCCGCCCGGCGCGGCGCGGCCTCGGCGAGGAGCGCGACCACGGCGGCGTCCTCGACGGGGTCGAAGTCCCTGTACCAGAGTCCGACCGCGCCCAGGTCGGCTGGCTGCTCGGGGCAGACGACCGCGTCGGCCGTGGCGCGGAGGCGCTCGACGGTCGCGGGGGCGCCCACCGGCGCCGCCACCACGATTCGCCGGGCCCCGCCGGCGCCCGCCCAGCGGACGGCCGCTTCCATCGTCGCGCCGGTCGCGAGTCCGTCGTCGACGAGCAGGCACGCGCGCGCGGACACCGCCAGAGCGGGGCTGTCGGCGTGCAGGCGGCGGTCGAGCTCGTCCGCCCGGGCCAGGGCGGCCAGAGCCGCCGCGTTCACCTGGCCCGGGGTGAGACCGTCGGTGGCGCGGACGTAGACGCCGCCCCCGGGCGTAACCGCGCCGAGGGCGTACTCGGGCTGGAGCGGGTGCCCGATCTTGCGCACGGCGAGCGCGTCGAGCGGGAGCCCGAGCGCGGCGGCGACCTCCGCGGCCACGACCACGCCGCCGCGCGCGAGCCCGACGACGACGGCGTCGTCCGAGCGCTCCGGCTCGAGCGCCGCGGCGAGGAGACGCCCCGCCTCACGGCGGTCCCGGTACGGGAGGGCGGTGCTCACGTGGGCGTGATCAGCCCGTAGTGGCCATCGTAGCGATGGTAGAGGACGCGCCCACGGCCGCCCGGCTGGGCGAAAAACAGGAACGGCTCGCCGCTCGCCTCCAGCCGCTCCCGCGCCTCCTCGACGGTCAGCTCCGGCGCCTCGCCGAGCACCTCGAGACGGCCGTTGCGGCGGTGGAGCACCGCGTCCCGGCCCGTCTCGGCGTTCTCGAACAGGTAGAAGTCGTGGGCGAGCAGCTCCAGCTCGAGCGCCGCCTCGGCCGGCGTCACCGCGCCCACCTCGTAGCGCTTCTGCTCGACGAGCTCGCGCTCCCCGGCCGGGCGCTGCTCTCGCGACGGGCCGGCGAGCGGCAGGGCGCCGTGCCGCCACTCCCCGGGCTCGGCCGTCGCGGGGCGCCGGTCGTTCAGGTGGTCGGCGAGGATGCGCAGGCGCCGCTCCAGGCGGTCGACGAGCAGGTCGACCGCGGCCGGCATCGTCTGGGCGGCGACGTGGGCGCGAACCAGCCGCCCGCTGACGTCGAGCGACGCCTTCGCGCTCGACGGCCGCTCCGTGGCCGGGTTCTCGTGCTCGGTGAGGGTCACGCGCGCGAACAGCACCGGCCGCGGCGCTGTCCGGGCGACGCGTCGTACCTTCGCCTCCGCCTCCTCCCGGGTGCGGGCGGCAACGTCCCCGCGAGCCAGGATCTCGATCTCGAACGCCGGGCCTTGCATCGCTTTCCTCCTTCCGCCCCGCGGCTTCAGCCGCGGGGCGATCCGGCCGCAGCCGCGGTGGCTCCGGCGTCCTCCAGCCGCCCCGTCCTCGAGCCAGAGGACGCGGTCGGCGATGTCGCGCCGGCCCTTCTCGGCGAGGAGGTTGCGTCGCGCGACCAGCACCATCTCGCCTCTAGCTTTCCCGATCTCGGCCCCGGTGTCATCGGGCGGATCGCGGACCGGGCGTGCGGAGAAGTACGGACGCCGGGCCTGCGGCGTCTCGTCGGGGCCGTCTGCGAGGATGGGGCCGATGCGGGGGAGAATCGCGCTCGCCGCCGGCATGCTGGCGCTGGCCGGCTTCCCGGCCGCCGCCGGGGCATCGGCGCTCGTCGTCTCGGGCTCCGCGGCCGCGCCCGGCGCGGCGCGCGAGACGACGCTCGAGCTACGGCCCGGCTCGGTGGACGCGACCCGGATCGTTCTCTATGCCCCCGCGGGGGCGACGGCGCGGCTCGGCGGCGCCGCACCCGGCCGGGCGATGTCGGCGACACTCGTCGGTCCCGGCGGTGCGGTCGACGCATCCGGACCGCTCGCGGTCGCAGCGCCGGGAACCGAGGCGTGCGGCACGACGGGGCACGAGGCGGTCTGGACGCTCGAGCTCGGCGTGGCGAGCGTCCCCGTCGCGGTGGACGTGCTCTCGCCCGGGGACGCGGAAGCGGTCTACGGCGCCCACCGGCTCGAGCTCTGCCCGCCCGCCGGCCTCGCGCTGCGCGCGCTCGAGCTTCACCTCGACGGGGTGTTCTCCGCCCCCGCCGCGAGCGGCGCCCACGTCTGGCGCGCGGTGCTCGACCCCGGCGATCCCGCGGCGGCCGTCGAGGTCCGCTCGACCGAGCTTGCGCCCGCCGGGCTGAGCCTGCGTGCCAGCTACGACCGGGGTGCCCGGAGCGCCGCCTTGACGGGGGTGCTCACCGCGGGCGGCCTGGGTCTCGGTGGCGTCACCGTGCTCGTGCGGGCGGGCGCGCGCGCCTCCGGTCTGGTCCCGAGCGGCTCGGTGAGGACCGACTCCTCGGGGCGCTTCCGCGCCGAGCGCGCGCTCGTGCGCGACACCGTGTTTCGCGTCGTCGCAACCGTGCCGGAGCGACCGGATCCCGACGGCTGCACCGCGCCGATCGCGCCGGGCGGATGCGTCTCGGCGACGCTCGGGCCGCTCAGCATCCGCAGCGCCGCCGTCACGGTGCGCGTCCCGGCGGCGCCCGCCCTGCGCTACGGCAGCCGCGGGGCCGACGTGCGCCGCCTCCAGCAGGAGCTCGTCCGCCTGCGCTACCTGCCCTCGGGAACGGCGAACGGCGTCTTCGGCGAGCGCACCTGGCACGCGGTCGTCGCCTTCCAGGGCTGGCAACGCCTGGGCCGGACGGGCGTCGTCGATCGGCGCACATGGGCAGCGCTCGGGCGCGCGGGCGTTCCGAGACCGTGGGGCGGGCTCCGGCGCGGGGTGGAGGTGGACGTCGCCCGCCAGGTGCTCCTGCTCGTGCGCGACGGCGTGGCGGCCCGGGCGATCCACATCTCGAGCGCCGCGCCCGGCCACTGGACCCCGCGGGGGCGCTACTCGGTGATCCGCAAGGAGGTGCTGTCCTGGTCGGTCCCGTTCAGCTCCTGGATGCCCTACGCGAACTACTTCACGGGCGGGTTCGCGATCCACGGCTACGCGAGCGTGCCCTCCTACCCCGCGTCGCACGGCTGCATCCGCGTGCCGATGCAGGAGGCGCCGGCGGTCTACGCCGCCGCGAGCTACGGCTCGCCCGTCTGGGTGCGGTAACGCCGCAGCGCCGGTACGGGGTTCCCCCGATGCCGGGCGGCTCTTGATACCCTAGTCTCGTTCCGACTCGCACGAAGGGACGTGTCGTGACGTCGGTGGGTGGGGCGTGCCAAGCCATGGGCCAGGCGATCAGGATCGAGGTCGCCGAGCCTGTGGACGCGGCCGATCTCGTGCGGGCGCTCGCCGCTCGCGGGCTGCCGGCCGTGGTAGCCGCCGGCAACGGCCTCTGGGTCGAGGTCGTCTCTCCCCGCGAGGACGCGACCTCCGTGTGGCGCGATCTCGAGCCCGTGCTCGAACGCTGGTGCGCGGGCGGCGAGCGAGCGGCGGTGCGGGTGGTCATGGGCGCGACGGCCGAGCCGGCCCGCGCGCTGCTCGTCGCCTGAGCGGCAGCTCAGGAGCGGACGGCCGCGGCCAGGTACTCGACGGCGGCGTCGAGCGTCGCGAGTCGCCCGTAGTCGGCCTCGGGGATCTCGACGCCCAGGTCGCGGTGGAGGGCGACCGCGAAGTTGAGGAAGTCCATCGAGTCGATGTCGAGCTGGTCGCGCAGGCCCACCCGGGGATCGATCGCCGCCGTATCGGCCTCCGGCGCGACCTCGCCGAGAGCGCGCAGAACCGCCGCCCTGATCCGGTCGCGGGTCACAGCGCTTCCGGGGCCCGGAGCAGGCGGTCGACGGCGGCGAGGTAGAGGCCGGCGCGATGGCCGTCGACGACGCGGTGATCGGCCGCGAGGCTCGCGTGGCAGACGGGGCGGACGAACAGGCCGCCGTCCTCCGCCCAGGGGCGCTCGACGATCCGGCCGAAGCCGACGATCGCCACCTGCGGCGGGAAGATCAGCCCCAGGACACCTTCGACGCCCTGCTCGCCGAGGCTCGTGACCGTGATCGTCGGGTCGGCCAGCTCCGAGCTTCGCAATGACCCGGAGCGCGCCCGCCCGACCAGATTGCGAAACGCAGCCATCAACTCGTCGAGCGGGCGGCGGTCGGCGTCGTGGAGCGCGGGCGCGACGAGGCCGCCGCCGCGCAGCGAGATCGCGACGCCGACGTGGATCGCGCCCGCGCGTACGGCGCGGCCGTCCCGCCAGAAGCCGTTCAGCTCCGGCACCTCGCGCAGCGCCAGCGCGACCGCGCGCAGCAGGAGCAGCCCGGGGAGCAGCCGCCCCTCGACCGGCCGCTCCCCGTTCGTCCGCTCGAGCCACGCGAGCGCGCGGCTCATGTCGATCGTCTGGGTCACGTGGAAGTGCGGGATCTCGGCGTTCGAGCGCGACATCGCGGCCGCGATCGCCCGGCGCATCCGGGCGCTACGCTCGTCCGCGGGTGCCGCCGGGCCGCCGTGCGCCGCCTCGATGTCCGCCCGCTGGATCCGCCCGCCCGGGCCGCTGCCGGCGACGGCGGCGAGATCGACCCCGAGCTCGGCCGCGAGCTGCTTCGCGGACGGGGAGGCGAGGACGCGCCGGGCCAGGCCGCTCGCGCTGGCCGGCCCGTCCGGCCTCGCGGCTGCAGGCTCGCCCTCGCCGCGGATGATCGCGAGCGGCGTTCCGACCGGTACCGTCGTTCCGGGCTCGACGAGCAGGCGCTCGAGCACGCCACCCGCGAACGCCTCGACCTCGACGTCCGCCTTGTCCGTCTCGACGACCGCGACGATGTCGCCTCGGGTGACCCGCTCGCCCGGCTGCTTGAGCCAGCGGGTGAGGGTGCCCGCGGTCATGTCGGCACCGAGTACGGGCATCAGGAACTCCGCCACGGTCACCGCCGGCCCGTTGCTAGCCGGTCTTGCCGATCGCGACCTGGCGCGGCCTCGGGAGCTCCGCTTTCGCGGCCTCGACCCTCAGCACCCCCTTCGCGAACGAGGCCTTGACCCGCTCCGCGTCGGTCTCGGCGGGCAACTCGAACCGCCGCTCGAACGTCCGCTCGAGCCGCTCGCGCCGCCAGTAGGACTTGTCCTTCGCCTCCTTCTCCTCCTGGCGCTCGCCCCGGACGCGCAGCGTGTGGTCGACGATCTCGACCTCGAGCTCAGCCTCGTCGAAGCCGGGCGTCTCGAGCTCGACCACGAACGCTTCCTCGGTCTCGTAGACGTCCGCCGGGGGAAGCGTCGGCCTCACGGCCTCTCCGTCTCCGAGCAGACGCTCCATCCGTCGCTGCATCGCTTCCAGCTCCCGCAGCGGGCTCCAGCGTACGATCGTCGCCATCGGTCTCTCCTTTCTCTGTCTCGACCGAACGAGCCAACCAGCACGAGTATCGGGGATGCCGGGGGCGCCGGCATCGGGGGATGCGCCGATCCGGCGGTTCGGCTTACTACGGAATCGCGCCGCCGCCCGAGCGGCCGGGCCGGATCTCGGCAATCATGCGGGTGCTGTCGGCTGCGAAAGGAGCGCTGCCATGACCGGGGTCGGCGAGCGGGTGAGGCCCGGCGACCGGATCGTCGTCGAGGCCCATCACGTGGGTGCTGCGCGGAGGACGGGGGAGATCATCGAGGTGCTGGGCGAGCCGGGGCACGAGCACTACCGGGTGCGCTGGGAGGACGGTGCCGAGACGGTCTTCTACCCGTCGAGCGACGCGAAGATCGAGCCCGGGGCCGCGCCCGGGCGCTGAGCCGCCCCGGCCCGGGTCAGCCAAGCGTCGCGCGCGCGGCGGCCGCGACCGTCTCCGCCCGGGGCAGCGCGGCCTCCTCGAGGTGCTTCGCGTACGGCATCGGCACCTCGGCCGAGCACACCCGCTGCACCGGCCAGTCGAGCAGGTCGAAGCCGTCCTCCATGATCCGTGCGGAGATCTCCGCGGCGAGGCCGTAGGTGCGCCAGGACTCGTCGACGAGGACGGCCCGGTGCGTCTTCGCGACCGAGGTCAGGACCGTCCCTGTGTCGAGCGGGCGCAGCGTCCGCAGGTCGATCACCTCGGCGTCGATGCCGTCCGCGGCGAGCAGCCCGGCCGCCTCGAGCGCCTTGCCGACGGAGCCGCCCCAGGCGACGAGCGTCACGTCGCCGCCTTCGCGGCGGACCGCGGCGCGGTCGAGGTCGGCCGGCCCCGCCCCGGGGTCGGCGTCCCCCTCGAGCGGGTAGAGCGTCGCGTGCTCGAACAGGAACACGGGGTCGCGCTCGAGCAGGGCGGCCGGGAGCATCCACCGGGCGTCGTCGACGGTCGCGGGCGCGAGCACGCGGATCCCGGGCACGTGCGCGTACCAGACCTCGAGCGAGTGGGAGTGCTGGGCGGCGAGCTGGCGGCCGCCGCCGGTGGCCATACGCACGACCAGCGGCACGGAGAACTGCCCGCCCGACATGTAGCGGATCGCGGCCGCGTTGTTGACAACCTGGTCGAGCGCGAGCAGGCTGAAGTTGACGGTCATCACCTCGACGATCGGGCGCATGCCGCCGAGGGCGGCACCGATCCCGGCGCCCACGAACGCCGACTCGGCGAGCGGCGTGTCGCGCACCCGCTCTGGCCCGAACTCCTCGAGCAGGCCGTGGCTGACGGCGAACGCTCCCCCGTAGCGGCCGACGTCCTCGCCCATCAGGAAAACCCGCTCGTCGGCGGCGAGCGCCTCGCGCAGCGCCTCGCGGATCGCCTCCCGGTAGGTCATGGCCGTGATCGTGGCGTCGTCACGTCGAGGAGCAGGTCCTCGACCGGCTCCCAGGGGCCCGCCTCCGCCGCGGCGACCGCGGCCTCGACGCGGGCGACGGCCTCGGCCTCGATCGCGGCCACGTCCCCTTCGTCGAGCAGCCCGTCCGCGCGCAGCCTCGCCTCGAGCAGGGCGATCGGGTCGCGCTCCCGCCACCGCTCGACCTCCTCCTTCGTCCGGTAGCGGTCCGGGTCGGACATCGAGTGGGCCCGGAAGCGGTAGGTGCGAAGCTCGAGCAAGTAGGGCGTGCCCCGGCGCACGACGTCGGCGGCCGCGCGCACGGCACGCTCGACCGCGACCACGTCCATCGCGTCGACCGCCTCGGCGGGGATCCCGTGGGACTGGGCGTGAATGCGCAGGTCGGTCTGCGCCTCGGAGCGCTCGAGCGCCGTCCCCATCGCGTAGAGGTTGTTCTCGCACAGAAACAGCACCGGCAGGCGCCAGAGCGCCGCCAGGTTGAGCGACTCGTGGAACTCGCCCTCGGCGGCCGCGCCCTCGCCGAAGAAGCAGGCGGTGACGCGCTCGAGCCCGCGCAGCCGGTCGGCGAGCGCGAGCCCGACGGCGACCGGGAGGCCGCCCGCGACGATCGCGTAGCCGCCGTAGAAGCGCGTCCTCGCGTCGAAGAAGTGCATCGAGCCGCCGCGTCCGCGGCTGCAGCCGTTCGCCTTCCCGTACAGCTCCGCCATCAGGGCGCCCGGGTCGATCCCGCGCGCGAGCGCGTGCCCATGCTCGCGGTAGGTCGCGACGATCGCGTCGGCCGGGTCGAGCGCCCGGACGGCGCCGACCGCGGCCGCCTCCTCGCCGATCCCGAGGTGGAGGAAGCCGCGGATCTTGCCGAGGCTGTAGAGCTCAGCCGCCTTCTCCTCGAAGCGGCGGACGAGCAGCAGCTCGCGCAGCAAGCCGAGCCCGTGCTCGCGCTCGATCCCGGACGGGGTGGTCAAGCGACCGCCTCGAGCGTGGAGACGTCGCCCTCGGGCAGCCCGAGCTCCCGGGCGCGCAGGAGGCGCCGCATGATCTTGCCGCTGCGCGTCCGCGGCAGCCAGGTGACGATCTCGATCTCCTTGGGCGCGACCGCCGCCCCGAGGCGCCTCCGGGCGAGCGCGAGCAGCTCACGGGTCAGCTCGGGGGAGGGCTGGAACCCGTCCTTCAGGGTCACGAATGCCTTGACGAGCTCGCCGGCGACGGGGTCGGGCTTGCCGATCACGCCCGCCTCCGCCACCGCCTCGTGCTCGAGCAGCACGCTCTCGACCTCGAACGGGCCGATCAGGTGCCCGGAGCTCTTGATCACGTCGTCCGCTCGCCCGACGAACCAGAAGTAGCCGTCAGCGTCCCGGCGGGCGAGGTCGCCGGACAGGTACCAGCCGCCGGCGAAGCAGGCCGCGTAGCGCTCGGGACGGTCGAGGTAGGCGCGGAACATCGACGGCCAGCCGGGACGCAGCGCGAGCTCCCCTTCGACCCCGGGCTGCGTGACCTCCGCGATCTCGCCGTCGTCGGTGCGTCGCACGATCGCCGCCTCGACGCCGGGGAGCGGACGGCCCATCGAGCCGGGCCGGATCTCGGCGGCGGCGACGTTCGCGATCATGATCGCGCCCGTCTCCGTCTGCCACCAGTTGTCGTGGAAGGGGAGCCCGAATGCCTCTTGGCCGAACACGACCCCCTCGGGGTTGAGCGGCTCGCCGACGCTCGCGAGGAAGCGCAGCGCCGGAAAGCTGCGCGAGCGCGCCAGCGCGGCACCCGCCTTCATCAGCATCCGGATCGCCGTCGGGGCCGTGTACCAAACCGAGACCCGCTCGCGCTCGAGGATCTCGTACCAGCGCTCCGCGTCGAAGTCACCGTCGTCGACGACGCTCGTTACCCCGGCAGCGAGCGGTGCGACGATCCCGTAGGAGGTGCCGGTCACCCAGCCGGGATCGGCCGTGCACCAGAAGACATCGTCGTCGTGGAGGTCGAGCGCGAGGCGCCCGGTCGCGTGATGGGAGACAGCGGCTTCGTGGACGTGGATCGCGCCCTTCGGGGTTCCGGTCGTGCCGCTCGTGAAGTGCAGGAGCGCCGGATCCTCCGGGTCGGTCGGCGGGATCGCGTGCTCGGCCGCCGCTCCCGCGAGCAGGGCGGCGAAGGAGTGGGTGCCGGCGGGCGCCTCGCCGACCACGATCGCGTGCTCGAGGTGCGGGAGGGAGCTGCGCATCGCCGCCACCTTGCGCGCGTAGAGCACGTCCGTCGTGACGAGCGCCCGCGCGTGCGAGAGCTCGAGGCGGGTCCGGATCGGCTCCGGCCCGAACGCGGAGAAGAGCGGGCAGAAGACGCTCCGGTTGCGGAGGGTGCCGAGCGCGGCGACGTAGAGCTCGGGGATCCGGCCGGCCAGGACGCAGACGACGTCACCCGGGCCGACGCCGAGGGCGGCAAGCGCGTTCGCGAACCGGGAGCTGCGGGCTCGCAGCTCCGCGTAGGTGGCTTGCGTGATCCCGCCGGAGCGGTCGAGCCAGCGAAACGCGACCCGGTTTGCCAGCGGCCCGGTCGCGTGGCGGTCAACCGCCTCGTGGGCGATGTTGAGACCACGTTCTCCCGGAAGGCCGTCGAGCCGGGCCCGCATCCGTGCCCAGAAATCCGGGGTGCGCTCGGCCTCGGGGTCCGGGAGGTTCGGCTGAACCGCCCAGCTCGCCGGCGACTTCTCGATCGCGGCCCACGGCACGAGCTCATCTTCGCCACCGGCGGAGACGCGCGCATCGGGGCGCCCGCGGAGCCGGGGCTGCGGGAAAACCCCGAGGGCTGCCGTAGCATGGGCTCGTGAGGATCGTCGCAGCGCTCGGCGGGAACGCGCTCGTCCGCAGGGGTGAGCCCGCTGACGCCGCGGTGCAGCGGCGCAACGTCGAAGCGGCGGCACGCTCGGTCGCCGCCGTCGCCCGTGAGCACGAGCTCGTCGTCACGCACGGGAACGGGCCCCAGGTCGGCCTGCTCGCGCTTCAAGCTGAGGCCTACCGGGATGTGCCCGCCTACCCGCTCGACGTGCTCGGCGCGGAGAGCGAGGGCATGATCGGCTACCTGCTCGAGCAGGCGCTCGCCAACGAGCTGCCCGACCGGGACGTGGCGACGCTCTTGACACAGGTGGTCGTCGACCCCGCCGACCCCGCGTTCGACCGGCCCACGAAGCCGGTCGGGCCGGTCTACGACGAGGCGGAGGCTCGCAGGCTCGCCGCCGAGCGCGGCTACGCGATCGCGCGCGACGGCCGGGGCTTCCGGCGGGTCGTCCCCTCGCCCGAGCCGGTCGGGATCGTCGAGCTGCGGGCGATCCGCGTGCTCGTCGAGGCGGGTGTGCTCGCGATCTGCGTCGGCGGCGGCGGCATCCCGGTCTGCCGCGACCGGGCCGGGAGGCTCTCCGGCGCCGAGGCGGTGATCGACAAGGACCTCTCGGCGGCGCTGCTCGCCCGCCTGCTCGGCGCTGCCCTGCTGCTGCTCCTGACCGATGTTCCGGGGGTCGCGCGCGGCTTCGCCACCCCGGCGGCCGAGCAGCTCCGGCGCGTGACGCCGGCGGAGCTGCGGAGGCTCGACCTCCCCGCCGGCTCGATGGGCCCCAAGGCGGAGGCCGCCTGTCGCTTCGTCGAGGCGACGGGCGCCGTTGCCGCGATCGGGGCGCTCGGGGACGCTCGGGCGATCGTGCGGGGCGAGGCGGGCACGATCGTCGTCGCTCGCCGCTAGCGCTCCTCAGCCCCCGAGCGCCCCCGCGTGCGGGTCGAGTCCCCGCAGCGGGCCACGGCCGAGACGAGCGAGCGTCTCCCCCTCGAGCTGGCGGACGCGCTCGCGGGTCAGGCCGAGCTCCTGCCCGATCGAGTCGAGCGTCCGCTCGTCACCGCCGAAGCCGAAGCGCAGCTCGACGATCCTCCGCTCGCGCTCGGGGAGCGCCTCGAGCGCGCGGTGGACGAGCTCCTGGCGGACGAGCTTCCCCACGGCCTCGACCGGGTCGGTGGCGGAGTCGTCGGCGAGGAGATCGACGAGCTCGCCCTCGCCGTCCTCGCCGACGCGCTGGTTCAGGGACGCGCTCACGAACGCGGCTGCCACGGCCTCGCCGGCATGCTGCGCGTCGAGCCCGGTGGCGGCGGCGAGCTCCTCGAGCGTCGCGTCGCGGCCCAGCGAGAGCTCGAGCCGGCGCGCGGCCCCGTTCAGCTTGCGCTGGCGCTCGAGCACGTGCACCGGCAGCCGGATCGTTCGCCCCTGGTTCGCGATTGCGCGCTGGATCGCCTGGCGGATCCACCAGGTCGCGTACGTGGAGAACTTGTAGCCCTTGCGCCAGTCGAACTTCTCGACGGCGCGGTTCAGCCCGAGCGCCCCCTCCTGGATCAGATCGACGAACGGGACGCCGCTCGCCCGGTAGGGCTTTGCGATCGACACGACGAGACGCAGGTTCGATTCGACCATCCGCCGCTTCGCGTCGCGGTCGCCGCGCTCGATCCGGCGTGCCAGCGCCACCTCCTCGGCGGCTGTGAGCAGCCGGTGCCGGCCGATCTCCTGGAGCAGGAGCTGCAGGCTGTCGGCGGTGTCGGCCTCGACGCGCGCCTCCGGGGCGGGGGGCAGCCCGACCCGGTCGGCGGTCTCGACCTCGACGCCGATCGCCTCGAGCGCATCACGGAGCTCCTGGAGCTCGTCGTCGTCGAGGTCGAGACCGGCGACGAGCGTCTCGAGCTCCTCGTCGGTGACGATCCCGGACTCCTCGGCCCGCTCCAGGAGCACACGCCCGCCGGCGTCGGCGAGCACCCGTTCCGGTACCACCGCGATCCCTCCGTTCGTTGCCGTAAGCGTCTCGAAGGGGCGGGAATCAGTCATCGGGAGAAACCCCGCGAGCTGCTTCGGAAAAGCCGCAGAGTTCGTCCCGCGGGGGCGCATGCCCGCCCTGCCTGACCCGGCTAGGCGAGCGGCACCTCGGCGAGCAAGCTCGTCCCGCCCCCGGGCGAGGAGCGGACGGTCAGGCGCCCGCCGAGCAGCGTCACCCGCTCGCGTATGCCGACGAGCCCGAGCCGCTCCGGCCCGACGTCGGCGGGCGCGAAGCCCCGGCCGTCGTCCTCGACCGTGGCCACGAGCGTACCGTTCGAGCGGCCGAGCGAGATCGTCACGTTGCGGGCCCGCGCGTGCTTGACGATGTTCGTGACCGCCTCCTGGACGATCCGGTAGAGGGCGGTCTCGACCTCGGCGGGGAGCCGTTGCCCGTCGGGGAGGTCGGAGCGGAACGTCACCGTCATCCCGCTCTGCTCGCCGAGCGTGGTCGCGAGCCGCTCGACCGCGGGGTTGAGCCCGAAGTCGTCGAGCACCTTCGGCCGCAGCTCGACCGCGAGGCGGCGGACGTCACGCAGCGTCTCGATCACGAGCTCGCGGACTGCCGCGAGCCCGCCGCGCTCGGCGGGTGCGGCTTGCGCCTCGAACTGGCCGAGGCCGAGCAGGATCGCGGTCAGCGCCTGGCCCGTCTCGTCGTGCAGCTCGAGGGCGAGGCGGCGGCGCTCGAGCTCCTGCGCCTCCAGGATCGAGCGCAGTGTGTCCTGCGCAACCCGCTTGCTCAGGTCGACGGCGACGGCGGCCCGGTTGGCGAACGCCTCGGCGAGGCGCAGGTCGTCGTCGGTGAACGCGTCGGTGCCGAGCTTCTCGTGACAGGCGAGCACGCCGATGCGCCGCTCGCCGGCCCGGAGCGGCACGAACAGCGCCGATTGGCCGCCCATCCGGCGGGCGGCCTCCTGGTCGACCTCGGGGTCGTCGAGCACGGAGTCAATCCGCTCGGGTCGCCCCCGCGCGAGCACCCGGCCCGCCTTGGAGCGCTGCGGGTCGAGCTGGAGCCCGAGCACCCGCTCGGTGCCGCTGCCGCTGGCGGCCTCGACCCGGAGCCTGCCGTCGGGCCGCGGCAGCATCACGGCGACGAGGCGCGCGTCGATCAGCTCGCACAGGTTGCCCGCGATCAACTCGAGCAGCCGTTCCAGCTCGAGCTCGGAGGTGAGCCCGCTCGCGATCTCGTTCAGCGACTCGAGCTGCTGCAGCCAGCGAGTGGAGGACTCGTAGAGCCGGGCGTTCTCGATCGCGACGCCGGCCTGGGTCGCGAGCAGCCCGACCAGCTCCTCGTCCTCGCCCGTGAACTCCGGGGCGCCCTGCTTCTCGGCGAGGTAGAGGTTGCCGTAGACGGTGCCGCGGAGGAGCACGGGGACGCCGAGGAACGAGGACATCGGCGGGTGCCCGGGGGGAAAGCCGGCCGAGCTCGGATGGGAGCTGACGTCGGCGAGACGAAGCGGCCGCGGGTCCTCGAGCAGGACGCCGAGGACGCCCTTGCCCGCGGGCGGCGAGCCGATCCGCGCGACCGTCGGCTCGTCCATGCCGGAGTGGATGAAGTGCTCGAGCCGGTGCCCGCCCGGCGCGACGAGCCCGAGCGCGGCGAAGCGGGCGTCCGTCAGGCGGGCGGCCACGCCCACCAGCCGCCGGAGGACGACCCTCAGCTCGAGCTCCGAGTTGAGAGCGATACCGGCCTCGATCAGCGCAAGCAGACGCTCGTTCGCCTGCTCGAGCTGTCGCCGGAGGGCCGCCCGGTGCCGCTCGTTGCGCTCGACGAGGATGCCGAGCGCGAGCGTGAGCGTGGGCCAGATCGCGATCGCGGCATACCCGCCGGCCCCGAACTCCGACACGAGGACGGCGAACGTGATCGCGCCGCAGAGGGCGACGAGCGCGCCGCGGAGCGGCCCCGTGAGGATCGCGGCGGCGGTGCCGACCGCGACCCCGATTGCCGCCGGGATGCCGAGCGTCGCGCCCGGCGAAGCGAGGCCGAGCGGGATCACGCACGCGACGATGAGCGCGCACGCGCCGAGCGTGGTCGCGACCGGGTGGCGGCGCAGCAGCGCGATCAGGGGGACCCGCACGGGGGCAGGCTAGCGCGTGATCGCGCGCCGCAGGCGCCAGGCGGCGAGCGAGAGCAGGAGCACCGCGAGCCCGAGCAGCACCCCCAGCTCGAGCAGGATGTCGCCGATGCCGCCGTGATCGCGGACAAGCTCGGCGAAGGCGTCGTTGCCCCAGGCGTGCGGGGTCACGTGCGCGACGTCCCGTACGGCCGGCGGGAAGACCTCGAGCGGGACCATCGAGCCGCCGAGCGCAGCCAGGCCGAGACCGGCGAGCAGGCTAACCGAGACGGCCTGCTGCTCGCTTCGGAACGTCGCTCCGAGAAGCATCCCCGCGCCCGAGCCGACGAGGCAGAACGCGAGCAGGAGCGCGGCCGCACCGAGCGGATCGCCCCAGTCGACGTGGAAGAGCAGCAGCGTCCCCGCGACGATGAAGATGCCCTGGACGAGCGCCACGGCGAAGCGGCCGAGCGCCTCCCCGATCAGGATCGCGCGTGCCGGGGTGGGCGTCGACAGCATCCGGCGGGCGATGCCGAGCCGTCGCGTCTCCATCAGCGCCGACGCGCCTGTGAGCGAGGTCAAGAAGACGAACAGCAAGAGCTGCTGGCTCGCGCCCAGATCGAACGTGCCGAGATCGCGGCGCGTGAGCGCCTCCCCCGCCGTCGTCTCCTCGACCGCGACCGCGGGCAGGGCCGGCGCGATCGCGCCCGCGCGGGCGAGCGCTGCCTCGAAGCGGGAACCCGTCTCCCGCACCGCGAACCGGGCCGCCCGCAGCTCGGCGGCCTGGCCGGCGGCGGCGGCGGCCACCGCGGCGCGAAGCTGGGGGCCGAGCTGGTCGGGGCGCGCGAGGAAGCGAAGCGACGCCGTGCCGCCCGAGCGGACGGTCGCGTCGTAGTCCTCGGGGAGCTCGACGCCGGCATCGACGCGCCCGCGCTCGACGGCCGACTCGAGCTCGCCCGGCGACCCGTAGCGGATCACGTCGAGATCGTGGTCGGCGGAGAGCGCCGCGACGAGGGCCTCACCGAGCTCGCCCGGCTCGGCAACAACGCCGATCCGCGGGGTCAGGCCGCCGCCGAAGGTGGCGCCCAGGAGCAGGATGATCAGCATCGGGAGCACGAACACGAAGAAGATCGTCGAGCGCTCGCGGAAGAGCCGCCTGAGGTTCGTGCGGGCGATCGCGACCGCCTTCACGGCTCGACCATCCTGCCCAGGCGGGCGAGCGCGACGCCGCCCGTGACGGCCGCGAACGCGAGCATCGCCCCGACCGCCGGCAGGACCGCCGCCGGCCCGCCGCCGCCCGAGAGCTCGCCCAGGCCGCGCAGGAACCAGGCATGCGGCGTGAGCAGGCTGAGCGTAGCGATTACCCCGCCGACCCGCGCGACGGGGAAGAAGGCACCGCCGAGCAGCCCGAGCGTGAGCGCGGCGATCGCCTGCGCGTAGCCCGCCTGCTCCGCGGTCCTCGCGATCGTCGCGATCAGCGCCATCACGCCGATCGCGGCCAGCACGCCCGCGAGCAGCACGAGCGCGACCCCGACCGGATCGCCCCAGTCGGCGCCGAGGAGCAGCGAGGTCGTGACGGCGAGCACGACCATGCTCACGAGTCCGAGCACGAAGCTCGTCAGGAGCTTCCCGCCCAGGATCGAGCCGCGCTGGATCGGTGCCGCGACGAGCCGCCAGAGCGTCCCGTTCCGCCGCTCGTCGAGCAGGCTCGTGACCCCGAACTGCACGGTGAAGAAGAGGAAGAACACGGCCATCCCGGCGGCGTAGAACGTCTCGGTGTCGAGCTCCCGGCGCTCCGTCGAGACGTCGATGAGCTCGATCGGGCGCGGCGTCCGGGCCGCGGCCGCGGCCAGCGCGGCCGGATCGGTGTCGCCGCCGGCGTCCGCCAGCACGGTCGCGACGGCGAGGCGAACGGCGTTCAGCTCGCGCGCGACCTCGGCCAGGAACGGGGCGGCATCCATGCTTGGCCCAGTATAGCGGGGCCACGGTCATCGCTCCGCAGCCGCGGCCGCTATACTCGCCAGCATGCTG
>WBZR01002668.1_pt1 | contig 17830 bp, 15 predicted proteins | sample 5204231 | NCBI WGS metagenome assembly WBZR01 (sample SAMN12412403, study PRJNA552823) | activated sludge metagenome | isolation source: activated sludge from anammox sidestream of wastewater treatment plant... | place: USA: Virginia | collected 2017-08 | reverse complement strand
AGTGCCGGGCGTGCAACGCGCGCGCGCCGGCTTGACAGCCCCGGGGGCTTGAACCACAGTCTGCGGCCCCCATCTGGGCAGGTCCATCCGAGCCGCCCGACGCCCATGCCGCAGAACCTGATTCCCGCCACCATCCTCACCGGTTTCCTCGGCAGCGGCAAGACGACGCTGCTCAAGCGCGTGCTGAGCGAGGCCCACGGCCAGAAGATCGCCGTCATCGAGAACGAGTTCGGCGAGGAGAACATCGACAACGACATCCTCGCCGTCGACACGCAGGAGCAGATCATCCAGATGAGCAACGGCTGCGTGTGCTGCACGATCCGCGAGGACCTGCGCAGCACGCTGGCCGAACTCGCCGCGAAGAAGCGCAAGGGCGAGCTCGCGTTCGACCGCGTCGTGATCGAGACCACCGGCCTGGCCGACCCCGGCCCGGTGGCGCAGACCTTCTTCATGGACGACGAGATCGCCGAGACCTACCTGCTCGACAGCATCCTCACGCTGGTCGACGCCAAGCACGCCGAGGCCCAGCTCGACGCGCGCCAGGAGGCGCGCCGTCAGGTGGGCTTTGCCGACCAGATCTTCATCAGCAAGGCCGACCTCGTGGCCCAGGACGAGGTCGACGCGCTGGTGCATCGCCTCAAGCACATGAACCCGCGCGCGCCGCAGCGCACGGTGCACTTCGGCGAAGTGCCGCTCGCGCAGGTGTTCGACCTGAAGGGTTTCAACCTCAACGCCAAGCTCGACGTCGACCCCGAGTTCCTCGACGACGCCGGGCACGATCACGAGCACGGCGAGCACTGCGACCACCCCTCGCACCGGACGCACCACCACGTCCACGACGACGACGTCAAGAGCCTCGTCTTCCGCAGCGAGCGCGCCTTCGTCCCGGCCAAGCTCGAGGATTTCCTCGGCGCCATCGTGCAGGTCTACGGGCCCAAGATGCTGCGCTACAAGGGCGTGCTGTACATGAAGGGCAGCGAACGCAAGGTCGTCTTCCAGGGTGTGCACCAGCTGATGGGCAGCGACCTCGGCCCGAAGTGGGCGCCGGGCGAGAAGAAGGCGAGCCGGCTGGTCTTCATCGGCATCGAGCTGCCGCGCGACGTGCTCCTGCAGGGCCTCGAACAATGCCTGGTCTGAGAGCCCGTGAAGACACGAATCGCGTCCGCGCGAGCCCTCGGCATGCCTGCGCGCGGCGCCCGCGGCGCGCGCGGCATGCATGGCTACAATCCGCGCGCTTTTCGCTGCCCCGGTCTGCCCGCGAGGGCGTCAGCGCGGGGCCTGTCGAAGGGTGCCGGCCGGCCGCCCGAGTGCAGCAGTTCGAGCGCGTACAGCGCAGAGGCTAGGAGAGTCCCGTGAGCAAGCCAGCGCCCCCGGCCAAGAGCGCGAGCAGCGCAAAGACGGCCAGACCGGCTGCCAAGCCCGATCCCAAACCGGCGGCCAAACCGGCGGCCAAGCCCGGAGCCAGACCGGCGCCGGCGCCGACCAGGCCCGCGCAAAAGCCCGCCCCCGCGCATGACCCCGCTCCGACTGCCAAACCGGCCCCCAGCGCCGTTGCCAGGCCGTCGAAGCTGCCCGCCGCCAAAGCCCACCCTTCCGCTGCGCCGGCTGCCGCGCCGGCGCCTGTCCCTACCCCCGCTGCCGGCAATCGATTCACCGATCGCTTCGCCCCGGCCCGGCCGATGACTCCCGCAGTGACCGAGACCCCATCCCCTCCGAAGCCCCTCAGGAAGATCGACCCGAAGCTTGCCAGCGCATGGAAGACCAAGGCCGGCCGCGATCTCAACGAGGACGAGCTGCTCGCGATGCCCGACAGCGAGTACATGAACGACAAGCAGATCGACTTCTTCCGCAACCGGCTGCAGCAGCAGAAGGACGACCTGCTGTCCAACGCCGACGAGACCACCGAGCACCTGCGCGAGGACACCTCCATCGTTCCCGACCCGGCCGACCGCGCCACCATCGAAGAGGAGCATGCGCTCGAGTTGCGCACGCGCGACCGCGAGCGCAAGCTGCTCAAGAAGATCGCGCAGGCGCTGGCGCGGCTCGAATCGGGCGACTACGGCTACTGCGACGAGACCGGTGAGCCGATCGGCCTGGGTCGCCTGCTCGCGCGTCCGACGGCGACGCTGTCGCTCGAGGCCCAGCAGCGGCGCGAACTCAAGCAGAAGATGTTCGGCAACTGAGCCGCCTTCCCCGGGCCCGAGCGCTCCCGGCGCGGCGCGGTCGCGGCAGAGCAGGCAAGGCGGCGCACCCGCCCGCGAGCCGGGCCGCCGCGGCGCGCCCCGCGTCGCCGCCACCGCGCGCGGCGGCTGCGTTCGCGGCATCCTTCGTCGTCCTTGCCCGCCGGCAGCGCTTACCATTGCCCTTCCATGGCCGAGAACGAGAGTTTCTTCCGCAAGGTCGTGCGCTTCGTCGCCAATCCGGCCACGGACTGGATCGATCTGAGTTCGCGCCAGGCCGAGTCCCAGGACCTCGAGCTCGAGAAGTCCGAGCTCAAGGCGATGATCGAGCGCAAGCGGCGCAACGACTTCGTGCGCAAGCGCGAGTTCGACATGCTGCGGCGCATCCGGCGCGATGGCCTCTCGCCCGAGCAGATCGCGGCGCTCGGCGGCTCGTCGCGGCTCGACGACTCCGAAGCCCGCCTGCCCGACAAGCCCGAGGCGCGACCCGACGCCGGCGTCAAGGCCAAGATCGACGAGATCGAGCAGCAGATGGTCGGCGACGGCGGCTTCGCATCGACGCGCCGCGCGCCGCCGCCGGTCGCGCCGCGCGAGCCGATCTACGCCGGCGGCAGCGCCGACGACGACGAACGGCTGCCCGCGCTGCCGCCGCTGCCCGACGCCGACATGGCACCGCCGGCGACGCCGGCGCCCGTGCAGATGTCGCCCGGCCTGCCGCCGCTCGCGCCGCCCATTGCGGCCGCTGCGCCCGCCCCGTCTGCCGCGCCGGCAGCGGCCAGCCGGCCCACGGCGCTCGCAGGCGGCACGCCGCCCGAGGCCGGCGCGCCGGCGCAACCGCTTGCCGTCGAAGTCAGTGAGGCCGTGCACGATCCCGAGCTCGACGAGGCGGTGATCGCCTTCGCCAACGCCGAGTTCCAGCAGACCGAGCAGTTGCTCGCCCGCCTCACCGGCGCCGGCGGCGCGCGCGCACAGCACGCCGAGACCTGGCTCGTGCTGTTCGACCTGTACCGCGCCACCGGGCAGCAGCAGCGCTTCGAGAGCCTGGCGCTCGAGTACGCGCACCGGTTCGGCTGGAGCGCGCCGCAGTGGTACTCGCTGCCCAAGCTCGTGGCCGAGGCCATTGCCGACGAGCCCCTGGTGCCGGCGCCGGCCGCGGCGCGCGCCGGCGAAATCGGCTGGGTCTGCCCCGAGCTGCTCGACATCGACGCCGTCGCCCGGCTGCGCTCGCAGACGCTGCAGCTGCCGCTGCCCTGGGTGTTCGAGTTCGGGCGGCTCAAACGCATCGACGCCGAGGCAGCGATGCAGCTGTCGACGCTGTTGCGCCTGTGGTCCGGGCAGGCGATCGAGATGCGCTGGATCGGCGGCGAACGGCTGCTGCAGCTGCTGGCCGAATCCGCGCCCACCGGCGTGCGCGACGCCGATCCGGTGTTCTGGCTCACGCGCCTGGACGCGCTGCGCCTGGCCAACCGCGCCGACCAGTTCGACGAGGCCGCGATCGACTACTGCGTCACCTACGAGGTGAGCCCGCCGTCGTGGGAGCCGGCGCGCTGCAAGGTGTACATCAGCGGCTCGACGCTGTCGACGCTGGCGCCGCCGATGTCGGTCGTGAGCGAGGTGTCCACCGGCTTCCTCGAGAGCGCGATCGCCGACGAGGCGGGCGGCGTCGAGGTCGCGCATGTCGAGCTGTCGGGCCAGTTGATGGGCGACATCGGCCCGACGCTGGGCAAGCTGACCGGCCAGCTCGGCAGCGCCACGGTGGTGCAGGTGAGCTGCGCGCGCCTGATCCGCGTCGACTTCATCGCCGCCGGCGACCTGCTCAACTGGGTGCTGGCGCGCGGCGCCGAGAACCGCAGCGTGCAGTTCACCGACGCGCACCGCCTGGTGGCGCTGTTCTTCGGCGCGATGGGCATCGACGAGCACGCCAGGGTGCAGGTGCGCAGGGTCTGAGCGGCGGCGCAGGCCAGGCCGACGCAGGCTTGAGACGCACCGGTTCGGCCCCATCTGCGCCCGATCCCATGGAAACCTGGCACGGCACCACCATCCTGAGCGTGCGCCGCGGCGCGCTCGTCGCGCTCGGCGGCGACGGACAGGTGACGCTGGGCAACATCGTCGTCAAGGCCGGCGCGCGCAAGGTGCGCCGGCTCTATCACGACCGCGTGCTCGCGGGCTTCGCCGGCGCCACTGCCGACGCCTTCACGCTGTTCGAGCGCTTCGAAGCCAAGCTCGAAAAGCACCAGGGCCACCTGCAGCGCGCCGCCATCGAGCTCACGAAGGACTGGCGCACCGACCGCGTGCTGCGCCGCCTGGAAGCCATGCTCGCGGTGGCCGACGCCGGCAGCTCGCTTGTCATCACCGGCAACGGCGACGTCCTCGAGCCCGAGCACGGCATCGTCGCCATCGGCTCGGGCGGTGCCTATGCGCAGGCGGCGGCGCGCGCGCTGCTCGAGCACACCGCGCTGGCGCCGGCGCAGATCGTCAAGCACAGCCTCGTCATCGCCGGCGAGCTGTGCATCTACACCAACCAGAACCACGTCGTCGAGACGCTGGGCCATGCGCCCGGCCCCGGGCCGGACGAGCCGCGATGAGCATGACGCCGCAGGAGATCGTCTCCGAGCTCGACCGCCACATCGTCGGCCAGCACGCGGCCAAGCGCGCGGTGGCCATCGCCCTGCGCAACCGCTGGCGCCGCCAGCAAGTCGACGAGCGGCTGCGCGGCGAGATCACGCCCAAGAACATCCTGATGATCGGCCCCACCGGCGTCGGCAAGACCGAGATCGCACGCCGCCTGGCGCGCCTGGCCGATGCCCCCTTCATCAAGGTCGAGGCGACCAAGTTCACCGAGGTCGGCTACGTCGGCAAGGATGTCGACACCATCGTGCGCGACCTGGTCGACGTCGCCGTCAAGCAAGAGCGCGAGCGCCAGATGCGCGCCAAGCGCACGCAGGCCGAGGACGCGGCCGAGGAGCGCATCCTCGACATCCTCGTGCCGCCGCCGCGCAGCACCGGGTTCACGAGCGAGGCGCCGGCGACCGACGGCACGGCGCGCCAGGTGATGCGCAAGCGCCTGCGCGAGGGCGCGCTCGACGACAAGGAAGTCGAGATCGAGCTCGCCGAGCCCAGGCCCACGCTCGAGATCCTGGGGCCCCAGGGCATGGAGGAGATGGCCGAGCAGTTGAAGGGCCTGTTCGGCCAGCTCGGCGCGGCCCGGCGCAAGACGCGCAAGGTGAAGATCCGCGAGGCGCTGGCGCGGCTCGTCGACGACGAGGCCGCACGCCTGGTGAACGAGGACGAGATCCGCGCCGCCGCGCTCGCCCACGCCGAGGGCAGCGGCATCGTCTTCATCGACGAGATCGACAAGGTCGCCTCACGCAGCGCCGACGGCGTGTCGGGCGGCGCCGACGTCAGCCGTCAGGGCGTGCAGCGCGACCTGCTGCCGCTGGTCGAGGGCACCACCGTCAACACCAAGTACGGCATGGTCAAGACCGACCACATGCTGTTCATCGCCTCGGGCGCCTTCCATCTCTCCAGGCCGAGCGACCTGATCCCCGAACTGCAGGGGCGCTTCCCGATACGCGTCGAACTCGGCTCGCTGTCGGTCGACGACTTCGAGGCCATCCTCACCAGCACGCAGGCCAGCCTGATCAAGCAGTACCAGGCCTTGCTCGCCACCGAGGGCGTCGCGCTCGAGATCACGCCCGAGGCCGTGCGCCGGCTGGCCGAGATCGCCTACGAGGTGAACGAACGCACCGAGAACATCGGTGCGCGCCGCCTGGCCACCGTGATGGAACGGCTGCTCGACGACGTCAGCTTCGACGCGCCCAACCGCGGCGGCCAGACGGTGACGCTGGACGCCGCGGCGGTGAACCAGCGCCTGGCCGAGCTGGCGCGCAACGAGGATCTCTCGCGCTACATTCTCTGAGGGCGGGCGCGCCGTCGCGTCCCGCAGGAGGACGCCATGCAGTTGCGCGAACTCGGCCGCTCGGGCCTGAAAGTCGCCCCGATCGCCCTCGGCGGCAACGTCTTCGGCTGGACCGCCGACGAACATGCTTCGTTCGCCGTGCTCGACGCCTTCGTCGACTCGGGCTTCAACCTCGTCGACACCGCCGACGTCTACTCGCGCTGGGTGCCCGGCCACGGCGGCGGCGAGAGCGAAGCCGTCATCGGCCGCTGGCTCAAGGCCAGCGGCAAGCGCCGCAAGGTGCTGCTCGCCACCAAGGTGGGCAAGCCGATGGGCGACGCCGGCTCGGGGCGCAGCGGCCTGGCGCGGCGCTGGATCCGCCAGGCGCTGCACGACTCGCTCGCGCGGCTGCAGACCGACCATGTCGATCTGTACCAGGCGCACGAAGACGACCCGCAGACGCCGCTCGAGGAGACGCTGGGCGCCTTCGCCGAGCTGATCCAGGAAGGCAAGGTACGCGCGATCGGCGCGTCCAACTTCGGCGCCGCGCGTCTGGCCGAGGCACTGGCCGCGAGCGCGCGCCTGCGCGTGCCGCGCTACGAGAGCCTGCAGCCGCTGTACAACCTGTACGAGCGCGCGCCCTACGAGGCCGAACTCGAGCCGCTGTGCCGCGCCGAGGGCATCGGCGTCATCAATTTCTACGCTCTGGCGCGCGGCTTCCTCACCGGCAAGTACCGCAGCCGGGCCGACCTCGGCAAGAGCACGCGCGGCGCCGGCATCGAGCCCTACCTCGACGCGCGCGGCATGGCGATCCTCGCCGCGCTCGACGCCGTGGCCGCCGCGCACCGTGCCACGCCGGCGCAGGTGGCGCTGGCCTGGCAGATCGCACGCAACGGCATCACCGCGCCGATCGCCAGCGCGACGTCGCCCGCGCAATGGCAGGAGCTCGCGCGCGCGGCGCACCTGGCGCTGACAACGAGCGACATCGCGCGGCTCGACGCGGCCAGCGCGTATTGAAGCGCGGGCAGCGCGCGCCGCGCCGCCACCCTCACGCCGCCGGCTCGCCGGCCAGCGCCGCAGCCGCGGCCTCGCGCTTGCTCCAGCGCAGGCCCTGCACGCGCAGCGCCTCGGCGCGCCCGGCGCCCAGGCGCAGCCGCAGCAGCCGCCGCGTGCGCCGCACCTCGCGCTGCTCGATGCGGTTGAGTTCGCCGAACAGGCGCGCCCAGTGTGCGCGGGCAAAGCCGTGCAGCCGCGCCGCGAGCTCGAGCTGCGCCGGCTGGTGCACCAGCGCGTCGGGCAGGTGCAGCAGGCCGACCGCGAGCTCGACGGAATGGCGGCGCTCCCAGGCCAGCCGCAGGCCGCGCCGGAACGCGGCCGCCGCCGCCTCCCACGCGCGCATGCGCACGTAGACGCGGCCGAGCTGGCGCGCGCAGATCATCGCGCCTTGCCAGTCGCGGTCGCGCAGCGCGCCGTCGACGCACTCGTGCAGCACCTGCGCGGCCTCGCCTTCGCGCCCCAGCCAGGCCCACATGATCGCGCGGTCGAGCAGACGCCGCTGTGCCGTGCGGTGGTCGCCGAGCTGCTCGGCAAGCCCCTGCGCGCGCGCCATCAGCGCCTCGCTGCGCGCGTATTCGAGCCCGAGGTTGCACACCAGCATGCCCTGCAGGCGATAGGCGCCGGCGCGTGCCGCGGCATCACCGCTGCGTTCGGCCAGCGCCACGGCCTCGGCGGCGGCGTCGAGCAGTTCGGGCCCGATGCTGCCGGCGTGGTAGCGCACCGCCGCCCAGCGCGCCAGGACCACGCTGCGGCGCCGATCGTCGAGTGCCAGCGCGCGGGCGCGCTCGATATGCGCCAGCCCCGCCTCGGCCAGGCCGGCCAGCACGCTGGCGAAGGCCAGCAGCTCGAGCGCATCACCGAGCAGTGCGTCGTCACCGGCCGCGCCGTCGAGGCACAGCTCGAGCGCGCGCAGGTCGGCCAGCGGCAGCACCTCCCATTCCCACAGCGGGCGCAATTCCAGCGCCAGCTCGAGCGCATGACGCGCATCACCGTCGCCCGGAGCGCGCAGGATGGCTTCGTGCACGTGCGGCAGCAGGTCCACGAGGTGCGCGAGCTCCGCCGGGCCGCGGCCCGCGGCCAGACCGAGCAGGTGCGCACGCAAGCGGCGGCGCGCCGAGCGCAGCCGCGCCGGCCCGGCTTGCTCGGCGGCGTACTCGCGCACCGGCTGCAGCAGCGCGTAGCGCGGCCCCGCCTCACCCGCTTGGCTCGCCTCACCCGCCTCATCCGCCTCATCCGTCGTCACCGCGACGAGCGCGAGGTCGCGCAGCGTGGCCAGCAGCGCGCGCGCGCGCCCGCGACAGGCCGGCCACGCCGGCCACGACGGCCTCGTCGGCCGGCGCCGCCAGCACCGCCAGACACTGCGCCAGCGCGACCTGGCCCGGATCGAGCTCGCGCCAGCTCCAGGCGATCACGGCGCGCATCGACGCGTGGCGCACGTCGGGCGACGCGCCCGAGCGCTGGCGCGCCAGCAGATCGAGCGTCGGCGTACCCGTGCCTTCGGCGAGCCTGTGCAGCAGATGCTGCGGCGCGAGCGAACGCACGCGCGACGCCGCCAGCTCGATGGCGAGCGGCATGCCGCCGACGCGTCGCACGAGCGCGCCTACCGCGTCCGCGTTGCGCCGCCCGAGGTGAAAGTCGGCCCGGGCCGCGCGGGCCCGGTCGACGAACAGCGCCACGGCCGGGCTCGCCGCCAGTTCGTCGAGCTTCGCACCCGTGGGCGGCAGCGCCAGGCCTTCCTGCTCGATGATCGCCTCGCCATCCAGCCCGAGCACGCGCCGCGACGTCGCCAGCACATGCAACTGCGGCAACGCCGCCAGCCAGGTGGCAATCTCGCGGTCGGCCTCGGCGTTCAACTGCTCGAGGTTGTCGAGCACCAGCAGCACGCGCCGCTGCTCCAGTGCGGCGAGCAGGCGCGGCCGCGGCGCCGCGCGGCCGCCGGGGCCGTGCGCGTCGGCCGCCGCCTGCAGCACCTGGGCCGCCGACTCGCAGGCCAGCAGCGGCACGAAGTACACGCCGTCGAAGCCGCCCCGCGCGCTCGGCGCGGCCGCCGCGGCACGCGCCACTTCCACCGCCAGCCTCGTCTTGCCGCTGCCGCCTGGTCCGTGCAGGGTCACGAGACGCCGCTCGCGCACCCGGGCCAGCAGCGTCTCGGACCTGTGTTCGAGGCCGAACGTCTAGTCAAGCGCTAATTCCGGGGCCATTTCGCGACGTTCGAGGCCACTCATTCCCGGGGGGTGCCCTCATCAGCGTGCCCTGTTGTGCCAGATCCAACCTCTCAAGGAACAGGAATATCAAACGGTCACGGCATAGCGGAAGGTGGCGGTTCCTTCAAGAACACCGGACCCGCTGGCGGGCTTGAAATGCTCAGGCGGCGCTCACCGGCGCCCATCGGCGGTACCTGCACGCCTTCGGGTCCGGCCCACCTGGGGTCGCGGGCTGCCGGCTCGCGCCAAGCCCGCAACTGCGGGCCGCCGGCGCGCCGACCTTCGCGACAATAGGCCATGCCGAGCCAGCCGCCCTTCATCGCTCCCGTCAAGTTCGACGACCCCGACGCGGCGCTCGCCCAGGTGCAGCGCATCTACCGCGCCAGCGTCGAGCACCTGCGCCAGGCGCTGCAGCGCTTCGTCGCCGGCACCGACGAGGGGCGGCACGTGCGCGCCTGCTACCCCTTCGTGCGGCTGCGCACCGACACCGTCGCGCGCGCCGATTCGCGCCTGGCCTACGGCTTCGTCGCCGGTCCCGGCAACTACGAGACCACGCTCACGCGCCCGGAGCTGTTCGCCGACTACTACCGCGAGCAGTTCCGGCTGCTGCTGCGCAACCACCGCGTGCCGCTCGAGGTGGGCACGAGCACGCAGCCGATCCCCGTGCATTTTTCGCTCGCCGAGAGCGACCACCTCGAGGGCTCGCTCGGACCCGAGCGGCGCTTGCTGATGCGCGACCTGTTCGACCTGCCCGACCTGGCCGCGATGGACGACGGCATCGCCAACGGCACGCACGAGCCGGCGCCGGGCGAACCGCTGCCGCTGGCGCTGTTCACGGCGGCGCGCGTCGACTACTCGCTGCAGCGGCTGCGCCACTACAGCGGCACCGCGCCCGAGCATTTCCAGAACTTCGTGCTGTTCACGAACTACCAGTTCTACGTCGACGAGTTCATCCGCCTCGGCCAGGCGCTGATGGCCGATCCGGCAGCACCGTACGAGGCCTTCGTCGAGCCCGGCAACGTCGTCACCCCGCGCGGCGGCAGTCGCAGCGGCACGCCGCCGGCGCGGCTGCCGCAGATGCCCGCCTACCACCTGGTGCGCCCGGGCGCGAGCGGCATCACGATGATCAACATCGGCGTGGGCCCGGCCAACGCCAAGACGGTGACCGACCATGTCGCGGTGCTGCGTCCGCACTGCTGGCTGATGCTCGGCCATTGCGCGGGGCTGAGCGGCAGCCAGCAGCTGGGCGACTACGTGCTGGCGCATGCCTACATGCGCGAGGACCATGTCCTCGACGAGGAACTGCCGCCGTGGGTGCCGCTGCCGGCGCTGGCCGAGGTGCAGCTCGCGCTCGAACAGGCGGTGGCCGACGTGACCCAGCTCGCGGGCTACGAGCTCAAGCGCATCCTGCGCACCGGCACCGTGGCCAGCACCGACAACCGCAACTGGGAGCTGCTGCCCGAGCCGGGGCCGGCGCGCCGCTTCAGCCAGAGCCGCGCGGTGGCGCTCGACATGGAAAGCGCCACCATCGCCGCCAACGGATTCCGCTTCCGCGTGCCCTACGGCACGCTGCTGTGCGTGAGCGACAAGCCGCTGCACGGCGAGATCAAGCTGCCCGGCATGGCCGACACCTTCTACCGCGAACGCGTCGACCAGCACCTGCGCATCGGCCTGCGTGCCGCCGAGCTGCTGCGCCATGAACGCCCGGGCGCCCTGCACAGCCGCAAGCTGCGCAGCTTTGCCGAGGTGGCCTTCCAGTGAGAGCGTGCGGGGCCATGAATCACGCCCGCGCGGTCCATGTCTTCGCAGGCTGCGGGCGGGCCGGACCGAGCCGCCGCTTGATCCACTTCAAGACCGCCCCCGGCCTCGGGGCCGGCGCCCTTGTGCACCCACGGCCGAGCCGTTACGCTGGCCCGGCCTTTGCCCATCATCCACCCCCGACACAGGCTGCCGGCACCCACGCCGCGGCCGAGGAGACCACCCCATGCCAAGCCCAGCCCCCGCCGGCGTCGCAGCCATCCGCACGCTTGCCTTCGTGGGACCTGCGTCCGCCGGCAAGACCAGCCTGGCCGAGGCCCTGCTCGTCAAGGCCGGCGCCATCGGCGCGGCCGGCAGCCTCGAGCGCGGCACCACCGTCAGCGACTACGACCCGCTCGAGCGCCGCATGCAGCATTCGCTCAACAGCGCCGTGCTGCACCTGACGCACGCCGACACGCGCATCCACCTCGTCGACACGCCCGGCGCGAGCGACTTCCTCGGCCAGAGCCTGCCGGCGCTGGAAGCGGTGGAGACCGCCGCCGTCGTCATCAACGCCGGCGTCGGCATCGAGCCGATGGCCGAACGCATGATGGAGTACGCCGCGTCACGCCAGCTCGACCGGCTGATCGTCGTCAACAAGATCGACGCGGCCGAAGTCGACCTGGCGGCGCTGCTGGCGCAGATCCAGGAGCGCTTCGGCAAGGAATGCCTGCCGGTCAACCTGCCCGCCGCCGGCGGCAGCAAGGTCGTCGACTGCTTCTACAGCCGCGCCGGCGCGAGCGACTTGGGCAGCATCGACGCCGCGCACCGCGCGCTCGTGGAGCAGGTGGTAGAGGTGGACGCCGAGTTCGTCGACCGCTACCTGAGCGACGGCGACGTCGACGCCGCCGAGCTGCACGCGCCGCTCGAGCAGGCGCTGCGCGAAGGCCACCTGATCCCGGTGTGCTTCGTCAGCGCCCGCAGCGGCGCCGGCGTGGCCGAGCTGCTCGACGTGATCGTCAAGCTGCTGCCCAACCCGACCGAGGGCAACCCGCCCGACTTCCTGAACGGCGAAGGGGAGGGCGCGCAGCTGATGCACGCCGAACCCGATCCGGCCAGGCATGTGCTGGCGCATGTGTTCAAGGTCACGGTCGATCCCTACGTCGGCCGCATGGGTGTGCTGCGCGTGCACCAGGGCACGGTGACCAAGGACTCGCTGCTGTACATCGGCGACGGCCGCAAGCCCTTCAAGGTGGGCCATGTCTTCATGCTGCAGGGCAAGGAGCATGTCGAGGTGGCCAAGGCCCTGCCCGGCGACATCTGCGCGGTGGCCAAGGTCGACGAGATCCGCTTCGACGCCGTGCTGCACGACGCGGCCGAGGACGACCACATCCACCTCAAGCCGCTCGACTTTCCCAAGCCGGTGCATGGCATCGCGGTGCAGGCCAAGAAGCGCGGCGACGAGCAGAAGATGTGGGAAATCCTCGGCAAGCTCGTCGACGAGGATCCCTGCCTGAAGATCGAGCATGTCGCGCAGACCAACGAGACCATCGTCTACGGCCTGGGCGAGCTGCACCTGCGCGTGCTGCTCGAGCGCATGAAGGAGACCTACAAGTTCGAGGTCGACACGCGTCCGCCGCGCATCGCCTACCGCGAGACGATCACGGCCCGGGCCGAGGGCCACCACCGCCACAAGAAACAGACCGGGGGCGCCGGCCAGTTCGGCGAGGTGTACCTGCGCGTCGAGCCGCTGGCGCGCGGCGCCGGCTTCGAGTTCGCCGACGAGAGCAAGGGCGGCGTCATCCCGCACCAGTTCATACCCGCGGTCGAGAAGGGCGTGCGCGAGGTGCTGGCCAGCGGCGCGATCGCCGGCTATCCGGTGGTCGACGTCAAGGTCGTCGTCTACGACGGCAAGAGCCACAGCGTCGACAGCAAGGAGATCGCGTTCGCCACCGCCGGCAAGAAAGCCTTCATGGCCGCCATCCGCGCTGCGCGCCCGATCGTGCTCGAGCCGATCGTCAAGGTGCAGATCACGGCACCCGACTCGGCGATGGGCGACGTCACGAGCGATCTCGCGGGCAAACGCGGCATCGTCAGCGGCACCGGCAACGACGCACGCGGCGCCCTCGTCATCCGCGGCCAGGCGCCGTTGTCGGAGCTTGCCGGCTATCAGAACCGGCTCAACGCGATGACGGCCGGCCAGGGCAGCTATGCGATCGAGTTCTCGCACTACGAGCCGGTGCCGCCCAACGTGCAGCAGCAGCTCGTCGGCCAGTACCAGGTGAAGGACGAGGAATAGCGGGCGGCGGCCCGGCGCGCGCGGCGCGTCGGCCGCGCCCCTTCCTGCGGCGGCCATCGGCCGGCACTCCGGCGCTGTGCTGGCCATCTCCAGGCGCACCCGGGGTGCGGCGCCGGGCTCCGCGGTGCGAGCCTCGCGGGAGCCCGGCGCGGATCTTCAGACGATCGCCAGCGCGTGCTTGTGCCGCGGCGGCGGGAAGGCCCGGTCGAGTGCCGCACGGTCGGCGTCATCGAGTGCCCGTGCCAGCGCCGCAGCGCCCAGGTTCTCGCGCAGATGGCGCTCGCTGGCTGCCTTGGGGATCGCCAGCACGCCAGGCTTCGCCAGCAGCGCCGCCAGCGCCACCTGCGCCGGCGTGGCGCCATGCCGCCGGGCCACGGCGTGCAGCGCCGCGGGCGCCCCCGCACCGGCCAGCGCCCCCTGGTCGACCGGGCAATAGGCCATCAGCGGCAGGCCGCGCGCGCGCTGCCAGGGCAGCAGGTCGAACTCGACGCCGCGCCGACCCAGCGAGTAGCAGACCTGGTTCGCAGCGCAACCGGTCTCGGGGTCGTCCGCCCCGGCCAGCGCCAACAGCTCGTCCATGTCGGCAACGTCGAAGTTGCTCACGCCCCAGCGCCGGATCCAGCCGCGGCGCTGCAGCTCGGCGAAGCCGGCCAGCGTCTGGGCCAGCGGCACGCCGCCGCGCCAGTGCAGCAGGTACAGGTCGATGACGTCCAGGCGCAGGCGCCGACGGCTGCGCGCACAGGCGTCCAGCAGGCCGGCGCGGCTGGCGTGATGCGGGTACGCCTTGCTCACGATGAAGACCTGCTCGCGCGCCAGACCCGCGCGCAACGCAGCGGCCAGCGCCTCGCCGATCACCTCCTCCGCGCCGCCCTCGCCGTACATCTCGGCGGTATCGACGACGCGCCAGCCGATCTCGAATGCCGCACGCAGCGCGGCCACTTCGGCAGCGCGCTGCGCGCGCCGCTCGCCCATGCGCCAGGTGCCCAGCCCGAGCGCAGGCCGACACTCGCCGCCCGGGAAGACGACTTCGGGCATCGGCGCGCACGCGCTGTCCATCGGTTCATCGTAGCCGACGCCCGGCATGCCGCGCGAACGTGGCAGCCGACGCCAGGCATGCCGCGTGAACGCCCGTTTATCATCGTCGCCGATGCCCGCCGACCCGCCCGATCTCGCGCAACTGCGCCTGGATAACGCGCTCGCGCTGTTCGAGGAATTCGTGCGTGCCACGGCGCGCCACGCCGACGCCGCGACGCTGCGCGGGCTCGAGCGGCGCTTCGCCGAGCGCGTGCAGATCCAGCCGAGTTACTGGAGCCAGATCAAGGGCCGCTCGCGCCAGATCGGCGAGCGCCTGGCGCGGCAGTTCGAGCAGCTGTGCCACAAGCCGCGCGGCTGGATGGACCAACCGCATGGCGCCGCGGGGCCTGGCCTGCCGCCGGCTGGTGCCGTGCCGCCCGCGCGCACGGCCGCCGAGCCCGAAGGCCCGCGCGACGACGACGAGCGCTTCATCGTCGGCCTCGTTCTCACCTACTACCGCCGACACCCGCAGCGCGCGCGCACGCGGCTGCTCGATCTGCTGGGCGAGGTGCTGGTGCCGGCGGCAGCGCCGGCAGTTGCCGCGCCAGGCACGGCACGGCCGGCGCCGGCCGCACCGGCGGACGACGCACACGCGCTGTGGGCGCGCTCGCAGGCCGGCGTGGCACCGCTCGAGCGCAAGCGCTGAGCCGCGGGCACCTCTAGCGAAGGCGCCGCAAACCGCAGCCGATGCCTGCGCGCGACAGCGCGGCGGCGCCGCCCTTGCGGACAGATAAACGATGATTTAGCATTTGCGCAAGCCCGCGCTGCAGCCGCCGCAACCGCGGCAGGCTCGCACCGCGATCCCGCCCACCCACCGACCGAACTCATGCTCCTCGTTCCGTTCGTCCAGGCCGAGCCGGCGTGCCGCAGCGCGTTGCCGGCGGGCGTGGCGAACCCGGGCCGGGCGCGTGCGCAGGTCCGCATCTGCGCCCCGCCCGGGGCCACCGTGAGCTGAGCGTCCGGCAAGCGCGCCGGGCGCCTGACGCCACGACGAAGCCCGGGTTGCAGTTGCACCCGGGCTTCTTGCTTCCTGCGATCCGACATCCGCCGTCGCCCTATACCTGCCGAAAGGAAACGCCATGAGATCCCCGCGCATCGCCATGCCCCAGCGCAAGCCGCGCAACCCCTTCGTCGCCGCCAGCCGCCGGCGCAAGGCCGGTGCGCACCGCGCCGGCGGCGGCACCAGACGCCAACGCGCGCAGGCAGCGCTGCGCCGCGAGGTCCTTGCGCTGCCGCCCGACAAGCCCAGCCCGTGAAAGCCGAGAGCGCCCGCCGCGAAGCGCGCGCCAGGAGAGAACGCCATGCATCGCGACCTTCCCCTCGTCGAACCTCCAGTGCAGGTGCAGCGCGCGCGCGCTCTGGCCGCGGCCTTGCTGCGCGCCGCCGGCGCCGCGCTCGACCGTCTGGCGCTGCGCCTGTCCCGGGCCGAACCTGCGGGCGCGGCAGCCCATCCGGTGCTGGAGTTCTATGCCGAAGCCGGCGCGCCCGAAGGCGCGCTCTACGCCGACGGACGTCTCGTCGGCCGGCTGGACGGCGTGCGGCGGCTGTGAGGTGCGGCCGGCGAGCGGCTCAAGTCGCCGCCTCCGCGCACCGATAACCGGCGAGCAGACCTGCCCGATCGCCGCCCGCATGCTCGCCGCCGCCGACCCGTTCACGACCCGCGCGCCGTCGGGCGCCGAGGGCTGGGCCGCGCGCTTCGATCCGGCCGCGCTGCCGGTACTTGCCGCGACGGCGGCCGGGATCGAGGAACTGCGCCCTGTGCAAGACGAACTGGACGCGCACACGCTGGCCGAGGTCATCGTCGGCGATCCGCTGATGACGCTCAAGCTGCTGGCCCATGTCGCCGGCCTGCGACGCGGCCGCGAAGGCGGCGACCCTGCGACGGTGACGGCAGCGCTGGTGATGCTCGGCATCCTGCCGTTCTTCCGCAGCTTCGGCCCGCAGCCCACGGTGGCCGAGCGCCTGACGCGGCTGCCGCAGTCGCTGGCCGGCTTCGAGCGCGTGCTGCGCCGCTCGCGTCGCGCGGCGCGCTTCGCGCTGGCCTTCGCGGCGCACCGCCTGGACCCCGACGCCGCCGTCATCCACGAGGCGGCGCTGCTGCACGACTTTGCCGAGCTTCTGCTGTGGCTGGAGGCGCCGACACTGGCGCTGCGCATCGCCGAACGCCAGCGCGACGAGCCGGGCCTGCGTTCGGCCGCCGTGCAGAAGGAGCTGCTGCACATCGAGCTGGGCGAGCTGCAGCACGAGCTGATGGCGCGCTGGCGGCTGCCGGCGCTGCTCGTGCGCATCACCGACCATTCGTCGCGCGCCGATTCGATGCAGCTGCGCAACGTGCGCCTGGCGATCCGCCTGGCGCGCCACAGTGCGCATGGCTGGGACGATCCGGCGCTGCCCGACGACCTGCGCGAGATCGGCGTCTTCCTGCAGCTCGCGCCGCCGCACGTCGACAAGCTCGTGCGCGAGATAGACGCCGAGGACTGAAGCCCCCCCCGCCGGCCGCCCGCGCCGCCGACCGCGGGCCGGCGCCAGCTGCGTCAGGTGCAAGAATCCACGGGGCACCGCACAAGCCGCCGTGCCCCAGATCATCCGGGGGAGATCCATGGACCTGCAGACCATCCAGACCTTTCTGGGCACCACGGTGACCGAGCTCGCCGTCAAGGTGCTCGCGGCGATCGCCTTCTGGATCGTCGGCCGCTGGCTCATCGGCACCGTGGTGTCGCTGATGCAGGCGGCGATGAACCGCAACCACATCGACGCGACGCTGACCAAGTACCTCGGCTCGATCGTCGCCATCGCGCTCAACATCGCGCTCGTCCTCGGCATCCTCGGCTACTTCGGCATCCAGACGACCAGCTTCGCCGCGATGCTGGCCGGCGCCGGCGTCGCCATCGGCGCAGCCTGGAGCGGGATGCTCGGCAACTTCGCCGCCGGCGCCTTCATGCTCGTGCTCAGGCCCTTCAAGGTGGGCGACTTCGTGCAGATCGGCGGCATCACCGGCACCGTGCACGAGCTGGGGCTGTTCGGCACCACCGTGGTCACGCCCGACAACGTGCTCACGCTGGTGGGCAACGGCAAGGTCTTCGGCGATACGGTGATGAACTACACGGCGCGTCCGGTGCGTCGTGTCGAGCGCACGGCGCAGCTGGCCGCCGGCGTCGATCCGCTCGACGCCATCGAGCGGCTGCGCGCCGCGCTGGCGCAGATCCCCAATGTCGCCAAGGATCCGGCGCCCGAGATCTCGGTACTCGACCTGAACCTCGTCGGGCCGGTGATCGCGGTGCGGCCCTACACGCACAACGACCACTACTGGCAGGTCTACTTCGACACCAACGCCGCGATCCTGCGCGTGGCGCGCGAAGCCGGCTGGCCGGTGCCGACACCG
>WBZR01002667.1_pt1 | contig 17835 bp, 14 predicted proteins | sample 5204231 | NCBI WGS metagenome assembly WBZR01 (sample SAMN12412403, study PRJNA552823) | activated sludge metagenome | isolation source: activated sludge from anammox sidestream of wastewater treatment plant... | place: USA: Virginia | collected 2017-08 | reverse complement strand
CGCCGCCACCTCCGCCGCCACCTCCGCCACCGCTCCCGGCGGCGAGCCGATACTGGGTCGACGTGTTCTGGCCGCCGCCGCCTTGAAGGCCGGACTGCCCATTCAAGCCGCTTTGCCCGTTGATCCAGATGCGCTGACGCCAAATCAGGTACTCGATGTTCAGGGAGTTCGCGTTGGCTTGCAGGAATGCGGCCACCTTTCGCTCCCCGTATGTGGAGTACGCGGCCACCGTCAAGGTGATCACAAAGAGCACGAGCAGGAAGATCGCGGAAGGGATCATTGGAGCTTCTTTGCGGGTTTCAGGCGGGCCAGTTCGGGCACGTTGGGCGAGGGGTGGTCCAGCACTTTCTGCTTCACCGGCAGCGTGTAGTGTCCTTGTGAGATCACGCTGTGGCGGTCGATGTTGCGCGGGCCTTCAACGACCCAGTCGCCGAGCTGCTTCTTCTCGAAGCGGCACTCGTTGCAGATCCATTCCTCCACCTCGCCCCACTGGTTTTTGCGCCCGGTGACGCGCAGCACCTCCTGCCCTTTGAGCCAGATGGCCACCTTGCCGCTGCACTTGGCGCAGTCGCGGTGGGCGTCCATGGGCTTGGTGAACCACACGCGGGAGGAGAAGCGGAAGGTGCGGTCGGTGAGCGCGCCCACGGGGCACACGTCGATCATGTTGCCGCTGAAGTCGTTGTCGATGGCCTGCTCGATGTAGGTGCTGATCTCCGAGGCGTCGCCGCGGTTGATGATGCTGTGCACCCGCCCGTCGGTGATCTGCTCGGCCACCTTCACGCAGCGGTAGCAGTATATGCAGCGGGTCATGTGCAGCTTGATGGTCTCCCCGATGTCGATGGGGTCGAAGGTGCGGCGCTCGAACTGGTAGCGGCTCTGGGACACGCCATGCTCGTAGGTGAGGTCCTGCAGGTCGCATTCCCCGGCCTGGTCGCAGATGGGGCAGTCCAGCGGGTGGTTGATCAGCAGGAATTCGGTCACCCCTTCGCGGGCGTCGAGCACCTCGGCGCTCAGGGTGTTCTCCACCACCATGCCGTCCATCACGGCGGTGCGGCAGCTGGCCACGGGCTTGGGCATGGGCCGCGGGTCGCGCTCGCTGCCCTTGGTCACCTTCACCAGGCAGGTGCGGCAGTAGCCGCCGCTGCCCTGCAGCTTGCTGTAATAGCACATGGTGGGCGGCACCACGAAGCGGTCGGCGCTGTTGCGCTCGCCGATCATGCGGGCCGCCTGCAGGATCGTGGTCCCCTCGGGCACCTCGATCTCGATATGGTCTATGGTAACCTTGGGCATGGGATACCGGAATGGAACAGATGTACGGAATGGAGGCAAAGAAACGGAAGGAAGGGGAGAAAAGCGAACCGCTGCCGCCGTTCAGGCCGTGCCGTGCCTGTCGGGCCCGGGCACCAGCCGCGAAAGCTTGCGGTCCATGGCCGAAAGCAGGCGGAACTGCTCTTCCTGCACCTCGGCCATGGAGCGGATCTCCTCCTGGATCAACAGGTCCATCTTCTGGTGCAGGCTGCGCAGTTCCAGCTCGGCCTTCAGGTTGATCAGATAGTCGTTCTCGGCCCGCTTCCGGTCCTTCTCCTCCTGCCGGTTCTGGCTCATCATGATCACCGGGGCCTGCACCGCCGCCAGGCAGCTCAGCACCAGGTTCATCAGGATGAAGGGATAGGGGTCAAAGGCCTCGCCGCCGGGCAGTGCCACGTTGAGCACGATCCACAGCGCGAGCACCACGAAGAAAGCGATGAGGAAGCCCCAACTTCCGCCAAAGGCGGCCACCCGGTCCGCGAGCTTCTGGCCCCGGGTGATCGCCTCCTGCGGCGGGTGCGCCAGGTTGTTCGCGATCAGCTCCTGCTCCTCGATCGTTTGCCGGACGATGTCCTGCAGCTTCTTCATCCGCTCGTTGCGGGCGGTGAGCAGCTTGTTCAGCTCGGCGTGCATCCTGCTTTTCGCCATGGCGGGATAGCTGCCCGAATGGTGACGGGCATGCCGTAAAGATGGGTCGTGCGGCGGCTGGACAGGTCGCCCGCCAGGCCGCGCCAAACCATGTGCCCCTCCCGGGCGTTCCTGTCCGTCGCACCAAAGATCCACCACCATGTGCCGTTTCCTTGCCTACCTCGGCGCGCCCATCGGCATGGGGGCGCTGCTGTTCGACCCTTCGGACTCCATCATCAAGCAGAGCTATGCGGCGCGCGAGATCGAGGAACCCCTGAACGGCGATGGCTTCGGCGTGGGCTGGTACCACCACGACCGCAGCCCCGACCCGGCGGTGTTCGTCAGCGTGATGCCCGCCTGGAACAACCGCAACCTGCGGTACCTGGCGCCCAAGGTGCGCAGCCATTGCATCGTGGCGCACGTGCGGGCCGCCAGCGTGGGCGACGTGGCGGAGGCCAACTGCCACCCGTTCCATTGCCAGGACCGGCTGATGATGCACAATGGCGGGGTGGAACAGTTCGCCAAGATCAAGCGCGGGCTGTGCAACCGCCTCAGCCAGCCGATGTACGACTGGGTGAACGGGCAGACCGACAGCCAGCACCTCTTCGCGCTGATGCTGGACCATTTGCAGGCGGAGCACCCCACGCCGGACCAGGTGGCCGATGCCTTCGAGGCGATGATCGCGGACCTGAAGGAGCTGATGGCGAAACACGGCATCACCGATGCGGCCTACCTGAACATGGTGTATGCCGATGGGCGCATCCTGGTGGGCCTGCGCTACGTCACGGACCGCAGCGCTGCCCTGACGATGTACTACAGCGAAGGCAAGAAGTACAGTTGCGACGGCAATGTGTGCCGCATGATCCGCGGGGCGGACAAGAGCGAACACACGGCCATGATCGTCTCCGAGAAGCTCACCGATGTGGAGGGCGATTTCATCGAGGTGCCGCCGCACCATTTCGTGCTGGTTGATCCCGGCCTGCAGGTGCGGCTGCGGCCGGTGAAGGGATGAACGCGGCCCGCCGTGACCGGTGTATTCAACTTCTTCGTTGTTCCGCCGGAGCGTTGGCGAACGCAGGGGCGGCTTCCGTCATTCAGCTTCCACCCGGCGCGGCCATTTGCGATTGGTTTTTTCAAATCCACGCTTCCGATTTCCTGTCCGGCTTCCGGCCTTCCCTTCCCTGGCTCACATGCCACCGGGCTTGGTAAATAACCCGTTCACCGCGTCGTGCGTGAACGCGGCCTGTTCCAGCAGGCCGGACCAGCCCTTGGCCTTGATCTCCTGTGCCATGCGCTGCACGGCGGGCAGGACGGCGCGCATCAGGCCGGTGCCGAAGGTGATGCGGCGGATGCCCAGCTGCTCCAGCTCGGCCACGCTAAGCGTCCCGGGCCCTACGATCACGTTCACCGGGCAGTCCAGCTCGCGCACGAAGGCCGCTACTTGGTCCCGCTGCTTCAGGCCGATGGGGAAGATGCAGTCCGCACCGGCTTCACGATAGGCCCGGGCGCGTTTCACACCTTCGCGGAACTGCGCCTCCGTACCGCCCAGGTCGTGGATGAACGCATCCACGCGGGCGTTCAACACCAAGGGCACCTCCTCTTCCGTGGCCACCTGCCGGATGGCCTTGATCACCTCCACCTGGTAGGCGAGGTCCACCAGGCCGCCCTTGGAATCCGCCGTGTCCTCAATGTTGGCGCCGGCCAGCCCCGACTGGATCGCCTTGCGGATGGTTTCGGCCACTTCGGCCGGTGTCCGGCCGTAGCCGGCCTCCAGGTCGGCGGTGACCGGTATCCCCACCGAGGCGGCGATGCGCCCGGCCATCAGCAGCATCACATCCCGGGGGATGTACTGGTGGTCCGAATAGCCCAGGGTGGCGGCCACGCCCCCGCTGGTGGTGGCAATGGCGGGGAACCCGGCTTTTTCAAACAGGACGGCGCCGGGGCAGTCCCAGGCATTGGGCAGCACCAAGGCATGGGGCCCGTTGTGCAGGGCCGACAGCTTTTCGGCCCGCAGGCGCAGTACTTCCTTGGTCATTTTCGGTGTCAACCGTTTGGGCGCGGCCGGTAGGAACCCACCTCTGCGCGGAACGAGACCGCCAACCGGTTCCATCCGTTGATGGCGATCACCGCCAAGGTGAGGTCGGACAGCTCCTTGTCGGAAAAATGCTTCCGTGCCAGGCCAAACACGGCATCCGGCACACGGGAGCGTTCCACCAGGGTCACGGCCTCCGTCCATGCCAGGGCGGCACGCTCCCGTTCCGTGAAGAACGGTGCCTCCTCCCAGGCGGACAGCGCGTAGAGCCGCTGTTCGGTCTCACCCGCCGCCCGGGCATCCTTGGTGTGCATGTCCAGGCAATGTGCACAGCCGTTGATCTGCGAGGCACGCACCTTCACCAGTTCCAACAGCGGCCGTTCCAGCCCGCAGTGGTGCAGGTAGGCTTCCAGTGCCGCCATCGCCTTGATGCCTTCGGGTGAAAGCTTCTTGTAGTCCAGCCTTGTCTCCATGATCACTGATCCAAGGGCGAACAACCGGTACGCACATGCGGTTCGTTGACAGTGGCCAATGGTTCCGGGCGCACTGGAAGTGGTTCACGCCTGCGGAGTTCAACACCCCTACCCGCAGCGACTCTATTTTCAACTTTCCTCTTTCTTGTTTTCCTGTTTCCTGTTTCCTGTTTCCCCTAGTGTTCCTTCACCAGCTCATAAAGCTGCTTCAGGTCGGGGGCCAGGATCACCTCGATGCGGCGGTTCTTGGCCTTGTCGTTGGGGTCGGCGGGCAGGTATTCGCCGCGCCCTGCGGCGGTGATCCGCCTGGGGTCCACCGCTGCACTTTCCTGCAGGATGCGCACCACGCTGGTGGCCCGCAGCACGCTCAGGTCCCAATTGTCCTTGTAGGGGGCGCCTCCCAGCACCTTGTCGGTATCGGTGTGTCCCTCCACCATGATGTTGAGGTCCTTTTCGTTGGCGATGGCCTTGGCCAGGTTGCTGAGGGCTTCGCGGCCCTTGGCGTCCACGGTGGTGCTGCCGCTGGGGAAGAGCAGCTTGTTCTCCAGGCTCACATAGATCTGCCCGTTTTTCTCGGTGACGGTGAGGCCCTTCCCCTCAAAGCCGGTCAGGGCCTGGCTCACGCGGTCCTTCAGCGCTTTCATGGCCTGGTCCTTCTGGTCCAATTCGGCCTGCAGCTTGGCCAGTTTGGCCTCGCGGTCGGCCAGGGAGCTGCTCAGCACGTTCAATGAATCCTCCTTGTTCTGCAGCTTCAGGCGGTTGGCCTCCAGGTCGGTCAGGAGCTTGCGGTTCTCGGCATTGCCGCCGGCCAGCAGGGTGTTGTACTTGCTGAGCAGCTCGTTGTTCAGCGCGTTGATCTTGTCGTATTGCATGGTCATGTGGCGCAGGCTGGTGCCCAGGGTGAGCGTGTCACGCTCCAGCATTTCCCGCCGGCGCCTCAGGTCCTCCAGCGTCACGTCCATGTCCTTCAGCGCGGCTTCGGCCTGTTGGGCCTTGGCCAGTGCGGCGCTCTCGCTTTCCTGGGCGGCCTTGTACCGCGCGTTGATCTCCTCGTATTTCCGGGCCGGCACGCAGGCACTGAGCAGGGCGGCCACGCCCAGCAGGGCGGGCAGGGTCTTCTGGATCTGGATCATGGTTATCTTTACAATGGACACCCCAAAGGTGGCCCTCCACCGGTTTCGGGGCCGCCGCGGCACAACCTTTTTATGAACATCACGTTTCCCTGTTGGCCATGGAACCTTTGAGCTGGAGCGGCATCGGCACGGACCGGATCCTGCGGGTGGCCTTGGACGAGGAACTCGAGGAGTACCATCTGTTGGCCTACCTGCAGCGGATGGATGCATCCTACCGTGAACACAAGCTGTATCCCATGTTGGACGACCTGGGCCGGCGGATCGGGCAATTGCGCGAACTGCAGGGACGGGCCGATGAACTGAAGGCCCATCTTTCCGGGGAGCTGGTGGGCATGGACCTGGCACGCATGGAGCTGGTGCGCCGTTCCCCGGCGGATACGGCGGCCTGGGACCAGGTGGAACGTTCCATCGAACGGGTGCTTCCGCCGCTGGTCACGGCCCATGGCCGTGGGCAGGAATTGCGCGGCGAACTGGAAGGCCGCATCCGCATGGCCCCGGTGGGGGTGGTGCCGCTGGATGTGCGCGAAGGATGGCTGCTGATCCGCCAGCAAAATGAGGCGCTGGCGTATGCCTACGTCCTGCCCATCGTGCAGGAGGTGCCGCCGCCGGACCGCTACCGGTACGTCCGCACCCGCTACTTCGCCACGTGGACGCTGGGCCTGTCCACCACCTACGAGGACATCAAGGCGGAGCTGGTGCGGCGGGGGCCGCTGCCCAACCCGGCCACCTTCGCCTTTGAATCGGACGTCACCCTGCCGCGCATCGAGACATTCCTGCCGCTGGCCAAGCGCATCACCTACGAACTGGTGGCCGCCTCCCCGGAGCGCGCGGCCTGATGGCCCAGGTGGACCTTGCGCAGGTCCAGCAGCTCCATGATGTTGATGTGCAGGTCTTGCACGTTGGGTGCCACGAGCATGATGTAGTTCTCGTGGTACAGGGGCACCACGGGCACATCGTGCATGGCGATGGAGTCGGCCAGGGCCAGGTCGCGCATCCGGGCCGTTTGGTCGCCTCGCCCCAAGGCCGAGGCATAGAGCTTGTCGAACGCGGGGTTCATGTACCGGCTGGTGTTCATGGGCGATGGCAGGGCGGTGTCCGCCACGGCGTTCTTGCCGTACAGCAGGGCCAGGAAGTTTTCCGCGTCGGGCAGGTCGGCCACCCAGCCCTCGCGCCAGAACAGGGCCTCCCCGCGTTCGATGCGGTCGTAGTACACCTTGGGCGCCACGGCCGTCACGGTAATGGCCACGCCCAGCTCGCGGCCGAGCATCTCCTGGGCCTCGCTGGCCACGCTGCGGTAGCCGAAGCCGTTGGTGTTCACCTGCAACTGGACGCGCGGGAAGCCGCGCCCGCCGGGATAGCCCGCCGCCGCCATCAGGCCGCGGGCGCTGTCGGGGTCATACGGGATGCCGGGGACCAGATGGTAAGGGTAGGCGGGCAACCCCGGTGCCACCAGGCCGTGGCCGGCAGGCACGGCCAGGCCGTGCAGCACGCTGTCCACCAGGCGGTGCTTGTCCAGCGCCAAAGCGAAGGCACGGCGGACACGCGCGTCATGGAAAGGCGGCCTGGAGGCATTGAACCCATAGTACTGCACGGCCAGGGCGGGGGTGGACAGCACCTGGAAGCGGCGCGCCCCGGTGGCCGGGTCCGCCGAATCGGCCAGCAAGGCGAAGCTGGACAGGGACAGCTCGGTCACCATGCTCAGGTGGCCCTTCAGGAATTCGTTGATCTCGGTCTCCTTGTCCGGCACCAGCGTCACCCGGATGGCATCCAGGTAGGGCAGTTGCCTTCCATGCTGGTCCCGGCCCCAATAATTGGCATTGCGCTCCAGCACCAGCGCTTCTTCGGGCCGCATGGCCTTCAAGCGGAAGGGCCCCGTGCCGATGGCGTGCCGCAGCAGCTCTTGCCCGTATGCCTGCACCAGCTCGCGTGGCCATATCCAGCAGCCCGACCCGGCCAGGATCTGCAGGAAGGTGGGCAGGGGGCGCACCAAGGTGATCTCCACGGTGCGGTCATCCTTGCTCCGGATGCCTTTCACCCGTCCGCCGCGTTCACCCGATCCATGGTAGGCATCCGCCCCCTCCACCTTGTCCTGGAACACCCAGAACACCGCGTCACCGATGCCTTTCTCACAGATCGCGGTGAAGCAGTCCACCACATCCTGGGCCGTCAGTTGCCGCCCCTTGCCGTCGGGGAAGGCCGGGTCATCGTGAAAAAACACGTCCGGGCGCAGGTGGAACGTGTAGACCTTTCCGCTGGCATCCACCTCCCAGCTTTCCGCCAGGGCAGGCTCCACCTCCAGGTTCTTCGGGTCGAACCGGACCAGGCCCTCGTAGATCTGCCCGGCCACATGCTGTTCGGAAACCAGGGTGATCCCCAGGGGGAAGATGTTGCGCAGCACCTGGGTCTCGTTCCAGTTGAACACGCCGCCATAAATGCCACCTTCACCATGGGTGCGCGGCTGCGGGGGGCCGCAAGCAGCCAGCAAGGTGCACAACGTGGCAAGAATGGACCAGCGGGGCATCAGGATGGCCAAATCTAACCGGCCGTGCCACCACGGCATGGGGCGCGTGCACGGATTACGAACAAGGGGGGTGGGATCAGGCGGTGCAGGGGCCAAAGCGCCCCGGGAACAATAATTTTCAGCCCTTTGCCGCGTAACCCTTGGCAGCAGACCGTGCCCATCCCCGCACCCCGACCCGTCCTGACCCGAACCTGTTGGGTGTTGCCGCTTGTACTGGTGGCCGGGGTGGCCCTTGGGCAAAACCCCGACAACCGGGTGGTGCGTACGCTGGTGATGGACCGCGACACGGTGATGCTCGACTCGCTGAGCATTGTCCCCGGTTCGTTCAGCCTGTGGAAGGATGGTGTCCAGCTGCCCGGGACGGCCTACGTGATCGACCCGTTCCGCAGCTTGCTTGTACGCACCCCTGAAAGCCCGGCCGATACGGTGGTGGCGCGCTTCCGGGTGATGCCCCTGGACCTGGGGGGCACCTTCCGCCACAAGGACGAGCAGGCGTTGCTGCGGCCTTCGGGCGACCGCCACGACCCCTTCAAGTACGTGCCGGGCGAGGCGGAAAAAGACCCCTTCGGCATGGGCGGGCTCAGCAAGAGCGGAAGCATCTCCCGGGGCATCCTCTTCGGCAACAACCAGGACCTGTCCGTGAACAGCACCATGAACCTGGAGCTCAATGGGCGGCTGACCGACAAGATCAACGTGCAAGCCTCCGTCACCGACAACAACATCCCCATCCAGGCCGGTGGCAACACCTTGGAGATCCAGGATTTCGACCGGGTGTTCATCCGCCTGTTCGACGACCGGCAGGAACTGGTGGCCGGGGATTTCGTGCTGCAGCGGCCCGCCGCCCATTTCCTGAACTACCATAAGAAGACCAAGGGATTGAGCTACCACACCCGGCTGGGGGGCGGGGGTGTCCGCAACGAACTCGGCGTCAGTGCCGCGATCAGCAAAGGCGAGTTTGCCCGCAACCAGCTGCAGGGCATCGAAGGGGTGCAAGGCCCCTACCGGCTCACCGCCCCCGGGGGAGGCACCTTCATCATCATCCTCTCCGGCACGGAGCGCGTGTACCTCGACGGCCAAATGCTCACCCGGGGCATGGAGAACGACTACGTGATCGACTACAACACCGCCGACCTCACCTTCACGTCCCGTCGCCCGATCACCAAGGACAGCCGCATCGTGGTGGAGTTCCAGTATTCGGACAAGAACTATGCGCGCTCGTTGGTCAGCCTCTCCGACGTCCTGGCCACGGGCGGCACCCAGGTGCGCTTCAACCTGTACAGCGAGCAGGACCACCGGAACCAGCCCTTGCAGCAATCGCTGAGCGATGCCGAGAAGCAGGCCTTGTCCGACGCGGGTGACGACCCGATGCGGGCCGTGGTGCCGGGCGCGGACAGCGTGGCCTTTTCCGCCGAAGAGGTGTTGTATGCCCGCGTGGATTCGCTGGGCTGGTGGCCGGTATACCGGTACAGCACCCATGCGGACAGCGCGCACTTCCGGGTCAGCTTCAGCGCCGTGGGCGCGGGCAACGGCGATTACGTGCAGCAGGGCTTCACCCCCAACGGGCGCACGTTCCGGTGGATGGCGCCGGACACGGTGAACGGGCAGATCGTCCACCGGGGCGACCATGCCCCCGTGCGGGTGCTGGTGCCCCCGCGCCTGAAGCGCATGGTGGCCTTGGGTGCCGAGCACCGGTTCGGCACGCGCACCAAGGCCTGGGGCGAGGTGGCGCTGGCCGACCAGGACCGGAACACGCTGAGCGCGCTGGATGATGCGGACAACAAGGGCCTGGCCTTCCGCGCCGGGGCCAGCCACGACCTGCTGCTTGCCGCCGGCGACACCACCAAGCGGCTGGTGGTGGGCACCGACAACGAGTGGCGGTCCAGGCGGTTCAGCGTGGTGGAGCGCTACCGGCCGGTGGAGTTTGACCGCGACTGGAACCTGGGCGGGGTGGTGCAGGACGGCGACCAGGTGCTGGCGACGGCGAGCGTGGGCTGGTTGAACGGCAAGCAGGGGAGGGTGGACCTCAGCGGGTCGCTTTTCCACATCGACGGGCGCTACGACGGCTTCCGCCAGGTATTGGCGGGGCAGATGCGCATGGGGAAGATGGACGCCAGCCTGGACGGCAGCGTGCTGGGCACTTCGGCGGGCGTGCTCTCCAGCCGGTTCCTGCGAAGCAAGGCCAGGCTCTCGCGCCGCTTCAGGGGCATCACCGTGGGCGTGTACGACGAGTTCGAGCGCAACCTGTTCCGCAACGACAGCCTGGCACAGCTCACCGCAGGCAGCTATGCCTACAACCTGTGGGAGGCCTTCGTGCAAAGTCCCGACTCGGCCAAGGCCAAGTACCGTGTGGCGGCCGGTCAGCGCGCCGACCAAGCCTTCAGCCAGGGCGGGCTGGCGGCAAGCACCTTGGCCGACCAGTACAGCGCCAGCCTGGACGTGGGGGGCAAACGCGTGCGCAAGTTGGCGGCCAACCTCAGCTACCGGCGGCTGCGCGTGCTGGACAGCCTGCTCACCGCGCAGCGTGCCGAGGATACCTGGCTGGCCCGGCTGGACCACGGCCACAGTACGCTCAAGGGCGTGCTGAACTGGGACCTCTTCTATGAATTCGGCAGTGGGCTCGAGCAGCGCCGCGAATACATCTACGTGCAGGTGCCGGCGGGACAGGGGGCCTACGTGTGGATCGACTACAACGGGGACGGCGTGAAGGACCTCAACGAATTCGAGCCCGCTGCATTTTCATACGAGGCGGACTACATCCGGGTGAACGTGCAAACGAACGAGATGGTGCGCGTATACAGCAACCAGCTGAGCGCCTCCGGGGAGCTGCGGCCGGGGGCGGCCTGGCGGGATGCCAAGGGCCTGCGCGGTTTCCTGGGCCGTTGGAATGACGTGGCCAGCTTCCGAAGCGACCGCAAGACGGCCAACGACGATGTGCGCGAAGGCATGAACCCCTTCGGCCTGAACACGGTGGACAGCGCGATGATCGCCCTAAACAGCGCGGTGCGGAACACGGTGTACTACGACCGCAACAGCCGCACCTGGAGCATGGACCACACCTGGCAGAGCGTGCGGGGCAAGAGCCTGTTGATGGGCGGCTCCGATTCGCGGGTGCAGGAAAGCCACCTGCTGCATTTCCGGTGGAACACGGCCACGCAGTGGACCTTGGAGCTGGAGGGGATGGAAGGGCGCACGGTGAGCAACAGCACGCTGCTGGCGGGCCGGCGCTTCACCATCCGCGAACGGGGCGGGGCGCCCAAGCTGACCTGGCAGCCCAATACGCGGCTGCGCGGCGTGCTGCGCTTCAACTATTCCGAGAAGGCCAACGAGGCCGAGCTGGGCGGGGAGGGTGCCGTGCTGCGCGACCTGGGTGCCGAGTTCCGCTGGAACACGGCCGACAAGGGCTCGTTGCAGTGCAGCGCCAACCTGGTGGAGATCTCCTACGACGGCACCGTGGATTCCTCCCTGGGCACCGAAATGCTCAAGGGCCTGAAGCCCGGCACCAACATCACGTGGAACGTCACCCTGCAGCGCCGCCTGAGCGGGCACCTGCAGATGGACCTGATGTACAACGGCCGTTCAAGCCCCGGCGTGCCGGTGGTGCATGTGGGCGGTGCCCAAGTGCGCGCCTTCTTCTGAGCGCATGCTTGGAATCTTTTCAAACGCGGCCCACGGCCTCTTCCCGCAAACAGGATGAGGCATGTCCGCCCATGCCCTGGGGGAGCGGGCCGGCTTTCCTGTTCCGGCTTCCCCGGTCCGGGCTACTTCAAGTTGAACGTGGTGTGCCCCACGAGCAGGCTGCTCTCGTACACGTCCACCTTGTACTCGCCCCCGGCCAGTTCGCCAGAAGCGGTCCAGAACACGCAGACGTCCACCGGTGCGTTTTGGTAATCCACGTCGCGCTTGGCGCTGAACTCGCCCTCCACGCCGTCAAAGAAGAAGCGGTTGGCCTGTTCCTGGGCGGGCATCACCGACCCGTCGGGCCCGATGATGCGCATGTAAAGGGCCTTCTTCCCGGCGGTGGTGATGCGGTTTTCCCCGAGGGTGAAGCAGCACTTGATCATCTGGGCCTTGCGGCTGCGGTCGGTGTCCACCTGCTTGCCGTTGCCGCGCACGAACAACGCGCCGGCCTTCATGCCGGTGGCGGTAAGTGCCGACCCCTTGGCGATCAAGGCCTGCTGTTCCGCGGTCTTTGTCTCCAAGGCTTCCTTCTGGCCCGTCATTTCGCCCAGCTGCTGCTTGGTGCTGATGTTCTCCGCCATCAGCGCCTGGTTCACCTGGTTGAGCGAGTCGATGGTCTGCACATAGCCCTTCATGATCCGCCGCAGCGTTTCCGCTTCCTTCTTGGCCTTCCCCAGGTCGTAGTTGCCGCGCTGCACCTTGTCCTTCAACGCCACGATCTGTTGTTGCAGCGAATCCATCCGCGTGCGCAGCTGGTCGTTCGTGGTGCTGAGCGTGTCATACTGCACCAGCATGTCCTCGAGCAGCTTGGTCACATTTTCCTTCTCGCTGGTCACCGCCGTCACCTGGTCGGCCGCCGCCGTGGCCTGGTCCTTTTTCTGGAACCACAGGAAGAGCAGGATCACATTGCTGATCAGCAACAGCACCACCAAGGCGCGCAAGAGGGTGTTGTTGCGGTTTTTCCCGGTGGGCTGCGAGGCGTCGGTCATGGGCTCCTGTTATTGGGCTGGAAGGCAAAATTATCTTCGGTCCGGGTTGCCCTCCACGGTCCGATGGGCAATTGTCAACAGATCCATGAACCATGGCCGTGCGGCACACCCGTTTGTGGCACGACATCGTGGGCGTGTTCCTGCCCCGTTGCTGCGCGGCCTGCGGCGAACGGCTGTATGGCCATGAATCCGCCTTGTGCACTTCTTGCCTGGATGATCTTCCCCGGCTCCGCGACCTCGATGACCCGGACAACAAGGTGGAGGCCATCTTCCGCGGGCGGGTGCGGCTGGCAGCGGCCGCCGCATTCCTGCAGTTCACCAAGGACGGGATGGTCCAGCAGGTATTGCACCGGTTGAAATACGGGGGCGATACCGGCGTGGGGCTGGAACTGGGCCGGCTGATGGCCAAGGAGGCGATGCAAAGCCGCAGGTATGCGGACGTGGACCTCCTGCTGGCCGTGCCGCTGCACCGGAAACGCATGCGCCAACGGGGCTACAACCAGGCCCAGGTGTTGGTGGACGGCATGCTGGAGGAATGGGGCTTGGCGAAAGTGGACATCGATCTGCTCCGTGTGGTGCACACCTCCACCCAGACCCGGCGGGGCCGCATGGCGCGGTGGGGCAACGTGAAGGCAGCCTTCCGTTTGGCCGATCCCGAAGTGCTGCGCGGCAAGCACGTCCTGTTGGTGGATGATGTGGTCACCACCGGGGCCACGCTGGAAGGTTGCGCCTTGGCCTTGGCGGACGTGCCGGGCATCCGCATCAGCGTGTTGGCCTGTGCATGCGCCTGAGGCGAAGGTTGCGCCCCGCCTGCCAGGCACGTGCCGCGGCGACAAGCGGTTTCAACTTTCAACTTTCACTGGTGTCCGGGAAAAACCCAAGGCCCCCGCTCAATCCCTTGATTTCATCAGCCTGTATTCGTGTCCTTGTCGTGGAGGCTTGATGTTTCGTTTGGAAGCATTTCAGGTTGGCTGCGACACCCTTCGGGGTCGTCTTCTCCTATGAACGTTTTTCCTAGTGGCTGTGACCCCTTTGGGGTCAATCACTTCGTGGGCATTCGACACCAGCGGGGTCGCAGCCAATAGAAGACAAATAGAGAAGGGTTCACGACCCCGAAGGGCGTCGCAGCAATTCCCCGGACACCAGTATTTCAACTTTCAACTTTCAACTTCACCCCACCGCATCCATCCACGGCATTCGGGTCCAGCCTCGCCGTCCCGCCAAAGCCGTGGCGAAGGCCTGTCGGCTTCGCCCTCCCCGCGTTGCCTCACGCCAACTTATCGCTCAGCAGCCGCATCTCGATCGCCGGTGCCACGCGCTCGTACAGCATGCGGTAGGTGGCTTCCGTGATGGGCATGTCCACGCCCAGCTTGGCGTTGATCTCATGCACGCACTTCACGGCGTAGTACCCCTCGGCCACCATGTTCATCTCCAGCTGGGCGGCGCGCACGCTGTATCCCTTGCCCACCATCACGCCGAACTCGCGGTTGCGGCTGAAGGTGGAATAGGCCGTCACCAGCAGGTCGCCCAGGTAGGCCGGTTCGTTGATGTCGCGCTCGATGGGGTGTACGGCGGCCACGAATCGCTCGATCTCCTGGATGGCGCGGCTCACCAGCACCGCGCGGTAGTTGTCGCCGTAGCCCAGCCCCACGCTGATGCCCGCGCACACGGCGATCACGTTCTTCAGGATGGCGGCATATTCGGTACCGTAGATGTCATCGCTCAGGGTCGTCTTCAGGAAGCGCCCGGCCAGCGCATCACCCATCAGCTGTGCCTTGGCTGCGTCCTGGCTTGCGATGGTCAGGTAGCTCAGGCGTTCCAGCGCCACCTCCTCGGCATGGCACGGCCCGCAGATGATGCCCAGGTCCTGTTTGGCCACGCCCCGGTGGTGGAACAGGTATTCGCCCACGATCTGGTTCGTCTCGGGCACGATGCCCTTCACCGCGCTGAAGCAGGACTTGCCCCGCAGGGCATCCGGCGGCAGCCGGTCCAGGGTCGCCTTCAGGAAGGCGCTGGGCACCGCAAGCACCAGCACATCGGCCTGCCGCACCACCTCGCGCAGGTCCGTGTCCATGGCCAGCCGGTCCGGATCCAGCCCCGCGCCCGATGTATAGTCCGGGTTGTGGCCGTATTTCCTCACATGCTCGATCACCTCTGGGCGCCGCACCCACCAGCCCACGCCCTGTTGCGTGCCGCAGAGCAGCTTGACCAGGGCGGTGCCCCAGGAACCGGCCCCGATGACGGCGATGCGCGGCGTGCTCATTTGAAATGGACCGTGGCCTTCACTTCCTTGCCTTCGCGCAGCACGATCACTTCCGCTGCGTCGCCCTTCTTGAACATGCCCAGTGCCTTCATGTAGCCCATCATATCGGGCACGTCATGGCCGCCCAGGCGCACCACCACATCGCCTTTGCGCAACCCGGCCAAGGCCGCGGGCTTGTCCTCGGACACCCCGTCGATGCGCATGCCCTTGCCGTCGTACATGTAGTCGGGCACCACGCCCAGGGTGACGCTGAAGCGGGGCGCGTCGGCCGTGTCGGCGTCGGCCGTCTTGGTGAAGGTGAGCTTGGTGCTGTCGTTGAGCAGGGTGATCAGCTCCTCGATGTAGCGGGCCGTGCGCAGCATGCCCGGGTAGTTGATCTTGTCCGCATCATCGCTGGGCTTGTGGTAGTCCTCGTGGCTGCCGCTGAAGAAGTGGATGGCCGGCACGTCCTGCAGGTAGAAGCTGGTGTGGTCGCTGGGGCCGATGCCGCTTTCGGTGGTCTTGATCTTCAGCCCCCCGGCGCGCACCTGGCCCACGACGGCCCAGGCCGGGGAGGTGCCCACGCCGTTGATGCCCATGTGCCCGGTGCTGTCCACGCGGCCCACCATGTCCATGTTGATCATGTAGTTCAGGCTGTCGATGGGCACGGTGGGGTGCTTGGTCCAGGCGCTCGAGCCATACAGCCCCTTCTCCTCGCCGCTGAAGGCGATGAACAGGTAGTTGTTGTTCCCCGTGTTGGGAAGGTGCTGCAGGTCCGCTGCCAGTTGCAGCATGGTGGCCACGCCGCTGGCGTTGTCATCGGCGCCATTGTGGATCTGCGGCTCCTTGCCGCGGTACAGCGAGCCTTCGCCGCCATGGCCCCAGTGGTCATAGTGCGCGCCGATCACCACCGTGTAGGGCTTGCCGTGGCCCAAGAAGCCCACCACGTTGTATCCGGTGAGCTCCGGACGCACGATGTCCGTGTGGATCACCACCGGGTCGCCGTCCTGCCCCAGTTTCTTGGACCCGCTCCGGGTGAGGAAGACCACGGGCACGGTGGCGGGCTGCAGTTTCATCCTGAACTCCTCCGCGGGGTCTTCGGCCTTGTCCGGGTCATCGTTGAAGAAGATCACCGCGTTGGCGCCGCGCTCCACCGCCGCATTGATGCGTGTGCGCAAGTCGTTGTACGCCAGCCAGGCGGAGTGGGGGTGGATGCCGTCCGGCGAACTGATGCTCATGCAGGCGGCACGGTCCTTGACCTCCACGCCCTCAAAGTCGTCGCGGCCCTTCTCCGGCGCCACGATGCCATAGCCGCAGCGCGCCACGCGGGTCAGCACCTGCGCGTTGGCCGAATAGCCCAGCGGGTAAAAGTCCTCGCCCAGCTTCAGGTGGTTGCGGCCCAGCTGCAGCGTGTTGTCCGTGCCCCGGTGGGGCAGGTCCTGGAACTGGAAGGCCTGCGTGTAGCCTCCGTCATCTCCCTTGGGCGCCAGGCCCACTTGCCGGAATCGCTTCACCAGGTAGTCCCGCGCCATCAGTTCGCCTTGGGTGCCCACCTCCCGGCCTTCCATGCTGTCATCGGCCAGGGTGTACACGTCCAGGCGCAGCTGGCGCAGGGCGGCGCTGTCGCCCATAACGGATTGGGCGTGCATGGCCGGCGGCGCGAGCAGGAAGGTGCAAAGGGCTGCGGGGCCCGCAAGGTGCATCGGTTTCATGTTCTGTGGTTGCGGCCGGCGAAGGTACCCAACGCAAATTGCGCGATCCCGTTCCTGATGTACATCGGGCAGGGGAGGTCCCACCCTTGTGCAAATACGGCAATTACCATAGTTTAACGCCCTCAAATGCCAAGGAAACAAACTCCCCAAACCAAACCACCGATGATCATTCAAGGACTACACCGTTCGGGATTTGTTGCCGCCCGATGGTTGATCATGTTGCTATTGGGCATGGTAACCGCAGGGCTCTCTGCCCAACCCCTCGAAAACGATACGATCTTGGATATCGGGGTTTTCCAGAAACCGGGCGACCCCGATATCCTACAGGTGCGCTTGCGCTCTTCACAGGATTTTTACCACGTCGTATCGGCGGTCACGTTCACTATCCGGTGGGAGACGGCTTCCGGGGCCAGCCTGGGTGCCATCAATCAGACGATCGGGTCGATGGGTGCCGGATGGTGTCCGGCAACGACCATTCCGATGGCAAAATCCGGGGATGGAGAGATTGATGTGAACGGCTACCGCTATCAGACCATCAATGGATTCGGGTTGATGAACTTGCAGGATTGTTCCTTCAGCCCCGGTTTCCATTTACAGGCAGGTGTAGAGCTGGTGGTGGCCGAACTTCCGATCCTGGCCCATGCGGGATGCGCCAACTTCAACATCGTCAATGACTCCTATACAGGAGCCAACAACAAGAACTACTATTCCTCGGTTGGCGGATGGCCATCCGTGGGCATCATTTATTCGCCCGGTTTCGAACATTGCGGCACGGTGTTCGATTGCCCCGGTCTCGGGCTTAACATCGGTGACCCATGCGATGATGGCGATGCCTCCACAGGCAATGATGTGGTCAATGCATCGTGCGAGTGCGTGGGCCAACCGATCGACTGCAACGGAGATATCGGCGGCACGGCGGTGATCGACAACTGCGGCGAATGCGTGGGTGGCAACACCGGCGCGGTGGCCTGCGTGCAGGACTGCAACGGCGACTGGGGCGGCACGGCGGTGATTGACAACTGCGGTGAATGCGTGGGTGGCAACACCGGCGCGGTGGCCTGCGTGCAGGACTGCAACGGCGACTGGGGCGGCACGGCGGTGATCGACAACTGCGGCGAAT